>Ga0066690_10000709_pt1 | contig 11012 bp, 12 predicted proteins | sample GraSoiAngelo_139_FD_62303 | JGI IMG/M metagenome (GOLD analysis project Ga0066690, IMG submission 62303) | Grasslands soil microbial communities from the Angelo Coastal Reserve, California, USA - 14_0929_12_20cm | ecosystem: Environmental > Terrestrial > Soil > Grasslands | place: USA...
CGCCGCCCGCTGAGCGCCGTCTTCCCCACTGGAAAGATTGTCGCGAATCTGGGTCAGTAGCTCTTGGGCAGCTCGAGCACGTGCTGGGCGAGGTAGTTGAGCACCATCTGCTGGGAGACCGGCGCGATCTTGTAGAGGCGCACCTCCCGCCAAAGCCTCTCCAGGTGGTACTCCTTCGCGTAGCCGAAGCCGCCCAGGGTCTGCAGCGCGGCGTCCGCCGCCTCGAAGCCGGCGTCGGCGGCGAGCAGCTTGGCGGCGTTGGCCTCCCGCCCGCAGGGCCGGCCGTGATCGAAGAGCCAGGCGGCCTTGAAGGCCAGCAGCTCGGCCGCCTCCAGCTTCGCCCAGGCGGCGGCAAGGGGATGCGCGATCGCCTGGTTGCGGCCGATGGGCCGGTCGAAGACGACCCGCTCCCGCGCGTAGGCGGCCGCGATCCGGAGCGCCGCCCGGCCGATCCCGACCGCCTCGAAGGCGATCACGATCCGCTCCGGGTTGAGCCCGTCCAGGAGGTAGGCGAAACCCTTCCCCACCTCGCCGACCACGTCGGCGTCCGCGGCCTCCAGGCCGTTGATGAAGACCTCGTTGGAGTCGACCGCCTCCCGGCCCAGCTTCTCGATCCGGCGCACCGTCACCCGCGAACGGTCCAGGTCGGTGAAGAACAGCGTCAGGCCCGCGTACGGCTGCGCGTCATCCCGGGGCTGGTCGCGGGCCAGGAGCAGGATCTTCTGGGCGTTCTCGGCGTTGGTCGTCCAGACCTTCTGGCCGCTGATCGTCCAGCCGCCCTCCCGGCGCTTGGCCCGGGTGCTGATCCGGGAGGTGTCGGAGCCGGCGTCGGGTTCGGTGATTCCGAACGCGGACATCAGCTCCCCGCGGGCGAGGGCGGGCAGCCAGGCAGCCTTCATCTCCTCCGACCCGTGGTGGATCACCGGCGTCAGCGGGAAGAGGTAGAAGTGGATCGGCGAGGCGCCGCTGAGGCCTGCCCCCGACTCGCAGATCGCCTCCAGCATCACGCCCGCCTCGGTGACCCCGAGACCGGAGCCGCCGTAACGCTCGGGGATCACCAGGCCCAGCCAGCCCCGCTCGGCAAAGGCTTTCAGGAACTCCCAGGGATAGCCGCCGGCGTGGTCGTGCTCGCGCCAGTACTCGGGCGGAAAACCCCGGCAGAGCGCGCGGACCTCCTCGCGGAGCGACTCCGCGAGGTCGCTCGGCGCGAAGTCCACTCAGCCGGCGACGGTCGCGGCGGGCTGCGCTGCCACGGGCTGCACGGGCCGGGCCCCGAACGCCCAATTGCTACGAGTCAAGGCTCCGGTCAAGCCCAGGATGATCAGGCCGTTGATCACGTGCAGGGCGGAGACGAGCGGGATGCCGGTGTGGGCCAGGACTGACTGGATCGCGAGCAGCAGGAAAAGGAGCGCGGTCAACCCCGTCGTCCGCCACGGGTAGCGCGCTCCGAATGAGAAGCCGACCATCAGCACGATGAGAACGGCGAGCGTCGCGCCGTTGACGGCATGCGCGAGGAAATAGAAGCCCGAGTCGTCAAGCGCCTTTTGCGCGGCCGTGCCGTTGCTCGCCTCGCTGTAGATGGTGAAGACGGCGGCGCCGATGATGAAGAACTGGACCAGGACGTCCAGCAGCAGGAGCGCCCCCACGATCGAGTAAGCCTTTCGGAAAAACCCCATGGCACTAATCACTCCCTCAAAGAAACGCCAGCTCCCGGCGCGCGCACTATACATCGATAGGTGAGCGCTTCCCAGGGCCCGCTGAAGGGGCTTCGCGTGCTGGACCTGACGCGGGTCCTGGTCGGTCCGTACGCCACCATGCAGCTGGCCGACCTCGGCGCGGAGGTGATCAAGGTCGAAAGGCCCGGGGATGGTGACGAGACACGCCACGTCGCGCCGCTCCAGGATGGAGAGAGCCACTACTTCCTTGCCGTCAACCGGAACAAGCTGGGGTTGGCCGTCGACATGAAGCGACCCGAGGGGAAGCAGATCCTGGTCGACCTCGCGCGCCGCTCGGACGTCTTCATCGAGAACTTCCGGCCCGGCGTCGCCCAACGCCTGGGCCTGGACTACGAGTCGCTCAGCAAGGAGAACCCGCGGCTGATCTACTGCTCGATCAGCGCCTTCGGGCAGACGGGGCCCTATGCCTCCCGCTCAGCGCTCGACATCGCCATCCAGGCCATGAGCGGCGTGATGAGCATCACCGGCGAGCCAGGCGGGCCGCCGACCCGCCTGGGCCTGCCCATGGCCGACCTCTGCGGCGGGCTGTTCGCCGTGATCGGCGTGCTCAGCGCCGTCTACGAACGGGAGCGGACGGGCCGCGGGCAGTTCGTCGACTTCTCGATGCTGGACGGCATGGTCGGGCTGCTGATGTACATGGCGACCCGGGTCTTCATGACTGCTGAAGACTCGCCCAAGATCGGCACCGGCCATCACGGGATCGTGCCCTACGGCGCCTTCCCGGCCAGCGACGGCTACCTCGTGATCGCCAACATCGGCGAGGCCTTCTGGCCCAAGATCTGCGCCGCCATCGGGCGTCCCGAGCTGGCGGCCGATCCGCGCTACGACACCAACCTGAAGCGGGTGGACCGGCGGCAGGAGGTGGACGCACTGCTGGCGGAGGCGATGTCCGGGAAGACGGTGGCCGAGTGGGACGAGGTCTTCGAGCGCCACGACGTCCCCCACGCTCCGATCCTGGAGATCAGCGAGGTGCTCAGGCACCCGCAAGTGCTGGCGCGCGGCATGGTCGGCGAATTCGAGCATCCGACGCTGGGCCGCTTCCCGGCCCTCGGCCGGGCAATCCGCTTCCCCGACCACGAGGGTGAGCCGCTGCGCCCTCCGCCCCGGCTCGGCGAGCACAACGAGAGCGTGCTCAGAGACCTGCTCGGCTACACGCCGGAGCAGATCGCCAAGCTGCGCGGAGATGGTGTCATCGGCGGTGGGTCCGCGGTGGATCCGGGGACCAGCGCTCAGGTCGAGCCTTAGGGTTGCGCCTCAGGTAGAGGACGATCGAGCCGGCCTTGAGCCAGGTCCGGCGGCGATCGATGTAGCCATCCAGGCCGCCGCCCTCGACCAGCCGGCGGAGAGCCCACTTGATCCGACCCCGCCCTGTCTCCACCGGCTCGGTGACGTCCCCTGCGCCGTGCAGCAGCTCGACCGCCTCGTAGCCGTTGGAGTACGCCTCGCGGACCCGGTCCTCGGCGAGGTCGACCGCGGTCAAGACGTCATGGCCGTGGAGGTCGATGGTCCGGGTTCGCACTCGTCCGAAATCTAGCTTGAACGGGCCTGCTTCTCCGTCAGCAGTGCGGCCAGTTCGGCCTCGACGGCTGCGTCGGACTGCTCGTCCAGGGCTGGCGGCGGCCCTTCGAGGGCGCCTTCCGAGACCAGCCGGTCGATCGCCGTGGCCCGCGCCTCCATCCGCTCCGCCCGCTCCTCGGCGAGGCTCAGGCCGGCGCCGAGGTCGCCCAGCTCGTCGCTGACGCCGGCCAGCGCCTCGCCCACCCGGATCTGGGCCGCCGCCGCCGTGTACTTCGCCTGCGCCAGCTCGTGCTTGGTGTGGTAGGCCTCGACGGCCGCCGTGACGCGCTGTTCGACCAGCGTCAAACGTGCTTCCTCGCCCTCCAGTTCCTCCACCTGACGCCGCAGCTGGGCCAGGTTCAGCGCAGCCGCCTGCCGCCGTCGGAGCGCGGCCCGGGCCAGGTCCAGGCGGCCCGCGGCGACCGCCTGCCGGGCCCTGACGGCGAGTTCCGGGAGGTGTGCCTCCGCTTCCGCGGCCCGGGCGCCAAGGCGGATCTTGGAAGCGGAGACGGCCGCCAGCGAGTGGCGGAGCTGGTCGAGCAGCAGCCGGTGCCGCTCCGCCGGCGAGACGCCGCCCTGGCGGGGATCCTGGGCGGGCGCCAGCAGCGCATCCAGCCAGGCCCGGGGTTGCCCGAGAAGCTTGCGGAGCACGCGCGCCTCAGGCTGGGAGGACCCGCCGGCGGGCCCGCTGCTGGCGCCAGTAGAAGGTGCCCAGGGCGGCCATCGCCGAGAGGGTCACCAGGCGCATGACCAGGGACTTCAGGTCGGACGGTCCGTGCTGCAGACCCGCGAAGAGGCTCACGGACGCGTAGGCGACCGCCGCCAGCAGGCCGAAGGCGGCCGCGTAGGCGGGCGGGAACACGAGAGCGAACGCAAACACGACCGGGTAGAGGAAGACGAAGTACGGGCTTCCCAGGCCAGGGCCGCCTGGCCAGGTCAGGACGATGGCACTCAGCACGGCCAGGTCCAGCAGCGAGGCGAGCAGGACCAGCAGCCGGTTGGCAGGCCGCTCCATGAAGTGGCGCCCGTGCAGGAAGAAATTGACGGCCATCAGGAGCACGATCGGGACCAGCTCGATGGTCAGCTGGCCGGCGTTGCCGGCGGCGAGGATCATCACGATCCCGGCCACGATCACCGCCCAGCGGGCGTAGATGATCGCCACCTGGCCGAAGAAGAGGTCCTCGGCGGCTTCGGCTGCGGTTTCTCGGACTGGGGCCGACGCGTATGCGGTCGGGTTCATCTTTTGATCTCCTCCTCGAGCCGGGCCAGGCCTGGTCCCGCCGCCGACAGGCGGGCGAGCCGCGCCCCCTCGATGCGCTGGTATTGGTTCCCGCAGACCGCGACGGCGGCGATCATCAGGCAGCGGACGACGACGGTCAGGACCTCGGCGTCGAACGGGGCGGTGAGGGCGCCGATCACGGCATACGCCGAGACGGCCGAGATGGTGTAGACGGCAGCGTGCTCGGTCGAGAAGGCCACCGAGATGGCGAGCACGGCCGGGAAATAGAAGATGTAGAGCTCGGACGGGTAGCCGCCCTGGATCCAGAGCAGGGCCGTGATGGCGACCAGGTCGGCCGCACTGGCGCCGTAGACGACCCAGTCCGGGGCGGGACGGCGGCGCAGGACCTGGGCGTGCAGGAAGAAGTTGCCGATGGCCAGGAGCAGGATCAAGAAGGCCTGGACCCGGAGCTGGGCCAGCGGTGCCGGCAGCCAGAGCGCGAAACCCATGGCGGCGGCGACCAGGACCCAGCGGGCGTAGACGATGACCCCCTGGCCCTGGCTGAGCTCGCCGGAGCCCCCGAAGAACGTGTTGGCGCGGTTGACCATCTAGCTCTCCTCCTTCTCGGCCGGGACCCGGCCGGTTAAGCGCTTGGGCGCCAGCTCGAGCAGCGCCGCCAGCTCCGATTCGACGGCGTCCGCGGTCGACAGCCGCCGCAGCTCTGCCTCGATCGAGTCGCCCGCCTGGTTTGCGCCCAGGGTGCCGCTCTCGATCAAGGCGTCGATCGCCGAGGCGCGGGCGCGCAGGCGATCGGTCTTCTCCTCGGCCCGGCCGACCGCCATGCCCAGCTCGGCCAGCTCGCCGGAGACGCCGGTGATCGCCTCGCTGATGCTCACATGGGCGTGGGCGGCCGAATACTTGGCCGAGACCACCTCGCGGTGGATTCGAAACTCCTCGATCCGGGAGGCCAGCTGGCGCTCGGCGACGCCGAGCTTGCGCTCCTCGTCCGCGACCTCGGCCAGCTGCCGGCCGAGGCCCTCCAGCTCGGCCGCCGCCGAGTGCTTGCGCTCGAGGGCGACCCGGGCCAGGTCCTCGCGGCCATGCTCGACGGCCCGCCGGGCCTGGTCCTCAAGGGCGGGGACGCGCTCGGCCAGCAGCTGCGACTGCCGGCTCAACTGCTGCTTGGCGGTGGCCACCTCGACCAGGCCGCCACGCAGCTTGCGCAGCATCTCCTGCTGCTGGGAGTAGGCGTAGTCGAGGACCTGGCGGGGATCCTCGACGCTGTCCAGCGCGCTGTTGGACTTGATTCGAAGAAGCATCAGGACGCGGGAGAGCAGCCCCATGAAAGGTCAGGCCACCTCCCGCTTCCGGTCGATGCGAACCCGGATCGGTCGCAGCCGCGGGCGCAGCTCGGACCAGATGTCGACGGCATACCCGGCGGCGATCCAGAGCGTCCCGAGGATGGCGACGGACCAGACGACGGTCTGATAGACGATGCGCTTGCTCATGCCGGTAACGGTCAGGCCGGCCCCGCTCTCAAGTCACTATCGCGGGCCCGGCCCGCAGCTGTCAGTTTTGGAGCAGCGCCTCCCGGGCGGCGGCCTCCCGGTCCTGGAGCAGCTGGGTCAGTTCCGCCAGGCCGTCCTTCCGGCGCCGGTAGTAGGTCGCGTCACTGAGGAAGAGTGCTTCCATCACCTTCTCGTGTGACCCGAGCCGGCGCAGGTAGTACGCATCCAGCACCGCGCCGCGCTCCGCGTGGGAGGGATCGGGCGAGGCCATAAGCTCGCGGACCAGGTCGCCCAGCAGCCTGCGCAGCGGCTCGCCCCGGCCGCGGGCGGCGGAACCGAGGCACTCGAGGTCGAGCAGCGGGCCGGTCTCGGGATCGGCGCCCAGGCGGATGCTGTCCAGGGCCGCCGCGACCAGCTCGACGGTCGGCTCGGTGCTGGCGCCGGCTTCCCGGAGCGCCGTCCGCGCCAGCGCCGCCTCCTGGAGCGAGCCCCGCTCGCGAGCCGAGGCGAGCGCGGTCCGCAGCTCCTCCCGACCTCGGTCGGCGTGGCCGGCGGCCGCGAGCGCTGCGGCCAGGACGATCCGGGTGCGCGCCTCCTGGTGGGCGAGCCCGCGGGAGGCGAACCCGGCGGCCGCTTTGCCGAGGTCCTCGATCGCCGGGATCGGATCGCCGGAGGCCAGCGCCAGCCGGCCCCGAACGCGGTCGGTCAGCGGACCTTCGCCCAGCTTCGGCAGCGCGTCCTCCGACACCCGCCGCGCCTCGGCCAGGTGGCCGGCCGCCAGAAGGACCTCGACGGCGATGTCGAGCAGGATCCGGCGGACGGGCGAGGCGACCGGCAGGCCGGCCAGCAGGGCGGGACCGGGCGAGAGCGCCAGCTCCAGGTCGCCGGCGTCGAGTCCCACCCGCATCACCGTCCAGGCGTTGAGCATCCAGAGGTGCGGCTCGGAGCGGCCGCCCTGGCCCTGGAGCAGCCGACGGGCGGCCGCGAAGCGGCCCAGCTCGGCATTGACCGCGGCCAGGTTGATCTCCGCCCAGGCGATCCAGGTGTTATCGGCGCCCCGCTCGTAGGGCGCGATCGCCTGCTCGAGCAGGTCCAGGGCCGGAGCCGGCAGGCCGAAGCCCCACCAGAAGGTCATCGCCTCGGCGATGTCGGCCTCCCGCCGCGACCACCTGCCCGCGTGGAGGGTGCGCAGGACGTGGACGCGGTCCATCGCCTCCTGCGGCCGCAGGTCGATGAGCCGCCAGAGCGCGCCCTGGTAGAGGGCGTCGGCGGCGATCAGGAAGAGCCCTCCGTCGCGGGCCTCGCGGAAGCTCTGGTCGAGGTACTCCAGCCCTTCCACGAGACGACCCGTGTAGGCGAGGCCGGCGCCCAGGTAGTCGTAAGCCCAGATCCGAGGCGCCACGGCCCCGACCTTCCCGGCGATCTCGACGGCGGTGGTCGCGGACGCGATCGCCGCCTCGCCCTCGAGCTCGACCATGTCCAGGCCGGCCAGCCGGACGTGGACCATCGCCAGGTCCTCGCTGGGCCCGTCCGGCTCCAGCGCCTGGCGCGCCTGTTCCAGCTCCGCGCGGGCGAGGTCGAGGCGCGAGCCCTGCCAGCTGGCGACGGCAAGCTGGATCCGGAAATGGGCGGCGCTGCGCTGGGCGCCGGCCGCCTCCAGCCGGTCGATGCCTGCCGACAGCCGGCGCCGCGCCTCGGCGACCTCGCCGTGCTGCAGGCGGGCCACGCCCAGCCGGCACTCCAGCTCGGCCTGCTCGAGGTCGCCCTCGACGTGCTCGAGCGCCTTGGTGTAGATCTCGGCCGCGTCCTCGGAGGAATAGGCCGCCTCCGCCTCCTCGGCGGCCTTCAAGAAGAGGGGCGCGGCCGAGCGCCAGTCGCGCGCCGCCAGCAGGTGCCGGCAGACCTCGACCGTCGGCGTCCCGGGCTGAGCCGCCAGCGCCGCCGCCGCCGCAGCGTGGAGGCGCCGGCGGCGGGGAGCGATCAGGTTGTCCTGGACGGCATCGCGGGTGAGCGCGTGACGGAACCGGTAGAGCCCGAGCTCGCCGTCGGTCTCTTCGAGCAGTTGGGCGGAGATCGCGGCCTCCAGCGCGTCCCCCAGCTCCTCTGCGTTGAGACCGGTCACGGCGGCCAGGCTCTCGTAGCGGAAGCGCTGGCCGAGAACGGCCGCCGCCTGCAGGACCTCCACGCCCTGGCGGCCCAGGCCCTCGACCCGCGCCAGCACGCCTTCGCGGACGGTCTTCGGCAGCAGCCCCTCCTCCCCTCCCTGCCAGCCGGCGTCGCTGGCAGCGCGGAGCAGCTCCTCGACCAGGTAAGGATTGCCCTCGGAACGCTCCAGGACCGCCTCCAGGGCGGCCGGTCCAAAACGATCCGCACCAACGGTGGCCCGGATCATCGCGCGGGTCTCGACTGCGTCCAGCGGCTCCAGCCGGACGACCTCGACCTGGTGCGACCTCTCCCAGCCCCGAATCAGCTGCCGGAGCGGGTGGTTGCGCCCGAGGTCCTCCGGCCGGCAGGTGGCGACCAGGAGCAGCCGCAGCGGCCGGATCAGCCGCGACAGGTAGTCGAACAGCTCGCGGGTGGAGGGGTCGGCCCACTGCAGGTCCTCGATGACCAGCAGCACCGGCGACCGCCGTCCGAGCTGCCGAAAGAGGGCCAGGATCGCGTCGAAGAGTCGGAGCCGGCCGGTGGCGGGGTCGCTGGGGTCCACCGGTGGGGCCTCGGCGTCCAGGCTGGGCAGCAGCCGGGCGAGCTCGTGGCGGTAGGAGCCGAGCTGCCCGCGACCGGGATCGGGAACGGCCAGGTGGTTCCCGATCGCCTCCACGAAGGGCAGGAAGGGCAGGCTCAGCTCTCCCTCGGCGCAGACCCCGGTCAGCACTTGTCCGCCTTGCGCGGCAGGGGGGAGCACCCCCCTGCCGGTCGTGCTCGGCAAAGCCTGCGCGGGCGCTACCACCCCGCCGCGCCAGTGGGCGATCAGCTCGGTGACCAGCCGGGTCTTGCCGATCCCCGCGTCACCGGCGATGAGGACCGCCCGGCCCTCTCCCTCAGCCGCCTTTCGGGCGCGCTCCTCCAGCAGCGCCAGCTCGGGCCCTCGCCCGACCAGCACCGGGCATAGCACGCTTTCGCTTGCCATCTCCTGAGCCCCGCTCGGCGCGCATCATAAGCCCCTTCAACTCGCGCTCAAAATCGGCCACCAGGCGCTCCGGGTCGGGGACCAGGCCGGCGTCGGCCGCAATCCCGACCATCACCCCGCCGGCGTAGCTGAGAATGCTCACGCCAAGGCCCATCCGGCCCGACTGGGGGACCCAGAACATGCAGCCGGCGATCCGCCTGCCGGCCAGGTAGAGCGCCTCTTTTGGACCCGGCACGTTGGTCAGGACCACGCTCGCCTTGCTGCCGAAGAACTCCACCGCGGGCGGGTGCAGGACGCGCGGCACCAGGCCGATCGCGTTCAGCACGCCGAAGCTGACGATCGCCTCCGCGGAGGCCTTGATGCGGTCCATCCTCAGCTTGACCTCGCTGACCCGGCGCTGCCGGTCGGCGACCGAGATGGGCAGGGGTACGAAGACCAGGCCGAAGCTGTTGCCCAGCTCCAGGCCGCGCTCGCTCGGGCGCAGGTTGACAGGGACCGCGGCGCGGATCTCGAGGGTGTCGACCGGCTCTCCGCGCTCCTCCAGGTAGCTGCGCAGCGCCCCGGTCACGGCCGCGACCAGGATGTCGTTGACGGTCGCGTCGCCGCGGCGCCCGGCAGCCTTCACTTTCTCCAGCGGAATCACGCTGGACCAGGCAGCGCGCTTGCTGACTCCGAGCGCGCCTTTCAGCACCGTCCGGGGATCGGCCGGCATCAAAACCAATCGCTGCAGGGTGTCGGCCACACCGACCCCGGTCTGCGCCAGCTCCAGCAGCCCGAAGGGGTTGGCAAGGGTCTGCGCCAGGGCGCCAAACGGGAGCTGGAAGCCGCCATCACGCTCGGGCCTGGCCGCCGGTTTGACGCGGCGCGGGCGCGGGGTCTCGTCGGTCAACGAGAGCAGCAGCTGGATCAGCGCGATACCGTCGGCGATGCAGTGGTGCAGCCGGCTCAGGAAGACCGACCCGCCGCGGTAGCCGTCGATGACGTGGATCTGCCAGAGCGGCTTGCTCATGTCGAGCGGGGTGCTCATGAGGTCGCTGACCAGGTCTTCGAGCGCGCGCTGGTCGCCCGGTTTCGGGAGCGCCACGCGGTGGAGGTGGGCATCGATGTCGAAGCGCTCGTCGTCCACCCAGCGAGGCGGTCCCAAACCCAGTGGCGCCTCCACCACGCGCTGCCGGAAGCGGTCAAAGCTGAGCAGCCGCTTCTCGAGCGTGCTCCGAACGCGGCGGAAGTCGAGCGGCTCGTCGAAGGTGAGGATCCCGGTGACCATCATCAGGTTGGTCGGGTCCTCCATCCGCAGCCAGGCCGCGTCAACGTTGGACAGCGGCTCTGCCATAAGCTCAAGAGTATGAGCAGCGACATCGCCTCCCGCGTCGTGGAGGCAATCAACCAGAAGGACTACTCGGCCATCGAGCGGCTGACCTCGCCGGAGGTCCAGCTGCGGCTGCCGCCGGGACAGGTCTTCTTCGGTCACGAGGGCGTCCACGCGTTCATCTCCGAGCTCGAACGGGTGCTGCCCGAGCTGACGGTGATCGCGCGCCGGCAGTGGACCGGCATGGGCTTCAGCGTCGTCGAGTTCGAGAGCGCCGGGCGCTCCGCGCGCAACGACCCGAGCGAGAGCCTGGGCGCCATCGTGCTGGAGCTGAACGGCGAGCAGATCCGGCGGATCCAGGTCTACCTGGACACCGCCCAGTGGGACGAGCTCCACAAGCAGGCCTCGGAGAGGCAAACCTAGCTCCCGGCGCGAGTTTCGACGCCGGATCGGCGGTGGTCTTCGAGCAAGACCGGCGCAACCACGGCGTTTCGCTGGACATGGACGAACGACTCCGCGCTACCGGTCGCAGCATCGTCTTGCGGCGTGCAAC
>Ga0066690_10000710_pt1 | contig 11011 bp, 8 predicted proteins | sample GraSoiAngelo_139_FD_62303 | JGI IMG/M metagenome (GOLD analysis project Ga0066690, IMG submission 62303) | Grasslands soil microbial communities from the Angelo Coastal Reserve, California, USA - 14_0929_12_20cm | ecosystem: Environmental > Terrestrial > Soil > Grasslands | place: USA...
AGCATGAGTGCGACGGCGACCAGCGCCACGCCGGGCAGGGCGGTGCTCATCCACCGCTTCCACTGGCCGCGCAGCAGCCGTTCCGGGATCAACCGACCGCCCTCACTTTCGCATCGCGCACTGAAGCACTTTGCCGCCCCGACCGCAACCCACTTAGGCCTCTAAGCTCTCTGGCGGCATGGCCGTACGAGTGGGGATCGACACCGGGGGGACCTTCACCGACCTCGTCGTGCTCGACGAGGCCGGCCGGGCGACCCAGTTCAAGGTTCCCAGCACGCCCGACGACCCCGCGCGGGCGCTGGTCGCCGGCGTGGCCCGGGTCGAGGGCCGGATCGCCTCGATCGCGCACGGGACGACGGTCGCGACCAACGCCATGCTCGAGCAGCGCTTTGACTCGCTGGCGCTGCTAACGACCCGCGGCTTCCGGCACGTTCTCGAGATCGCGCGCCAGAGCGTTCCCAGCGGATATGGAAACTCCTACTTCTGGGTCAAGCCCGACCGGATCGTGCCCCTCGAGCGAGTAGCCGAGGTTACCGAGCGCCTCGACTTCCGGGGCGAGGTACTGACCCCACTGGACGAGGCGGATGCCCGGGACGTGGCGCGCTGGATTCATGACATGGGAGTGACGGCCGTCGGAATCTGTTTCTTGCACTCCTACGCGAATCCCGCCCACGAGCTGCGGATGCGCCAGATCCTGCTCGAGGAGAGCCCCGGCTGCGTGGTCTCCATCTCGAGTGAGGTCTGGCCCGAGTACCGCGAGTACGAACGCGCCGTGACCACGCTCGTGGACGCCTTCGTCAAGCCCCACGTGACGGGCTACGTGGAGCGGGCGGCGGCGGGCCTGGCCGAGCAGGCGCCGGGCGCGCCCCTCCTGATCATGAAGTCGAACGGCGGTGTGCTGCCTGCGGCAGCCGTCCTCAAGCGCCCGATCGCGACCGCCCTCTCCGGGCCCGCCGCGGGCGCGCTGGGAGCGTCCTGGCTGGCGCGGCAGGCCGGTATCAAGCGCGTGATAACGATCGACACCGGCGGCACCTCGACCGACGTCTGCCTGGTCGAGGGCGCCGACCCCCAGCTGACCAAGGACGGCCGGATCGGGCCCTACCCGGTCCGGCTGCCGATGATCGACATCGTCTCCGTCGGCACCGGCGGCGGCTCCATCGCCTGGGCCGGCCCCGACGGCGGCCTCCGGGTCGGGCCCCGCTCCGCCGGCGCGCAGCCGGGCCCGATGGCCTACGGGCGCGGCGGCGAGCAGCCGACGGTGACCGACGCGGCACTGGTCCTGGGCCTGCTCCCGGACGAGCTCGCCGGGGGCGGGATCCTGCTCCGCCCGGACCTGGCCGAGGCGGGCGTCGACGCGCTGGCGCGGCGGCTCGGCCTGACCCGGGCTCGGATGGCCGAAGGCATCCTCGAGCTCTCCGCGCACAACCAGGCCAACGCCGTGACCCAGCTGACCGTGAAGCGCGGCATCGATCCTTCCGGCGACGCCCTGGTCGCGTTCGGCGGGGCCGGCCCCCTGCAGGCAGCCCGGATCGCCGAGATCCTGGGCCTGGCGACGGTCGTCGTCCCGCCCAGCCCCGGCAACGTCTCGGCCTTCGGTCTCCTGGCCGTCGACCTGAAGGACGACTACGTCACCACCCTCGTGCAGCGCGACGACTCCGTCGACCTGGTCGCGGTGGAGGCCGCCTTCAGCCGCCTCGAGTCAGCCGCACGCGACTCGCTGGCCGAGCAGGGCGTGGCCCCCGAGCGGGTCGTGCTCCAGCGCTCGGTCGAGGCGCGCTACCTGGGGGAGGCGCACGAGCTGCCGCTTCCGGTCGGACCGCGATTCGGCGTCGAGGCGGCGGTGGCGGCCTTCCACGACTCGCACGAGCGTGCCTACGGATACGCCTATCGCACGGGTGAGGTCATCGAGTTCGTGAACTGGAAGGTGACCGGCCTCGGACTGATCGACCGTCCGCAGCTGGACCTGGCGGCGCCGGCCGGCTCCGAGACGCCGGGCCCGAGCGGGTTCCGCGGCGGCTACATGCTCTTTCACCGGGACGACCTGCCCATCGGCTTCAGCGCCGAAGGGCCCGCGATCGTCGAGGAGTACGGGTCGACCACAGTGGTCGACAACGGCTGGCGGCTGGAGGTCGACGCCTTCGGGAACCTGGTGCTGCGCCGGTGATCGCCGCCGGGGGGGGAGCCGGGGGGGAAGCGGTCCGCCCGGCCCCGGCTCAGGGGGGTGCTCCCCGCGAGACACCGGCTGTCGACCCGATCGTCTTGCAGATCGTGGAGGGCACCCTGGCGTCGATCGAGGCTGAGGTCGAGGCCGCGATCGAGCGCACCGCGCGCTCGCCGATGATCCGCGACCAGCACGACTACCGGGCCGGCATCCACGACCGCCGCTGCCGGAAGCTGACCGGGCGCTCCTACAGCGCCATGGTCCAGCCGGTGGTGCGCGACTTCCCACTCTCGGAGATGCGCGAAGGTGACGTCTTCTACCACAACGACGTTTACCTCTCGGAAGGGTCGGTCGGCCACCTGCCGGATCTGACCACCACCGTCCCCGTCCTCCACGAGGGCCAGGTGGTCGCTTTCGTCCAGGCCTTCGGGCACCACGACGACATCGGCGGGATGGTGCCAGGGTCGATGCCCGCACGCGCGACCAGCGCCTTCCAGGAGGGCCTGATGATCCCGCCCGTCCGCCTTTTCAGCGCCGGCGAGCGGAACGACGACCTCTACCGCGTCATCGTGCGCAACTCCCGGACGCCGGAGTCCTTCGCCGGCGACCTGGACAGCGAGGTGGCCGCCTGCCAGATGGGCGCTCGGCGGCTGCGCCGGCTCTTCGAGAAGTACGGCTCGGAGACCGTCGACGCCTGCTTCCAGGCCATCCTCGACCGCTGCACCGAAAGCTTTCGCCGCGAGATCCTGACCAGGATTCCGGACGGCACCTACGAGTTCGAGGACTACATCGAGCACGACGGCGTCACCGAGCCCCGGCTGCACGTGCTCCGGATGGCGATCACCAAGACGCCCGAGAAGATCGTCTGCGACCTGAACGGTACCGGTCCCCAAGCGCTCGGCCCGATCAACCACGCCGGCGACTACGCCGACGGGCTCTTCCTGCGGAAGTGGATCGCCTGCATCTTGCGCAACCTGGCCGAAACGCCCGAGAGGGCGGCCGAGCTGGACATCAACGAGGGGATCTGCGAGGTCGTCGAGATGCGCTTCCCGCCCAAGGGCACGCTGGTCTCGCCGGTTTTCCCGGCGCCGACCAACGCCCGCTCCTTCCTGATCCTGCGGCTGCTCGGCGTCTTCGCCGGCTGTCTGGCCCAGGCGGTCGGCGGCAGGATGCCCGCCGACCAGGAGACGATCCGCTACTGGGGCGTGCACGGCGTCGACGCGGGCGGCCGCTGGTACCTGCTTCGCGAGGTGCTGGGCGGCGGCTCGGGCGGTCGCTGGTACGCCGACGGTGAGGACGCGATCCACATCGTCCCCGACTCCAAGAACCTACCGGCCGAGTTCAGCGAGACGCGCTTCCCGATCCGGATCGAGAAGCTGGCGCTGGCGACGGACTCGGGTGGGCCGGGCAGGCGGCGGGGCGGCCTCGGCTACGACAAGCAGATCAGGCTCCTGCGCGACGCCTATTTCGTATCGACGGCGGACCGGACCATCCTCGGCCCTTATGGCCTTGCCGGCGGAATGGCGGCGCCCCCTTACCAGGCGACCGTTGACGCCGGACCGCCCCTGCCGGGGATGAACGACGACCTGCCGATCAAGGCGGGCTCGCTGCTGCGCCTGCGCACGACCGGCGGCGGCGGCTGGGGCGATCCCTTCGAGCGCGAGCCGGAGCGGGTGCTCCGCGACGTGGTCCAGGGGCGGGTCTCGGAGGAGTCGGCGGAGCGCGACTATGGGGTCGTGATTCGCGACGGGGCCATCGTCGAGCTGCACCGGCCGGACGAACGAAAGCCGCGCCCGTTCGTCGACCGGGGTCCCGGCTACGAGCTCCTGAGGCGCCCCAAGGCCTGAGCCCCGACCCTGAGCAGCGTTCCTCGGCCGCCGATGCTGAGGATGCCTCCGGCAGATCCGATGCTGAGGATGGAGCCCGCGCTGCCGATGCTGAGGATGGAGCCCGCGCTGCCGATGCTGAGGACGCTGCCGGCGCTGAAGAGGCTTCCCACGCTCAGGAAGCTGAACCGGCTCCGAACGCTGAGGAAGCTCATCACCGGGTCAGCTCGAAGAGGCGGTTGGGGTTGAGCGGCATCTCGTCGATTCGCACGCCAAGAGCATCCTCGATTGCGCTGGCCAGCATCGCCGCCACCGGGATGGTGCCGGCCTCGCCGGCGCCCTTGATCCCGAGCGGGTTGAGCGGCGAGGGCGTCTCCAGGTGGACCATCTCGACGTCCGGGATCTCGGTTGCGTAAGGCATCAGGAACTCCATGAAGCTGGCGTTTCGCAGCTGGCCTTCCTCGTCGTAGAGGAGGCGCTCGTAGAAGGACCCGGCGATTCCCTGGGCGACGCCGCCCTGGATCTGGCCCTCGAGGATCATCGGGTTGATGACCCGCCCGCAGTCGTGCGCGACCACGTACTTCAGGAACTCCAGGCGGTAGGTCTTCGGGTCCACCCGGAGGTAGGCCGCGTGGCAGCCGCCGGCCCAGGTCGAACCGGGGCTTGGTGAGTAGTAGCCGGTGGCCTCCAGCCCCGGCTCCTCCCCTTCAGCCAGCGGCGGCCCCGGCCGCGGCCGGGGCTGGAACTGGGTCGCGATCTCGTCGCCGCCGCCGAACGCGTAGCGGAGCGGGTTGCTGAGAATGGAGACCACGGCGAGCGGGAGCGAGCGTCCCGGCGAGCCCTTGACGCGCACCTCGCCGCCCGCCAGCTCGAGGTCGGCGGCGTCCGCCTCCAGGTGCTCGGCCGCGACCCGCTTCGCCTTCTCGGCCACCGCCCGGGCGGCGTTGGCCATCGCGTTCCCGCTCATGACGGCGCCGCGGGAGGCGAAGGTGCCGACGCCCCAGGGAAAGCGGCGGGTGTCCCCGCTGGTGACGGTCACGTCCTCGACCGAAACCCCCAGCTCGTCGGCCACGACCTGCGCGAAGACCGTGGCGTGGCCCTGGCCCTGGGTCGGGATGCCGGTCGAGGCGACGACCTTGCCGCTGACCAGCACCTGGACGTGGGCGCCCTCGTAGGGCCCGACGCCGGTCCCCTCGACGTACATCGCCAGGCCCAGCCCGATGTTGTCACCCTCCGGCTTGGGTCCGAGCCTCTCGAGGGCGAGCCGCAGGAGCTCCGGGTAGTCGCCGCTGTCGTAGACGGCCATGCCGCCGTCCTGCCACATGGTGCCCACGGAGTACGGGAAGTCGCCGGGCTGAAGGAGGTTGCGGCGCCGCACCTCGGCGCGGTCGAGCCCGAGCTCAGCCGCGATCGCGTCCATGACGCGTTCGATCACGAAGCAGCCATGGGGCCGGCCGGCTCCCCGGTAGGGAGAGGTCGGGGTGCAGTTGGTGTAGAGGTCCCGGAAGCGCACCCGGTAGTTGGGCACGCGGTAAGGGCCGGGCAGCTGCGCCGCGGTGATGATGGGCAGGATCAGGCCGTAGGGCGTGTAGGCGCCGGCGTCGTGGATGAAGTCCACGTCCAGGGCCAGCAGCTTCCCGCCGTCGTCGAACCCGAAGTCCACCTCGTGCACCTGCGCCCGCTCGTGGGTCACGGCGGTGAAATGCTCCCGGCGATCCTCGGTCCACTTGACCGGGCGGCCCAGCTTCATGGCGGCGTAGGGCACCAGCAGCTCGTCCGGGTTGAAGAGCATGATCTTGGGTCCGAAGCCGCCGCCCACGTCGGGGGCGATCACCTCGACCGAGGTCTCGGGCAGTCCGAAGAGGACGGCCAGGCCGCCTCGGATCGAGGTGGGGGATTGGGTCGAGTCGTAGACCGTCAGCCGCCCTTCGACCGCATCCCAGCGTGCCCAGACCGCACGCGCCTCCAGGGGCTGGGCGGCACTGCGCTCCAGTCGAAGCCGGCGGCGCAGCCGGTGGGACGCTCTGGCGAGGGCAGAATCGACGTCGCCGACGGCCTGGGTGACGTCGGCGGCGGAGTTGGCGGGCACGTCGGCATGCACCAGGTTCTCCGCCTTCGCACTCCGCTCCGGGGTGACGACGGCCGGCAGTGGCTCGTACTCGACCTCGACCAGGTCCGCCGCGTCCTCGGCCAGGTAACGGGACTCGGCGACGACGAAGGCGACCGCCTCGCCCGCGTAGCGGACGATCGAGCTGGCCAGGCACTTCTGGGTGCGGGGATGCGTCAACTGCGGATGTGGGATCAGGAGCGGGAGGTCCAGGTCGCCGAAGGGCACGTCGGCGGCGGTGTAGACGGCGACCACGCCCGGCAGCGCCCGGGCGGCGGTGGCGTTAATGGAATGAATGCGCGCGTGCGCGAAGGGAGAGCGCACGAACGCGCACTCCAGGGCACCATTCCCGAGATCGTCCGTGTAGCGGCCCTGCCCACGCAGGAGCCGCTCGTCCTCGAGCCGCTGGACGCGCTCGCCGAAGAGTCGGGTGGTCATGCCTGCCGTGACAGCTCGGCCGCCCGGCGGACGCTGCGCCGGATGTTGGCGTAGCCGGTGCAGCGGCAGAGGTTGCCCGCGATCGCGTCCGCGATCTCCGCGTCGCTCGGGTCCGGGAACTCGCGCAGGAAGGCGACCGTGGCCATCAGGAAGCCCGGCGTGCAGAAGCCGCACTGCAGGCCGTGACACTCCTTGAACGCCTGCTGCACCGGGTGCATCGGCGCCTCGGGCTGCGCCAGGCCCTCTACCGTGGCAAGCTCGTGGCCGCGCGCCTGGACGGCCAGCAGCAGGCAGGAGCGCACGGGCCGCCCGTCGAAGAGGATCGTGCAGCAGCCGCAGACGCCGTGCTCGCAGCCGACGTGGGTGCCAGTCAGCCCCAGATCGTGGCGCAGGTAGTCAGAGAGCAGGCGGCGCGGGTCGGACGCCTCCGGCCGCTCGATGCCGTTGACGATCACGCCTGCATCACCCTTTCGACCAGCACCTTCACCAGGTGCAGGCGGAAGTCCGGGCTGCATTCCGGTTCGCTGCTCGGCTCCAGGCCTCGGGTCGGGTCGGCCGGGTCCGCCAGCAGCGGGCGCGTGGCAACCCCGAAGAGCGCCAGCCGGTCACCGGCGCGGGCCGCGCCGGCCAGCGCGAAGTCACCATGGCGGCGCGCCTCCTCGGCGATCGCGACCGGGCCCGCCGTGGCCGGGAACCAGGCCTCCGTGAGCAGCTCGTCCGGTTCCAGCACCGAATCCATGGTGCCGCGGAAGAAGTCGGCCGCGGCGATGACGCGCTCGCCGCGCTGCGAGCGCGCTGTGACGCGCCCGTCCAGGACGAGCAGCGCGGCGCAGAGCTCCGACGCCGGGTCGGCGTGCGCCAGGCTCCCGCAGACGGTTCCCCGGTTGCGGATGACTGGATGCGCGACCAGGCGCAGGGCCAGCGGCAGCAGGGGACAGCGCTCGCGCAGGAGTGGATCGACCTCCGCCTCGGCCTGCCGCACGACGGCGCCCACGGCAACGCCGCCGTCCCGCTCGTAGATCTTCGTCAGCTCGGCCAGTCGGTTGATGTCAACCAGATGGGCGGGCCGCGCCAGCCGGAAGTTGAGCAGGGGGACCAGCGATTGTCCTCCGGCCAGGACCTTGGCCTCCGCCAGCGAGCCCAGCAGTGAAATCGCTTCGCCCACCGAGGCGGGGGCGTGGTACTCGAAGACCGGCGGCTTCATTCGAGGAAGGCGACGGCCCGGCAAAAGGCGGCCTCGCCGCCCTGGAAGCGCCACGGGAAGCACCCGAACTGGATCTTCCGGTCGAGCACCTGGTCGATCTCGCCCCCCAGGTTCTCGATGTGGACCACGTCGTGCGGGAAGAGGAGCGTGTGCATGAGCTGGTAGTCGCCCTTCGGAAAGACCGCGTCCAGGCTCCGGCCGAGCCTACCCTCCGCCTCCTCGGCCTCGTCCGCGCGGAGCCGGCGGATGACGGTGTTCATCGGGTGGTCGGCACTGCCCGCGTCCACCGCCAGCCAGCGGACGCCGCGCTCCAGCACCCACTCGGCGAAGGCCCGGGTCGGACCGGGGTGGCGGATGAAATACCTGGTCTCATCGACCTCGGAGCGATCGACCCAGTTCTCGGGGTAATAGCGGTGGTAGCCGGTGTGGATGACCAGGATCTCGTCGCGTTCGATCCGGAGCCCGGTCTCCTTCTCCCAGCGCTCGAAGTGCTCGGGGCCGTAGAGGTCGTAGTCCCCGATTCCCATCCGCTCCAGGTCGACGACGCAGGCGGTGCCGACCAGCCACTGCAGGGACAGGTCGCCGATGAACTTGCCGCCGCTGAGGAAATGGGCGGGGGCGTCCAGGTGCGTCGAGACGTGCAGCGTGGTGGTGATCTCCTGGCCGCCGGCCCGGTCGAAGGCGAGGCGCTTGACCCATTTGATGCTGGGGCCCGTGTAGCTGGCGAAAGCCGGCGTGTGCATCGAGAAGTCCTGCGAGAGGTCGAGAACCTTCATGCGAGTCCACTAGGGTAGGTCACGCGCCGATGCCCGAAATCAGGTCGATGCGGGTGGAAGACCTGGACCAGGTCGCCGAGGTCAGCGACCAGGCCTTCATCGCCGTCATCGGGAAGCTCTACGGCCAGCGGCTGGAGCGGCCGTTCTTCCCGCTCGCCGGCCTCGCCCTCCGGCTCTGGACAGATCCCGAGGGCTGCCTCGTCTCCAGCGACCACGGCGAGATCGGCGGCGCCCTTTTCTCGGTCGCGCGGGGCAGCCTTGGCTGGTTCGGACCGCTGGCGGTGGCCACCACCGTCCAGGGCCAGGGCGCGGGCCAGGCGCTGGTCGCCGAGTGTCTGCACCGCTGGCGGCGGCGGCGGGTCCGGATGCTGGGCCTGGAGACCTTCCCTTCCAGCGGCTTCCACGCCCACCTCTACGCCAAGTTCGGGTTCCGGCCGGGCTGGACGGGCGTCCAGCTTCGAAAGCGGTTCGATGTCGAAGGTGGCGAGGAGGAGGTGGAGCCGGCCCGTCCCCTCCAGCACCCAAACCTGCCCCTGCCGGACCTCGGCTTCCTCTACCGCGGCCTCGACCCGGCGGCCGAGGTCCGGGCCACCCTCCTCCGCCACGCGGGCCGGGTCTTCGCCTCCGACCGCGGGCTCGCCATCCTGCACCTCCAGGATGCTTTCCACGTGACGCCGGAGGAGGCGTTCCTCCCCTTCCTGGCCGCCCGCGACCGGGACTCCTTCCTGTCCTTGCTGGCCGCAGCCGAAGAGGCCTCGCGGGCGGCCGGCAGGAAGTCGCTCGCCCTGCGCCTGCCGGGGACCGCCTGGACCGCCTTCCGGGCCTTGGTCGAGCGCGGCTACCAGGCGGGCCCGGCGATGCTGCGGATGAAGGCCGGGGACCACCTGGATTACGACCGCGACGCCTGGTATGTGGACGACTGGCTCTAGGGAAGATCGAGCGTGGGCAGGTAGCCGGGGGGCCGGCGCGCTCGCGTCACCTGCTCGAACGCGAAGGCCATCGCCAGGATCTCCCGCTCGCGCTCGGGACGGCCGAAGAAGCTGAGGCCCACGGGGAGCGCGTCGAAGGCGAAGCCGGCGGGCACCGTGATGTTCGGATAGCCGGCCACCGCGGCCGGCTGCGAGGCGCCGCCCAGGAAACGGTCACCGTCGATCCGGTCGATGACCGGCGCCGGCGCGCCTGAAGGCGCCACCAGCACGTCCAGCCGGTGCCGCTCGAGGGTGGCGTCGATGCCCCGGGTCCGGGCAAGCTCGCGGGCCCTGGCGACCGCGGCGAGATACTCCTCAGCCTCGAGCCCAACGGTGGCCTCGGCCTTCTCGAGACGCTCCTGTCGGAAATAGGGCATCTCCTCCGCGGCCCGGCGAAGGTTGAAGCTGATGACGTCGGCCAGCGACCTCACCTCGATGCCCGTGCGGGCGGCGAGGTAGGCGTTCAAGCCCACCTTGAACTCGTGGAGCATGATCGTCAGCTCGACCTCCGAGGAACGGAGCTCGGCGGCCGTCTCGATCGAAACCGGGTCGACCAGCTCAGCCCCCGCCTCCCGGAGGCCGTCCAGAGCCTGCGCGTAGACGCGGTCGGTGTGCTCGGAGTAGCCGGTGAAGGGCTCCCGCAGCACGCCCACCCGCCTGGCCCGGAGCGCGTGAGGATCGAGCTCGAAAGGTTCCCAGCCGGCCAGTACGGCGAAGAGGAGGGCGGCGTCGGCGACCGACCTCGCCTGAGGGCCGGCGGTGTCCTGGCTGGCGGCGATGGGAATGATGCCGGCCTGGCTGACGCTGCCGAGGGCCGGCTTGAAGCCGACCACCCCGCAGAAGCTCGAGGGGCTGATGATCGACCCGTCGGTCTCGGTCCCGACGGCGAGCGGCGCCAAACCCGCCGCAACGGCCACCGCCGAGCCAGAGCTGGAGCCGGCCGGCGAACGGTCGAGGACGTGCGGGTTGAGGGTCTGGCGGCCACGGGCGCTCCAGCCGCTGCAGGAGCGGGTGGAGCGGAAGTTCGCCCACTCGCTGAGGTTGGTCTTGCCGAGCAGCACCAGGCCGGCATCTCGGAGCCGCTCGACTGCAAGGGCGTCGGCCGCCGCCGGCGCGCCCGTCAGCGCCAGCGAGCCGGCCGTGGTCAGCATCCGGTCGCCGGTGTCCAGGTTGTCCTTGACCAGGACCGGGAGGCCGTGCAGCGGCCCGCGCGGCCGACCCGATCGGCGCTCCTGGTCGAGCCGGTCCGCGATGGCGAGGGCGTCCGGGTTCAGCTCCAGCACCGCTCTCAGCTGCGGGCCGGCGCGGTCGATCGCCTCGATCCGCTCGAGGTGCATCTCGGTCAGCCGCCGCGCGGTCAGCTCGCCGGATTCGAGGCGGCTTCGGAGGTCGCCGGCGGTGGCGTCGGCCAGCTCGGGGTGAGGGGCTCTGGGGAACATGTCCGGGTGCTCGGGATCGTAATCAAGAATTCGAGCCGCCACCTGACACAGTGGCACCCAGTTTTTCGCACAATAGAGATAGGCCAAAAGCA
>Ga0066690_10000724_pt1 | contig 10926 bp, 9 predicted proteins | sample GraSoiAngelo_139_FD_62303 | JGI IMG/M metagenome (GOLD analysis project Ga0066690, IMG submission 62303) | Grasslands soil microbial communities from the Angelo Coastal Reserve, California, USA - 14_0929_12_20cm | ecosystem: Environmental > Terrestrial > Soil > Grasslands | place: USA...
GTTCGGATCGCCCGCGCCGATGTAAACGATGAAGCCCTTTTTGCCCTCTTTCTTCAGCCGGAGAAACCGTTCCGCGATGCGGTTCATGCGCGCGCATCTTCGAGTTCCAGGTTTCGGGTTTCAAGTTTCAAGTTGGCGTCAAGGGTAGCGCCCGCATCCTGCGGGCAGGTTGCGCGGCATCTTTGCCGCGCGTTCACTGCCGCACGCTACGCGCGGCGCGGACGCCGCGGAACCTGCTGGCACGATGCCTGCGCTACCAGCCGCAGTCCTTCCAAAGTCAAGAGCGGGTTCGCCGCCATTATTTCAGGCATTTTCGACGCGATGAGCTGTGCATAGCCGCCGGTCGCGACGACCGGCAACCGTCGGACCTTCAGCTCTCGCTTCAATTCCGAAATCAATTCGCGCACCAATCCGCGGTAGCCACGCACCGCGCCGATGAGCATGGCTTCTTCAGTGCTCTTGCCGACGGCCGAGTTGACTTCGCGAATCCGAATCCTCGGCAGCAATGCCGTTTTTTCGTGCAGGTAATCCGTCATCGCCGCCAATCCCGGCGCGATGATGCCGCCGACGTAGTTCCCGCGCCGGTCCACCACGTCGAACGTCACCGCAGTGCCAAAGTCCACCACCACCGCCGGTGCGCCGAAGTGATGTTTGACGGCGACGGCATTGGCCAGGCGGTCGGGGCCGATCGTGTCCGGTCTTGGATAATTGATGCCGACGCCGCGAACGGTTCGCGGCGTCAATTCCACCGGCGAAATATTCCAAAGTCGTTTCACCGCGCGCCGCACGCGTGGCGTCGCCCGCGGCACGACGCTGCACAAACAGGCCCCGGTTGGGGACGCACTCCCCACGAACCTTTTCACCGCTATCTCCGAACGGCCGTTGAACCAGCGCGCGGTGGGAAGGGTGCTGTGCTTCAGGACGCGCTGGCGATTCGCAAGGCCGAGGTGAGTGTGTGTGTTCCCTATGTCGATGAGCAAAACCAGGTTCGCTTCCACGCGTGCAGCCTGCCGTAACCGGCGGGCAAAAGGAAGAAGTTTGCTGCGTGGGTAGTTGCTCGCGCTGGCGGCGTGCAGCGGCCACCTGATGTCACTCCTCGCTCTGCGCCAGTTTCGCCAGCACGCTGAAATCTTCGAGCGTGGTCGTGTCGCCTTTGATTTCGGTGCCCGAGGCAATCTGTTTGAGCAAGCGGCGCATGATTTTTCCCGAACGTGTCTTCGGCAACGTTTCGGCAAAACGGATATCGTCGGGCCTGGCCACTGGCCCGATTTCCTTGGCCACATGCTGACGCAGTTCGTCACGGATGGCATGATCCGGTTTCACACCGCTCTTGAGCGTGACGAACGCCACGAGCGCCTGACCTTTCAGTTCGTCGGGCCGACCCACCACCGCGGCTTCGGCCACTTTTTGATTGCTCACCAGCGCGCTCTCGACTTCCGCCGTGCCGATGCGATGCCCGGCCACGTTCAACACATCGTCGATGCGGCCCACACTCCAGTAGTAACCGTCCGCGTCCTGGCGGCAGCCGTCGCCGGTGAAGTAACTCCGCTTCACTTCGCTCCAGTAAACTTCCTTGTAACGCCGCGGATCACCCCAGATGCCGCGCAGCATGCTCGGCCACGGCTTCCGTATGACGAGCTTTCCGCCGGTGTTGCGCGGGACCGGCTTGCCTTCGTCATCCACGACTTCCGGTACAACGCCGAAGAACGGAAGCGTGGCTGAACCAGGCTTCGTAGCTATCGCCCCCGGCAACGGCGTGATCATGATCCCACCGGTCTCGGTCTGCCACCACGTGTCCACGATCGGACATCGTTTGCGACCGATGATTTCGTGATACCAGATCCACGCTTCGGGATTGATCGGTTCGCCCACCGTGCCGAGCAACCGGAGCGAACTCAAGTCGTGTTTCCCGGGCCATTCGGTTCCCCATTTCATGAAAGCGCGAATTGCGGTCGGCGCCGTATAAAGAACGGTGACGCCATATTTCGCCACGATACGCCAGAAGCGGTCCGGCTCCGGCCAGTTGGGCGCGCCTTCATACATGAGACTGGTCGCGCCGTTGGCGAGCGGGCCATAGACCACGTAGCTATGGCCGGTCACCCAGCCCACGTCGGCGGTGCACCAATAAACGTCCGCGTCCTGGATGTCGAAGACGTATTTGTGCGTGAGTTTCACTCCGAGCAGGTAGCCGCCGGTCGTGTGAAGAATTCCTTTCGGTTTCCCGGTCGAACCACTCGTGTAGAGGATGAACAGCGGCGCTTCGCTGTCCATCCTTTCGGCGGCACATTCCGCGTCCACGTAATCCAATTCCCGATGCCACCAGACATCGCGCCCTTCCGCGATGTGAACCTCGTTGTTCGCGCGCCGCAGCACGATGACTTTCTCGACCGATTTCGCCAGCAGGTCGCCGTTGGCAGCCTTGAGCGCCAACGCTTCGTCCACGTTTTTCTTCAACGGAATCACCGCGCCGCGACGAAAGCCGCCGTCGGCCGTGACGATGAGTTTTGCCTGCGAGTCAAAAACGCGGTCGGCCACCGACTGCGCGCTGAATCCGCCGAAGACGACGGAGTGAACCGCCCCGACCCGCACGCAAGCCAGCATCGCAACCGCCGCCTCCGGCACCATCGGCAGGTAAATCAGAACCCGGTCGCCTTTCCTGATGCCGTTTCGCTTGAGCACATTGGCGAACCGGCAGACCTCCCGGTGCAGTTGTTTGTAAGTCAACACACGCTCCTCGCCGGGCTTGCCGTCGGTCGCCGGTTCGCCTTCCCAGATCAGCGCGGCTTTGTTCGCCGTCGGCGTGTCGAGCCATCTGTCGAGACAGTTGTGGCTGACGTTGAGCTGGCCGCCGACGAACCATCTGACGAACGGCTCTTTCCATTGCAGCACTTTCTTCCACGGCTTGAACCAGGTGAGTTCATTTTTCGCCTGCTTCGCCCAGAACCTGTCCGGCGACTTGATGGACTCGTTGTAAAGCTTGCGATATTGCGCCAGTGACTTGATATGGGCGCCGGAAGAAAACTCCCTCATCGGCGGGAAAACGCGCTTCTCATGGAGGACGGAAGTAATGGCCGTCGGCTTGTTGTTTTCGCTCATAAGACGTATTGGAATGTGGCAGCCATCTTATTGCCGGACGACTCTGCGTCAACCTCGAAGCCCGAACAACGACCCGAAAGAATGCCATGTCCTGGAATGCGCAAAAGCGAAAAGAGGCTACCCATGAACCGGAGCGCGCACGCTCCCCGTCCTCAGTGGCCACGAACCGTAAACTTCGTAGCAGCCGACGTAAGGAGGCTCATTCTATTTCGAGCGGAAGAAGTTGGAGCCTCCTTACGTCGGCTGCTACGGTTCATGGCCTCAACTCACGGCTAATTTTTGGAGGTGTTCCCTCTCCATGAACGCGGTGGGGCGACAATACGTCGAGACAGCGCAGGCAGGAGCAGACCCGCCAGAATGGCGATAGAAGTTTGTCCTTTGAAGTTGCGCGCTCTCTTTTTATCCTCCGCGCGTGTCGGACGAAGTTGGGCCAACCGAGATCAACGCCTCGACGCGCTTTTGCGCGGTGCTTGGCCATCCCATCAAACATTCCGCGTCGCCCGAGCTGCACAACGCCGGCATCGCCGCGCTGGGATTGAACTGGCGCTATCTCGCGTTCGACGTGCATCCGGACCACCTGCGCGCGGCCATCAACGGCGCGAAAGCGATGAAGTTCGTCGGCCTCAATCTCACCGTGCCGCACAAACTGCTCGCGCTGGAAATGGTGGATGACCTGGACGAATCGGCAAAAACGTGGGGCGCGGTGAACACGATCCGTTTCGAGGCGCGCGATGCTCAGGGCCAATGGCTGCCGCTGGCCCGTTTCCTCGATGAGGTTCCGGACCCAATCCGCGCCAGAGGTTTCAACACCGACGCCGACGCGGTCGTGCGCGCTCTGCGCGAAGACCTCGATCTGCAACTGTTGCGCGGTGCCGGTGCTTTGTTGCTGGGTGCCGGTGGCGCGGGACGTGTAGCGGCGTTGAAGCTCGCCGCCGAAGGCGTCGGAACGCTTTTCCTGGTCAACCGCACCGCGCGCAAAGCGGAAGAGGTCGCTGCCGAAATCCGCCGGCGCTTTCCGCGGCAGGAGGTGGTCGTGGGGTACCCGACGAACCGCGTGGATTTGGCAATCAACGCAACTTCGCTCGGCCTGAAACCGGAAGACACGCTCCCTTTCGATCCGAAACAATTTTCGCTCCGACTGGCGCGCGCGGTTTACGACATGATTTATCGGCCCGCTGAAACGCCGCTGCTCAAGGCCGCGAAAGCCGCTGGTTGCCGCACCGCCAACGGCCTTGGCATGTTGCTCCATCAAGGCGCCAAAGCGCTGGAGATTTGGTCAGAAAAAACAGCCCCGGTCGCCGTGATGCGCCGCGCATTGGAGAGAAATGTCCATGCCTGAGAACACAAGCGGCGCCGGTCAACTGGGCCTTTCCATTGCACAAGCTCACGAGCGCCGGGGAAAGTTGGCGCTTCCGCGTTCCGCACTCCGCGTCCCGCGTTCCGCACTCCGCACGTATGGCTAATCCCTCGCCCTGGCAACTCATCCCGTTTCATTTCTGGTCGGCCGTCTTTTTCTTGTTCGGCAGCATCGTGGGCAGTTTTCTCAACGTCTGCATTCACCGGATGCCGCGTGGCGAGAGCGTCGTCACCCCGCCGTCGCACTGCCCGCGCTGCAACTATTCCATCCCAGGGCATCTGAATATTCCGTTGATCAGCTGGTTGATGCTCGGCGGCAAATGCAACAACTGCGGCGCGCCGATTTCGGTACGTTACTTTTTGATTGAACTGCTGACCGCCGTTTTGTTTTTAAGCTGTTGGCTGGCGTTGGGGCGGCAATCGCCGGCGCTGGCGCTGGTTTATTGCGTGGTACTGGCCGGATTCATCGTGGCCACCTTCATTGACCTCGAGCATTTCATCATTCCCGACGCCATCACGCTGGGCGGGGTTGCCGCCGGCTTTATCGGCTCGCTGTTTGTCCCGACACTGCACGGAGCTCAAACGCCCGCGCTTTCCATGGAGCGTTGCTTCGCGGGCATCGTCGTCGGCGCCGGTCTGGTTTATGGCATTTTGCGATTGGGCAAGTTGGTTTGGGGCCGGCAGAGATTTGAGCTGGCCCCGGACACGAAAGTTTTTTTCACCGAGACGGCGGTGAAGCTTCCGGACAAGGAAATCCCTTACGAAGACATATTCTATCGCAAATCCGACACCATCGTGCTGGAGGCCAAAACCGTGGAGATGGTTGACCGTTGTTACGCCCAGACCCCGTTGCGGCTGTCCCCGACCAGGCTCCGGGTCGGCGACGAGACTTTCAAACCGGAGGAGGTGCAGCACCTCGAAGTTGTGACCGATGAAATCGTGGTGCCGCGCGAGGCGATGGGGCTGGGCGACGTGAAATTCATGGCCGCCATCGGCGCGTTTCTCGGCTGGCAGGCGGTGATTTTCTCGCTGATGCTCAGCGCCGTCATGGGCGCCATGGTAGGAATCACTTTGATCGCTCTGCGAAAGAGCGAATGGTCCAGCCGTGTACCTTACGGCCCTTACATTGCGCTGGCCGCAACCATCTGGATTTTCGGCGGCGAACGGATCGTTCGGTGGTGGCTGGGCCAATAGCTGCCGCGGGGGACAACCCGCGAGTCGAAGTGATAATCAGCCCACGGGGCGGACAATGTAGCCGCCGGACTTCTCGTCCGGCTCCAGTGTCAGCAGGCCGCGCTTCTGCGCTTCCAGCAACAGGTCGTTGAATGAGCGGAACCCATACGCGCGCTCGTGGAAGCCCGGATTGCGGCGTTTGATGGCCTGCTTGATCATTGAGCCCCAGATGCACTCGTCCTGGTCCCGGTCCTCGGAGATGGCCTCCAGCGTCTCGGCGATGAGGTCGAGCGCCTTGTCCAGGGAAGGGCCTTTGTTCTCGCTTTCTTCGGCCGTGGCGGCCGGCGCGGCTGGTTTGCCGCGCTGCCGCGCTTTTGACCGCTCGATGCGCACCAGATCGTCGTAATACAGGAATTCGTCGCAATTCCTGATGAACAGATCGGAAGTGGAATTCTTGACGCCCACGCCGACGACCGTCTTCGCATTCTCGCGGAGCTTGCTGACGAGCGGCGAAAAATCGGAATCGCCGCTGATGACGACAAAGGTATCCACGTGGCTCTTTGTGTAGCAAAGGTCGAGGGCGTCCACGACCATGCGAATATCCGCGGAGTTCTTGCCGGACTGCCGGACGTGAGGGATCTCGATGAGTTCGAAGGCGGCCTGGTGCAGGTCGCGCTTGAATTCTTTGTAGCGGTCGAAGTCGCAGTAGGCCTTCTTCACGACGATCTGCCCCTTGAGCAGGAGGCGTTCAAGCACTTTCTGAATGTCAAACCTTGGGTAATGGGCATCGCGTGCCCCGAGGGCGATGTTCTCCAGATCGAGGAACACCGCCATGGTCGCATTGGAATCGGTGGCGCTCATCTTAATATGACTTCATAGCCTGAAACGCAGTGGCAAGTTGATCGGACCGCGCTCTATTCGCACTGTGCTCTGTGCCGCAACGCGTGGTCCACCAGCACCAGCGCGGTCATGGCTTCGACCATCGGCACGGCGCGGGGCAACACGCAGGGGTCGTGGCGACCGCGCGCCTTGAGGGTCGTGTTCTTGAAATTCACGTCCACGGTTTCCTGTTCGACCATGACGGTGGCGACCGGCTTGAACGCGACGCGGAAGTAAATCGTCTGCCCGTTCGAGATGCCGCCCTGGATGCCGCCGGAACGATTCGTGGATGTGTAAACCTTCCCGCCCTTCGAGCGAAATGGATCGTTGTGCTGCGTGCCCGTCAACAGGATGCCGTCGAAGCCCGAGCCGATGTCGAAACCTTTGGAGGCGGGAAGACTCAACATCGCTTTCGCCAAATCCGCTTCCAAACGATCAAACACCGGTTCTCCCCATCCGACCGCTGCGCCGCGCGCCACGCCGACGATAATACCCCCGACGGTGTCGCCCGCTTTGCGCACCCGTTCGATCAGGCGGATCATTTTCTCCGCCGCAACGGGATCAGGACAACGAACTATGTTCGCCTCAACGACCTTCAGCTTGACTGTTTCCGGATCCACGCGGGCCGCGATACGCTGGACTTGCTGCACGTAAGCCAGCACTTCCACGCCGTTGCGTTCGCGCAGGATTTTTTTGGCAATCGCCCCGGCGGCCACGCGTCCGATGGTTTCACGGGCACTGGTGCGTCCGCCGCCTTGCCAGTTGCGGATGCCGAATTTCGCCTGATAGGTATAGTCCGCGTGGGATGGTCGAAATTTGGTTGCCATCTCCGAGTAGGCTTCAGGCCGCGCGTCCTCGTTCCTGACCCACATGGAAATCGGCGTGCCCAGCGTTTTGCCTTCAAAGGTCCCGGAGAGAATTTGAACGCGGTCGCTCTCTTTGCGCGACGAAACGATCTTCGACTGTGCAGGCCGACGACGATCCAAATCCGGCTGGATGTCACCTTCGGTCAGTTCGAGTCGGGGCGGACAGCCATCCACGACGACGCCCACGCCGCCGCCGTGGGACTCGCCCCAGGTCGTAACGCGGAAAAGGCGGCCAAACGTATTTGCCATGCGCACAGAGTGCGGGAGAAAAGACGCGCTAGTCCAGTAAAACCATGCAGTTCAAGCAGGCCTTGTCGTCTTTGGCGCGGAGCGGCCCGCCGCAGCGCGAGCAACTCCATTGCGTGTCCGAAGCGCGCGCGACCCTAGCCAACGCGGAGCCGAAGAAACACGCCACGCCAGCGCACAGCACCGCAAACAGAGTTTGCTCAGCGCTTTTTCCATCGCGTATGGCTGCGTCGAGCGAATAAACGAGAAACACGAATCCGCCCGCCACCACCGTCCACCCGGCGACCTCGACCGGCCTCCACCACATGCTGCCGAGGCGCTGTTTAACTCTCTTGGCCATAACTGCACGTTTCCATCTGAACTTCGTTCAGCCCGGAACACACAAACCGCGAAAAATCCCCCTCCAAGGATTCGGAGTCGCGCGGCAAGGTCGGGGAAAAAGAACACAGCATAAGTCGAAGGAGTGATTGAAAAACGGGAAAAATTGCAACGAGGCGGGAGCAACGGAAGCCGCCGATGTTTGTCAGCACGGACCACCTGTCATGGTTGTTCCACGGACAGCTCCACCGATGCGGAGTTCGGCTCTGCTGCGTGGAGACGGGCTTCGTCGAACTCACCATGGTCCGCCATGATCCGGGCGGAGATTGTCCCGCTTTTTGCCCTGAACGCCAGCGCATCCTGAAGAGTCACGAATGACCCAACAATGACCGAACCTTCCACGACAACAAAATTCTGCCTGCGTATTTCCTTCATCGCACAAACACCCGCGTTCTGCCCTGCCGGCACAGCCACTGACGCGGTACGGCTCAGGGGATCAGCCGCACCGCCGCGCCCTTGCAACTCATCTGCACGCCTCGCAGGGCTGTTCCGTCGCAGATGGTGACCCCTTCACAAGCACTGGCGATGCCAGTCGCACAAGTGATAATTGGCTATCCTTGGCAGGTAATGCTTTTATCTGGTCGAAGGCCATTGGCAAAAGCACGGCGAAGCCATTTGCGGCGTCAAAGAGAAGCAGTGCGGCTATGACACCGCACTGCGACCCAACCAAACTTTCACGTAGCCTCCTTTAAGTTAATCGGACCAGATGAGTTCGTTGTCTTGCAAATTCGATGCCAACGGGTCGGCAAAGCGCCGCGGAAGGCAAGGGCCAACGCGTTCAACAAACTCACGGCGAACAGGAAAAGCTCCGGTGTACCCCTACAAAACGCGGACCAGGATGAAATAGGAATAGACGAGCGCGGCCTCCAGCAGAACGAAGATGACGAAGCTCAGGATGGCAAAACCGCAGTCGAACCTGTTCTTGATGCGCCAGCCTTGAACATACGTATTTTTCGTCTTCACAGCGATGCCTGAAGCATCAAAGATGCCGACGACTCACCCGGTCTCAACTGCGCGAAAACCGTTTCCAGGCAAGCTGACGCTGACCGCTCGCCGCGCCGGCGCAATATTCAAGGTTGCGTTTCGCACTCTGCAATCTCATTCTGAAAACGCAGGAAGCACGCGGCTGAACTCCTTAAGCGCACCATGAGGGTGGTAGTGAAAATCGTTCTGGGAGCGGCGACGGTCGCCATGTTGTGGCCCGCCAGCCGTCTGATGATGGCTTCCTTGAAGCGTACCGAGCCGCCATCCAGGGTCATCTCCGAGGCCATTATTTACATCGTAATCATGTGTGTCATTTCTCGGATTTACCGCAAACTTTGAGGTCTGGATGAAATCGAAATCAGTTCAGCGCCGAGACACTGCGCCGGGCGTTGCCGGCAAACGATCCAAATGCGCCGCTACTCCCACCCAAGTGCCGCGCAGAACTCAACTCCTGGAACCATCCATCCGATTGCTGACGGCGGTTCCGATCTGCGACGGCCACGATAGCGCCATCAACACCATCAACCTGGAGTTCATCCGTTGCGGCATCGAGGTGGTCTATCTGGGGTACCATCGTTCGGCGCGTGACATTGTGCGCGCAGCGACCCAGGAGGACGTGCGCGCAATCGGCCTTTCGAGCTACAACGGTGGTCACGTCGAGTTTTTCGCGGAGGTGGTTGATCTGCTGAAACGACAGGGCGCAGACGATATTGGCGTGTTTGGCGGCGGTGGCGGGACTATTACCAAAGCCGATGCCGCGATCATGCAGAAGAAGGGGGTGGACCGCATTTTCTTCGCTGGCACGCCGCTGTCGGAGATCGTCAAATTCGTAAAGATCGCCTACAATACTCATCGTCGCGCAGGCTGGCGCGCGGGAGGTGAAACCATTTCCGACCGGCGAATCGCCAGAATGCTGACGGCTGCCGAAACAGGTGATCGGGATGAAGCGGCTTGCTTTCGCGCCGCACCGGCAAAAGGAATCGGCCCGACCACCATTGGCATTACCGGCCCCGGCGGCGCGGGCAAAACGACTCTGATCGATGAGTTGGTTCTGCGTTTTCTGAAAGCCAGTCCACGGACGCGCCTGGCCATTCTCTCGCACGATCCCAGTCTCATCGGCCAGGGCGCGCTGCTGGGAGACCGCGCATCGATGGTTTATTCGCAGGACGATCGCGTCTTCATGCGCAGTCTCGCCACGCGGGGTCAGGCCGGGGGTTTGTCGCCGGGTTCGGGGCGCTGTTTGCAACTGCTCAAACGCGGCGGTTTCGATCGCGTGTTTGTTGAAACTGTAGGCATTGGCCAGGAAGCTGCCCCGTTTGGAGGTGAGCCCGTGGATCGCGTCATCCTGGTCATGAGCCCCGAGTATGGGAGTCGCTTGCAGCTTCAGAAAATTGTGATGCTGGACGTGGCCGATATTGTCGTGCTCAACAAGTCGGACCTGTCCGGGGCAAAGACCGCGGCAGCGGAGATCGAACAACGATTGGCGCTCAATGGTCGCGGGCAAAAACTGATCCCGACAGTGGCCCGACGCCATCGCGACAGCGGCGTGGATGAATTATTTCGGTTGGCGATATCGTGAGCGTCCTGGCCCAGGTGACAAGTGCGGTCGAAGGCTTCAATCGCTTCGTCGAGGAACAAGTGTCACAGGCACGCAGTGACTCACAGTTCGGTGAGCAATTGATGGCGCGTTGGCAGGCCGCTCGTGCTGGCCTGGGGACGGTAACCATCCCCACCGCCCTGAAACTTCCACGCCTGGCCCTGCCACTGACCGATGACCCGGGTGAAGTCGCACGCTACCTCTATGGAGAAGGATTGCCCGGTGAGTTTCCGTTTGTGAACGCGGCCTATCGCGAAATGTATCTGGGCCATGCCGGCGCAAAATCCACCGAGGAACCCACCCGCCTTTTCGCCGGGTTGGGCCTGGCCGAAGACACCAACCACCGCTTCC
>Ga0066690_10000725_pt1 | contig 10925 bp, 10 predicted proteins | sample GraSoiAngelo_139_FD_62303 | JGI IMG/M metagenome (GOLD analysis project Ga0066690, IMG submission 62303) | Grasslands soil microbial communities from the Angelo Coastal Reserve, California, USA - 14_0929_12_20cm | ecosystem: Environmental > Terrestrial > Soil > Grasslands | place: USA...
CGCGCGTCGGCGCCATTGAGTTCCAATAATCCTGGCTCCTCCATTTGCTGTATCGAGGGCAGGTTGGAGAAAGTTGAGTTTAGAAAATTGTCCGCCTTGCGGGCCAGCAACTCCAGCGGAAACGCCTTCGCATGCTCGCCATGACGCGATTCGTCAGGCGGAAGAAACGCCGCCACGGGATCAAGGCCCTGTGCCTTGAGGCGCTCGTTGTAAAGCTCAGCTTTACCGCTTGGCGTGCGGAAGTTACCTTGAGCGAAGGGAAGGAAAGGATTGTGTTGTGTGGCGCGGGCGCCCTCGCCGTTTGCTTTTTCAAAGCCAGGGTTAGATTGCCTGGCAGCGCCGAAATTCAGCCTCACATGCTTTTCCCGTGCTAGCCGCTCGCGCTCAACCCCCGCCAGCCAGGGATCGTCTGAACCCAGCGCCAGGTCGATCATCTCGTCCACAGTTTCGCGGAAGCAATCCTCCTGGAAGCCCATTCGCTGAGCCAATGCCCGGAATACTTCCACATTCGAGCGGCACTCGCCAAGCGGTTCAATGGCCTGGTCGGAAATCTGCAGGTAATAATGTCCATAGGCCGTCTGCAGATCTTTATGCTCGAAAAATGTGGTCGCTGGTAGAACGATGTCGGCGTAATCGGTGGTATCGGTTAAGAATTGTTCGTGGACCACGGTGAATAGATCGGAACGGTGCAGGCCGCGGACGACATCGTTGTGATTGGGGCAAACAGCCGCGGGGTTTGAATTGTAGACAAACAACGCTTTGACGGGCGGGTTGTCGAGTGCGTTCAGCGACTTTCCGAGTTCAACCATGTTCACGGTGCGCGCCGCACGGCCTAGCGATTCCTGCATCAGGTTCTCGCGTTGCAAAGCCTCACGGTTCAATCCGTACGCACCGCTGGTGGATAGTTGAAGTCCGCCTCCGGCTTGCTGCCACGATCCTGTGATGCAAGGCAGCATAGCGATAGTGCGAGTTGACATGCCGCCACACTCAGAGCGCTGCACACCATAATTCACTCGGACCACCGCAGGCCGCGTAGTTGCGTACTCCCGCGCGAGTTTGACGATATCTGTCGCTGGAATACCAGTCCATTGTGCCGCACGCTCCGGCGGATACTCCTGCACTTTGGCGCGAAGTTGTTCGAAGCCGAGTGTGTATCTGGCGACATAATCCGCATCAAGGAGATGCTCGTTGATAATGACGTGCATCATGGCGAGCGCCAGGGCGGCATCCGTGCCAGGATTAATCGGAAGATACCAATCAGCGCATCGCGCGGTGCGCGTACGATAGGGATCGATGACGACCAGCTTCGCACCCACGCGCCTCGCTTCCGCAATAAACGGCCACAGGTGGACGTTGTTGCCATGAATGTTGGCGCCCCACGCAATGATGTAGCGAGAATCGCGGAACTGCTCCGGTTCGGTGCCCAGCTTCACGCCGATAACCGACTTCAGTCCCTCTTCCCCCGCCATGGAGCAAATGGTGCGGTCGAGTTGGGATGCGCCCAGGCGGTGAAAGAAACGCCGATCCATGGAAGCGCCGTTCAAAACCGCGAGCGTGCCACCGTAGGAATACGGCAGAATAGCCTCGGCGCCATATTCTGCGACGATCGTTCTAAAGCGAGAAGCGATTTCGTCGAGAGCTTCGTCCCACGTGATGCGTTTGAAAGCTGGTGTCGATCCTGGGCCTGGGAAATTGCCTGCTTTGACCTCGGGTCCCTTCGGCAGCACCCGCCGCATCGGATACAACACACGTTCCGGCGAATACACCCGGTCGAGATACTTCGCCACTTTGCCGCAGAGAAAGCCGCGCGTGATGGGATGGGCAGGGTCGCCCTGAATCTTCGTGGCCAGCCCATTTTCAACCGTGATCAGAACTCCGCAAGCATCAGGACAGTCGTGCGGGCACGCGGCGTGGACAACCTTCTTCATGATTAGCGATTATAGATTCATTTATGCCACAGAGACACGGAGGCACAGAGGAATTCAGATCTTGTCTTTAAAAGCACCAGGTTTCAGGAGGGTTAAACCAGCGCGCACTCTTTTACTTGATCTCCAACACTTCTTTTTCTTTTGCCTTGCTCATATCCTCCATCTTCTTGATCTCATCGTCTGTGAGCCGTTGAATCTCGTCTAGCGCCCGCTTTTCTTCATCTTCGGTAATCTTCTTGTCTTTTAGCGCCTTCTTAATCCCATCGTTTCCATCCCGACGAATGTTTCGAATGGCGGTCCGATGCTCTTCCAGTACCTTGTGCAGGTGCTTGACCATATCCTTTCGGCGTTCCTCGGTGAGCGGCGGAACAGGCACGCGGATGATCTTGCCATCATTCATCGGGTTCAATCCCAGGTCGGCCGCGCGAATCGCTTTCTCAATCGCTCCCAGTGACGACGGATCAAACGGCTGCACCGTGATCAACTGCGCTTCCGGGGCATGCACCTGCGCGATCTGGTTCAGCGGCATCTGCGAGCCGTAATAGTCGACATTCACGCTGTCCAGCATGTGTACCGAGGCGCGACCAGTGCGGGTGGCGGCCATCGCTTTGCGGAAATCCTCCACCGCCTTATCCATGCGCGTCTTTAATTGGATGTTCATTTCTCTGAGACCAGGTAAGGCTGCCATGGTGCTTTGAGCCATTTGTCAGCTCCACAAAACTTTAAGAATCAAAAACGGTGCATTATAAACCGAAGCACGTTTAGTGGGGATTTACGCACCCCAGCCGGATCTTTGCCGGGTTAATTCAGCGGAACGGGATTTGTAGTTCAAGCACTTACCAGCGAACCGATTTTTTCGCCTGTAACTACTTTTCGGATGTTGCCACGATGATTCAGGTTAAAAATGATGATAGGAAGGTTGTTGTCCTTACACATGGAAATGGCGGTGGAATCCATCACCTTGAGACCTTGCTTGAGGACTTCCATATAGCTGATCTGGGTGAACTTCTTGGCATCCTTCACCAGCAGGGGATCGGCGTCGTAGATACCATCGACCTTGGTGGCCTTGAGGATGGCCTCTGCCTTAATCTCCATGGCGCGCAGCGAAGCTGCGGTATCGGTTGAGAAATATGGATTCCCGGTCCCGCCGGCGAATATCACAATCCGCTCCTTCTCCAGGTGACGGATGGCGCGGCGGCGTATGAACGGCTCGGCCACCTGGTTCATCTCAATCGCAGACATAACGCGGGTATACACATTCTGCTTCTCCAGCGCGTCCTGGAGGGCGAGAGCGTTGATTACGGTGGATAGCATGCCCATATGGTCAGCCGAAACGCGGTCCATGTTGCGGGCCTGCTCGGCCACACCGCGAAAGAAATTCCCGCCACCGACTACGATTGCGATCTGCACCCCCAGCGAGTGCACATCGGCCAACTCGGCTGCGATTTCATGGATGCGAAAGGGGTCCACTCCGAATCCCTGCGTCGCGGCCAAGGCTTCACCTGAAAGCTTAAGCAGAATGCGTTTGAAGACCGTAGTTGTGGACATTTAAGTTGTAAGTTCTCGGATACCGGTTGGTTCTCGCTTCAGCCGAGCAAATAAAAGGAGCGCCGTGGCGCCCCTCAGATTACTCGGCTTTCCCTTCACCAGGCTTGGTGATCGCAATCGTCTCGCCCACATCCCCCACTTTGAAACGCGCGAAACGGCGTACCGCGAGGTTCTCGCCCAGCTTGCCAATTCTGGTCGCGATGAGTTGCGCAATGCTGATCGTCTGATCTTTAATGAAGGGCTGCTCGTATAGGCAAACTTCTTCATAAAACTTGCTCATCTTGCCTTCAACAATCTTCTCGACCACCTGTGGGGGCTTGCTAGTGGCGGCAGCCTGGCTGCGATAGATGTCCTTCTCGCGCTCGTAGGCCTCAGGCGTGACGTCCTCTTTGCGGACAAATTTCGGATCCGACGCAGCGATGTGCATGGCGATATCGTGCACCAGTTCCTTGAAGTCATCGGTGCGCGCCACAAAATCACTTTCGCAGTTTAGTTCCACCAGAACGCCGATCTTACCGCCGGCATGTATGTAGCTGGCGACCGATCCTTCACTGGTCACGCGAGTCGCCTTCTTGGCAGCGACCGACACACCTTTCTTGCGCAGCAGAATCACTGCCTGGTCGAGGTCACCCTTGGACTCAGTTAGTGCCTGTTTGCAGTCCATCATCGGCGCCCCAGTCTTTTCCCGGAGCTCTTTCACTTGCGAAGCAGAAATATTCACTGTAGTTGTGCCCATATTTGTTAAAACACTTTCTTGTTAGATGCTTCCACGCTCATTAAGGCGCTAGCCGAAGGGACTGAAAACCTGGAGATTGCTCCTACAAAACTTGACCCGCGGCGACAAAACGCGCGCGGGTCGGAGTCTCTGACCGGGTACGCTCAATAAGTCTGAGTCTCAACTTCAGGTACCTCGCCGGCTTCTTCTTCCTTAGCGGCAGCCGGCTGCTTGCGCGTCCCCGCGCCCAACACCTCTTCCATACTGATGTCTTCTGATGCCGAATCGTCGGCGCCAGCATGGCAAGCCCCTGCGCCCGCGGCTGCTCCAGCGGAGGCTTCCGCGGCATCCAATTCGGCCTGCCGGGCGGCACCGGCGGCAGCGGCCAATTCGGCAGATTGTTTGTCAGTGGCCATCTGCGAACCTTCGACAATCGAGTCCGCAATCTTAGACGCGAATAATCTGATCGCCCGCAACGCATCATCGTTTCCTGGAATTACGTAATCCACTTCGCTCGGGTCGCAATTGGTGTCTACCACGGCGACCACAGGAATGCCCAGCTTACGTGCCTCGCGTACCGCAATCTGCTCCTTGTTGGAGTCGATGACAAAGATCGAGTCGGGCAGCTTGTTGAGGTCTTTGATGCCGGAAAGGTTGGCTTCGAGGTGCTTGCGCTCGCGCTCCAGCTTTATGACTTCCTTCTTGGGCAACAGCTCGTAACGGCCATCGGTGGCCATTTCGTCGAGCTCCTTGAGCCGCTTTACCGACTTCTGCACGGTCACCCAATTAGTCAGGAGTCCGCCCAACCAGCGCTGGTTTACGTAGAACATGCCACAGCGCTTTGCCTCTTCAGCAATCGCGTCCTGCGCCTGGCGCTTGGTTCCCACGAAGAGCACAAGTCTGCCTTCGGATGCCAGGTCCTGCACAAATTTGGACGCCTCTTTGAACATCTTCAGCGTCTTCTGCAGGTCAATAATGTAGATCCCGTTGCGCTCACCGAAGATGTATTCTTTCATCTTGGGATTCCAGCGCTTGGTCTGGTGCCCGAAGTGGACGCCCGCCTCGAGCAATTCCTTCATGGTGATATTAGCCAATCAACCTCCTCATTGAGTCTGCATCTTTCGCGTGCCTTGCGGCCGCTCCAGATTGCCATTCCCGACCCCGAGCCGCGAGGCACGGGAAGAATTGAACACCTGAACCAATGTTTCAAATTCTCAAAGCTTCAAGTTTGCCCGCGTCGTCTTTTGAAACTTTGAAACCGCAGAAACCTTGAAATCTGCCCTATCGCTTCGAATACTGGAAGCGTTTTCTTGCGCCCTTCTGACCGTACTTCTTGCGTTCTTTGCCGCGTGAGTCGCGGGTGACCATACCCTCCGCCTTCAGCTTTTTTCGCAATTCAGCATTGAAGAGGATCAAGGCGCGCGCCACGCCAAGCTTAACGGCGTCTGCCTGACCGCTGACCCCCCCGCCGGAAACATTGGCGACCACATTAAAGTTACTATGGGTCTCGGTGGAAACCAGCGGCAGCCGCGCGCTTGAGCGTTGCTCTTCGGTCACGAAATATTGTTCGAAGGGTCGTCCATTGACTTTGAATTCGCCACTGCCCGGACGCAAATAGACGCGCGCAATAGCCGACTTGCGGCGTCCCGTACCATAATATTGAACTAATTCAGCCATTTAGCCTCTTGTCTAGGCGGCGATGAGCAAACCGCATCTCTGCCGACGAAATTGTTATGCCAGCGCCAGCGCTTCCGGCTTCTGCGCTTCATGCGGATGTTTATCGCTGCGATACACCTTCAGTTTACTCGCCATATGGCGGCCCAGTTTCGTCTTGGGCAACATGCGCGTGATCGCGTCTTCGATTACCAGTTCAGGTTTCCGCGCAAAACGTTTGCGGAAATCTTCCGTGCGTAACCCGCCCGGATAACCAGTGTAGTGCTGATATTTTTTCTGTTCCGACTTCATGCCAGTCGTCTTCACCTTGTCAGCGTTGATGACAATCACATGATCGCCGGTATCCAGAAACGGCGTGTACTTCGGATTCGCTTTGCCCATCAGGATGTGGGCGACCTGCGAGGCCAGCCGTCCCAGGGTCTGTCCCGAAGCATCCACGACGTACCACTTGCGCGCAATTTCCCCCTCTGTGGGGAAATAGGTTGACATCTGAAATCTCCCAGAAATTAAAAAAACGCAAAGAAGACCGCTGAGTCTCTCCCTCGCGCGGAAAGCGCCAGGGTATCAGGCGGGCAACCGCAAGACATCCGAAGGTTTAAAGATATCGTAGCCCGCGGAGAAAAGTCAACGAACCGGCCATTTACCTGCTGGTTACTGGGCTACGCCAAGCCACGAAAACAGATCGCGGTGCATTACTCATATGCCAATGCATCGATGGGATCCTTCTGCGCCGCCTTGTACGCGGGATAGAGTGCGCCCAGAATCGCGCCGATGATGGCGATGATCGTCGCTTTAAGAATCCAGCCTCCTGTCACCACAACTCGCAGCAATGGCAAACGATGGAGGATGCCAACTCGGGCCACCAAGCTGAACAAGATCCCTGCCACGATGCCGGCGATGGCTAGCAGCACGGTCTCGCGCAGAATGACATTCACAATGTAGAACTTTGACGCCCCGATGGATTTCAAGATTCCGATCTCGCGGGTCCGTTCCATGACGGCGGTATACATCGCCTGGAAAATTACGATGAATCCAATAATCACCGAGATCGCAATCACAACGTCTATAAAACTTGACAGCCCGGGGTAGTTACTCGGCGTCATAAGAGAGAGATAGTCACGCATGGAATGAACGTTGTAGTTTTCCATTCCGGGCGTGCTCTTAATCTCCTTGACAACAGCATCAGCATTGTTGGGATCATCCAACTTTAAATAAAAAGCCGATGCCTTTCCTTGAGCGCCGACTAGGTCTTGTAGTGTATTCATTGGCAGGAACTTGCGAGCCCCGCGGCCATGCTCGACGATGCCAGCGATGCGAAAATTGTGGTTGAGAAGTTCAATGTTGTCTCCGACCTTGAGATGCTGCGACTTGGCGATCAAGTCATCTATCAGGACGTCATTGGGTCCGCGAAATGGTCCGCCGGCTACATAGCGAAAGGGCCCACCTAGCCTCTCGAAACTCTTCAGGTCAATGCCGTAAATTATCTCGACCGCGCCCGCGCTCGAGAACTGCATCACCACCGGCGCCACCGCAACCACATGAGGTAGCTTTGACAGCACATCGCCGATTTTTATAGAAAAAGGCGCTCCCGAGACGCCCGAAATCACCGATGACCCAGAGGGCAGAACAATGACATCTGCTCCCATCCCCGCCTGCCGCTGTTTCACGTCATTCAAAATACCTAGCGATAATCCCACGATCAGCAGAATCAGGGTCACTTCCAGCGCGATGGCGACGATACTTATCGCTGACCGGATCGGCCGGTGCACCAGGTTTGCGACAATCATGCGGTTCATCATGCTAAAAAGGGCTAATGCCAAGTGCTAATTGCCAATTGCGATCTTACTTATTCTTATTCCCGTCATTTCCATTCGAGCTAGTGGCTCGTCCGGACTGCGGTTGATCCAGGCGCACGACTTCAGCTCCCGGCGGCTGCTGCAACACAAATTGATCGTCGGCCAGCTGCTGGTTGAGTTGCAGCTTCGCGATAGTGAGCGTGATGTCGTACTCCTCTTGCGGCCGATAGATCTCAATGTGAGTGGGCAAATTAATTCCAGAATAATCCTTGTAGTTCTCATAACTCACATCCGTGGCGAGATTGCCGTTTTCATCGTAAATAAGCTGCCGGTGCGGCAGCAGATCGGTGCGGCTGAAGACGATCTTTCGCGACAGAAACCAGCCGTGATCGGCTTTTTGAATGACATCAATCTCATAGTCGGGCTGTTCCACCCGGTGGCGTTTGGCGTCCGTTACCGTTTCGTACCCGTTTTCCATGACCGCGATGTCTTTCTCCGGATCAATCTGGCGGAGTAGTAAAGCATCATAGATGTGCTGCGGCCGGAGATTTTCCAGCGGCTGCTGTGTGCTGCGAGGCATGACATCATTGCGTCCGATGACAAACTTGTTCTTAGGCGGGATCCAGAGTTTGAACTGTTGCCCGTCGCTAACCATGTCGAAGGCACGATTGCGTACTATCGGCATCAGGCCGATCATTCGCAGCATGGCCGGTTTGCGTAAAAGAATGTAGCCACGAATTTGTTTGTAATCTGTGACTTTGCCCTTGATTGCACCACCTACAGAGGTGTCAATGTCCACCGTTGCGTTCATGGTTTGGATCTTGGCTGCCTGCTCATTGATATATGCGATTAATTCCTGCTGGGTGGCGGATTTCAGCGGAGCCGTGCTAACTTGGCGCTCCACCCTGCGGGAACGGAATAGGCAGCCGGTGAGCGGCATCACCACCAGCAAAATGGCCACGGCCTGGTAACTGCGCAGGGACTTCATTGATACTTCTCTAATGTCATTGTGTTGCAGCTCTAACAGATGAGTATACCCCGAAGAAGTTGCCACAAAGGATGCCTCGGCGGCGCTGTAATCTCGAAATTCCATCGCAGCCTGCAGACCTGGTGGTCAAGCGCTTGCCGCGTACCCTTGGGTTATGACTCCCGGCCAACGACTACCGACTAACCAGCCATGCTCGATCATCATCTAAACTATTGATCGATTGCGCAGATTTTTCACAATACTGTTTTTCGTGGTCGTGGCTGCCGCTGGATATATAGGGTGGAGCCTGCTCGTCCCGCTGTCGCCGCGCGGGCAAAAGTTTGTCTTGCTACGTCCCGGATATTCCACGCGCCGCATTGCGGGGGAACTGAAGGCTGCCGGCGTCATCAGGAGCCAGAGTGCCTTTGTCCTCTGGCATTACTTTCATCACAAGCGGTCCTTGAAGGCGGGCGAATATCTATTCGAAAGTTCCGGTAACGAAATCGCGGTACATAGACGCCTGGTGCGCGGTGATATCTACGTCCACAGCGTGGTGATTCCCGAGGGATACACCGTGTTCGATATCGCAAATGCCATTCAAGAAGCTGGATTAGGTTCGAGGCAAGACTTCCTCAGAGTGGCGCAATCGGAGACCTCTCTTATCGCCGATTTAGCTCCCGAAGCGCATTCCCTGGAAGGTTACCTCTTCCCCAACACTTACCAATTAACCCGTACCCAGAGTATGGAAGAAATGTTATCCGCGATGGTGAAGCAGTTCCGGCAGGTGGCCCAGCAGATCGGCTTGAGCAGCAACCTGCAAAGAACGGTCACGATGGCGTCCATCATTGAAAAGGAAACAGCCGTCCCCGAGGAGCGACCGATCGTGGCGAGCGTGTATTACAACCGGCTGGGCAAGAATATCGCACTGGACGCCGACCCCAGTGTGATCTACGCGGAATTACTGAATGGCAACTATCAAGGCACCCTCCACCACGGCGATTTGCAGGTCAACTCTCCCTATAACACCTACAGGCATGCGGGACTGCCCCCAGGCCCAATCGGAAATCCTGGCAGGAGTTCACTCGAAGCTGCCATGCATCCGGCTCAAACCGACTACTACTATTTCGTCAGCGACGGCGACGGCCATCACCGGTTCGCGCACGATTTAGAAGAGCACAATCGGAATGTAGCGGCTTATCGCAGAGCGATTCGCGAGCAAAATCGGTAGATGAATAGTTTCCAATGTGCCTAAACTGCGTTGTGAAGTCCATCCACGAAGAACATTGAATTTTGCAAGACGGCCTCTACTCCGCTCACAACTTCGCGCCCCGTACTCTTCGAGACGGCACCTTGAAAGCCAGCATCGCGCGCTTCCTCCGCAAGTTGGTCTGACAGTTGCTGAACGGTTAGCAGGATCAAGTGAGAACCGGGATTCCGCCGGCTTATTTCACGTGCCGCCTGCAGGCCATTCATCCGGGGCATGCCCAAATCGAGTATCACGACGTCGGGCGCAAGTTCGTCGCTCTTGGCCACGGCGTCGAGGCCGTCCACTGCTTCCCCGCAAACTTCCCATTGGGGATGATCTTCGAGCAATCTCTTAAGCAGTTTGCGTATGGTGGAATCGTCGTCCGCGACCAAGATCCGAATCGGCATGTCAGCCTCCCAAGTCGCAGTCTTGATACGTTCGCATGCGGAGAGACTTTTATGGCTCGGCGCGGGCAATCATGAGGCGGTAATGTCGCTCCCCACCGAAGTCGTCACAAGTCTGTCATAGGGTATGACAGCTTTTACAACGCGGAACAATACAGCAGATACCCGATTACCAGCATGGTTACGCCAACTACTTGATGCCAAAAGGGAAAGTTATCTCAGGTTGAGACCCCCTTGGTATTCTCATTCGCAAAACCCCTACGTTCCATCCAAGCCTGCAAGATCAACACGGCGGCTAATTGATCCACCACTTCGCCGCGGCGCTTGATCGACATATCGGAGTCACGCAGTACCCGGTTCGCCTGGGCAGAACTTAGTCGTTCGTCCCACAGATGTACAGGAAGCTGGAAGCGTTTGCGCAACTCTTCTGCGAAATGTTGCATTTTCTCCGCTTGAATGCCTTCCGCTCCGCTCATACGGAGCGGTAGACCAACCACGATCTCGGCGACGTTGTAATAACGAATCACTTCCTCGAGTTGCGCCAGATCTCGCCGTTTGTTCTGCCGGCGGATCGTTTTAAGGCCCTGCGCCGTGATTCCAAGCGGATCGGATACAGCCATACCAATAGTCTTCGAGCCTACGTCGAG
>Ga0066690_10000732_pt1 | contig 10903 bp, 9 predicted proteins | sample GraSoiAngelo_139_FD_62303 | JGI IMG/M metagenome (GOLD analysis project Ga0066690, IMG submission 62303) | Grasslands soil microbial communities from the Angelo Coastal Reserve, California, USA - 14_0929_12_20cm | ecosystem: Environmental > Terrestrial > Soil > Grasslands | place: USA...
ACCACTTCATAGCTCCCTTCAGAGAAAGCCTTCTTCGTCGGGACATAGCTGATGTCGTTGTTACACAGCTCGATCACCAGCGTGTTCCGAAACGGCGATGCCTGCTTGATGGCCAGACCGAGTTCCACAAATACCTCGCCAGGCAAGCCGACAATGGCCGTGTCGTTGTCGAGCCGGAACACCTCCACCTCCATCGGGAGCAGGGGGCCGGACCGCGCGCGCATCTCCTGCACGTCCATGACCTTGTAAGCCTGCACCTGGTCGAGGAAACTCAGGCCTTTTGTCCCGATCAAAGGCATGCGTTCCCGCGCCTGGGCGATGTGTTCCTCGCTGAATTCCTGCAACGGAGCGAAGACCTTTGCGTAGCGCACGCCGAGCGACGGTTTGCCGGCGGGTTCCAACCCGGGCCGGGCCTGGAGGACTGTTTCCGCCAGCGTGTTGCCGATACGCAACGTTTCCTCGCCGCCCTTTTGCAGCCGGTTCGTTGAGACGTCGATATGGTTGATGTCGCCGCACGTGCCAGCCCCGAAAACGGAAATAAAATTGCCGCCGAACTTCTCGCGCAATGAGCGTTCCAGATACAACGGATAATCCGCGCCATACTCCGTCCCGCCCATCGTGTCGAGGTGCAGGGCAAACACGGTCAATGAGGAGCGCGGCTGGCGGCTTTTCGCGTCACGGAACAGGACTATTCCAACCTCTGGATCAATCGGGCCGGCCGGAAGAACGATGTTGGGATTCATTTTGCCGGGGTTAAAGACGACCGTGCCGTCCTTCATGTGGTAACGGCGATTGAAAGAAAGACCCGTTTGCTTTGCGACACCCGCTTCCAGTTCGACCGGTCGGGCGGCGTTTTTGGCCGCGGCAATGACGCCGGCCAGTTTCTCGGACAAGACCGACGGATAGTCCACTGTTTCGTGCGGGTCGTTTCCATTTTGAGTGACAGCGCGTTCGTGCAGAAACGTGCGCAGCGCGTCGAAGTAGAGCGGCCCGGTGTGGCTGTGCGTGGCTGCAATCAGGATGTTCGTGGCCGGGATGCCGGTTTTCCCGCTGGCGATCACTCTCGTCCTGTCCGTGACGGATTGCGGAACGCCGATCAGATCGCAGAAAACCAGCGCTGCCTGTTCCTGGGCTTGCTGAAGGTAAATCGCTTTGGCGTGCAGCGGGTCGTGCACGCCTGTGCTGAGCCGTTCGTAGAAGTAGCCGCACATCCGGTAGCCGACCGGAGGGGTGATCTCCGTTACGCCGACACCCGCCTTCAATTCGCCCGCCTGCGCTCCAGGCGGAGTGAATAGCGCCAACGAAAAGAAGGCGAGCGAGAAAGTGAGGATTGTTCGCACGGAGCTATTTTTAACCACAGATCAGCGGCGATGAACATGGATTTTTGTTAACTGAACGTGCCGGACCTCCCATTTCGGACGCGCATGGGGGGCCATGAACCGGCGTAGCGGCGTCTCGGCAGAGCGCCGCAGTTCGTGGCAACAACCAGCCAGCGGCGCTCTGCCGAGACGCCGCTACGAGGAGAGTTCATGCAGGATGAAAAATGGCCCGGCAAACAGAGGGGAAGGCTTGGCGGGAGGTAATCGCGCATTAAACTTGCCGACAATAGGAGAGTGAATGCTCGCTATCTTCGCGACGAGTTCTGGATGGCTTCCACGGCGCGCATCGCGACGGGATCGCCGGCGACGGCCCTGGCAGCCACCTCTTTTTCCACTGCCAGCCTTGCGTTCACTACTGCGGTATATTGCTCCAGGGTCAAATTTGGCGCTGCCTGAACCGATCTTAGCGCCACAAACGCTTCCAGATAGCCGTTGGTCTTCAACGCGGACACCGCTCGACCGACGGTTTGTTGGATTTGATCGCCCTGACCTTGAGTGGTGCCACTGGCATTGGCCGCGTCCGGTTTTGCTACGTCGGACGCTTTCGTCTGAAAAGCCTTTTCCAACTCCGCAACGTTGCCCGCCGGTCCATTTTTGCTACAACCGTTGATCGCCAGCGAAAGTCCCACACTGATTGCCAGAAACACTATGTATCGCCTCATAAAAGTTTGTTGTCTCTTCGTAAGCAACATTTCTTGCGCAACATTGTTCTTCGAAAGGTCCGGTCCTCGTCGGAAGATCATTTGGGGGAACACCAGAAACGGCCGATTTGTTTTGACCGTTCACTAAGCTCCAAGGCCCTGTAAATTCTATACTTCAAGAATTCGACATGGCCATCCACCACTCCGAACGGACTCCCATCGCTGTGAAGTCTAGAAATCTCTTCATCGGGAGAATTGGAACCATCGTTGTAGTTCAAGATGTCCGGTCCCATCCACAGGAGAATGGCGTCCTGTCTGAACTGACTGGCCTTATACCATTTGTTCTGAGGTGGATCGGTGTAATTACAGGCCGCGCCATTCATTAAGTAGTCGCTCAATTTATTGCCACGAAGCTTGAAGGTCGGTGTGTTGGTACGGACGGACGGACAGCGCCAGATGGCATAGTTCTTGATGTACGTCCAGAGCACACCCTTTTCTATGTTCGTCCGTGTGTCCTTCGGATTGTATGGGGCGGCAGTGAGCCATCCAGGCACGGGCAGCGTGCCCGATTCCCAATTCGGAAACGGCCAGTATTCACGATTGTCCAGGCCGTAGAGATGGCAGGCCAGCGTCAATTGCTTCAGGTTGTTGATGCAACTGATCTGTTGTGCCTTGGCTTTGGCCTTGGCGATAGCGGGCAGGAGCAAGCCGGCCAGGATGGCGATGATGGCGATGACGACGAGCAATTCAATCAAGGTGAACCCGGTTCTTTTGGCGGATTGGCCGAAGAGAATTCGCTCCGATGATTTCATATCAGCTCACTGGTTGAATGGCGTTGCTTACTGCGCGAACAAAGTCAATCTAGGCGAAACAAGTCTCTGGTCAACGGACAATTTGCATGTGCGTTCAAACGCACACGCGCGCCCGGTCTCCGGACGATGGAGAGGTTGGACCAGGCGCAATCGGACAAAGGAGCACGTCAGGTGTGCAGCGCTCGTCGCACTTCGGCCCACTGTTGCTACCTCTGATAAATCGGGCCGTTGAAGATCTCGTTCGGAAGGGGAGCCTTGTTTATGAGGTACCAGGAGAGGTTCCATTTCACGAGTTGGGCCGAGCCGCCAAACAGCCCAACCACGGCTCCTCCAGGGAAATTGGTCCTGGTACCGGGTCCATTAAGATTCGGAAGATTAAACCATCCCGGGAAACCGGCATGACGAAGGGACACCCCGTTACCGGCGTCTCCCGGCGGCGGGACGTTTGAAGCATCATTAAAATTAAATGGATCCAGTTCATTCTGTTCCCAAAACTGCCAGTCGGTGGCGAGAAAGTCGCTCAGTTTGTAGGTTTTCCCATTAAGGTCCGCTTTGCCAATGTTATTATAACCGCCAATGGTGCCGTCCCAACAGTAGGAAGTGAGCTTGACCGGCCGACCCAGCCAGAGTTGCTTTAGCTTGCCCCCGCCGCGGGTCGCCGCATCTTTTGGACACCAACAGATTTTGTAGTCGGTCAGGAGCGGTCCAAGCTGGCTGATTTTAAAAAAGGCCACCTGATTGCTGAACTGAACGGAGTTGACGTCCTTACCTGCAGCCGATTGTGGGGCGGCTGGACCGCCGGGAATGCGACCATTGTTCTTGGTCGCGTAAACCCAACCGTCGGGGCCGGTGAGGTCCCCACCCCAGGTCGGATGCGCGACATGATCGTTGTTGTCTCCAGCATACAGGTGGCTGGCCAAGAGGATTTGCTTCACGTTGTTCAGGTCGAGCGTCATTTGGGCGCCGTCCTTGGCCCGGCTCAGCGCCGGCAGCAGCAAGGCTGCCAGAATCGCGATGATGGCGATGACGACGAGCAATTCAATCAAGGTGAACCCTGTTCTTTTGGCGGATTGGCCGAAGAGAATTCGTTCCAATGATTTCATATCAGCTCAATGGTTGAATGGCATTGGTTGCTGTGCGAACAAAGTCAATCTAGGCGAAACCAGTCTCTGGTCAACCGACAATTTGCACGGGCATTCAAACGCACACTCGCGTCAGGTCTCCGGACGATGGCAGGACTGAGCCAGGCGAAATCGGACAAAGGAGCACCTCAGGTATGCAGCGCTCGTTGCACTTCGGCCCACATCTGGTCGAGCGGCTGGGTTTTGTTCAAGTAACCGGCGGCCCCTCTTTGCCGCGCCTCCTGCAGTGTCTTTTCGTCCAGACCGATGCCGGAAAAAAGAATAATGGGGAGGTCAGGACGGCCTTTTTTGATCGGTTCCAACAGGTCCAGGCCGCTGGCCTTTTCGCCGAGGTTGATGTCAAGAATCACCAGCTGAATCGGCAGTTCGTTCACCAATCGCAAGGCGTCGGCCCCGGTGCTGGCAGTGCTCACCGTGCAGCCGCGGCGTTTGAAGTAGATCGACAGCAATTCACGCGTGGGAGCTTCGTCGTCCACCACCAGAATGTGCTCACTCATAGGTTCATATTTTTTCAACCTGCCGCCGAAAACACAAGCAGAACGCTCGCCGGCAAAGCACCTTTCGCAAGGCCATTTCTACCACTTGGTAAGCCAAAGTTTCCATGTGATCACGGTCCGAAGCCGGTACTCGAATCGACCGTGGCCCGCTGCTTTGGCGGTTGGCCAATGACCGAGTCGGCGTGCCCTGCCGCTCCCGCACCCGGCGCCGCGACAGGTCTGGGTGCTATTTGAGGATCAGGTTTTGCACCCAGTTGCCCGGCTTCGTTTTGCCGATCCAAAACGCTTCGCCCACTCCAACAACGGGTGCATTGGAATCCCATTTCCTGGGATCGTATTCGTAAATCACATAATTCTGGCGGTCGCGGTCAAACAGGTGGATCACGTCCCCTTCACTGATCGGGAAGCCGAGGTCTGAATGCAGCCGTCCTGGCTTGGGAATCTGCGAACTGCGAACGGAAAAACCGGCGGCGATGGGAAGCAGCAAATTCCCTTGCATCACTTCGCCGGTGAAGTTGATGTTTTTGAAGTCGGAACTCGGATTGAAAAAAATCGCCCCCTCGCCTGGAACGAGGGTCTCATTCGAGTTGATCCATTTGCCGTCCTTGACGGCGTTCTCCGTGAGTTTGAACAGGCGCGTGTCGAACTTGTTGATCGTGGTGCCCTCGGGCGCGTCAGGGAGGATCGAACTCACGGTATTGGGCGGCGCTTGCAGCGGATTGGCGATCATCGAATAACCTGGCGGCACGTTGATCGTGACGTAGCCAATCACGTTGTCGGAGAACATCGCCTCAGCGAGCACGCGGTAAAAACGATAACTGAACTTGGACGCCTCCGAGTCCACGTAATCGACCGGTTCGCCGCCGGATTTGCCCGCCGACACGGCCAGCCAGTTTTGCAGGTTGGAGGACGCCTGGATTTCGTAACTGGCGCCTTTAGGAACCTGAAACTTGAATTGAAACGGGCCATACGGAAAGCGAACGCCGGAGTGCAAATGCGGAGGCGCCAAGGCCGTCCTTTTGCTCTTTTTGCCAAACAAGCCCGTGATGGATTCACCCACCCTGCCCAGAAAGTTCTTTGGGTCCATAGTTTGAGCCAGTTCCAGTCCGACCGGATGAAAGATTCTTACGACGATCCGGCGGTTTTGGCAACCTATCGCGTTGAAATCGCCGCGGTGAAAATACCTAAACTCTTTGCGTGTTTCTCGCCGGAGTCCTCGCGCGGCGGCCGCGAATAAAGCGTCGATTTCATTTGCCCTGCCCGCTGAAAGGCAGTCAGATCTTTGCGTCCACAATGACGACCGTGAAAGCAAGCCTCATCGCGAATGTCATCGCGCTGTTGACAGGAGTGGCCCAAGCGGGGGACGCGTCGGGCCGGCAATCCATCGACCGCCTTTGGGCCGGCCGGTTCAATTGGACAGTCGGGCCCCCGTTGGTCTCGCCCGCGGTTCGACCTGCGGACCCCTGCCAGTCCGTCAAGGATCCGTCCCTCGTCCGGCACAATGGCCGTTGGCACCTGTTCTGCACCATCCGCAGTCAGAAGCGCACCCACCAAATCGAGTATCTTTCGTTTGCAGATTGGAAGGACGCCGACAAGTCCGAGCGCCACGTGCTCAAGATCAGCGACGGTTACTTTTGCGCGCCGGAGGTTTTTTATTTCACGCCGCAGAAAAAATGGTATCTCATCTGTCAGGTCAACGACCCGTCGCGCAAACCGGCATTGCAACCTGCCTTCTCCGCCACGACCGACATAACCGAGCCGGATTCGTGGACCAGACCCACGCTGCTCTACGCGCAGCAGCCAGCCCGTGTCACGGCGTGGATTGACTTTTGGGTGATTTGCGATGAGGCACGTGCTCACCTCTTCTTCACTTCGAACGACGGGCGGATGTGGCGGGCGGAAACAAAGATGGCCGACTTCCCCGGAGGCTGGAACGAGCCGTCGGTCGTGTTGCGAGGAGATATTTTCGAAGCCAGTCACACCTACCGGCTCAAGGGCCTGAACCGGTTTCTCACCATCATCGAGGCACAGGACGGCGGTCGGCGTTACTACAAAGCCTACCTGGCCGAGCGGCTGGACGACGACTGGAAACCGTTGGCGGCGACGAAAGAAAAACCGTTCGCGGGGCCGCTCAATGTGCGCGACCGCGGACCACACTGGACCGATTCCTTCAGCCACGGCGAGCTGCTTCGCGACGGTTACGACCAGAACCTTGAAGTTGATCCGGTCAATTTACGCTTTCTCTTCCAGGGTGTGACTGACGAAGCCAAAGGTGGAAAAGCCTACGGCGACATTCCGTGGAAATTGGGAATCCTGGAGCCGGCAAATTGACGCCTCCGACGCTTCTTTGCCGGAGGCTCTTTTGCAGCAGGCTCTAATGCAGCATCGGTAGCGGGTTCGATTCGCGTATCGTTTTCGCGTCGAGGTCGAGGTAGAAATCGAGTCGCTGATCGGTTTCCACGGGGTCAATTCCCCGCGCCATCAAAAGGTAAGTGGCGTAGTGGTTTCCTTCGGATTCCACCAGGCTCGCGTAGAACTTTGCCAGCTCGGCGTCGATGGGTTCCAGTTCGCGGGCGAGGATTTGAAACTTTTCGCAGCTCCGCCCTTCGATGAGCGAGCAACAAATCAAATGATCGATGACCTGATGGCGTTGGCCGTTGCGCACCGACTTCATCAAACCGGAAATCCACGGACTCGGGTGCGGCTGGCTGAACGGTATGCCGCGCCGTTTCAGCAAATCCAGCACGAGCTGGAAGTGCTGCAGTTCTTCGATGGCAATGGCATTGAGTTCTTCGACCCGGGGATAGAGGTCGCGATATTTTTCCAGGTTCAACGCGGTTGTGGCGGCTTTGCGCTCCAGGTGCGCGTGGTCAACCAGCACGGCGGGCAAATCGGCCAGAACTTTCGGCAGCCAGTCGGCTGGAACTTTTTCGCGAAACAAGAGCATGTGAAGAAGTCATTCCGTGGTGATGCCGACCAGGTTGGTTTTGGCGTGCTTCACCAGGATAAGATTGTTGTTGGCGAGAACGGCCTCCAGAACGTTTTGCGCCGTCACATTCTCCAGATGGAGGGAGACGGCAGGAAATGATTGCTTCAGCACGTTTGGGTCAATCTGCACTTGAAGGTCCGCCTCCCTCGCCAGGACTCGAATGACATCGAACAGGGGTGCGTCTTCGAATTTCACTAATGGCAAAACCTCTGGCGCCAGCACCGGCGTCTCAACTTCGAGCGACGCAAGTCGGGGCCAGACGGCGTCTCGCCCGTCCCAGAGACCGGAATATCTTTTCCAAGCGACCACCGGCTGAGGACTGCCCCCGTCATCCACGCCGCCCAAACCCACGGAATAGAGGTGGAGCAAGCCATCCGATTCCAGGCGATAACGCAGCGGCCGGCCATCCATGTAATCCACGGGAACGGCCGCAAAAAACTCCGGTGAAAGCGCGTCGAGGTCGGGTGGGAACTTCCCATGACGACGTCGATAACGCTTGAGCGAGATCGCCGCCACGGTCAGGCCGCGGTATGTTTCCGTTCGCATTACGGCTTCGTGCGCACGCACAAAATTTCCCCAAACCATCCGGCTCATTTGGAAACGGAGGCCATTGTATTTGTCGAGGATCGAAGAGGAGTGGACCCTTGGTGGATTCAGTTCGGCTGACAGGCGGACCCAGGATTTGTGTTGGACCGCCGTCCGCGTGGCATCGAGAGTCGGCTGCATTTCCTTCAGATAATTCAGTTCGTCCGACGCGGACCATGCTATGCGCCACACTGGATCGAAAACGTATTCCCGGACAACATCTCCTGCGGATCGAGTCTGTGCAGGCGGGAAAGTGAATTGCGGACGAACGCTCGCGATACCATTACTCCGCGAATAGGCGAACCAGGTCAGCGTCATCGCCCGTTCCATTTCCCACGTGGGCGGGAATTCTTCCAACCACTTTGGTCTTTCCCACTCATGCTGCAATTCGGCCAGTTTTTCATCGGTCCATCCGGGTGCTTGAAGCGCGGCCCAGGTGGCGTCGAGCGCCAGATCGGCGATGGCGACCCGGATCATCTGATTGATCAGAGTCAGGTCGTCTTCATGCAGACGGCTCAGACGAATCAAGGAGCGCAATGAGGTTAGCGCCGATGGCAATCGACCCTCGTGCAGTTCAAACATCGTCGCCAGCGCGAGCCACCTGGCAGTCGATCTTTTGGCGGTATAATTTCCAGAAGGGCCGAGGCTTCGATAGTTCATGCCGCTCGCGGCTGCCGGCGTTTGCAACACTTCGTGGATCTCGTCGAGACTTTTTTGCGCGGCGGCCAACTGTTGTGCCACCATTGCCCAGGTGTTTGTCCGGTCTGGAGCCCGATCCGGCACCTCCTTCATCCATAGAGCCGTTGCTTCGCCCGGCCCGGCAATCTCGAGTGGCTTGAAATTTCCTGGCTCGATTGAGCGGCTGCGCAATTGATCCGCCGCCGCGTTGAATCGGAAAAGATTTGTGTCAACGCTGGAGAGAGTTGGCGGCGCGATTTCGTCGATGGAGAATTTTTCACCACGCGCGGCCATCTGTGCCTTCCACGCCTGCAACGAACGATTGCCCGCCAGATGATTGATCCACACAAAAACGGCGACCAAACCAAGAAACACAAGTGTTCCTGCGAAGATTTTGCGGGAAATACTCGGCCGACTCATCCTTGAACCAATACCATGCTGGTAGGAAGGTTGCGAACGTGGTCTTGCATTTTCCGCGCGTCGGCGTTGGATAAAGCCATGTTTCCCTACGTAACGCTGGCGAAAGACAAATCCTGGCAACCGGGGCCTTATGACGGGGTCGAGTTGCTGGTGTTGCACAAGAACGAAACAACCGGCGGCGTGACGATCCTGCGCAAGTTCCGAGCGGGTCTGACCGTGCCAGCCCACATTCATCCAGTGGCGAACGAATATTGCTATGTGCTCTCGGGCGAATGGGAGGAGAGTGGCGCGGTTTACACCACCGGCGCGTTCTTCTTCGCGCCCAAAGGCGTCAAACACGGCCCGCACCACGCCAAAACGGAGGTCATTAGTCTCACGGTCTTCGATGGGCCCCTGACCGTCGCGCAATAGGCGGCATTTTCCTTATCCAGCGCACTTTCGTCCCAAATCAAGAAAACGCGATTTGGCCGGGAGCACCGAACTCCGATTCGGCGCGGTCCTCCACGTTCCGTCCTTTCCGTGGAACGAGACGGATTTTCTGTAACAAAACAGCGCGTTGGCGAGTATTGTAGTCAGTCGGTTGACGCCCCGATAGCTTTGACCGAAAGGCAATACATGAAAGACCTTTTGCTGAATTCACACGACGCTTCCGCCGCTCTGCCCCGCCGCACTTTTCTCAAAGGCGTCCTGGCGGGCAGCAGCCTGCTCGCCGCGGGCGGCACGTTGTCCGCCGCTGAGTCCCTGGTGACCGATTCCACCGCGATGAAACCCGACTTTCGCGGACCCAACGTCATCCTGGTTCGCTTCGGCGGGGGCGCGCGGCGCAGGGAAACCGTCGATCCGCAGTCAACCTGCAGCCCGTTCCTCTGCCGCGAGTTCACCCGGCGCGGCACCTTGTTCAAAAACATGGAGATCGCTCAGATCGAAGGGGTGAATACCAGCCACGGCGAAGGCACGCTCAACATCGTCACCGGCAAATACGACAAATACAAAGACATCGAAAACAAATTTCTCGGCGCGCGTTTCGAACCGAAGGTGCCGACGGTATTTGAATATCTCCGCAAATCGTTCGCCGTGCCGCCGCACCAGACGCTGATTGTCAACGGGGAAGACCGGCCCGACGAAGAATTCTACACGTTCAGCAATCACTTCGCCTACGGCATCAACTACCGCTCGAACATGCTCAGCCTTTATCGATTTAAAGCATGGCTCATGCGCCGGCAAATCGCCGAAGGCAAATTGACCGACAAGCAGATCGAGCAGCGGAAAAAGGAACTGGCCAAGTGGGAGAAGGTGGACTACCGCACCAAGGGCGAAGACCGCCAGGGCCAGGAACTCGAAGCATTCTGGCAGCGCTGGCGCGAGTATTACGGCGACTCCGGTTTTGTGAATCCGCGCGGGGACCGTCTGCTCACTGAGTTGACCGTGCGCGCTATCAAGGAACTGCGGCCCAAACTCATCATGGTCAATTACCAGGACTGCGATTACGTCCATTGGGGCAACATGAGCCATTACACGCGCGCCGTTTCCATCATGGATGAGGGACTGAGGCAAATAGTCCAGACCGTCGAAGCCGACGCGGAATTTCGCGACAACACCGTCTTCGTCGTCGTCCCGGACTGCGGTCGCGACAGCAATCCATTTGCGGAAGTGCCGTGTCAGCACCATTTTGGCTCGCGCTCGGCGCACGAAATCTTCGCGCTGTTCGTCGGGCCAGGAGTGAAGCGCGGCGCGGTCGTGGACAAGCGCGTTGACCAAAG
>Ga0066690_10000733_pt1 | contig 10901 bp, 5 predicted proteins | sample GraSoiAngelo_139_FD_62303 | JGI IMG/M metagenome (GOLD analysis project Ga0066690, IMG submission 62303) | Grasslands soil microbial communities from the Angelo Coastal Reserve, California, USA - 14_0929_12_20cm | ecosystem: Environmental > Terrestrial > Soil > Grasslands | place: USA...
GTGGGGGCAAGCGCGTCGAAGAGAAGGTCGCAGAGGATCAGGTAGCGGTCGCCCTCGGACATGTACGCGAACGGGACCTCACCGATGTAGGTGAGATTTCCCGAGCGCACCGCCCACGGAAACGTCGTGTTGTCCGCGCGCACGCACTCGGCAAGCACCATCGCGGGGGCACCGACGGTGGAGTAGCTCATGATGCCGGCCGCATTGGCGCTGTAGCGTTTCAGCCTCTGGGACTTGTAGGTCACCGTAGCGACCGGTGAGGTATCGAAGACGGATGGCATGAAGCCATACCGGGTCGCAAATTGCGGCTGGCTCGAGGTCAGCTGCCAGATGTTGTCGTAGATCCAGATGACGTTGGTCGTTCCCGCGTAGACGTCCGTCAGGAACGCCGCGGGCAACGGCTCGCCGTAAGTTGAGCCGATGTAGATACAGGCCGAGTACTGTTGGAGAGTCCCCGCCGTGTACGACACGACTGGCATGGCCACCCAGGCGCCGAAGTGGCTGGCCAGGTTCCCCGCCATTGTCGCGTAGATTTCGCCCAGCCAGCCCCACGGCCCCGTCGTGTCGTACAACACGAGCGTCGAGCTTTGCGTGCCTAACCCGGTGCCACTGAACGGCGCGCCGGCCGGTGACGGCCCGGCAACGGGGCCACCCTGCGGCACGAAATAGGGATTGGACGGAACGGGGACGATCGACGCCATGTAGCGCTTGAGCAAGTCCAGGAGTGGCGGCACTGGCGGCAGGGGCGGCAGTGGCGGCAGTGGCGGCAGCGTGAGGGCGCGTGCAACACGCGGAAGGCAAGTCTGGGCGGCCAGCGCGCCGGCAAGCAGAAGCAGCTTGCGCCGCTGTTCGGATTGGATGTCTTTCATGAGAGTGGCTCCTAGGTAGCGGGGATCGTGTTCAGACTGCCGCAGTCTGTCCGTTAGCGTGCGCCTCCCCTAGCGGGCGCCGGAAGGGAATTGACTCGGCCGCCGGATAGATGTGGTCAGTCTTGTCCCACGCGATCGCTCGGCCGGTGCGCAGATAGCGCAGATACAATCGGATCGCCCGTGCGGTCGCCGCGAAGTTCACAACGTTAGACCACGCCATGCGTGGTAGGGAGAGCGCGGCCTGTTGATAGCCGTGGAGGCGCCAGACGCAGTACGCTCGTTGCAATACTCGCAGCAGGAGTAATGCAAAATTTACGAGCAACATGTACCACAGCGTCGATCCGCGCTGCACAATCGGCGGGAATCTGTAGGCGTCCGGCCATAACCACTGCGTGACCCATACGCTCAGAACGACGCACACGACGACGTAACCGGCGACTGTCGCCAGATTGGTGATCAGTGATTTGCGATCGCGGTACAGCATGTAGTTGGTGCGCCAGTCGGACGACCAGCCCAGGTGGGACCAACCCTGCATCGCGATACCTATTACCCAGCGCGACTTCTGCCGAACTGCGCTGCGGAACGTCGCGGGGAAATACTCGCGGACACCGACGAGCTCACGGACACGACGCGTGCGCCGGCTGCCGGACTCAGCCTCACCTCGGACGACGTCGCGCTCAACTTCGAATTTGACGAAGATCTGGCGCATACCGAGGCGCTTCAGGCGGAAACCAAAGTCGTAGTCCTCGGTGAGCGACTTGGTACTGAAGACCTCGCCGCGGTTGGCGGCAGCGACTGCCGCAAACGCACGGCGGCTGAAAGCCACACCAACGCCTGCGGCCGGCAGGCTTCGATCCAGCAGCTCGCGCACTACCAGGTCCTTGTAGTGCTGCTGTGCAAATTCGTCGAGGTAGTGGCTGCCGGTGAACTCGCGCCAGCGCCGCTCCAGGGATAGCACTGGCAGCTGCACCATGTCCTTGCGCGGGATCAGGTAATTGAACAGCCGGTAGCACAGCGGGTGGATCACATCCTCGCAGTCCTGCATGACGAAGATTTGGAACGCGATGCCTGCTGCGGCCTCATAACGCCGGATGGCGTGATAGATCCAGTTCAGGCAATCGGCTTTGTTGGTCGGTCCATCGTGCGGCACCGTCGCGCGAATGACGCGCACTCCGACCTCCTCGAGCCCATCCACTTCACGTACCGTCGCCGGGTCGTTCGGATATGTCCCCACGAAGATCACGTAGTTCGTGTAGTCGAGCCTGCTGCGGGTGTTCAGCAGCATCTGACGGATGACGCTGGACTCCTGCCATGCCGGAATCATCACGGCGATCGGTTGCTCTGGTCGGGCCCGTAACTCCTGTTCGCGTAGCGCCGGATACCGGGGCACTACAAACAAGCGCTTGTAGAGGACCCGCAGCAGATAACAGATGTCAATGAAGAGGTCGTCCGTTCCGCTGACCAGGAACACCACGCCGACCACCGCGGTCAGTAGCTGGCATGCCACCAACAGGTAAGCGATGGTATCGCTCATGTGGCAGCCCCCTCGACGATGTCTGCGAATGCGGCGATCGGGGCGGCGGCATGAGTGGAAATCGGAAGACGCCGCTGCGACAGCTCGAGGAACCGGCGCTCGAGTGCGGCTACGATCCGTTCAGTCGCGCGGCCATCGCCGTAGGGACTGTGGGCGTGCGCCATGCGCTCGTATTCACCGTCGTCGTCCAGGAGCTGCGCCACGGCCGCGACGATAGCCTCAGTATCCGTGCCGACGAGGCGCGCCGTGCCCGCCTCGATCGCCTCCGGCCGTTCGGTCGTATCGCGTACAACGAGGACCGGCTTCCCCAGCGCAGGGGCCTCCTCCTGAATACCCCCGGAATCCGTGATGATCAGGTATGCGCGCATCATTAAATAGACGAACGCCAGGTACTCCTGCGGCTCGATCAGACTGACGTTGGCGAGGTTGTCCAGGATCGAGCGTACCGGCTGCTGCACGTTTGGATTGAAGTGCACGGCGTATACGATCCGGATATCGGGGCGCTCAGTTGCGATGCGCCGCAATGCCCTACAGAAGCTCGCGAACTTCTCGCCGAAGTTCTCACGTCGATGTCCCGTGACGAGAATCATTCGCCGGTCGTCATCGAGGAATGGGAAGCGTGCGGCAACGTCACGGCGCAGGGCCTCGTCGCAACGCAGCCGCTCGACCACCTGCAACAAGGCATCGATTACCGTGTTGCCCGTAAGCACAACACGCGCAGGATCGGCGCCCTCGCGCAATAGGTTGCTGCGCGCCTGCTCCGTCGGCGCGAAGTACAGGTCGGCGATCGCATCGGTGATTCGCCGGTTCATCTCCTCCGGCCATGGTGACCTCAGGTTGCCGGTACGCAGCCCCGCCTCGACATGGCCAATCGGGATGTCCCGGTAGAACGCGGCAATGCTCGCCGCGAGGGTCGTCGTCGTGTCGCCATGCACGAGGATTACGTCGGGAGCGAACGTATCGAGGACAGTGTCAAGCCCCTGAAGCGCAGCGCAGGTTACGCTGCTGAGGCTCTGCCCCGTGCGCATGAGGTTGAGGTCGAAGTCGGGAACGATGTCGAACAGCTTGAGCACCTGATCGAGCATCTGCCGGTGCTGTGCGGTCACACACACCCGTGGCTGGTAACCAGGGTTCACCTTTAACGCGTGCACGAGTGGCGCCATCTTGATCGCCTCTGGCCGCGTTCCAAATACGCTGAGCACTCTCTTCACAGAACTCCCTGATGTCGATCGATGGACGCTGCCAACGACTAACTCGAACCCGTAGTTCGTGAAAGACCGATAGCAAGCGCCGTGCCGCAAAGGTTTGGCCCGTGCGTACGCCATGACATGACGCACGGCGCTTTCCGACTCCTTGTGATTGCCACTCGTCGGCGACTGTCATAGCAAACTCGGCCTCTGGCGTCGTCGGATGCCGACGAAGCGCTCCCGATTGTTGTCAGGGATCACATCCATCAACGCGATGTTCTGGGCGAACCGCTGGACCGCCGCGAACATCGTGGACCCGCTAGCAAGGCCGCCTTACCCTCCAGCTCAAGTGCAGCGAGTCCGGCGTCGCCGCGCCGTGCAGGCGGGTACAACCCGCACTGCGGGTGGTTTGTGACCCCAACGAGCCCGGGCGACGGCGCACTGTGAAACCGACTCCTCGCAGCGCATCGCTCGATCGAGAGACACCTCGCCTGACGACTCGAGAGGCCCCTGAGGTGCGCTTCAGAAGGGCGCTCCGCTAGAGGCTGAGTTACGACTGTGTGTAGTCTAGGAACACGCCGTGGCGCCCGGTAGGCGGGTGCAACCCGCAAAGCGGACGGTTCGTGACCTCAGCGACTGCGGCGGGGAACCACGCAGGCCGCGGAACGCGCGAAATGTATGGATGCGAGTTGGTCCGGGCGATCCGCGATCAAACTGAAGGGGCAATCCAGCGGTAGCGGCGGAGCGCGGACCTTATTTTCGCTGCAACGCGGCGCACAGCTCTTGCAGGTTCTGAACTACTTCGTCAGGCGAAAACTCCCACGGGTCAAAGACCCGACTTGGGTCTCTGCGCACCCACGCTGCTTTGAGCCCGTACGCCTTCGCGCCGATGATGTCGAAGGGATTGCCCGACACGAGCCAGACGTTCTGCTTGGGCGTATCTCCGGCCCGCTGAACGAGTTGGTATACCGCTGGATCGGGCTTGAAAGTCTTGATCGCGTCCGCGCTCACAATCATCTCGAAGTACTCGCTAATGCCGGCGTGCTGTAGCAGGGCGCGTACCGATTTCTCGGTGCCGTTGGTGAGCGCAATGATTCTGTACCCGCTGGCCTTCAGCCTCTCCAGTCCGAGCTTGACATCCGGGAAAGCAGGCAAGCGAAGGTACGCGTCAAGCAAAGCACGCTTGTCGTCCTCGCCGAGCTTGACGCCCAGTTGGGCACTCACCTGGGTGAGTGCCTGCGCTGTACACAGGTCGAAGTCCGCGTACTTGCGCATCAGAGCACGCCGGAATGTGAACTCGAGTTGCCTTTCTCGCCACAGCTGCGCGGCGAGCTGCGCGCGGGTGTCGAATGCGTTGCTGAGATGAATGACGATCGCGGCCGGGTCGATGACGGTTCCGTAGATATCGAGTGCGATCACGCCCGGCGGCGCTCGATCTCCAGTGGTGGTCTTAACGGCGGGCATCGCGGTCGCAACCTCTGCTTGCTCGGGAGAGCGATTCTGCTGGCGCATTCAGCGGAATTCGGCCCCGCGCTCGGCCAGCAACTCCTTGAGAATGGATCGGTGACAGCGTTGCTCATTCTCGCAGTAGCAGCCCAATGAGAAGCTGGTCTGGCGGGAAAAAGCCGCCAGCAGATCGAGGACTCGCGCCGCATCCGGCCTGTGCATTTCGGCTCGGAATTTGCGCTCGAATGCTTTCCACGAGCGCTCGTCCTGCGAGCGTTGGGCGAGCGCCAGCAGCTCTGGGCTCGGGGCCAGATTTGGCAGCCAGACATCGTAAAAATCGAGCTTCGCTACTTGCGTTTTCGGCACTCCGCGCGGTGGTCTGCGAACAGTGCCGAGCCGCAGGCCCTCATTCGGCCTGCGCGGCGACCCGAGTCGCAACACCACGATCGGCAAGTTCCAATCCCCTACACGGCGCCGTGATCCGCGGTAGTGACCGCGCCCAATTCCTTGAGGAACACCTCTACCTCGGGCTCCGTGCCGATCGTGATTCGGCACCAGCTCTCGTAGGGCGCAAAGCGGCGGCCCACTAGAATGTTACGCGCCCGCATCTGCGCCGCGAACCGCTCGAGCGGCATACCGGTGTCAAAGAACACGAAGTTGCCCTGCGGCTCAGCGTACTTGAGTCCCAGCCGGACAAGCTCGGTCGTGATGCGAGCGCGGCTCGCGAGGATCCGCCTACGGCAGTCCGTGAGAAACGCACGGTCCGCGAGGCTCGCGCGCGCCGCACGCAACGCGAGGATGCTCGGGGTCGTCATGCGGGCATTGGCGATATCCGTCGCGATGTCGGGGCGCGCGATCGCGTAACCGCAGCGCACCCCTGCCATTCCATGAATCTTTGAGAACGTTCTGAGCACCACCAGACGCCGGCCAGTGCCGATCAGGTCGGCCACCGAGCGCAAGTCGGTGCCGACCGCAAAATCCATGTATGCCTCGTCGACGATCGTCGTCACCTGCTCCGGCAGCGATTCCACGAAAGCGCGGATCGCGGTGGCGCCGATCGCCGTCCCGGTGGGGTTATTCGGATTGCAGATGTAGACCGCGCGCGTGCGCTCCGACACGGCCGCGCGCATGGCAGTTAGATCGTGGCGAAACTGCTCGTCCAGTGGCACGAACTTCAGCGTGGCGCCAGAGCGGAGAGCGTAGGTTGCAAGCTCCTCGTAGGTGGGTTGCGCAGCGATGATCTCCCCGCCAGCGCGCCCATGGAGCAGACCGAGCGCGCACAGCAGCTCCCCGGATCCAGTGCCGGTGACGATGCTTTCGGGATTCGTACCTTCGTGCTCGGCAAGCGCGGCGATGAACTGCTGGATGTCGCTGTCGGGGTAGCGGCTGGACTGCGCAATGGTGCTGCCCAACATGGCGCGAGCCGCCGGGCCGGGCCCATAGGGATTCTCGTTCCAGCACAGTACCAGGGCTCTGGGATCCGATGCCGGTAGCGTTCTGGCGGTATTGGCAGCGGAAATCGCTGCGCCAGGTCGCGCCAACACAAGTGCGGAGGCAGTCAACAGGTCACGGCGACTCATGCCCATGGGTTGCGACTCCTGTGGCTTGCCGCCGATTCTACCCCGGCGCTCGGCGGCACTGATGCCTTATATATCAAATGGATACGCTGACATTTGAGTGCTGCCTGCAAAGCGGCGCGATGCACGCGCGCCAATCTGCTCGGGATCCTCGGCGTGAGCTTCTCCTCGGGCTTGTCACGAGAGACCAAAATAGTATAGCTAGGCGACAATGCCGAGGCCGTGCTCGCGAGTGACGGACTGCTGTCGCGTGTTCGGCCGGCACACCAATCATAGGGGGTATCGTGACGTTTCACCCAAGGTCGGTGCCCTACCGGTTTGCCGGCCGTTTGGGGCTGGTCTCAGTCTTCAGCACGGTCCTTCTCCTCGGTTCGTGCGGCAAGTCTGCTCCACCTGCGCCCAGCCCCGTACCGGTTACCGTCGTTCACCTCGTGAATCGGCCGATCACGGTCGCAGAGGAATATCCGGCGCAGCTCGAAGCCTCCAACACCGTGGAAATCCGCCCGCGCGTCGGCGGTGTGTTGGAACGAGCGGCCGCGGTCGAAGGTCAGCGCGTCAAGTCTGGTGAGGTGCTGTTCGTAATCGACCCGCAACCGTATCGAGCGGCGCTTGCGCAGGCGCAGGCGACGCTGGCGCAAGCCGAGGCGGCGCAAGCCCAGGCCAAGCGTGACCTGGCCCGTGCACAGCCGCTATCGAAGCTCGATGCGCTCAGTCAGCGCGAGCTGGATGCAGCCGTCGCCGCAGACGCCGCGACCGCCGCCCAGGTGCGCGCCGCGCAGGCCGCAGTCAGAACAGCCGAGCTCAATCTCGGTTACACCGAGGTGCACGCGCCAATCGATGGCGTGATGAGCCGCGCCCAGATCCGTATTGGCGGGCTCGTGACCGCCTATACGACATTGCTGACAACCGTCTACCAGACGGATCCGATGTACGTGAACTTCAGCATCGGCGAGCTGCGCCTGCTGCAGCTTCAGCGAGAGCTCGGGCGCCCGCCGGATCAACGCAATCCGAGCCGGCGCGCATTCCACGTGCTGCTCGCCGACGGCGAGGAGATTCAGACTCCGGCCCGCCTCGACTTCATCGATGCCGCGGTCGACCTCAAAACCGATACCCTGGCGGTGCGGCTCGCAATTGCAAATTCAAGGCAACTGCTGCGTGCCGGCCAGTACGTCAAGGTATCGGTCGAGACCGCTGCGCCCTCGGATGCGCTGCTGATTCCGCAACGCGCGGTGCAGGAGCTGCAAGACAAGAACTTCGTGTGGGTCGTCGGTGGCGACGGCAAGGCCCAACAACGCGATGTAACGATGGGCCCGCGCGTGGGCGCCGACTGGATCGTCGAGAAGGGGCTCGCGGCGGGTGACACCGTCATCGTGGATGGCGTCCAGAAGCTCAAGCCGGGCACCCCAGTCGACACCGCGCAGCAGCCAGCGGTGGCAAAGCGGCCCTCGTGAGCAACTTTTTCATCGACAGGCCGATCTTCGCGACGGTGCTCGCGATCCTGATCACCTTGATGGGATCGATCGCCTTCGCGCTTCTGCCGGTCGCTCGCTTCCCGCAGATCACTCCGCCGAGCGTCGTGGTCTCCGCTACCTTCCCCGGCGCGGATGCGCAGACGATCGAGCAATCGGTCGCAGCGCCGATCGAAACGCAGGTCAACGGCGTTCCGAACATGCTCTACATGGACTCGAAGAGCTCGAACGACGGCACCTACAACCTGACTGTCACGTTCGAGGTCGGCACGGCGCAGGACATCGCCGCAGTCGACGTCCAGAATCAGGTCGCAATTGCGCAGCGGCAGCTGCCGGCGGACGTGCTGCGTCAGGGCCTGACTATCACGAAGCGTCAGCCGCAGGCGCTCGTCTACATCGCGCTCAAGGCAACCGACCCCCGCTACGATTACCTGTTCCTCAGCAATTTCGCGGCACTGCAAGTCATCGACTCCCTGGCCCGGATTCCTGGAGTCGGTCAGGTGCAGCAGTTCGGTGCCCGCGATTACGGCATGCGCATCTGGCTCGACCCCGGCAAGATGTCACGCCTCGGGGTGACGACGCAGGACATCGCTAACGCTCTCAACGAGCAAAACGTAGTCGCTCCCGCGGGCATCGTCGGCGCCGAGCCCGCGCCACGCGGCCAACAGATGACGTACACCGTGATGGTGCACGGCCGTCTCGCGTCGGTACAGGAATATGAGAACATCGTGCTGCGCACCGGCACCAACCGGGCGATCGTGCGCCTCAAGGACGTCGCGCAGATCCAGCTCGCCGCGACCGACTACACGCGCTCGAGCCGCCTGAAGGGGCAGCCGGTCGCGATGCTCGGCGTGTACCAGCTGCCGGATGCGAACGCCCTCGATGTCGCCAAGAAGGTGCGCGCGACGCTCGCTCAGCTCTCGGCGCGCTTCCCGAGCGGGATCACCGCCGAGATCCCACTCGATACGACGGAGTTCGTCACAGAGTCGATCAAGGAGGTTGAGATCACGCTCTTCATCGCCGCCTCGCTGGTGCTCCTCGTCGTGTTCATGTTCCTCGAGAGCTGGCGCGCCACGCTCATCCCGATGCTCGCCGTTCCGGTGTCATTGCTCGGCACGTTCACGCTGTTCGTCGGCCTGGGCTTTTCGATCAACACACTGACTCTGTTTGCTCTCGTGCTGGCGATCGGGTTGGTTGTCGATGATGCGATCGTCGTGGTCGAGGCGGTCACCGAGAAGCTGGAAGCCCACGGGATGAGCCCGCGCGATGCAACCCGCGCCGCGATGGCGGACGTATCGAGTCCGGTGATCGCGATCGCCCTCGTGCTGAGCGCGGTGTTCGTGCCGGTTGCCTTCCTCGGCGGGCTGACCGGGCAGTTCTACCGCCAGTTCGCGCTGACCCTGTCGGCTTCAGTGCTGATCTCAGCCTTTGTAGCGCTGACGTTCACGCCTGCCTTGTGCACGCTGCTCCTGCAACCACGCCAACAAGCTGAGGCGCCCGGGCCGCTCGGACGCTTCTTCGGCTGGTTCAACCGCGCATTCGCCAGCGCCACGCGCGAATACAAGGATACCGTGCGGCGCACGATCCGCAGGTCGGCCGTCGCGCTGGCGGTCTTTGGCGCAGTGGTTATCGCTGTTGCCGTGCTGGTCGAGAGGCGGCCGTCCGGGTTTCTGCCCGAGGACGATCAGGGATACCTGCTCATGGTCGCGCAGCTGCCCCCGGGTGCATCTTTTCAGCGCACCGAGGCGGTGCTGGAGGAGATGCGACAGATCGTGATGCGCCAGCCGGAGGCGCAGACCATGCTCGCGATCACCGGCCTCAATCTGCTTGCGGGCGTGAATACGCCGTACACAGGCTCGGGGTTCGTGGTGCTGAAGCCCTGGTCGCAGCGCAAGGGCCAGGGCAGCTCCGCTCAGGGGCTGATCCAGCGCCTGTCCAAGCTGTTCGGCACGATCCGCGAGGCGAATATCATCGTCGTCGCGCCGCCGGCCATCCCGGGGATCGGCCAGGCCGGCGGTTTCGAATTCATCGTCGCCGATACCTCCGGCGGCAGCCTCGATCAGTTCAATGCCGCGCTGCAGGCGTTCATCAGCGCCGCCAACCGCCGCCCGGAGCTCACCCGCGTCGCCACGCAGTTCAACAACCGCGTGCCGCAGATCGAGTACGTCATCGATCGTGAGCGCGCCAAGTCCCTCGGCATCCCGATCTCGGACATCTTCAACAGCCTGCAGACTTTTCTGGGCGGGTTATACATCAACGACTTCAACCTGTTCGGCCGCACGTACCGGGTCACCGCCGAGGCACAGGACAGTGCCCGCAGCACGCCGGACGCCGTGAACTCGCTCTACGTGCGCACTCAGGCCGGCGACATGGTGCCGCTCTCCTCGCTGGTCACGATCAAGCCGGCGCACGGCCCCTCCTACATCGAGCGATACAACATCTATCGCGCGGTAACAGTCAACGGCTCGCCGGCACCGGGCTACAGTCAAGGGGACGCGCTCAATGCCATGGAGCAGGTCGCGCAGACGTTGCCGGACAATCTCACCTACTTCTGGACCGGCTCGGTGTTCCAGCAGAAGATCTCCGGGGGCCAGGCGCCTTACCTGTTTGCGATGGCGATCGTGTTCGTGTTTCTGGTGCTCGCCGCCCAATACGAGAGCTGGGGAGTGCCGTTCGCCGTGATCCTGTGCATTCCGTTCGCGGTTTTCGGGGCGTTCCTCGGCTTGACGCTGCGCGGGATGGCGAACGACATCTACGCCCAAGTCGGCCTCATCATGCTGATCGGGCTTGCGGCAAAGAACGCGATCCTGATCGTCGAG
>Ga0066690_10000753_pt1 | contig 10842 bp, 6 predicted proteins | sample GraSoiAngelo_139_FD_62303 | JGI IMG/M metagenome (GOLD analysis project Ga0066690, IMG submission 62303) | Grasslands soil microbial communities from the Angelo Coastal Reserve, California, USA - 14_0929_12_20cm | ecosystem: Environmental > Terrestrial > Soil > Grasslands | place: USA...
CGTTCATATACTTCGTAGGGCGCGTCGTGTAGCAGGTCGGGATGGGCGCAACCGAAAGCGTGATAGGTAATGGCGCCCAAAATGCGCAGGCGCGAACCATCGTTAGCAGCGGCGACAGATCGGAGCGTACTCGTGACGGGCGAGGACCAAGGGTCGGTTTTGAAACGATCGAGATACCTACCGCCCAGCACGAAAAGGTCCGGCACAGTGATCGAGTCCCAAATCTTGCGCCAATCCTTGACCTCGATACCGTTTAGCAGTTCACTGCGGCGGGTGGGTGACAAAAGCCCCAACGTCTCCTCGCTTAACCCACGCAGTGCCTCTGGGAGTCGTGCTGACTCAAAGATCCACTCACGCGCGACCTCGATACGGAGTGTCACCAAGCGCTGGTCGGACTCTTTGAGACGGTCCCAGTTGGCACTGCGAATCGCGGCGATTTCCGCGCCGACTACCGCGGTGGCGGCGGGACTACCAGCTCTCCACCGAGCGCCGGCGGCCGAGCCGGCCGCCAGCGCAAATGTTGCGAATCCCCCGGAAAAGTAGCTACCCGATCCATCACTATCAGGGCGAAAGTCCGATTCTGGGTTCGTGTGAGCCTCTGCCTCGTAGAAGTTGAAATACCGATGCTTGCGAACCAGTAGGGGGTCTTCTGAAACGACAAGGTCGGATGGGCGCAGGAAGTATGCGTAGATTGGACCGGCGAGGGCGGTGGTGACCTGAGGCTCGAGGGTTGCCAGCAATTCAGCGCAAAGCTTTTCGATTTCCTTGCGGTTGACTTTGGATTTGGAGGCCTGCCGAACTAACTGACCGACTACTAGGCGCACTGGCGCAGGGTCATAGCGAACGATGGACTGCTTTTCTTTCTCGTTGATCTTCGTTGCCTTCGGTATTTCCACCGAATGCAGGCCAGCGACACCCTTTTGGATTGTGGCGATCCCGCCTGAGAGCTTGGCCGCACCGTCGTAGATGGAGAACAGGTCCGTCAGGCTCGGAATCTCTTGCGCATCCAGAACTTGTTGGAACTCTATCGCCCTCCGGCTCCCGGGTTGGGCACGAGGACCCAGCAGGCAGGAACGCATCTTGTCATCCGGCGAGGTTTCCTTCTCTTCCCGCTGACAGTTGCTCAGGATGGAGCGGACCGAGTCGAGCGACGCAGCCGTGTACGCGGCATCGTCAGACGCGGAGGAGAAGTGATCGCAGACGTAACGAAAGAGTTTGGCCGCCTGGTCATCGGTAATTGCCTCGCGGCGATTGAGCAGACAGATCAATTCGATCAATGCGTGCAACTGGCCGAACTGAAGATTCGCGTCGCTTGGTGAGTGCGATTTGATCCGCTCAAGTGCCGCAAAGAACAAGCGGAAGTCAGAGGCTTCTAGTGCCGTGAGGTCAGTGAAATAGGCATACGCGCCAAAGGAGTCGCTATAACGCTGGGCCAGCAGCAAGGCGGACTCTTCGTCGAGCGGCCTGGCGCGGTGAGCGTTAATCCGCGATACTGCGAGAAAGTTATCGAGTTCCGTGTGGCGCGCGGCCTTGTCCTTGTAACGAGTTTGCGCGAGGCGAACCAGAATGACATCCTCCACCTCTGGCGCTACCGTTTTAGAGACTCGCTTGAGCAACCTTGCGGCTTGCTCGGTCGACGAATGGCCCTGGGCAACCATCCAGACCTCGGCTGAGCCTGGGAAATCGATGTGGCCGGTACCATCGAGAGGCACGGAACGTAAGAACTCCGTGAAGGTTGAGTCGACATGCTGGGTAAAGAGCCCTCTCTCTGCGAGTCCCGCCGATGTGAAGAGTTTGTAGAATTGTGTGGTGCGAGACAGGCTGGCAGTAAAAAACGCCTGGTGCGGGAAGTCTAACTCGGACAGCGTGAAGAAGAACGCAAGCAACCTCCCGTCGTCGCGGTCGAGCAGGGCACGAAAGAAGGCTCCGGGCTTATCGGGACTGGCCCCCAGGAGATGAGCCCAAATCGACTCGGCATTTGGTCCTCCCGGGACTGCTGCGTGGGCGCCTTGCAGAGCCAAGGCCGGCGCGTAAAGAAAGAGCAGATCGGCATAATTGTCGCAGAGGGTTTTTATATTGACTGCCGACAGGAGCTCGGAAACCGACTTCCTGTCGAGCAAACTTAGGCCAACGTAAAGGCGGGCCATCATCGGCATATGCAAAAGAGCCGTCGCAAAGCCTCCCGGATCCTTGTCATTGGCGTAGAACGCGTCGCGCCACACTTTTTCGTTGGGATAGACGGGAACTGATTCGTACGGAATTTCAAGCGAGTAGGGCTTGCCGGCTTGAAGGGCGGCCCGAATTCCGAGTTCGTCCACAGCCAAAGCCGAGAGTGTTTCTTGTTGGCGCGCCTTGGACTTGCTCTCCCCGCGATCGAGTTCTACTTTACCCTTTGACTCGCGCATCGTAATGCCGAGTGTGCTCAGAACCTTCTCCGTGGTGCGTCGGGCGTCCTTTCCACTGAGGGCGAGCGTAATGACGACGCTGTTGCCATCTCGTTTCCCGAACGCAGCGAGAGCAGCGATCCGTTGAAAATGCTCCTCGATGGCTTCGGCATACAGGTGGCTATTAGCATCGGGATGTGTTCCGATTTGATCGACGAGGGTTCGGGCGTATTCGGCGAAGAACCGGTCCGGCGGAATCCCTTCCTTGGTGTGCGCCGCGAAGGCAAGAGCCTCCAGCCCTCCGGGAACCAAGGTGGTGCTGTCCGCGCGCGTTTCTGTGCCCAACAGGCCACGGAACTCTTGACGGTCTGCCGACCCCAGTGCGGCGGCGAATGCTTGGGCCTGTTTCAAATCCCCATCGCGCATGGAGACGGCGAACCCCCGCTCGATCACGCGCAATCGTTCAGGTGAAGATGCGGAAAGCGATTCAACCGACCGCGCATAAGCGCCCGCAGCCGAGGGGCCATAGCTGTCTTCGGCGCTCGCCAGGCGTGAAAGAAGAACAGGATCCTGCACCGCGGCGGCGCCTTCTTTGAGAGCGCGGCGGGCCTGGTACATCTGGCCCTGTTTTTCGAGAGCGTCCGCCTTGACGATATAGAAGTCCGCGAACTTCGGTGCCACCAAAATCCCCGCCTCGGCTGCTTGAAGCGCACCACGAGCATCGCCCGATTCAAAAAGGAGTCGTGCGACTCGGCTGTGCGCTTGTGTGGAATCCGGCTGCACTTCAAGCACCCGCTTCCAAGCCGCAAGCGCTTCGGTGGGTTGTCGTAAACTGTCCAGGCTCTGCGCGAATTGCACGCGAAGAGACGGTTCAGGTGGAAAGTTGGCGATGACTCGACGGGCCAACTCCTGAGCCCTGCCGTCCTGTTGCGAAGCGAGATAGAGGCGGATAAGGGATGTACCTTCCGGAATGTGAAGGCCACCGAGCGCCAGCGCTTCCTCAAAAGAATGGATGGCAAGGGGGGAATCTCGCAAGCGCTCAGCCACCTGGGCCTGGAGAAACCATAGATCCTGGCGCTTATTATCGGCCCGGACGGCTTGATCGAGGTAAAGGAGCGCACTCCGATCATCATTGCGAGCGAGGAGGATGCGCGCGTAATCCTCGGATGCTTGCGGCGTAAGCGTTCCTAATTCGCCGGCGTGCTTCAACGCGGCTGCGGCTTTGTCGAGCTCGGAACCGAGCACCAGATCATGGCCGAGAGCGGCATAGCTGCCGCTGTCTAGAGGATTCACTTCCGTCAAGGATGCTCGCAGGCGGGCCGCAATGGCGTAATCCTTGAGCTTTTCGTAGAAGGCAGCCGCGGTGAGCAGTGCACCCGCATCGCGGGGGTTCGCCTCCAACGTTGCCGCAATGTCCTCGCGAAGACGGCGAGTATCGTCCTCGCTGACCGGCGCCTGACCTAGCAAAGCAGTTGCTTCTGCCGCCTTGGCTCGCATTTCAGAGTAAAGTTCTACCGGGGGAAAGAGCGCACCATGCGCCGCAGCTATATCGGGTACTTCCAGAAGCTCATGCCCTTCTTTATCCGTTACGACAGAGCGGAAGACGACGAATCCGGCCGATGGCGCGGCAGGCGTCCAATCTAATTGGACGAAGGATTGCAATGAATCTTGTTGGAGTGATGCGGACAAATCACTCAAGGAGCCTCGGAATATCGTGCCACCGGTTGACTGAAAGAGGGGAAGCCAGGCGTCATTTCCACCGTTGGGTGCGAACCAACTGACCTGCACATGCTGACTACCGAAGGCCCGTAACAAAATTGCGGAAGCGTAATCCAGAGTTGGGGGGTCCAAGGCGGGAAAGTTGCCGAGTAAGAGCACGCTTGACCAGTCCGTTCCCAATTGCGAGGCGCTGGCCGAAAGGGCCTCGAAGATAGCTGACGGAGAGGAAGTCGCAGATGTATCAGCTGGGGGTGGGATGTCGTCGAGCGTGCGCTTCAGGACTGCTCGATTAGCAAAAGGACCGGCAACCGCCAGCGAAGTGTTCCGGAGCAGCGCAATCCGCAGGGGGCGTCCACGCAGGGAACCGTAAAACACCAGCAGGCCGTTCTTGGTGTTCTCGAGCTCCGCCGGGCTGAGCGTGTCTGCAAGCAAGACGATGGTGACCGGCGCTGAGAGTTTTACGGCAAAGGAACTCGGGTCGGCCGTACCAGCATATGTCTTGACTGGAGAGAACTCGGGATTAGGCTGGGAAGAAAGGCGCAGGAGAACAACCGAAGAAGCCCGCGCAACACCGAAAACCGAAAGCATGAGGACACAGACTGCCCCTGCTAGTGAGCGGGAGAACAATTCTATTCCCTCGGAATCTTGTCACTTGCCGTTGAGCGATCATCGTTCAGGTGGCCGTGGAACTGAACACAATGAGACCACAGACGAGAGCCTTCAACGCTTCGCGGCCTGATCAAGGAGCCTCGTTTTCGACGCGCCTTGAGACCTGAGTGCAATGGACGAAATGCTATGTTGGCTGACTTCGAGAGTCAAGAACCAAGAATCAGCTGACGCCACGTCATCGTTCCGTCATGGAAATCATGAAGCTTCGCGATGAGTGTTCCCTCTCACAACATCCAATCGTCCGGTAATCTTGGTTTGGCGCCGAAGCCGTACTGCGGGCCAGTCAAATCCATTGCGAGGTCAGGGGTCATGGGGCCCAGACTTTGGTTTTTCCCGGCAGGGTTGTTATCAGAGAACCCGCCTGGGATGACTGTGCTGATACCCCGCGTCATTCCGTCTCTCGCGTATGCGCTTCCTTGCGGGCTTGAGATGACCATGCACACACCCGGTCGCGCCCCTCGTGTTTCGCTTGGTACAGAGCCTGATCAGCCGCTCGCAGAATCTCGGTGGCTGTCAGGCCGTCGTCTGGGAAAACAGCCACGCCCATCGAAAGGCTGACCGTCCCCAAAACCTGGCCGGCGTACTGTACGTCCAGTTGTTTGACTTCTTCGCGCAGGATCTCGGCTCGCTGGAGAGCAGCATCCAAAGAGGTATCCGACAGGACGAGTGCGAACTCTTCTCCGCCGTAACGGCAGGCAATGTCCTGCCCTCGAGTCCGCTTTTTCAGGCAGTCTCCCAGGGCACGCAGCAGAGTATCGCCTGCCTGGTGGCCAAAGGTATCGTTAAAGTGCTTGAAGCGGTCGATATCCATCATGATAACGGCAAGATATTTCTGGTTGCGATGCGCCCGGCTCATCTCTCGTTCCAGCGATTCCTCCATGTATCGACGGTTGAAGAGACCGGTGAGCGTGTCGCGAATGGACTGATTGCGAAGGCTCTCCCTCAATTTCAGATTCGCCAGTGCTAGAGCGATCTGTTCGGCGAGGACAGCGGTCAATCGTTGTTCGGCCTCCGCTGAATATCGCAACGTGGGTTCTTGAGGTCTAGCCTCAATGCGCGGCACCTGAAGATGCAAAATCCCAAGTGCCTCGCCCTGTGCCATAAGTGGCATGCATAGAGACTCTAACAAACTCGCCGGATCAGTGTGCCGACAACTATTTGTCGATCCATCGTGTTTGAACCTATGTGGCTGGCCTCGGCGTAGCGCCCAGCAGTCGTCTGGCGCGAAGACGCGTTCACCACAAGCGGACTCACCCCAAGCGGCAACCGTCTCCACGACGTTTCTAGAGGCGCTGAGTATGTAGAGCGCACCCACCCGTTCCGGCAATAGTTGCTGGACTGACCTGCCAATGACGGCAAACGCTTCGTCGGCGGTTTGACAAGATTGAAGCCAGTTCCCCATTTCGCTCAAAAGAGTGATTTCTTTGGATCGTTGCTGCAACTCTTGCACCCGCCCGGCCAATTCCTGGTTCGCTTGCTGGAGCCTGGCCTCAGCCAGTTTGCTCTCCGTGATGTCTTGAACTGTTCCAAGCACGCGTAGTGGCTTCCCGGTCTTCTCGTCATGGACGACGTCGAACTGCCCCCGGATGATGCGCTCAGTGTGGTCGGGCCGGACGATCCGATAATCGAGACTGTGTGACTTTCCATCTCGGATCGCCGTCACCATGACGCTGCGCAGGCGGTCTCTGTCGTCAGAGTGTGCAGCGCGGAGCAATGCGGCGGCCGATGTGTCGATCCGTCCAGGCTCATAGCCGAAGATGCGGAAGACTTCATCTGACCATCGCTGTGGGTTCTTCTCCAGCTCGTCGAGGTCCGCGAGATCCTGCTCGAAGCTCCCCAGATGGGCAAAGCGCTGTGCGGCTGCAAGATTTGCTTCGCTTCGTCGCAATTTTAGTTCCGCCTGCTTTCGCTTCGAAATGTCGCGAAGGATTACCTCGGTCGCTGGTTCGGATTGATAGATGAGAGGGTTTACCACAACCTCGACATGCACTTCTCTGCCGTCAAGCCCGACATATCTTCTTTCCGTTCGCGGCGGCCGTGCGGCGCCGGTGCCGTGACGGATGGTTTGCATTCTCTCTCTAACCGCTTCTCGATCGTCTGGGTGCACAAAATCGAGCACCGGCCTACCGACGATTTCAGCGGGAGATGAAGCACCAAGCAGTGCCGTGCAGGCGTCGTTTGCGAAGATAATAGCGCCCTTGCGTTGTACAAGCACGGCATCCGGTGATAGCTCTACAAGCCGGCGGTAGGACTCTTCACTGTGGCGCATTTTTTCTTCCGCGTGCCGGCGTTCCGTGATGTCCTGAATTTGGAAGAGGAAGAAAATAGGTTGGGCCGTCTTGTCATAAATCAACGAAACACTTAACGCCACGTGCACGACGTGCCCGGCCTTGTGGACGTATCGTCTCTCCATCTCGCAGAAGCGACTCTCTCCTCTCAGCATTCGGCTGATGAAGTTAGGGTCGGTCCCCAAGTCATCCGGACGTGGGATGTCCTGGAAATTCGTGGCAAGCAGCTCCTTCTCGGAATAGCCGAGGATTCGGCACAGTGCGGGATTGACGCGTATCCAGTCACCATCCAATCCAACAAGTGCCATTCCAATCCCAGATTGGTCGAAGGCGGGGTCTACGAGTTGGCTCTCGGACCGAGTGCCGGGTGAGCTAGCGGTAGGGGCTTTTTTGCGCCCCCCTTCGCTGGGGCTCTTCCGTTCGGAAATAGTTGCTTTCAAGGAACGTTCCGGGCGTCAAAAATACCTGCGATTATCGTACTTCAAAGCTTGCGGAACCCCCCTATCGCTTTCGTCGTTGATGGTGAAGAAGATAACCCAATTTCAAAAAAAGCGCTCCGCTGGTTCATAGGGGGAGGCGACGAATCCTGTCAGCACTACCAGCGAGCGAACCTTTGGATCCGACTCGTTTTGCCAGTTCAGAAGATGGCCAGCGGATTTAGCGGCGATCCTGTCCCCTTGTCGATCCGCAGCGGTGCAGCCATGAACAGGAACTCGTAACGATTCAGCCGCCTCGCCTGCTCGATGGCTCTTTCGAAATCGAGATTGTCAAAGATGCTCACGCCCATGGCGACAAGCGCCAGTCGATGTAGCGGGTTCGTGACCGACGGTGGAAGGCCTGTAGGTGAGACGTCGTTGGGTCCATCGCATCCGATAAATGAAACGCCGCGTTCCTTTATGAAGTAAGCGACATCGGCGTGATAACCGGCGAAACCCATGGTATTGGGCCAAGGACCCAGCGCGGCGCGCCGCTTCCAACGGCCGGTATAGAGAAGTATGACGTCGCCAGCGGACACTTTCACGCGCTCCAACTTTTCCAGGGCCTCGAGATCTTCCCTATGGATGGCCGTTCCCGGATCGAGCCACCCTTGGGGAGTGGCTTTTCCCGGCAGGCGCGTCGCATCGAACAGGACGGCTCGGGTAACAACGCCGTCCTTCAAAGCATCGATATTCCCTTTCGGGCAACCGCCCTCGGCCTTGATGTCCTCCATCGACCGGCCGTTGTAGCCCTTGCCGTCCACCATGATGTGACAGTCCACTGCATCCAAATGGCTGTGAATGACGCCATGATACGTCCCCGTATATCGATATGTATCGGTGGTTCCTGTCGGACTGACGTTGCCGAGAACACGCTCCAGGATGTTCGGTGCATCCGCAGCTTTTCCCTGAACGACATCGTGCGCCAGTGAAATCGTCAGACCCTCCTTTGCCAAAGCGAGGGCCACCTTCCGTTTCGCGGGCGTGATGAGATTGGCAGCGCCAAGTTCGTCGTCATCTCCCCATCGTCCCCAGTTCGATAGCTCCTTCATCGCGCCGAGGAAGTCTGCTTCGCTTGCGAGAGTCGGCCGTGGATTGCTGGGGCCCTTTGCGTAAGGGAGGGAAGTCCCAGCGACCAATATAATGCTGCTCAATCCAATGACTAGAATTCTCATGGTTACTCCTTTGAGTGAACGGGGATAAAGCCCTCGCTCCTCCTATCGGACGTTCTTGCCGAACGAGCGCCACATAACACCGCCGTTCTGACCTGACTGTAGCAGTTCGAGAGTATAGCCCTGGAAGGAAACGCGCGCTGAGGCGGGCTGGCGGCGGCATGGCTCGAGCGATCAGGCGGTGCTCCGCGAGATGGGGCGAGGGGGAGGGGTACCCACGTCACAGACATCATGTTGTCGCTGGACATTACACCATCATAGGTGCATGCTGGCGGCGAAAAACGCTCCTGACGAACGAGGCCGAGAGGCTCAGGGCGTCCGGCTTGTTCAGCGCTGGTGAGAATGCTCTCGCGCAAGTCAGCCGATCTTGGCAAAGAGTTGGCAAAACTCTTGACCGATCCCAATATTGGTGCGGAACAGAGGAACGATCACTTTCGGTCACGTCATGACCGAGTCTTCAGGAGAATGGAGATGAAAAATTCGGAAGCGCCTTTGCGAAAATCTAGGATCGTGCGGCGCGAGTTCATTAAGGCGGGCGCAGCGGTGACCGCAGCAATCGCGGCGCCGAAAGCGGGCGCGGTACCCGTACCGTCACCAGAACCGGCGCAGCAGAGGGACCTGCAGCCCTGGTGGGCGGCGCGGCCTGCGAGCCCCAAACCCAACCGGCCCGTCTCGATTGATCTGCATACACATTGGTTGCCGCCCACTTATACGAAAGCCTTGGTTGATCTTGGCAAACCGGTTGCGAATATCAATCCGCTGGAGGCCGACTTGGACCAGCGGCGCAACTGGATGGACGAGCACGGAGTGCAAATGCACCTGTTGGCCCTGTCCGGAGATGCGGTATGGCAGTTGGTGATGCCCGAGCAGGGCGCAAACCTCGCACAGATCGTCAATGATGCTGCTCTCGAAGCTCATGCCAGATATCCCGATCGGTTTGTGGCCGCTATAGAGTTGCCGCATCACCGATGCGGGCCTATGCATGAAAGAGCTGGACCGTATGGCCGGCAAGCCCGGCATGCGCGCAGTCAATCTGGGGGATACAATCGGTGGTCGCGACTACGTGTTTGAGCCGGAGTTTGCTCCCGTCCTGGCCCGGTGCGAGGAGCTGGGCTACCCGCTGGTTTTTCACAATATGAACACGGACCCGTTCGGCAAGCGGCCAGCCGGTCCAGGCCTGGATGCCGCGTTCACCCACGCGGTTCTAGGAGCGAAATTCATCGGCAGCGGCACATTGGACAAATATCCGAAGCTTGAGATTGTGTTGCCGCATGCGGGCGGCGCGTTTCCCTACTGTGCGGGACGCGTGGAACACTTCATGTATCACATGGGAGCCAATGCGGGGAGGACCACACCCCCACACACGTTCAAGGAATACCTGCGGCGATTCCATTACGACTACCTCACCTACCGTCCGGAAGGATTGCGTTTCCTGATCGATCTCGTGGGAGCCGATCGAATCGTGGTGGGCACCGACAGCTTCAACGCCAAAGACATCGAGTATCCGAGCGCGGTTGTCGAACAGTTCAACTTCCAGGCCGTGGATCGCGACCGCATCTTGAAGGGAAACGCGATGCGGCTGCTGCATTTGTAGAGAGCAAGGCGGCCCTGTTGGCTGCCGGTCATCCGAGCTCCGCGGCGAACTCAGATGTAATGAAAGTGAGAAGAACGAGTGCCAACCGTTGACACATGGTCGAAGGAACTCGGTGGCGGAACGCTGACCTTTACAACGGAAGCGGTGGGAAATCCGGTCGTGGCTTACAGGCACGAGGCAAAATTTGAGCGAGGGGATAGCGCTTATTCGACGAGCCGCCAAAGCACAGAGCTGCTAACACGCGCGGAAGTTGAAGTCCGTTTCGCGGATTTCATTTCTGAGATTCGGCATGGACAATAGACTCGGGTTCCCCCGCAGCTTTATCTTGGAGGCCCTCGTGATTCAGAGTCCCAACCCAGCTGACATGCAGAAAGACCGGTGCGAGTTGTTTCAGGAATTTAGGACGGCGGCGAGCACACGCCCTAGCTAAAGGCTGTTGAAAAACCCCGAGTTTGGATTTGCTCTCTGGAGACCCGGAATTTCGTCAGAGATTTGCTCTGCTCGTTCTCTACGCTGCCCTCCTGCCCAGCAACCTTACAA
>Ga0066690_10000754_pt1 | contig 10838 bp, 7 predicted proteins | sample GraSoiAngelo_139_FD_62303 | JGI IMG/M metagenome (GOLD analysis project Ga0066690, IMG submission 62303) | Grasslands soil microbial communities from the Angelo Coastal Reserve, California, USA - 14_0929_12_20cm | ecosystem: Environmental > Terrestrial > Soil > Grasslands | place: USA...
CCATCCGCGGTCGGCAGCGTGGTCAGGACCAGGATGGCGTCGGTCATCTTCAGCCTTTCCTCAGGCGGCCCAAAGCGTGGGCGATCGCGGAAGGTTCCTTGAGGCCTTTCGCTGCCATCCAGCCGATCACCTTGGCGCCGCCCGACATCATGACGCCGAACCACCCGCGCTTGGTCAGCTTGAGCAGCCCGCTGTGCAGCTTGACGCCGATCTTGCTCTGCGGGTCCTGGGCGATGATGTGCTGGAAGAAGAGGATCCCCAGATCGCCGACGTCCGCGTCGGGCTTCGAGGCGATCGCGTTCACCGCGCCCGGAGCCATGATCAGCTCGAAGTCCGGGTCGATCGCCTTGCCATCGAGAAACCGCGGCTTGCCGTCCACCAGCGTGAAGCGGTATTCGCCGGCAACGTCGGTAAACCGCACCCCCACTTCCGCGGGCGCTTTGAGGTGCGATGCCGCCTTGCGGGCGGACTCGCTCGTCTCGAAGAACCGCCGCAGGACGATGTTCGAGGGCTCGGGTAGTTGCTCGGTGGCCATGCCCGCCGCAAGCTATGCGGCCTGCTATCATTGCGCAACATGACGCCGCGCGAAGTGGCAGCGGTGCTGCGGGAGATCTCGCAGCTCCTGCAGCTCAAAGGAGAGAACGCGTTCAAGGTCCGGGCCTACGATCTGGGCGCTGACGCCTTCGAGACCCTGCCGCCCGACCCTGCCGCGCCGGGCGGCCTGTACGAGCGCGCCAAGTCGGGGACGCTCTGCGAGCTGGAGGGGGTGGGCAAGGCCATCGAGCAGAAGGTCACCGAGCTCGTCAGCACCGGAAAGCTCGACTACCTCGAGAAGCTGCGGCTCGAGTTCCCGCGCGGGGCGCTCGATCTGGTGCAGATCCCCGGCCTTGGCCCGCGCAAGGCCGCGACCCTCATCCACGAGCTGGACGTCGTGAATCTCGACGATCTGGAGAAGGCCGCGCGCGAAGGCCGGGTGCGCGGGCTGAAGGGCTTCGGCGAGAAGACGGAGCGCTCGATCCTCGAAGGGATCGCGAAGGTGCGCGCGCGGCAGACGGCGCGCAAGCCGCTGTGGGAGACGCGGCCGCTGGCCGAGCAGCTCGTGGCGCGGGTGCGCGCCGCCCCCGGCGTGGCGCGGGCGGAGATCGCTGGCAGCGTCCGCCGCTACGACGAGACCAACGGCGACATCGACATCGTCGCGGCGGTGAACGGCCCGGTCGAGCCGGTGATGGAAGCGTTCGCTGTCGCGCCTGGCGTGGCGGAAGTGCTCGCGCGCGGAGGCACCAAGTGCTCGGTGCGCTTGCGCGACGGGCTGCAGGCGGACCTCCGGGTCGTGGGCGAGACGCAATTCGCCACCGCGCTCCACCACTTCACCGGAAGCAAGCAGCACCACGTCAAGCTGCGCGGCATCGCTCGCGACAAGGGCCTCAGCATCTCCGAGTACGGGCTCGCCCGCCTCGACGGCGGACCCTCGCTGCAGCCGGAGTCCGAAGAGGCGCTGTACGGCATGCTCGGCCTGCAGCCCGTCCCGCCCGAGCTGCGCGAAGACCTGGGCGAGCTCGAGCTGGCCGCGAAGCGCGCGCTGCCCGACCTGATCGAGGAGCGCGACATCCGCGGGTTCGTGCACTGCCACTCCACCTGGTCCGACGGCCGGGCCACCCTGGAAGAGATGGTCCGCGCCGCCCATGCGCTCGGGGCGGAGTTCATCACCATCACCGATCACACCCGGGCGGCGCACTACGCGAACGGGCTGGATGTGGACCGGCTGCGGCGCCAGTGGGACGAGATCGCCCGGGTGCAGGAGAAGGTGCCGCAGATCCGCATCCTGCGCGGCAGCGAGGTGGACATCCTCGAGGACGGCGCCCTCGACTGGCCCTCGGACATCCTCGACCAGCTCGAGGTGGTGATCTGCTCCGTGCACCAGCGCTTCAAGCTCGACGAGCCGCGCCAGACCGATCGCATCCGCCGCGCCCTGATGCACCCGAAGTGCGCCATCTGGGGCCACCCTACCGGCCGCTACCTCGGAGATCGCGACCCCGTCTCGGCTCGCTGGGAGGAGCTGATCGCGCTCGCGGCCGAGCGGGGCGTCACCATCGAGTGCAACGGCACCCCGCACCGCCTCGACTTCAGCGCCGATCTGCTGCGGGTGGCGCGCAAGCACAAGGCGAAGATCTGCCTCTCGGTGGACGCGCATTCCACCAAGGAGCTGGAGAACCTGCACTACGCCGTGGGGACCGCGCGGCGCGGCTGGACGGAGAAGGACCGGGTCGTGAACGCCCGGCCGGCGGACGAGTTCCTGAAGATGATGTGGACCCGACCGCCCGCGACGGCGTAAGACGTTTGCACCCCGACTGGCGGCCCAAATGCAACTTTGCAGTGTCCGCGAACGCGCGCGACACCGATTCCCCCGCTCCGACACCGACTGCCGGCTCTCTCGACGCACTTCCGCAGGTACCGCCCAGGGCGGTACAAGTGTAAAGAAATCGTGGTGGAGCAGCTGGTCAGAACACTCACCGCCGAGGCGCGGCATCTCGGCAGGGCGGTCCTCCGCCGCGCCCCGGCGGTGTGGAAGGCATTGCATCTCGGCAAATTAGACGCGGGTAGGGCAATCCTGGTCTCTGCAGTCGTCATCTGCCTTGCGCTTGCGCTCGTCCACCTCTTCCGCCGGTGGCGGCGGCATCGCAAGACTGCCGTCGCCCTGGAAGAGGCGAAGGAACGGGGCGTCCGCGTCCCGCTGACGCTGCATCCGGTGATCAACACCGACATCTGCATCGGCAGCCTGACGTGCCTCAAGTCGTGCCCGGAGGGCGACATCCTCGGCATCGTGAACGGGGCCGCCGAGCTCGTCCACGCCGACCACTGCATCGGGCACGGGAAATGCGCGGCCGAGTGCCCGGTGGACGCCATCAAGCTGGTCTTCGGGACCTCCGAGCGCGGCATCGATCTCCCCATGATCGACGAGTATTTCGAGTCGAGCCGCCGGGGCGTCCACATCATCGGTGAGCTGGGCGGCATGGGCCTGATCAGGAACGCCGTGACCCAGGGCTTGCAGGCGGGGGAGCGCCTGGCGGAGACACTCCCGAAGGGGAAGGGATCGGCGGCCGATGTGCTCATCGTCGGAGCGGGGCCGGCGGGGCTCGCCGCGGCGCTGCGCCTGCGCGAGGCGGGGCGTTCGTTCCGCCTGGTCGACCAGGGATCGCTCGGCGGGACGGTCGCGAACTACCCGCGCCAGAAGGTGGTGATGACCGAGCCGTTCCAGGTGCCCTACTTCGGCAAGGTCTCGAAGAAGCTCATCAGCAAGGAGGAATTGCTCGAGATCTGGGAGCGGGCCCTGCGCAAGGCCAGTGTCAACGTCGAGGAAGGCGTGAAGGTCAGTGGGATCGAGGGGCAGGACGGGGCCTTCCGGGTACAGACGAACCGCGGGCCGATGGACGCGCGCAAGGTGGTGCTCGCCACCGGGCTGCGCGGCACGCCGCGAAAGATCGGCTGCCGCGGCGAGGAACTCCCGAAGGTCACCTATCGGCTGATCGACACCGAGCAGTACGAGGGATGCGACGTGCTGGTGGTCGGGGGTGGCGATTCGGCGGTGGAGGCCGCCGTCCAGCTCGCGGAACAGAGCGACGCCCGGGTGTCCATCTCGTACCGCGGCGACAGCTTCTCCAAGTGCCGCGATGCGAACCGCAAGAAGATCGCCGGCCTGGTGCAAGCCCGGCGGGTGCGGGAGCTGCTGAGCTCGGAAGTGGATCTGATCAACGAGAATGAGGTGGTGCTCACCGTCGCCGGGTCGCCGCAGGTCCTGCCGAACCACTTCGTGATCGTGAACATCGGCGGAGAGGTCCCGCTCGAGTTCCTCTCCAAGCTGCAGATCTCGCTGGAGAAGCACTTCGGCGAAGAGCGGAAGAAGCCGAAGCGCGCTCCGGTGGGCGACCGCCGCGGCCTGGCGCGCGAGAAGGACGAGCGGTCTTCGCACCGGCGCGCGCACTTCCTCTACTTCCTCACGGGCACGCTGATCCTCACCTGGCTGACGCTGAAGGGATGGTCGTACTACCTGCTCTCGCACACGGACCGGATGGCCTCTCCGGTGCACGAGATGCTCCGACCCGCCGGCCGCTGGGGACATGGCGTGGGCATCGTCGCCACCCTCTTCATGATGTCGAACTTCCTCTACCCGGTGCGGAAGCGGGCGAAGTTCCTCTCCGGCAAGGGATCGATCCGCGGCTGGCTCGACTTCCACATGTTCGTCGGCTTCATGAGCCCGCTGGTGATCGCCTTCCACGCCGCCTTCCAGTCCAACAACCAGCTGGCAACTGGAACCGCGGCCGCGCTGCTCGTCGTGGTGCTCACCGGGATCATCGGCCGCTTCATCTACGGGCTGATCCCCTCCGCGGGGGGCAAGGCGCTGCAGATCTCCGACGTCCTCGGCCGGTGGGAACGGCTGCGGGCCCGGCTGCAGCCGATGCTCGACGAGGCGGACAATCCGGCGCTGCTGCACCGCATGTTCGATTCGGCTGCCAAGCCGGTGCGCCCCGGGTCGCTGCTCTGGATGTTCGCGACCTGGCCGCTGCGGTCGACGTGGACGCGCTGGCGCCTGTTCGCCGCGCGCTTCCACTTCGATGACGTCCACTACTATCGCCAGTTCCGCGAGGGATACCGGCAGCTCTCCAGACTGCGCATGCAGGTGACCTTCTACGATTCATTGAAGAACCTCCTGCGGGGCTGGCGCGTGTTCCACGCTTCCCTCGCCGGCTTCCTGGTCATCGCGATCGCAGCGCACATCGCCGTCTCGGTGTATCTCGGGTATGTCTTCTTCCGCTGAACGCGTCCTGGCGGCCGCGCTGTTTCTCGCGGCCGCCGGCGCGCGTGCGGACGTGTTCTCGCCGGGCCCGCTGGCGCAGTCGCACGCGGACCTGGAGGGCCTGAAGAACTGCACCAAGTGCCACGTCGCCGGCAACAAGCTCTCCAACGACACCTGCCTCGCCTGCCACAAGACGACCAAGCAGAGCATCGTCGAGCACCGCGGGATCCATGGGCGGCTCCCGCCCCCCGAGCTGACCTGTCAGAAGTGCCATCCCGAGCACCTCGGCCGCGACGCCGATCTGTTGTGGGGACCGAAAGGACAGAAAGGCTTCGACCACGCGAAGACCGGCTATCCACTGAAGGGCAAGCATGCGGAGGTCAAGTGCGCCGACTGCCATAACGACCGCCTGATCCGCGACCCGGCCGTCCGCGCTGCCCGTGCGAAGAAGCCGAAGCAGGTCACCTTCCTCGGCTTGCCCACGCAATGTGCCCAATGCCATTTCGACGAGCACCGCGGGCAGCTGAGCAGCAAATGCGAAAAGTGCCACAGCGAGGTCTCCTGGAAGGCTACGCCGCGCTTCAGCCATGCGAAGACGAATTTCCCGCTGCTGGGCAAGCATGCCGACGTGAAGTGCGAAAAGTGCCATCCGAGCGTGAAGGACGAGAAGGCGCACGCCGACGCGCCGATGCGGCCCTACTCCGAGACGTTCATGCGCATGTCGCCCCTGGCGCATGCCGCCTGCACCGACTGCCACAAGGATCCGCATGAAGGCCGCCTGGGCCCGAAATGCACCGCCTGCCACACCGAGAACGACTGGAAGGAAATCAAGGGCGTCTCCGGCGAGCGCGCCTTCCACGAGAAGACCCGTTACCCGCTCCGCGGAGCCCACACGACCGTCGACTGCAAGAGCTGCCACGGTCCGTTCCCGGGTGTGCGCGCCGTCTTCAAGGGCCTGAAGTTCGAGCATTGCGCCGACTGCCACGTCGATGCGCACCTCGGCGAACTGGGCTCGCCGCCGCGAGCATGCGACGCCTGCCACAGCGTGGCATCGTTCCGCCCCGCCATCTACGAACCAGCGGCGCACAAACAGTACCCGCTAGAGGGGGGGCATTTCGCCACGCCCTGCTCCGGGTGCCATCGCTCCGATGCGGCACTCGAGTCCCGCGCGGCCCCCATCCGCGCCTTCCTGCAGAAGCGGCGGAGAAAGGATCAGGTGGTCCTGACGCGCTTCCGCGTGCCGGGCGACACGCGCCGCTGCGACGCCTGCCACGCGGACACGCATCGCGGCCAGTTCGCGTCGCGCGTCAAGCAGTCCGGCTGCGCCGACTGCCATCGCGTCGCCTCGTTCGCCCAGGTGAACTTCGATCACAACCGCGAGTCGTCCTTCCGGCTCACCGGCGCGCACGAGAACGCCGCCTGCGGCGGGTGCCACGGCGTCGACCTGGCGGGTGTGGTCCGCTACAAGCCGCTGCCGGCCGACTGCGCCTCCTGTCACGCGGATCCCCACGCGGCGCAATTCGCGGATGCGCGCACCAGGACGACGGACTGCGCCCGCTGCCACACCACCGCCGAGTGGAAGCGCACGACGTTCACGCATTGGCCGCCCTTCACCGACTTCGTGCTCGACGGCAAGCACGAGAACGTGGAGTGCGCGGCCTGTCACCCCGAGGTCAACGTCGGAGGCGGTGCGCGCACGATCCATTACCGCGGCATTCCCACCACCTGCGCGGGTTGCCATTTCGACGTGCACCGGGGCGCGTTCCGCGGGTTCACGGGAGGGTTCAAGCCATGAGTCTTCTCCTCGTGGCGCTCGCGCTGGTCGCCGCGCCCCCTCCACCCTCGCGGATGCAGCCGCCCGGGCACATCGCGGTCGAGACCCGCTGCGAGGCTTGCCATTCGCCTGCAGGGTGGACGCCGGTGTCCTTCGATCACTCCCGCACCGGTTTCCCGCTCGAGGGACGCCACGTCTCCGCCTCCTGCCGCGCCTGCCACGGATCGTCCACGGACTTCCGCGCCCCGGTCCCGACCAGCTGCGGCGCCTGCCACCAGGACGTGCACACCGGCGAGTTCGGCAACCGCTGCGCCTCGTGCCACGATCCGTCCAGTTGGGCGACGCAGTTCGGCCCCGACGCGCACCGGTTCACGAACTTCCCCCTGACCGGCCGCCACGCCGCCATCCCCTGCGAGGAGTGCCACCAGAACCAGCGCGACAGGAGGTTCACGCGCGCGGCCGCCGACTGCTTCGCCTGCCACCAGACGGATTACGCGCGCACGGCAGGGACGTCGCTCGATCACGCCCGTGCCGGTTTCGGGATCGACTGCAAAAGCTGCCACTTTCCCACCCGCTTCAAGGGCGCGCGGTTTGCCGGGCACGACGCCTGTTTCCAGCTCTCCGCGGGACCGCACGCGGGAATCGGGTGCCTCGATTGCCACACCACGCTCACCTCGTTCGCCACGCCGGGGACGTGCTCCACCAATACGGCCGACTGCATGCGGTGCCATGCCTGCAGCCACGAGACGCAGACGCACGCGAGGGTCGCCGGGTTCCAGTGCAGCAACCGCAAGTGCTACGAGTGCCACACCTTCACGCCCGCGACGGGCCTGCGCCCGCCAGCCGCGAGGGTGAACCGATGAGCGCGACTCCCCGGATTGCCGGAGCGCTGCTCGCCGCCGGACTCGTCGCCGGCGCTGGAGCGCGAGGGGAAGCTCGCTCGCAGGGCCGGGTGGGTTCGGTGCTCTATGCAACGACGACCCGTCTGTACCTCGACGCTGGCTCGCGAGATGGCCTCGCCCCGGGCCAGGTCCTCCACTTCCAGCGCTCGGGCTCCTGCCGGGTCGAGCAGGTTTCCGAGACGCGCGCCACCTGCCTCGGCGCGGGCGGGGCCGGCGTCACGTTCCCGCTGCCGGAGCCGCCACCGCCGCGGCCCGTCGTTCGACTGCCGCCTCCGACCAGGCCCGCTGTTCTCGAGCAGCGCCGGAGCGTCCTCGCCTCAGCGTCGTATCCGCACGTCGACTACCGCGAGGCCGCTGGCGGCGGTCTGGAAGCGCGCCGCGGGAGCATCGATGCGGGAATCGGGCATACCACCTGGTGGGTCTCCGGCGGCCGCGGCGCGTGGAACCAGGAACGCGCCGATGCCGGAATCCGCGGAGCCTCGCTCGGGGCGGGATTCACGCTCGACCTCGATCTGAGCGCCCGGCGCTGGTCGCGGCGCTCGGACCCGATCAGCTTCCGCCCCGACGACCCGACCCAGCTGTACGTCTGGGAAGCCTCGATCTCCCGCAGGAGCGGCGATGGCGGCCCGGCGTTTTCCATCGGACGCGTGCGTCCCTACCGGGTCCCCGGCCAGGTGATCCTCGATGGCGCGCAGGCCGGGTGGCGGCTGGAAGGAGGGAGCGAGGCCGGGGTTTTCGGTGGCGCCGTCCCCAACTCGGTCACGCTCGCACCGTCCTTCGACCACGGAACTCTCGGAGCGTACTGGATCGGGCAGCGTGTGTTCGAAGCGGATTCGACGGTTCGCTTCCTGCGGCACGAGGCGCGCATCGCCTTCGTGAACACCGACGATCTGGGAAAGCGGGTGGAAGGAGAGGCCCTGCTGGAGGCGCGCATCACGCGCCGGCTCGACGCAGCAGTGAACGTGCGCGCCGGAGCAGGAGCGGCGCATGGGTTGGGCTCGCTCGATACGATCCGGCTGGATGCAGTGCGCCTCGACCTCACTGCGCGGCCCTTCGATTCCCTCAGCTTGAGCGGATCGTTCCGGCACGAGGGCGGCTCGGTCCCGGAGCTCGATGGCCCCGGCCATCTGCTCCTGGGAGGAGAAGCGCGGCACGCGGATGCATCGGCGGCCTGGGTGCCGATCGAAGCGCTCAGGTTCTCGGTCTTGTCGGGGCTCAGCACTGATCTGGTGACCCAGAAGACTCGCCGCTGGATCGGCCCGGAGGTCGCTCTCACGCGCCTGTTCGGCGACCGGGGCGGAGTTTCGCTCGGCTATTTCCAGGAGGACGGCTGGGCTCCGGGCCGCAGCGCGTGGTTCCAGGTCCTGGCGCGCTCGCAGGGTGTGCTCCAGATTCTCGCGCGCGTCTCGTGGTTCCAGACGAGCCAGATCGCGCCCGTGGATCTGGACGAGCTCGGCGTATCGACCTCCATCCAGGCGCAACTGGGACCGCGCGTGGCGTTCCGGCTTTCGGCGATGGCGCGGACGGTGCTCAACGGGCAACGGTCCTTGTTCGGTCCGGCCACCGGACAGGTCATGCTCGCGGATGCGGAGCTCGCCGGGACATTCTGAGGTCCCTGTCCCCGGTCAGGGTCGTTTGAGCACAAGCCGCAGGTCGGTGCGGCCGACCTTGACCCCGTCGAGGCGAGCCTTGGGATCCGTCGGCGGCCGCGTCGTGGGATCGCCATCCTCGTCGAGTCGCGCCTCGATGAGGAGCTGATCGGGGAGGGGCTGCCCCATCATCGAATCCGCCTCGCTCAACTCGAACGTCGCCGGGAACCGGGCCGGCAGACGCTTCACTGCGATCGGGGGGCCTTCGCTGCCGCCGGCCGGGCGCGCGAAGACGAAGAGGATCCCGCCCGCCGGCAGCTTGCCCCGGATCGACGGGTCGACGTCGATCGTTCCCGCAACGCGGCGACCCTTGCTCCCGCTCTGCGAGGGCGCTGCTCCTCCTTCGCCGGGAGTTCTCAAACCTGCGTGCGGGTCAGGATTGCCCGCTGCCGCGCTTGCCCGGGCGACCGGAGTCTCGCTTTCCTTGAGACCCTTCAGGTACCTCTGCAAGTCCGCAGCGCGGTCGGGAAACCGCTTCGAGGCGGTGGCGATGGCGGCCTCGGCATCTCGCGGGCGACCGAGCCGCATGTACCCCAACGCGAGGTAGGCATAGGCGTCGATCAAGTCGGGGTCGGAAGCGAGCGCTTTCGTCAGCAGCGTCACGGCGGTGTCCGTCTGGCCCATCACCAGCCGGACCAGGGCCTGGTATGCGAGCGCCGGAGGATTGGAGGGGGCGCGTTCGAGCACTCGCGCCGTCTCGTTCCAGACGCCCATCCAGTTCTGCCGTTCGACGTACAACCGCGCGAGAGCGAGATGGCCCTCGACGTCGTCCGGGGTGCGCGCAACCGCTGCCTGGAGCTGGGCCTCTTCGTCGCCGGCGGCTTCTCCCGCGGGCTTGCTCGCCATCGGGGTATTGCCGGTGACCGACCCGCCGGGTTCGCGAGGCTTCGCGGACTGGTAGACGAAGAAACCGAGGAGCAGCACACCGGCGGCGCTCCCGACGCCCCAGAGAAACCCGCGCAGACCCGCGCGGTCGCGAGCGGCGTCGGGCGCCGGCGGCGGGCTGGCGGACTGACGGGCTGCGCTTTTCTTTTCTGGCGCTGCTTTCTCCTCGAGCGCCAGCAGGGTTTTCGCCGTCTCCAGCTCGAGCGCGTAGCGCTCCCGCGCGAGCTGCTCGGGAGTCCGCTTGCTGGCGGTATCCTCGAGCTCACGGAGCTGGCGGAGCAGCACCTCTCTCTTTCCCGCCAGATCGCGCGCCTCCAGGGCGGTGACGCCGGCCTTCGCGGCCCGGCGCGAAGACGAGAGGACGCGCCAGACGAGGACGAACCCCGCGATCAGGCCTGCGCCGAGAACGACCAGGGCGGGGGCCCATTCGACGGAAGTCGCGGCGTTCATGCCCGCTCTTTCGGAGAGATGCCGTCGGGCCAGCCATAGGCCAGCATCCGCACCCGCCGGACGGCTGCGGCGAGCCGCGGATCGGCGGGGAGCGTGTCGCGCGAGGGCAGGTCGGAATCCCGCTGTAGCGCGACTTTCCCTTCCTTGGGACGTTGCGACCGCCTCAGGGCCCAGGCGACCACGGCTCCGCCGGCGAGCAGCATCCCCGCCGGCCCGAACCAGACCAGCCAGTTCACGCCGCGCATGGTCGGCTGGAGCCGGACGAATTCGCCGTAGGAGCGCTCGAAGTCGGCGAGGATCTGCTCCTGGTCGTAGCCGGCGGCCAGCTTCTCGCGCACCTCGGCTTTCATGTTGCGCGCCATGGTCGCGGGCGAGTCGGCGACGGA
>Ga0066690_10000755_pt1 | contig 10831 bp, 7 predicted proteins | sample GraSoiAngelo_139_FD_62303 | JGI IMG/M metagenome (GOLD analysis project Ga0066690, IMG submission 62303) | Grasslands soil microbial communities from the Angelo Coastal Reserve, California, USA - 14_0929_12_20cm | ecosystem: Environmental > Terrestrial > Soil > Grasslands | place: USA...
GGTCTCGCCCACGTCTTGCGCAAAGAACAGGAAATTGGTCCGATCGCCGGTGGTAAGAAACACGCCCGTTCGAGCGCCGGTGCTCGGAGTTATTGTGTCGCTTGAAGTGGGATCGATCGAGACACGATCTATTTCGACTGACAGCGGAAGGTCCTTGGTGGCGGTGTAGCTCTTGGTCGTCTTCAACGAGGCCCCGCCCCAGGCATCGGCCTGGTCAAGTGTGCCGCTGATGACCAGGACGCCGTTGCTGGGAGCGACCGTGAAAGTGCCCACACCCGTTTCAAACGGTTGGTTGTTGACTTGCCATTTGTTGGTATCAATCGACGCCCCGGCAAAATCATCCTGCAACCGGAGGCCGGGGCCGCTGACGACCGTTACGTCCAGAGCATTTCCCGCGGCCAGACCAATATCGTCCTGGAGAGTAAACTGCGCGCCGCCGACGCCCAATGCCTGTACATCGAAGGTCTTCGTATTCGACCCGCCGGCAGTAAAGGTTAATGTCAAGGTGCCGCCGGTGCCGCCGACCGGTATGGCCACCGCCGGATCGCTGCTGACGACTCGCACCTGGATGGCGGTAGTGGCGTTGGCCCCCGGTGGAATCCGCACTGTAACACTCGGTGCCGACTGTCCGGCGGTCAGCGTGAGCGAAGTGGTTGAGAAGGTAGCGGTTCCCACTGTTTCAACCCGGAGGTTGTCGAAGGTAGTGTCGGCCGTGTCGCCGGTGGCACGAGCGTAGCTCCCGATCTGAAAGACCAGATTCGTGAAGGGGAACTTCACCTCCGCGCCGAAGACATCGTCCAGATACAGTTTGACCGTCTTGCCGTTGGCGACCGCCTTCATCCTGTGCAGTCCTTCATCCAGAAACGGGCCCAATGGGTCGTCAAACGCGGTGATGGCAACGCCGCCGCCGGTTGGTTGATCGCCTGCCTCGTTGATTTTGCGATTGTACTCCCAATGATTCTCCCCGCGATTGTCCGCAAACAGCACGAACGTGGACCGTGTCGAGTCCATGGTCCAAAGCGCGCTGCGCGAGGACGTGCCCACGCCGGCTTCACTGACGCGATCCACTGATATAACGACGTTGGTCTCGTCGGAAACGGTGAACGTCGGAACGATTCGCAACGTGGCGCCGGCCCACCATTGCTGGCTCACCGTGCCGGTAAATTCAAGGACACCGTTGGCTTCGGTCGCGTGGATGTCGCCCTGGCCGCCTTCGAAGAACGGGGCGTCGGGCTGATACTTGTTGGCGTCAATGACGCCGTCTGCAAAATCATCGAAGAATACGGTGTTGGTGATCTGGGCCGCGGCCCTGGGTGGACAAAGCGACAAAAAAAGAATGACGGCTGCAGCTGGCCACTGAAAATATCGTGGGACAAAACTCAAACCGGACGTTTGAGGTGGATGATGCCGCCATGCTGCCAACGTCGCCGTTTCTCTGGAAGGAGGAAGCTCTCTCATAAACTCGCCTATTTGTTTCTGTTTTTCTCGAACCGCACACGCCAGCGGTGCTCGTGTACAAGCGCGGCACGCCAGGCATACCAACTGGATTGTTAATGAAGCTACCGCCCCTGTGCCGGGCTTGTCTATCTCAAACTTTCCACTGCCAAAATCGCGCTCATCTTGCCACTACCACCACGTTTTCGGGGCAGGGACACAGGCAAGATGCCTGTCCCACTCTTTGAGATTCATGGGGTGGCTTGAGCCGCGTAACGGGAGTTCCCGCACGCGTTGATTGGAAATCGCTTCGGGCAGACATGACAAATTACACGCCGCGATTGGCGCGCCACAGCAGCACCGCGCCGACGGCCTGGAAAATGAAATCAGGCAGCCAGACAATCAGGTGCGGCGCGAGGTCCGGTCGAGTCTCCAGCGATTGGCCGACGACGATGAAGCCGTAGTATATCAGCGAGAGAATGAGCGCCATCGCCACGCCGGCGCTGGTTTCACGGCGATGCGCGCGTATGCCGAGCGGAATGCCAATGAGCGTGAAGCCGATGCAACCGAACGAAAGCGCGACCTGGCGGTGGATTTGGACCAGCACCGGCATGGTCAGGTCGGCCTTGACGGTTTCGAGTTGACGTTTCTGTTCCCGCAATTGGTCCGCCGTCGCGTGTGGGATCGCTTTGGCCTGAATGCTTAGCTGGTCCAACTCGCGCAGTTTCCGCCACAGTTGCCCGAACGTCAGATCGCTTAACGGAACGCTGAGCGTCGGCAGCGCCGGCTGTTTGTTGGTCAACGTCTGGGAAAGCTCACCGAGTTCGTCGACGCTGCTGAAGTTCACCAGGTCGTATCGTTGCACTTCATACAGTCGAAGGACCATGCGGCTGTTCGCGACATCGGACTCGACCGTCGCCCGGGCCGCGTGGGTGCGATTGGTCATTTTGCCTTCCGCGTCCAGCCCCAGGACCTCCACGCGCTGCAAATTGGTTCCGCTTTTCCTTGCGACATAAACGATGTAACCGGGGAAATCATCCAGATACCGGTCTTCCATGATCAGTGAAGTCGAGCGTTCCAGGCCGATGTGGAACAAAAGATTTCTGTACGCCACGCGGCATTGCGGCGCGACCTGGAGGTTGACCAGGGCCGAAATGCCGCTGAGGCCCGCGCTGAGCAACAGCACCGGCGTGACCAGCGCGACCAGGCTCACGCCGCCGGCGCGAATGGCCGTCAATTCCTGATCGGCGCTGAACCGGCCAAAGACCAGCAGCGTGGCAGTCAGCATCCCCATCGGCACCGCAAAAGCCAGCACCCACGGAACCAACAGTGCGACCGCCTGCAGGACCAGGCCGATGGTCGCCTGGCCGCTGACCAACAGCGAAAGGATTTCCCTGAGCACATTGCCCAGCAGCAGCACGAACGTGAGCACGGTGACGGTCATCGCCAGTGTCGCCAGCACCTGCCGCGTGAGGTAGAGATGCAGGGTCTTCATGTCGCCGCGCTTTGGGCATTCTTAATCATAATCTTGATCTCGATCCGATCGGGGCGATCAGGAGTAAGAGTAAGAGTAAGAGCGAGAAGCAACATTACGCGCGCAGCGATTTCCACGGTTCCTGGCCGCTGACTTCCACGGTGACCGGCCCGGCGCTGTTCGCGGGGGAAAGCACAGCCAGGAAATCGAGCATTTCGCTGCCGGTGTTGTAAGTGCCATGGACAAGGCCCGCCGGAAGATAAAGCGAATCGCCAGGTTTCATGCGGTGCTTCTGTTTCGCCACCCATTGTTCGGCCGTGCCGGACAGCAGATAAAGGATTTCCTCCATCGCAGGATGAAAATGGAACCGGTGCGCTTCGCCCGGCGGCAATTGGGCGCGGACGAACATGAGGTTGGTCTCCGCGACCATGCCCGGCTTGCAATGCCAGTAATGGGTTTTGCCGGGAAGTTTTTCGACTTCAGTCTGGTCGAAGGAAACAAAACGCCAGGCCGGAAGCGTTTGATTTGCCATCAGCGCAGTCTTGAAGACCCTGCTCCGGAGTCAAGTGAAATGAAGCGCGAGTAGTGACTCGAGTCACTACCGAAGCGCGAGTTCGATCTGGCGCCAGCAATGAAATCGTTTGGAAACGACTCAACGTGGTTGCCCGGCGCTTTCTTCCGTTATCGCAAAAGGGCCACCCGATAGTACCGCTGCGCGTTTGAATCGATGACGTCGGTTTTCGTGGCGGTGAAACCGCTGGCAACGACATCACCGTTTAGATCGTTCCAACTGGATTCGCTCAGATTGGACTTGAATTGAACTCGGTAGATTTTTCCTGGAATAGCGCTCCAGGCAATCCTGACACTGCCGCTCGTCGCAACTACCGCTTCAATGATCGGCGGCGAAACCACAACAATGTTGAATGACCTGGCGTCGCTCAGGCTCGGGACGCCGTTGTCCGCCACACGGACGGTTACTGAATTTGTGCTGGACACCTGACTGGTGGCGGGCGTCCAGGTGAACAGGCCGTTGCTCGGATCGATGACCGCCCCGGCGGCCGCACCTGGGTCCAAACTAAAAGTGAGGATGTTGGCGGGGATGTCCGGGTCCGTCGCAGAATTGATGACGATCAACTGAATCCCGGCGAACGCGACCTGATCACTGATTGGTGTCAGCACCGGCGCGCTGTTCACTTCGTTGACCACCACGGTGAAACTCCTGCTGTCGCTCAACGGCGGTGATCCGTTGTCGGTCACCCGCACCGTGATCCGATTCGTGCTCGGCCCCTGAGCTTCCCCCGGCGTCCAGCTGAGCACCCCGCTGTCGGGGTCCAGGCTCACCCCCACGGGCGCCTCCACCAGACTGAAGGAAAGCTGGTTGGCTGGAATGTCCGGGTCACTCGCCGTGTTCGTCACCACCAGCGTCGTCAGTTCATTGATCGACAGGTCTGGAGGCACGCTCAGCACCGGCGCGCTGTTCACGTCGTTGACCACCACCGTGAAGCTCCTGCTGTCGCTCAACCGCACTGACCCGTTGTCGGTGACCTTTACGGTGATAAGATTGGTGCTGGGCCCTTGAGCTTCGCCAGGTGTCCAGGTCAACACCCCGCTGTCGGAGTCCAGGCTCACCCCTTCGGGCGCCCCAACCAGACTGAAGCTCAGGGCTTTGGTCAGGATGTTGGTGTCGGTGGCCGTGTTCGTCACCACCAGCGTGCTCAGTTCATTGATCGTCTGATCCGCAGGCACGGTCAGTTCCGGCCGAACCCGAATGTAGTTCCGATCATTGGTAAGGAGGATTTCGTCCAGTCCTATGTCCGGATGCAGCCCCCAGAACGTTATAGTGTGCTGGCCGGCCGTGAATGGAAATACCGACTCATCGACAACGGAATCGGAAACCTTAAATCCTCCTGACCAGTTAACGATTGTCCATCGCCAACCATCGGTCCAAGTGCCTTGAGACGCGTCCAAAATGTCCAGCGCCCCATCATCGGCAGAAACAATGAACGAGCCATCCGATTGATTAGGCGCAAGCACTCGGCACAAGATCAGGTAAGTGCCCGCAACCGGGATGTTCACCCCAAACGTGGCGGTTCCTGACCCGAAGTCGCTCGTGGCAATAAACTGCCCTCCAGAAGCGCCCGGATCCGCTGCCGCTGCCATGGGCGACACGAGAGTTGCCGACTCCGCTTCGATCGGCAAATGCACCAAATCGGAACTCAGGGCCGGATCGACCACCAACAAAAAGCTCGTGCTCGCGTTGGTAACGCCATCAGAGACGCTCAGCGTAATGAGCGCGCTGCCAACTTCCTCCAGCACAGGTACCACCGTCACCGTCCTGTTGGAGTCCCAACCGCCCAATAAAAGATTGCCGTTGGGCACCAGAGTTGGGTTGGAAGACCAGGCCGAGACCGACAGGCTTGAGGCGCCCAATATGGCGTCGCCAATGGTCACGGAAATTGGACCGGTGGACGAATTCCGGCCAAGCCGATAATCCGCAACGGCGGAAATCGTTGGCGGTGGAAAGGTCCCCGGCAAATTGGTGGCAATCAGGTTCGAGGGAACACTTTCGACTCTGTCAGAATCATACGCAGCGACAAAAAAAAGGTTCGTCACACCTTCGAGCAAATTTGTGATTGTGGCGCTGGTTTGGTTACCAATGTCGATGCTGTTAATGTGGTTGGTGTCAACCACGCAGTTATAGACGACGTATCCGACAACGTTCGTGTCCGAGCTCGGGTCCCACGCCAAGGCGACACTGAAAGCGGCGCGAACAACGCAGCCTGAACCCGACACCATTAAAACAAGCCAGAAGACTCCGAGGCCACTCCTGAGAAAGAGCTCTCCAAGTTGCTTCATCAGTCTCATCTGGTTCGACGCGAGCAAGGCAGGTTGCTACTCTGTCGATTGGGTGGATAATTGCGACGTAGGCTTGGGCAAGTCTTCAGCTCTCAGGCCCACAACGGCATCGCAAAGCTGCGCTGAACGCTGAGGGGGGAATGCGCGGAACAAAGCACGTAGAAGGCCTGTGCGGCCAGTGTGCTTTTGAACTCCAGAGTGGTGTTTGACGGCGATTCGCCGCGTGGTTGCTGCTCCTTTGTGCGCCATCAAATAAACTTCTAAGCAATCCCTGTTCTCAGGTTCTTTCGATCTTCGACTCGATACTTGCAACACCTTGAACAGAAAGAACGTGCATGGCAAAGCGCTTCGACCGCTGAGGGAGAACTCGAAGCCGCGTTGCAATGCAGATTCAAAGCATATGCAGCAGAAAAAGGTGGGGCAGTAAGGCTGGCAAGAATAGGGCAATTGCTGCGACCTCGAACAAAAAATGTGGGCTCAAATTCTGTAACGGAAGACACAAAGAAGGAATGACGCGATCTAACTAAAATCCTAAAATCCTTCGTTCTCTTCGTTTGCTTCTGTTCACGCAAGAAGCCACGCCGCACGGCGTGAACCCACTACGGCAGGGCGAGGTATAACAGGTTTCTGTCCCGACACGAACCGACCACTGTGGTGATATCTGATCGACCGAGCTTCCTAGTCTTTCGGCCTGAGCCAGAGTTTATGACTGTGGTAATCAATGAGCGCGCCTAGCGCCCTCAGCATTTCGCGCCCAAGCACACCCTGCACTTCTTCACTTTCGCCGCCGGGTTCAGCCAGGTGCCAACTCGTCAAGTCCACCACGCCGAGGTGAACGTTCGTCGATTGCAGCGAACCGACCTGCAACGTCTTCAACTTCGTGACCCACATCTTATGGGCGCCGATCTTTCCAACGCCCACAACGCGGGCGCTCCATTCTTTCGGCATCAAACTTCCCACCGCGGCTTCATCATGCTTTACCGCGGTAAGACCAATGCGTTTGGCCAACGCGCTGTCCAGCACGCTGAACACGCTTCCCGTATCGACGAGCAGCTTCACGCTTTCATCGTTCACTTTCGCGTCCACCGTCACTCCGTATTTCAGGCCCATCGGAACGTCCGTGAACCCGCTGCGCCGAAGCGTCGTTGCAATGGCTGAAGTCGCGTCGTCCGAAGGTTTGGAGCTTCGGACATAAAGCCGTCTGCCAGCGCAGTCGATGAGGCAGTAGTTGCGAAAGAAAAAGTCGGGGCCGAGCACGCCGTCGAATTCCACGGAGATGAAGTCCATACGGAGATTCATCACCCGCGCGGGCTGATTCAAAAACTGTGCGCGCCCAAGCATCAGCTTGTCCATCAGCACAATCGTGGGATCGGACAATTTGCCCCAAAAACTGTCCTCCAACGTGACGCCAAGCTCGCCCAGTGATTTCAGTCGGCGCGCTGCAGCCTCATTCAACGCCGTTCTTCCCCAGCCCGTATCAACCAGAAACAAGCGCTTCTTTCCGGCCAGCACACCTTGGGCGAGAAGTTCGTCGTGCTCGCTCCTCTTCAGTTCAATCGGCAGGTAGCCAACCCGCTTCAAGTAATCCTCGAGGCTCGAACCGGTCCCGTCCTTCGCCTGAGCCGCGCGCGCGACAAACGCCAGCGCGAGACTGGCCGCCAGGAGACCTGACCACGCATCTGGAACCTTCCGGGAGATTATTGAACGCCTCATCGCCTTGCTTCGGGGTTCAGTCCATAGTGGCCGGCGTGAGCAAAAACTCAAGACTGAAAAGCCGCGACGCTGTTCTCTACTTCCTTAACCGATAGAATGTGGAATTACCCGACGCTCCAACCGTGACCGTGGCTTGCTTGCCAACTTCTACCACGGGAGTTGTTACCGGCAACCAGGTTCCTGCTGAAAGACTCTCCTTGGACTCAAGGCCGAATCCCGCAGCCGCCTTAGGCCAGGAAATCAGGATGTTGTTGTTCCCCGATCGCACCACGCCCAGCGACGGAGACGGCGTGGACGTGTAAGTGACCTGCAAATAGGGTAGAACTGGGCCGCCGACTTGGCCGGATAGAGACCGAAGACGACGCCGACGGCGCCGGAGAGCCGGAGCTGCCGAATGCCAACAGCACGAACCAGGAGGTGACAATCGTCTTCCTCTTCGCCGCCAAGCCGGGCCCGCGTATTGTCAGTCAACGCGCGCGGACAAATTGCGCGCGAGTTCATGCGGATCGAGCGACGGCCCGCCGTTACTGCGACTCCTGGCTGCCGGGCGACGACCCTTTGGGCAACACGATCTTGATCGCGTCCAGGTCAAATGACCTTGACGCCATTGGACGTTCCGATAAGGTCGTCCTCACTCAACCCTGAGCAACTGTCACTAACAATTGACGATATGAAAGGAATTCCGATGCGAATAAAACTGATAACGCCGTCGTTGATTATCCTGCTGGGCACCGTTGCCGCTTTCGGGGGTGACAACTCTCTTGGAACGTGGAAACTCAATGTGGAAAAATCTAAATACACCCCGCCACCACTTCCGGTGAAGAGCCTGAGTGCTACCCGCGAGGCATTCGATGGAGGTGTCAAAGTGACCACCACAGGGGAACGGCAAGACGGCACTCCGATCAAATCTACCTACACCGCCAAATATGATGGCAAGGATAACCCCGTCACCGGAGCACCATGGGATACGATCGCCATCAAGCAGGTGGACGATAACACCTTCACGGTCACCACCAGGCAGGCAGGTGGGAAGTACCTGGCAACCGGTCGAGTGGTCATCTCGAAAGACGGCAAGACCATGACTACTACATCCAAGGGCACTAACAGTGAAGGCGAGGCGTTTAGCGCCGAGTTCGTTTGGGAAAAGCAGTAGTAAGCGCCAGTATAAGGAAAATACCGATCATGGGGAAGGTGGCGATTGCCACGAAGACGATGAGGGGCGAAAGACAGATTTTTGACAGGGCCACCGGCCCGCCCTCATTAACGCCGGCTTAACTAGAACTCCGAGCACGCGTTGGGCTGCACTCAAGTTTGAGGTGTGCCCGTATTTCCAATCATTGATCTGAACGTCCAATCATCGTCGCGAAAAGTTTGCGCCGCCGAACCCGGCGCCGGGCTTTCTCTATGGTTCTTAACGATTGCACGATCGACCAAGCTCAGCGACCGCCGCCGGGGATGCTGCGCCGGCAACAATCGCGTCGAAAGTTTCCCGAACCGTTCGACTGCCCAGTGGGGCGGCGGTTCGCTGTCGAGGTTAGGTGTCATCACAACGTAAGCACTCCTGTCAAAGCCAAGCAAACTACAACTGCCCAGATGATACCTCCTAAAATCCAGGAAACCTTTTCGGGCACAAACTTTCCCCAGTAGTGAGAACCAAAAAACAAAACAACTCCGAACGTGGTAACGCACATCCACAGCGAAACGGCTCGCGCTGTGTCCATGAACGTAATCCCGAACCAGACGAAAAACGCACCCCAAAGAGGAACAAACAGGAAGTATGCAGAAAAGAATCGGCGCTCCTCAGGCGTCGCCTTGCGAAACCGTTCGCCCGATAAAAAGCGTGCAATCCAAACCCAAACCACTTGCATAACGTCAATGACACCGAATACCGCTTAAACAATGGCCGGATTCACTGATCTGACCATGGCCAGTCTGGACGAGTTGCGAACAGAAGCGAACAAGAAAATCACGGGCTCAAATCCCGTCGGACGACGCGGGTGGTGATGGATCGTCCGGTCCCTCGTTTGTACCGTTCGGTGCGAATGAAGCGGGCGACTTACTTGGGAACAACACGATAGCCTCTCTGGGCAAAAATCTGTCGCGCGCGCTCCTGGCGCTCCGGAGGAACCGTAACTGGATAGTAAGGATAACCGTTCGCATCGGAAATCAGGAAATCAACTGAGTTGCCTACGTTGAAGCGGGCCGTCGAACTGCTTTCGTGTTTAGACCATCATTCGCCCAACGGCCAGTCAAGGCCGTCTCATCTGTGATCCAAAGCCCTCCAATTCTTACCACGGAAGATCGCGTCTCCGCCCAGAATCCCATCCGGATAAACCGCGCTCGGTGGGCGGGCCAAGTACACTATGAGAGCATTCGGTTCCATCACCCATCGGGTTGGCCACAGCATCTCGCCATCGTAGGTTGCCTGTTGCACGAGCAAGCGGTTTGTCGGCTCGTCGAACCGCAACAGGGTATAGGACGGCCTGCCGCCGTAATTGACACCTCGCACCAGGTACGGACGCAGATCATTACTGGGCGGAGGCGTGAAGCCCCGAGCGAACGCCGCCGCCTGCTCCCGGTCAACCAAGGCGAAGGACTGGTCCTGCAGCAATGCGACCGCTTGCGACCGCTTTCCTTCATCAACTCTAACGTAGTGATTCGTCAAGAGCGGCGCCCACCGACTGGCTTCGGCCAAAATTGAAGATTGATCTGAAGGAATCTGCCAACTGTGAATCTTCGGCGGCGCCAAACAGCCGGCGGCAAGCAGCAGGATCAGGCTTGATACACCGATCGCCCCCAATTTTCCGGGGGCAAAAGCAGCTCGGCATGGCCAGCGGAGCCGGTTGCAACTCGTTGTCATGTTCCTTTTTGTCGTGCGACGAATGATCTACCTTACGCGACGTTCTCGAATCACGACGGGTCTGCCATCCACATTTCTGTAGTCACTGTCTGCGTCGAGTTCGACGGTGCGGTTCGACGAAATCTGCCAACCGAATGTGTAATCACCGCCGAAGGGTGCGGTGACAGCCCGCAGGTTCGGATCGCAGGTCCGGATCATTTCGAGCGAAGTGTTATCAAGATTCGGCAGTTGGGCAAGGACTCGAGCGCGGGCACGTTCAACGATTCGCGGCCACTCGGCGCGGAATCGCGAGCCTCCTGGTCCTTGACAGGCGCTCATCGTCAGAATGAGGGCGAGCATTGGAACGAGGTTAGTACATTTCATACTGCTCCACTTCTACCAAGGCCGACTGGCCCTGGGCGGCGCCAGTTTTTCCCAAAGTGTTGGGTTTTGCGTATGAAACGAGCGACTCACTAGGGAACAACACGATAGCCTCTCTGCGCAAAAATCTGTCG
>Ga0066690_10000758_pt1 | contig 10817 bp, 7 predicted proteins | sample GraSoiAngelo_139_FD_62303 | JGI IMG/M metagenome (GOLD analysis project Ga0066690, IMG submission 62303) | Grasslands soil microbial communities from the Angelo Coastal Reserve, California, USA - 14_0929_12_20cm | ecosystem: Environmental > Terrestrial > Soil > Grasslands | place: USA...
CCGCCGGTCAACATCCAGTGGTACAACCCGATCCTTTCCTACTATCTCCCGCAGCGATCGTTCGTCTTCGGCGCCGCCATCGTCCTCGCCGTCTTGCTCCTGCTGACCCCGCCACTGCTGCACACGCCATTCTTTGATTGGGCCGGGACCCTTCAGGCGATCCGGCGGTCATGGCGACGGTGGACGCTCAAGAGCGAGGCCGTCGCCTTCATCGTCGCCGGCGCGCTGGCCGGCCTGCTTCCCCTGTTTCACGTGCACAGCATCGTCGTCATCGGCCTCGTCACCGGCTGCTGGGCGCTCCTATTTCCTCGGCCCGCGTGGATCGGCTTCTTCCTGGTGATGCTCGTCCTGGCCGTGCCCCGCCTGTTGACGGCGGTGCCCGGCGACCCCGGTGCCCCACCCGAGCATCAGTATCCCAGCTGGCTGATCGGCTGGATGTCGGGGACGGACTTCCCGCCCTGGTTCTGGATCAAGAACACGGGGCTGTTCTGGCCGCTGCTACTGCTGGCGCTGCTGAGCCCGCTGGCATTGAACCGGCGGGCGCGGCTGTTGATCGCCCCCTTCAGCCTGGTATTCCTGGTCGCCAACCTGATCAAGTTCCAGCCGTGGGATTGGGACAACAGCAAGCTGCTGGTGTTCTGGTACCTGGCCAGTGCGGTGGCGGTCGGCGCAATGCTGATTCGAACCTGGCGGGCGACGCTCGCGGGGACGGTCGGAGCCGCGATCATGTGGGTCACGCTGGTGGCGGCTGGCGGGCTCTCCCTGCTCCAATTCCTGCCGCCGCAGGGACCCGCGTATGTCTGGTTTTCGGCGGAGGAGGTCCAGCTCGCCGCTCAGGTTCGCCAGCGCACGCCGGCGACCGCGGTCTTTGTCACCGGCGAGCAGCCGAACAACCCGATCGCGGACCTGGCCGGCCGGTCGGTGTTGATGAGTTACCCGGGCTGGCTGTGGAGTTACGGCATCAACTACACGCAGCGGGAGGCCGATCTGGCGCGGATCTACAACGGAGGCGCCAGCGGGCTCCAGTTGTTGCATCACTATCGCGCGGATTACGTCGTGATCGGTCCGAATGAGATGGCGACACTGCATCCGAATCTCACTTACTTCAACACCAGCTTCCGACTCGCGCTGCGCACGGCCAATTACGAGGTCTACGCCGTTCCTGGCTGAGCTCGTCGGACGACTACAATGTCGGCGCCGTGCTGACGCGCTTCCTGATCCACGTGGTGGCGCTCCTGTTCGTCTTCGCATTCATCTGGCACATCCACGGAGGAATTCTGTGGGCGGCGGTCGTGATGGCGCTGGTCCTGGCCTTGATCAATACGATCATCCGCCCGGTGGTGCTGATCCTGGCCTTACCGGTGACCATCCTGACGCTGGGGTTGTTCGTGCTCGTCCTCAACGCGCTGCTCTTCGCCCTGTCGTTCGCGGTGCTCCAGGGGCTCCTGAGCGTCCACTTCGATGTCGGCTTCTGGCAGATCGTGATCGGCTACCTCGTCTACGTCGTGATCAGCACGGTGCTGACCCACCTGTTCCGCTAGAACGCCCAGTAACCGCGACCGAAGGCGAGCCCGAAAATCACGAGGGCGATGACTGACACGGCTACGATTGCCAGATAGACCCAGGAGCGCTGGATCCGGCCAGCCAGCAGGAACAGCGGATACATCGCCAGCAGATAGCGAGGGATGCTCAGCCAGAAGGGTACGAACGTGACCATGACCGTGAGCACGGTGGCATAGGCCGCGTCTGACGGGCGCAGGCGCAACCAGCTCAACGTCGCGGTCGCATAGGCGGCGATGCCGCCCACGATCTCGCCGCCGCCGACCGTGAGCTTCTCCCAGGGAACGCGCCAGCCGATGCTGCGGATCGCCGCGGCGAAGCCGACCCAGGGCGCGGCCAGCGAATGGGACCAATGGTCTCGCTGGACGGCGTAAAAGGCCGCCGGACTGCCCAGCACCAGCAGGTTGGTCATCAGGTAGGTGGCGAACCCGAGCGCGATCAACAGCGGTGGCAGCAGCGCCTGCCAGATCGAGTACAGGACTCGGCGGGCGAGATACAGCTCGATCACGATCGCGGGAAGCAACGCCAGGCCGGTGAGTCGGGCCGCCGCGGCCAGGCCGGCGAGCATCCCCGAGGCGATCCAACGCCGGCGGCGGGCCTGCAGCACGGCACCGAAGGCGAGCGCGCAAAAGAGCGCTTCGGTGTAGCCGACCATCAGAAAGTAGGCGGTCGGAAAGAGCGTGAAGAGAGCCGCTGCCCTGAAGGCCGCCTTCTCCCGCTCATCCGTTCGCGCCAGCTCATAGAGCGCGATCGCCGCCACCACGCCCGCCACGTTGCTGATCAGCAGCGCCGCCAGCCGGGCGGGCAGCCCGACCGCGGCCAGCGCGTTGATCACGGCCGGATAGAGCGGGAAGAAGGCGATCAGGTTGCGAGCGTCACCGCTGGTGGCGTAACCGTGCGTCGCGAGGTAGAGATAGTGGGCGGCATCCCACTGGTCCCACTCACGGCCAAGGGCGGTCAGCGGATCGGGGTAGGCGCCGTAAGCCGCCAGGGTCAGCGCGACCAGCAGTCCCTTGACCAGCAGCCCTAGGAGCACCAGGTTCACCCACGGTCGCCACCGTGGGTGCAGTGAAGGAATGACGAATCGGCTTGGGGTACGATAGCGAGTCAACGGCCTGGCGGCCGTTTCACTCAGTGTCCTCACAAGACTGGCTTCCCATTTTTCGGGCCATTGCCGTGGAGGTTCGGGCCGTGATCTCGCCGCTGGCGGGCACCACCAGAGGCCGCGAGGTCGTCGGCAGCGGCGCCGGCGGCGACCAGACCATCTACCTGGATCAGCTCGCCGAGCAGGTCGTGGTGGAGCACCTGGAAAAAGCCTATCGCAGCGGGCTCCGCTTCCGGCTGATCTCCGAGGAGCTCGGCGAACGGGACTTCGGCGGCGATGCGCTCGTGTTAGCGGACCCGCTGGATGGCAGCGTCAACGCCAAGATGGGGCTGCCATACTATGCCGTCGTGCTGGCCGCCACGCAGGGTGACCGATTTCAAGACGTGCGTCTCGGCTACGTGCAAAACCTGGTGACCGGCGCCGAGTTCCACGCCGTGAGCGGCGGCGGCGCCTTCCGGGACGGTCACCCGCTCCAGCCCGACCCGCCGCCGTTTGACGGTCGCACCATCCCGGTGGTCCAGCTCGACGCGCCCACCGGTGTCGACCCGCGGGAAGGGGCGGCCCGGATCCTCGCCCGGGCGGAAAAGGTCCGTCAGCTTGGCTCGGCGGCCCTGAACCTCTGCCACGCTGCCGCCGGCGGCATCGCGCTGCAGGTGACGCCTGCCCCGGTCCGGGCCTTCGACCTGGCCGCGCCGCTGCTGATCCTCCGCGAGGCGGGCGGGGTGGCGACCGACTTCGCGGGACGCCCGCTGGAGGGTGTCTCGGTTCGGCTGGACTCGCGCACCACGCTGCTGGCCTCGCTCACCCCGGCGATCCACGGCTTCGGCCTCGAACTCCTGGGGGCGCGGGTCGCCTGATGCTGGAGCCGGAGCAGACGACGTTCATCCTGCTCTCGTTCGAAGGGCCCGACATCTACTCGCAGGCGGGAGGTCTCGGTGTGCGAGTCAAGGAACTCTCGCGGGCGCTCGCCGAGCGGGGCTACGAGACGCATCTGTTCTTCGTCGGTGACCCGACGCTTCCCGCCGACGAGAGCGCCCTGGAAGGCCGGCTCTGGCTGCACCGCTGGAGCCAGTGGATCAGCCGCTACCATCCGGTGGGCGTCTACGAGGGTGAGGACGACAAAGTGGCGGACCTCAACCGCAGCCTTCCGGACGCTCTGCTCAACGCCTATATCAAGCCGGCGATCGCGCGCGGGAACACGGTCGTGGTACTCGGCGAGGAGTGGCACATCGCCCATGCCATGACCCTGATCTCGGACGGGCTCTACTTCGCCGGGCTGCGCGATCGCTGCCTGCTGCTCTGGAACGCCAACAACCACTTCGCCTTCCACCGCATCAACTGGGGTCAGCTCGCCTTCACCTGCACCCTGCTCACCGTCAGCCGCTACATGAAGCACATCATGTGGCGCTGGGGCGTCAACCCGATTGTCGTCCCGAACGGCATCCCGGGATCGATGATGGCCAGGGTCAGCCAGGCCCAGGTCCGAGCGGTGCGGACCGCCGTCGGCGCCCCGGCCTTTGTCTTCAAGATCGGCCGCTTCAGCCCGGACAAACGCTGGCACCAGGCGGTGGCCGCGGTGGCGCAATTGCGGGATCGCGGGGTGCCAACCCGGATGTTGATGCGCGGCGGATTGGAACCGTTCGGCGGTGAGGTGCTGGACTTTGCCGCGCAGCGCGGTCTCCGGGTGGCGCCGCTCTCCAGCCGGATCGAGGACGTCGCCAGCCTGGCTCGGACGCTCAAGGAAAACGCCGACGCGGACATCTGGAATGTCACGGCATTCCTGCCGGATGACCTGTTACCGGTTCTCTATGCGTCGGCGACCGCAACGCTGGCCAACAGCGGCCACGAGCCGTTCGGCCTGGTTGGGCTGGAAGCGATGGCATCCGGCGGCGTCGCCTTCGTCGGCGCCACCGGCGAGGAGTACGCGGAACCGTTCAAGAACGCGATGGTCATCGAAACCGACGACGCGGCCGAGATCGTGGCCTATGTCACGCACCTGGCGGAACATCCGGAGACGGCTCGCAACCTCCGGATCGCGGCGCAGCGAACCGCCCGGGACTACACCTGGCAGCGGGTGATCGACATCCTGCTGCAGCGGCTGGATTACGTCGCGATCAAGCAGGGACTGAAGCTCTCGTGATAAACGTTCAAGCGTCGAAGCGCGGCTCGTGTGGGCCGGCGGGCCCGCTTTGAGAGGATAGACGACGTGCCAAATGCCCTGGTGATCTACATGGTCGCCCATCAACCACGGCGCGTCCGGCTGCCGGCGCAGCTGATCCCGCGCGGCACCGCGCCCGAAAAGATGGATGCGCTCATCTTCGACGAGCAGATGGACCGCCGCTATTTCGACAAGGTGGCCAAATACTGTTACCGGCCGTCGACCGAGCTCTTTACGTCACTCGTCGAGCGCGGCATGAAGATCTCGCTGGGATTCTCGGTGTCGCTCTTGTTGCAGATGCGACGCTTCGGCCCGGATGTGCTCAGCGGCTTCCAGAAGCTCGCCAGCCATGAGAACGTCGAGCTGGTGGCGGTCGAACCCTACCACTCGTTCATCTTCTACCTCGACATCGCGGCGTTCGCCGAGCGAATGGCCTGGGGGAAGCGACAGCTCGAAGAGACGTTCCAGAAGCCGATCGCGGTGACGGACACCACCGAAATGTTCATGTCGAACGACATCTATTTCCAGCTGCAGCTCAGCGGCTTCAAGGGCGCGGTCATGGATGGGCGGCCCTGGGTGATGGGCTGGCGGGAGCCGACCCACCTCTACCGATATCCGAACGAAGCCATGCGACTGTTCACCCGGCACTACGAGCTGAGCGACGACGTCGGTTACCGGTTCAGCAATCGCGAGTGGAACGGCTGGCCCCTGATGGCCGATACCTACGCCAACTGGGTGCGCCAGGCGATGGGGGAGTTTGTCTTCCTCGCCTGGGATTTCGAAACCTTCGGGGAACACCACCGAGCCGACTCCGGCATCTTCCCCTTCATGCACGCCCTGCACGACGACTTCGTGGCGAAAAAGATGCGCTATCTCACGCCATCCGAGGCGATCGCCGGCTTCCCCGATGTGCACGAGATGCCACTGCCCGAGTACGGGTGCACCTGGGCGGGGGACGGCGGCATGGATTTCTTTCTCGGCAACGAGGCGCAGCAGGGGATTTTCCGGCTGATGCACCACATCTACAACAAGGCGAAGCTGACGAAGCACCCGCACTTGATGGATATCGCGCTGTGGCTGCTGCAATCAGACAACCTGCATCTGATTCAGTGGTTTTCCAAGGCGGGCAGCCAGGCGGAAGTGTCGGCGTATTTCACTCCCGACGAGTGGTGGGAGCTGGGCGGCTTGGGCATCCTGCGTGAGCAGCAGCGGGTGTACGTCAACTTCCTCCGCGCCATGGATGAATACGCCTAGGCTGCGATTCGTCGCCAAATGGTTGCGCGCGGTTACCGGGTAAGGCACATCGCGACGCGTCGAAAACCGGGATACGATGCCTCCTTGCCGCTTGATACTCAGCCAACATAGAATCCTGTAGGAATGATGAGGCGGGGGCTCCGTGAGGGTGGTGTCCCTGCTCCACTCCCCACCAGTGGCCTGCCTCCCATCGTGGTTGCGGACGACGATCAGGATGTCCGGACCATGCTCCGGACCCTCCTCGAGCTGGACGGCCACGACGTGATGGAAGCCAGGGATGGCGACGAGGCCTGGAAGCTGTGCGTTGACCTCCTTCCGTCCGTGGTCGTCGCCGACATTCAGATGCCCGGCATCGACGGGTTGCAGCTCTGCCGCCGGATCCGCCAGAGCAAGTATTCGCCCGACATCAAGGTGATCGTCTACACCGCCGGGATGGCCACCCCGGAAGAGGCGAAGAAGGCGGGCTGCGACGAGTATTTCCTCAAGACCGATCCCCTGCCGCGACTTCGCGACAAGGTCCGCCAGTACACCAGCGCCAGGTCGCGCTAGCGCGTCGGCCCCCACCCTGCCCTGCCCCGGAGGGGGAGGGAAATGCGAGGTGTTGCGCCTGACCCGTCATGGTTCCGAATACGATCCGTATTCGGGCGCTGCAAGGTCGGCTCGCAAGCTCCGGTTATACGCGTCAGGGGTGCCCACCTTTCCCGTGCCTCCGCTGCCGGCCGTCATCGACCTGTCACTGGTCGCCGTCGCGCTGGGATCACTGTTGATCCTGCGCCTGGCGCATGGCGCCCTGCCCTGGGGACACCTGATGATCGCCGTCGGTCCCGACGGCCGGCCAATGCGGCCCCGAGTCAAATGGCACCTCTGGTCGGTCAGCCGCGGCGAGCCGCCCCGGCTGGCGGCGATCGGCGGATTCGCCTCGGTGACCCTGGGTTGCGCGGCGGCGGCCGCCGTCGCTCCCCGGCTGGTCGATTCCGTCTTTCGCCCGGTGAGCTCGATCTGGACCACGCTGATGATCTTCACCATCGCGTGCTCGACCATCCTGATCCCTCTTGGTCTCTCGGTCCTGGTCCGCGCCATCCTCGACATGACCGCGCGGCGAGGTTCGATGGTCGGTCTGGTGGTGGGCATGCGGCGAGACGCCGGCGTCTTCGGCCGAACCTACCGGATTGCCGTGCAGGCGGGCGACCGAGCGATGGCCAAGCGGTTATGGGCCGAATCGTTCCGCATCGACAAGTCCACCTTCGAGCGCCTGCGCCCCGGCGACCGGATCAGCGTCGAGTACTCCCCCCGCCTGCGCTACGTCTACAACGCAGTGCTGCCAGAGCCGCTGAAAAAAGCGGTTGGTTAGTTAGACTTCTTCCCCGTGACGCGACCCCTGCATGTGGCGTTCGTCTGGCACATGCACCAGCCGTACTACAAGGACGATCTGGAGAACACCTTTCTGCTGCCCTGGGTCCGCTTGCGTTGCGCCAAAGACTATTACCGGATGCCGGCGTTGCTCGACGACTACCCGACCATCAAACAGACGTTCAACCTGGTGCCGGCGCTCGTCGCCCAGGTGCAGGACTACGTCGACGGACGTTTCACCGATGTCTACCTCGACCTCGCCCGCCGGCCGGTAACCGAGCTTTCGAGCGAGGAGCGGGCTTTCATCACCCGCTGGATGACGGAGTCGAGCCAGATCCGACGGGTCCGGCAGTATCCGCGCTATCTGGACCTGGTGCGCAGGCGTGAGGAGGCCTGGCCTCGTGCCGCCGCCGACGCGGCGAAACTATTCTCCGATGCGGAGCTCCGGGATCTGCAGGTCTGGTTCAACCTCTCGTGGATTGACCCAGAGACCATCGCGCAAAATCCGCGGATCGCGGAGCTGGTGCGCAAAGGCCGGGAGTTCGGCGAAGACGACAAGGAGCCGATCCTCCAGCTTCACCTCGAGCAGACCCGCAAGGTCCTGCCCAAATATCGCGAGCTACAGCGGCGTGGCCAGGCCGAACTCGTCACCAGCCCCTACTACCACCCGATTTTGCCGCTGATCGCCAACCTGGACGCCGCCCGGATCGCTCGTCCGGACCTGGCGATGCCGCGTCGACCCTTCCAGCATCCGGACGATGCGGCCGAGCAGCTTCGTCGAGGCATCGAGGCCCACACCCGCGTCTTTGGCGCGCGTCCCCGCGGGATGTGGCCGCCGGAGGCATCGATCTCGGATGAGGTCGCCCGCCTCGCCGCCGAGCAGGGGCTGGAATGGATGATCAGCGACGAGGGCGTGCTGGCGCGATCGCTCGGCGGTCCGATCAATCGAGATGGCGATGGCCGGGTCGTGGAGCCCGAGCTGCTGTACTCGCCCTACCGCGCACAGACCGCAGGGCCGCCGATGCACGTCCTCTTCCGCGACGCCAGGCTTTCGAACGCCATTGGCTTCGAGTACCAGAGCCGGGGCGCCGATGAGGCGGCGAATGATCTGATCGATCGGCTGCACCAGATTCACCAGCGCCAGCAAGAGCAGGCGTTCCTGGCCGTGATCGCTCTCGACGGCGAGAACTGCTGGGACTTCTACGAGGCGAACGGCAACCCCTTTCTGCGGGCCCTCTATAGCCGAGTCGGCAGCGACGCGAGTCTCAAGACGGTCACCGTCTCCGAATATCTCGAAGCGTTTCCCACGACGCGCTCGCTGGCCCGCATCCATCCCGGCTCCTGGATCAACGCCAACTTCGACACCTGGGTGGGCGACCAGGCCCACAACGCGGCCTGGGATCGGCTGGCCGACGCCCGGGCCTTCGTCGGCGATCGCGAACGGGCCGCCGATGACCCCGACCGGCTCAACCTGGCGCGGCGGGAGGCGCTGATCGCCGAGGGGAGCGACTGGTTCTGGTGGTTTGGACGGTCCCACGACTCCGGTATGGACCAGATCTGGGACAGCCTGTTCCGGCTGCACCTGCGCAACATCTATATGTCGCTCGAGCAGCCGCCACCGGCGATCCTCTATCAGCCGATCGTCAAGGAGGCCGCGGGCTCAGCCTCCAAACGGCCTGACCGACGGATCACGCCGAAGCTGAATGGCGTGGTCGATCAGGAAGAGTGGAATGCGGGCGGCTATGTGGACGTCACCGCGCTGTTCGGGGCGATGCACCCGCCCAGGGGAACGGTGCGCCGCATCTGGTTCGGCCATGACGACCGCAACCTGTATTTGCGTTTCGACCTGGTTGCCGGAAAGCAGGGACCCGGGGTAGAGCTCGAGCTGCGCTTTTCCGGCGAGGGGGGTCCGACCTCGGCGCTTTCGGCCCAGGCGGCCGGTTCAGAGTTCGCCCTGGAGCTCCAGGACGAGACGCCCGGGAGTGGCCCACGGCCGCGGTGGACCGGTCGAGCGAGTGCCGGCGAGGCGCTGGCCTTCGCGGTGCCGTTCGACGTTCTCGGCCACGATCCGGGCCAGACCCTCGAGATGGTGGCGACCGCCTTCGAGGATGGGAAGCCGGTGGAGCGGCTGCCGCCGACTGGATCGATCGCGGTTCGCGTGCCAGGGGATGTCTTTGCGGGACGCCACAACGAGCCGCTCAAGATCCTGGTCGTCTCCGCCGAGGTCGCGCCCTTCGCCAAGGTCGGCGGGCTGGCCGACGTCGCCGGCGCGCTGCCGAAAGCGCTGCGCGCCATGGGGCACGACGTCAGGGTCGTGATGCCCCGATACGGGAGTATCGATGTCGAGAAATACGGGCTGCGCCGGATCGTGACGAACCTGGGGGTGCCGCTGGCGCATCAACCGGTCAACGCCGATGTGCTCGAGGGGCGCATTGGGGACGACGTGCCGATCTATTTCATCGAGAACCCCCAGTTCTTCGGTCGAGAGGGGATGTACGGGTTCTGGGACGACGACGCGCGCTTCATCTACTTCAGCCGGGCCGCGCTCGAGATGCTTCGCCCGCTGGGCTTTTTGCCTGATGTGATCCACGTCAACGACTGGCACACCGCGGTGATTCCGAATATGCTCGCTCGCCTGTACGCCTCGGACCCCGACTACGCCGGCATCGCCACCGTCCTGACCATCCACAACCTTGCCTTCCAGGGCGTTTTCGGTTATGGCACCTTGCACCTGGCGGACCTGGAGCAGTGGGGGCTGATCAAGGCCGGCATCTCAGGGCTGGACGACATCGTCAACCTGCTCGGACGCGGGCTGTTTTTCGCGGACGTTGTCAATACCGTGAGCAATCGCTACGCGGAAGAGATCCTGACCCCCGAGTACGGCGAGAAGATGGACCCCCTGCTGCGGGTCTTTCGCGGCAAACTGCGCGGGATCATCAACGGCATCGATTACGACGTCTTCAACCCGTCCAGCGACGCCGCCCTGGCGGCCCGTTACGACATCGGGAGCATCGAGAAGAAGGTCGAAAACAAACTGGCGCTGCAAAAGGAGGTCGGCCTGCCGCAGGACCCCACCGTCCCCGTGATCGGCATGATCTCGCGGCTCTACGACCAGAAGGGCCTCGACCTGATCGCCAACATCATGTGGGGATTGATGCGGTTGAACCTGCAGCTCGTCGTGCTCGGCGCCGGCGACGCGCGCTACGAGGAGATGTTCCGCACCAATGCCCGCGACAATCCGCAGAAGGTCTCCGCCACGATCGGCTTCAAACCGGTGCTCGCGCAGCACATCTACGCCGGCTCGGATATGTTCATGATGCCGTCGCGATTCGAGCCCTGCGGCCTCGGCCAGCTGATCAGCCTGCGCTACGGGACCATTCCGATCGTGCG
>Ga0066690_10000760_pt1 | contig 10798 bp, 9 predicted proteins | sample GraSoiAngelo_139_FD_62303 | JGI IMG/M metagenome (GOLD analysis project Ga0066690, IMG submission 62303) | Grasslands soil microbial communities from the Angelo Coastal Reserve, California, USA - 14_0929_12_20cm | ecosystem: Environmental > Terrestrial > Soil > Grasslands | place: USA...
CGCACATCAGAGCCACCTCGCAGCCGCCTCCCAGCGCGTAACCGTTGACCGCGGCGATCAGCGGCTTGCTGAAGCCGGCGAGCGGCGCCCACCGGCCCGTCTGGTCGCGGCGCAGCTGGTCGACGGCGCCCCGGTCGGCCATATCGCCGATGTCGGCCCCGGCTGCGAACACCTTCGGTCCGCCAGTCAGCACCACCGCGCGAACGTTCTCGTCAGCGTCGAGCTCAGCCAGCGCGGTTGTGAGCTCGCGGATCAGATCCGGGCTCAGAGCGTTCAAAACCTTCGGCCGGTTGAGCGTCAACGTCGCGATCGGCGGCTCGAGCTCGAGCAGGATGTGCTCGTACCCCATCGCGGCTATCATCGGCTAAATGCCTGATCGGAAACTTTTCGACTCCTTCGGGCGGATCGCCGACGACCTGCGGATCTCGGTCACCGACCGCTGCAACTTCCGCTGCATCTACTGCATGCCCGCTGAAGGCCTGAAGTGGCTGAAGCGCGACGACATCCTCCGGTACGAGGAGATCGCCCGCCTGGCGCGCATCTTCGTCGAGCGATACGGCGTCCGAACGATCCGCATCACAGGTGGCGAGCCGCTCGTGCGGATCAAGCTCGAGGAGCTGATCGGCATGATCAACGCGATCGACCCAACGCTCGACATCACGATGACGACCAACGGCGTCCTGCTGCGCCAGAAGGCGATGGCCCTCAAGGAAGCCGGCCTGAAGCGCATCAACATTTCCCTCGACACGCTGCACATGGACCGCTTCCACGAGATGGCCCGCAGCGACGCGTTCGAGCGCGTGATGGACGGCATCACCGCTGCCCGAGAGGCCGGACTGTGGCCGATCAAGCTGAACATGGTCGTGATGAAAGGCCGCAATGACGACGAGGTAGTGGACTTCGCGCGGCTTGCCCACTCGGAAGGCTATGAGGTCCGCTTCATCGAGTTCATGCCTCTCGATGGCGACAACATCTGGACCAACGAACAGGTCGTGCCCAGCCGCCGCATCCAGGAGCAGATCGAAGACCAGTTCCCGCTGGTGCCGTTCAACGACACCAGGCCGGGTCCGGCGACGCGGTTCAATTTCGCCGACGGCGCGGTCGGTGGGGTCGGTTTCATCTCGTCCGTGAGCCAGGCCTTCTGCACCGCTTGCAACCGGGTCCGGCTCACCGCCGAGGGCGGGCTGCGCACATGCCTGTTCTCGCTGCACGAGACGCCGCTGCGCGACCTGATGCGATCAGGGGCTTCCGACGAGCACGTGGGTTCGGTGATCGAGACCGCGATCTGGCGCAAGGAAGAGGGTCACCTGATCAACAAGCCGGGCTTCATCAAGCCCGCAAAGTCGATGTCCCAGATCGGGGGCTGAGTAACAGAACTCAGCCGGCCTCGTTCGAACCTGCAATGCGCGCTCTGACCGTCCTCGCCTTGCTCACCCTGGCGGCGTGCAGCCAACCAGGCGGGGCTGTGGTCACGTCGCCGCCCCCGAAGGCGTCTCCGACCGCATCGGCGACCGCGCCTTGCAAGCTTCCTTTGTGGTGGACCGTCGCCCTCAGCCCCGGGCAGGGAGAAGAGATCCACGTCGGTTTCGTGACCATCCCTGGGGGAGCAGCAACAGATGCGGGCGCTCTGCCGCCGCCTGTCCAAACGCCAAACGGCCTGCCCTCTTTAGTATTCGACGCCGCGACATACACGACGTCCGGCAAATGGGTCCGGGTCGCCCGCAACGTCATGTCGGCGGACGAAAAGCGGTTCGTGTACTGGGATACCGATCAGTCGGGTCAGGTCATGCATGTGGTCGACCTTGCATCCGGCTCCGATCGCGTCATCTACACGGGTGCGAGCCTCTACGTCCCGATCGCCTTTTTGTCCGACGCGATCTACCTATCGCGAGCGATCAATCTCCGCCAGGGCAGTCTGGAGAATCTGTACCGACTTGATCCATCGGGCGGTCTGCCACAGCTCGTGCCGGGGAGCGACCGGCACATGTATCAGTGGGCCTGGATCAACGTGGCCGACGGTGCCGCCTGGGGCATCGACTACAAAGTTGAGGGGACGACGTATACATATTCCCTGCTCCGCTTGGACCTGCAGACGTCCGAAGTGCAGACTTGGCTCGCCGAGACGCCGGAGGACCTCATCTGGCCGCTTGGCGTCGACGGAAGACATCGGCTGTATGCGGCGGACCAGCAGCATCTCTGGCGCGTTGATTCGCCTGGCAATGCCGTCTCGCTGCCGAACCCCGGTCCGATCATGCCAGGCTCCGGCACAGGGGTGGAAACAGGCTTCGTAGCCGACTCGCGCGGCGCGTGGTTCCCGGGCCGCGGCGGTGTGTGGCTCTACGCCGACGGCCAGGAACCGCGGGAGTTCATGGCCGGCTCGGCCAACAGCACGACGTACCCCGCCGGAACCTGCCTAAGCTAATCGCGGTGCTGAAACCCGAAGAAGCTCAGCGGCCCTACACGGTCACTGAGCTTGCGAACGAGATCCGTCGCGAGCTGCGGCCCCTGACCGCCCTGCTCGTCAAAGGCGAAGTCACCGGCATGAAGCAAGGCACGAAGGGCCACTACAGCTTTTCCATCCGCGACAGCCAGAGCCTCATCGGCGCGTTCATCTACGCGGACGACGCCAGGCGCCTCACGACGTTGCCCGAGGACGGCCAGGTCTTCATCTTTCGCGGTCGGGTCGACTACTGGGCGCAGTATGGAACGCTGCGATTCATCGTCGACCAGGTCGAGTTCGACGACATCGGCAAGCTGCGGGCCCAGCTGGAAGAGCTCAAGCGCCGGCTCGAAGCAGAGGGTGCCTTTGCGGCGGAGCGCAAACGCCGCCTCCCGTTCCTGCCTCGCACCGTCGCGCTTCTCACGTCGCCCACCGGGGCCGTCATCCACGACCTGCAGGAGACGATATGGGAGCGCTACCCGAACATGGGCATCGTGGTCTATCCGGTCCAGGTGCAGGGTGCCGCCGCCCCGATGAGCGTGGCCCGCGCGCTGCGCCGCTGCAACCAGGAGAGGGCCGCCGACGTGATCGTCCTGGCGCGCGGCGGTGGCAGCTTCGAGGAGATGTACGCGTTCAACACCGAGCTCGTCGCGCGAGCGATCCTCGATTCCAAGCTGCCCGTGGTCACAGCGCTCGGCCACACCTCCGACCGCACCGTGGCGGACCTGGTGGGCGACGCCGAGTGCCGCACGCCGACGGAGGCGGGTGCGCGCGTGGTGCCCAAGAAGTCGGATCTCATGGCACAGCTGCGTGAGCGCGAGCGGCGGCTCGAGCGCGAGACCACGCAGCGGGTGAACCGCGAGATCGAGAGGATCGACCTCAAGAGGCAGCGCCTGCTGCAGACCCTCCCCGCCCTCGTCCGGCACCGCGTGGAGCGGCTGACTCGAGCCGCCGCGGAACTCGGCCGGTTGAGCCCAGTCGCCCAGGTCGCGCGCCGCGAAGAGGCGCTGCGCGAGCGGCGGCGGCGAGTGGAGAGCGCGGCGGCGGCCCGCCTGGTGAAGAGCGCGAGCACGCTGGCGGCCCGCCGCGCCCCCGACCGCCTGGAGCGGGCGCTGGCGGAGCGGTTCGCGGGCGCGACGCGCGCCCTCGCCCACCGCGGGGAGCGGCTCGTCGCGCTCAGCCCCGACGGGGTGCTCGCGCGCGGTTACAGCATCACGCAGGACGCCGAGTCCGGCGCCGTGATCCGATCTGCCGCCGCCACGGCCGCCGGCAGGCGGGTGCGAATCCGCCTGGGCTCCGGACGGATCGGGGCGAAAGTAGATGAGGTGGAGCGATGAGCCAGGACCTGACCTATGAGCAGGCACTCGAAAAGCTGGATGAGCAGCTCAAGCTGCTGGAGGACGGCAACCTCTCGCTCGAGGGTGCGTTGAAAGCGGTCGACGAAGCCCGCGTCTACCTGAAGATCTGCACCGAACGACTCGACGCAGCGCGAAAGAAGATAGAAATCCGGAGCGAACCGGAGCCAGCGGAGTAATTCGCGGCGGACAGGCCGACCAACCGGATAGTCCGGACTATCCGGAGCTCTCCCCCCGGGTTATGTGGAGGTGGCGGCCGTGGCCGCCGGAGGGGCGGACTCGAGCTTCTCGTCCATCGCGCGCAGTCGCTGGCTCAAATTCTTGATGAACTCCAGCAGCACCTCCGGATGCTCGTGGACGATGGCCTGCAGCCGATCCCTGCGCAGCACGCGAACGGTGGTGTCCATCGTTGCCTGCGCGCCGGCCGATCGCGGCTGGTCGTCGAAGACCGACATCTCCCCCACAACGCTGCCGCCCACGTGCCTGGCCAGCGTCACCTCCTGGCCGGCGTGGTCGACGTGGATTCGAATCTCGCCCTCGACGATCACAAACAGCTCGGCGCCGGCGTCACCTTTTCGAAAGACCGTCTCGCCCTTCACGTAGTGCCGCGTGACCATCAGCCGGTCGACGCTGGCCAGCTGCTCGAGGGAGAGCGTGCTGAACAGGGGCACCTGCTTCAGGGCGATGAGCTCTTTCATCTGATCATTGAGTCCGTGGGTCGCCGCGGCGGCTGTTTCGCGGACCCATCGATCGGGATGGGTCGCGAGGGCTTCCAGCTCCGCTCGGGACAGCGGCCGCGCCAGAACCGGATCGAAGGATTCCGGTTCGAGCAACCGCGCCAGCGGGCCGGCGAGCCAGCCGGGGCCGAAGTTTAACAACGTTTCGAGCGCCTCAACCCTCGTTTGCGAGTGCACCGAAGCAAGGCCTTGTTCGACTGTGGCAAAGCCGCGCTTGCCATGCAGCGCCCGCATCGCGGCCAGTCCTGAGATCGCGGCATTGTTCACGTAGTCGTCGAGCCCGATGCGCAGAAGCGCGTAGGCCCCGGCCGCATCGCCGTCGGTTCGCCTCATGGCTCCTCCGACCCGAGCCGACATCCGGGCCAGCTGCACCCCATTGGCGAGGCGAGCTTCGAGGTGCTCGCGCGCGCGACGGTAGAGCTCTGGGCGGCCACTTCGGACCAGCGCTTCAACCGCCGCGGAGGACGTCTCGTCGCCCAACAGGAGCAGGGGAAGCGCGAGGGTGAGGGCCTCCGGCGCCTGGGACGCCATGGCTTCCGCGGCGAGCCTTCGCACGTCGCGATCGCCGCTGGCGAGGCCGTCGGCGAGGGCTTCGGCGAAAGATTGCTGGTGGTCCGCCGGCGGGGCCCACCGGACGGCCTGCCTGAGGGCCTCGCGGCGGACCTCGACACTCGCGTCCCGCATGCAGGCGATGAGCGGTTCGGCCGCCTCGGCGACCTGCCCCTTCAGCCGGGCGAAGCTTCGGATCGCCTCGAGCCGGACGCCGCGATCGCCGTCGCGCATCGAGCGGACGACAGCCGCGTCATCCGCGATGAAGGCTGCTGCCCACGCCGCCGCAGCCCGGTCGCGCGAGGACTCGGAGTCGCCGAGCGCGCGGAGCACATCGACCGAAGCCTCCCAGGGCTCCGTTCGCGTTACGCCGGCGATTGCGGCGGCCGCCCTCACCCAACCGTCGTCGTCTTCCGTCGCCGCCTGGAGCTGCTCGATCGCGATTCGGTCGGGTGGCGCCATCTGCAGTGCGAGCCGCTTCACCACCGAATCGTTTGAAGCCAACAGCTCCGGCAGCATGGCGGCGAAGGTTTCGGGCGAAGTCTTCGCGAGCGCGGCCGCGGCGAACTCCCTGGTCTTCTCGTCGGCGCCGCGGATGAAGCTCTGCAGCTCGGCGACCTGGTCGGGCGTCGGCCGCCCGACCGCCTGTTGAAAGTCGGCGAGGCTCAGGGCATGCGCCCGCAGTCGTGTGTAGATCGCGTCCACATACAGGCTGCGGACGCGCCAGGCGGCGAGGATGAACAGCGCGCTGGCCACGACCCCGATCAAGGCCAGCGCCTCGACCGTCGAGGAGATCGGCCCCTGGAGCAGCAGCAGCACTACACCGCTCAAGACCGCCGCGCCCGGAAGGACCAGGTTGTCGAGCAGGAGCTGCAGCTTCGGCACGACCTGCGCCGGCAGCGCCCCGCCGAGGACGTTCTGCGTCGGGTCGTCGAGCCCGGTCTGCAGGCTGTTGCGGACGATGAACAGAACCAGCGCGGTGGCGAGCACGGGATTGAAAGCCACCGCGGCAAAACCGAGCAGGGTGAAGGCGGGAAGGATCAGGATCGCGTTCTTCACCCCCAACCGATCGAGGACCCAGGGCGCGATGAACAGGCTGACGGCGAGCTGCACCACGTAGCAGGCGAGCCACGCATTGCCGATCAGGATCGTCAGCGCCTGCAGGTTGTTGTGGGTGGCCGCGACGAACAGCACGGCGACGACGTAGTCGCCGATGCGGCTGACGACCTGGAGCACGAGCGCCAGCAAGACGAGGGCGAGCACCAGGCGGCTGCCGGTCAGGTATTCGACGGCTCGCCGCAGGACGGCCACGGCTCCGTGCCGGTTGCGCTCGAGCTCGTGCTCGGCGAGAAGCTGGTCGGCCTCGTCGACGAACGCCGGCCGGAACAGAGTTCGTTCCAGCCCGACCGACATGACCGCCGCGGCGATGGAGCCAAAGGCCCAGATGAAGATCAGCGGCTCGGTCGCGAAGACGGCGACGATCGTCGTCGTGAAGCCCGAGAGGATGTAGCCGACGCTCGAACCGGCGGCGATCACGGGGAAGATGCGCTTGCCCTCGAGCACGTTGAAGTGCTGGCTGGCGAAGCTCCAGAAGTTGAGCATCACCAGCTCGAAAGCCACCGAGTAGACAACGTAGGCTCCGAACGCAACCGTGGCGTCCTCGCGAATCGTGTACGCGGTGAAAACGGCCACCGCGGCTACGGAGTTGGCGACCAGCACGATCCGGAAGGCGGAGCCGACGCCGAACCTCCTCGTCAGCACCCCTTGCAGGGCGGCCATCGGCCATGCGGTCAGCGCAAGCACGATGAAGAACAGCGGGTACGCATGCGGGCCGGCCTTGTTCAAAAAGATCGACTGGGCCGCGCTGAACGCGGTGTACATGGCCCAGCCGACCACGATCGCGAAGCCGGCCACCTGCAGCGTGCGCCGTAGCTCGGTGCGCCGGACGTGGAGGACCTTGGCCAGGAGAGGCGTCACGGTCTCCTGCCGAGCGAATCTAGGTTTGCTGGACGCTGGCGATCCTCTGCAGGGCTGCAATGCGCTCTGCGATCGGCGGATGCGTGTCGAACAGGCGCGCGAAGAAGCTCCCGTGGTGCTCTTCGGGGTTGTCGATCATCATCGCCGCCACCGCGTGGTTGAACCGCTCGGGCGGCCGGTCGTTCGCGGCGATCTTCTGCAGCGCTGAGATCAGGCCCTCGGGGTTGCGCGTGAGCTCGACGCCGCTGACGTCGGCGAGCGACTCGCGCTGCCGCGACAGGGCCAGTTGCATCAGCGGCCCCACGATGACCGCGATCAACGTGAAGAGGACGCCGATGGCGAGGACCACCAGGGCGCCCTGGCCGCGAAGCCTCATGCGCCCGACGCTGTTCCAGAACACGCTCGAGATCAACGCGGCCATTCCGATCATGGTCGTGACCACGAGCAGCAGGCGCACGTCGAAGTTCTTCACGTGGCTCATCTCGTGCGCGATAACGCCCATCAGCTCTTCGCGATCCATCATCTGAAGAAGGCCTGTGGTTACGGTGACCGCGGCGTGGTTCGGGTCGCGGCCTGTGGCAAATGCGTTGGGGCTCGGGTCGTTGATGACGTAGACCTTCGGCATCGGCAAGCCGTCGCCGATGGCAAGCGTCTGGACAACGTTGTACAGCTGCTGGTACTGGCCGGGATCGGCCGGCTGCGCTCCCATCGCCGAGAGCACGGTCGCGGAACCGAAGTAGTAGGCGTACAGCGCGGCACAGACACCCAGGATGCCGAGCACGATCGCGCCGGCGATGGCGCCGTTTCCGCCGCCTGAGGCCAGCAACCCGATGATCGCGCCGACCGCCAGCCACACCAGGAGAAATCCGCCGATGACGATGACGCTGTTGCGCTTGTTGCGAGCGATCTGGTGGTACATCTACGTGGCCTCACGCGTACCGCGTTTCAGCGTATTTCGCGCCTGTTCCGCCACGTAGCGTCCCCAGATCTGCAGCCACACCAGGCCATTGCCGAACGCGGAAACGTCCTCCGAATGATGTTTGAAGTGGTAAGTCCACATCGCGCGATGCTTTTCGTACGAGATCTGGCGCTCGCGATCGCGCGGCGCGGGCTCAGCGCGGTGGACCGCGTTTGCGGTCGGCAGATAGAAGATCTTCCAGCCGCCGAGCTTCAGGCGATAGCAGAGGTCGAGGTCTTCGCCGAACATGAAGTAGCGCGGGTCGAAGAAGCCGACACGATCGAGCGCCGACCTGCGAAGCATCAGGCAGGCCGCGCTTCCCGCATCCATCTCGTGGACTTCAGATTCCGGGACGTGTCCCATGTTGTGGCGGCCGAAACGCGAGCTCTTCGGAAAGAGCCTGCTCAGCCCGACAGTCTGGTAGAAGAGCGTGCTCGGGATCGGGAACGCCCGCCTTGCATCGGGGTCTAGACGGCCGTCGGGCATCGCCAGGCGTGGACCGACCGCACCGGCGTCGGGCCGGGTGAGGAGCATGTCAGCGAGTCGGCCCACGCATTGCGGATCCAGCACCACGTGCGGGCTCAGCAGCAGGACGAAGCGTCCCTGGCATCGCTCGAGACCGACGTTCGCGGCCCGTCCGTAGCCGAGGTTCTTGGACTGGACCAGGACGGTCGCCTGCGGGAACTCGTCGGTGACCGCGGCGGGCGAGCCGTCAGACGAGTCGTTGTCCACGACGACGGCGTCCACGGGCACGTCGGCACTCGCGAAGAAGGCTTTCAGGCACTGCAGCAGCTCCTCTTTCGAGTTGCGGCTCACCACGAGCGCAGTCACCAGCGGTTTGTTCGATTCGGGCATCGGCTAGGAATTATCCCCGGACGCGCCTCTACCTACTCGCATCTACAATCTCCCGGAAGTGCAGACCGGCAATCGACTGGGTCTTGGCCAGCGCTTGGCCCAGGTCCAGCGGAACCGGTTGGTCCGGCAAAACCTGGTCCTGTTCTTCGGCGGCCTCGTCGCCGGCATCGGCGGATTCGTGTACCACGCGATCGCCGGGCGTGTCCTCGGACCCGAGACGTATGGCCAGGTGGCGTTCCTGATCGCGCTCTACGCGGTTGGCACCGGTCCGGCGCTGATCCTCATCGTGGTGCTGGCCCGCTACACGGCGCTGCTGAACGCGCGCGGCGATCCAGGTGTCCGCTCCCTGCTCGTGCGCACGGTGCGGCTCATCGCGATCCCGTGCCTCGCGCTCATCCTCCTGACGACGCTGTTCGCCCGGCCGATCGCGGGTTTCGAGCACCTCGGCTCGACCATTCCCATCCTGATCCTCGGATTTTCGGTCGCCTTGATCTGGCAGGTGGCGATCCCGCGAGGCATCCTGCAGGGTCTGCAGCGATTCACGCCTCTCTCCCTCAACCTCTCGCTCGAGCTGCTCATCCGCACGACGGTCGTCTTCATCCTCCTCAAAGCGGGTTACGCCGTCTCCGGCGCGATGGCGGCCGTGTTTGCCGGCCTCGGGATCGCGTTCTTCTTGGGCCTCTATTCGCTCCGCGACCATTTCCGCGGCATCGGCACGCGCGTGCGGCTGCGCGTCATGGCGGGGTTTTCCCTGACCGCGGCCGCGGGCATCATCGGGGTGCAGATCCTCTACAACCAGGACGTCATCCTCGCCGAGCACTACCTGAACAGCCATGACGGCGGCATCTACGGCGGGCTGAACAAGATCGGCACGATCCTTTTCTTTCTTACCTTGAGCGTCAGCCAGGTGCTGTTTCCGCGAGTCGTCGAGGCGGTGGCCAAGGACCAGCATCCTGGACGCATCCTGCTTTCATCCGCGGGCATCCTTTCCGCGTTGGGCGCCGGCGCGCTGCTCGTGTTCGCGATCGCGCCCGGGCTTGTGGTCGGCATTCTTTTCGGGCCGAGCTTTCGCGACGCAATCCCTCTCGTGTTCCCTGTCGGCGTGATCGGCCTCGCGCTGGCCCTCGACAACCTTCTGGTGCAGTTCTTCATGGCTGTGCACGACCGGGTTTTTGTGCCGCTGCTTGCGCTTGCCGTCGTGGCCGAGGCGCTCTTGATCTTCCTGTTCCACGCGCGGGTCGGCCAGGTCGTGCTGGACGTCCTGGTGGCGCTGCTGGGGCTGCTCGTGATGCTGAGCATCCGGTGCTACCTGCTGCTGCCGAAGCTGCGGCCCGAGAGCGTCATCGAGCCAGAGCCGGCCCTTGGCTGAAATATTTAAGTCCCTTGACCCCGAAGGGCCGCGGGACTTAAAAAATGCTCGGCAACGACCTACTCTCCCGCCGGGTTACCCCGACAGTACCATCGGCGCTGGAGGGCTTAACTTCCGTGTTCGGAATGGGAACGGGTGTCTCCCCTCCGCCATGGTCACCGAACGCACGGGATTATACCGGGACAGCGAAACGCCCGATCGGGCGCTACCGGGTCCGGCGCCGCCTGGCGCGAAGGCTCTTGATCTTGCGGGCCTCCGCCGGCGGGACGTAGTGCGAGCGCCGTCGCATCTCGCGCACGAGTCCCTGTTCCTGCACCTTGCGGCGGAACTCGCGCAGCGCCTGCTCGAACTCCTCGGGGTCCTTGACGACTATCCGCACAACCCGTCAAGGATACAGGCCGGGGTATTGGGCCTGCTTTGTTAACCGCGGCCCCCTCCTGCTGCTACGGATTCACACCGGCGAGAGTCACCGTCGCGGTGTGCGTGCCGCTCTGGTCGACCCAGGTCACCGACACCTGGTCGCCAGGGTGATGCGACTTGACCGCCGTACCGAGGGTC
>Ga0066690_10000762_pt1 | contig 10794 bp, 11 predicted proteins | sample GraSoiAngelo_139_FD_62303 | JGI IMG/M metagenome (GOLD analysis project Ga0066690, IMG submission 62303) | Grasslands soil microbial communities from the Angelo Coastal Reserve, California, USA - 14_0929_12_20cm | ecosystem: Environmental > Terrestrial > Soil > Grasslands | place: USA...
GTGGTCCTGGTCACCGTGCTCTTCGGCGGCCTTTTCGCAGTCGCCTACGGTTTCACCCGCAGCATCCCGCTGGTGATGGCCCTGGGCTTCCTGGAGGCGGTCTGCACCCTGGGCGGGATGCCGGCCGTCTACGCGGAGGTGAGCCGCGTCGTGCCCGCCTCGATGCAGGGGCGCGCCCAGGGCCTCTTCGGCTCCTTGACGGTGGGGGTCGAAGCGCTCGGTTCGCTCGGCGGAGGTTTCCTCTTCGCGCGCTGGATCACGTTGCCCTTCCTCTCCATCGCGCTGGTCTGCCTGATCGGGCTCGCCTCGGTGCCGTTTCTCGGCCGCGGGGCGGCGCGGGCCGCGCCAGAGCCGGAGTTGGAGACCTGCTGAGCTTCCGCGTCACCGCGACCGACGGGGCGGCCCGGCGCGGGGTCATCAGCACCGCGCACGGCGACCTCGAGACGCCCGGCTTCTTCGCCGTGGCGACCCGGGGAGCGCTGAAGGGCCTCGACCCCGATTCTGCCCAACGCGCCGGGGTCGGAGCCCTGATCGTCAACGCTTACCACCTGCACCTGCAGCCCGGCGGGGACGCCGTCGCGCGCGCTGGGGGGCTGCATGGCTACATGGGCTGGCAGGGCGTGCTTGCGACCGACAGCGGCGGCTTCCAGATCTTCAGCTTCCAGCACGGCCACGTCGCCGACGAGGTGAAGGGGCGCCGCCACCAGCGGCCGCCCGAAGACGACCTGCTGGTCGCGGCGGTGAAGGTGGACGAGGACGGTGCCGACTTCCGGTCCTACCTGGATGGCAGCCGCCAGCGCTTCACGCCCGAGTCCAGCATGCAGCTGCAGCGCAGCCTGGGCGCCGACCTCCTCATGTGCCTCGACGAGTGCACGCCCTTCCACGTGCCGGCCGCTTATACGCGGGCGGCCACCGAGCGGAACGTCCGCTGGGCCCGCCGCTGCTTCGACGAGTTCGAGCGGCTGGAGATGGGCGCGACGCAATCCCTCTACGGGATCAACCACGGGGGTGTCTATCCGGAACTGCGCAGCCTGTCTGCCGCCGCCATCTCCGGGCTGCCCTTCGAGGGGATGGCGATCGGCGATTGTCTCGGCCAGACCAAGCAGGACTGGTACCAGGTCGTCGACCAGGTCGTGCCCCTGCTGCCCGAGGAACGCCCCCGGCACCTGCTCGGGGTGGGCGAGCCTGACGACCTCGTGGAGGGAGCGCTGCGGGGGATCGACAGCTTCGACTGCGCGATGCCGACCCGGGTCGCGCGCCACGGGCACGCGCTGCACCGCGGGCAGCCTCGGTTCCGGCTCGACCTGACCCAGGCGCGGATGGCCGGGGACGACGGGCCCCTGGAGGAGGGCTGTGACTGCCACACCTGCGCCCGCTACAGCCGCGCCTATCTCTGGCACCTCTTCAAGGCCCACGAGTTGCTCGGGATCACGCTCACCGCCGAGCACAATCTCCGCTTCAGCGCACGTCTGCTGGAGCAGGTTCGGGAGGCCATCAGCGCGGGCCGGCTCCGAGAATTGCGGAACCAATTGCTGTCGCGGAGCGCCGAGACAGGGTAGGTTTAACCCCTCCCTCCCTCTAGGACGGCGCTGGTGCACGTGCCCAGCGCCGTCCGCTCGACCGCCCGGGCAGCCGAGAATGGCTCCCGTGAACATGCCGGTCATCGAGGTGCGAGACCTCGTCAAGCGCTACCGGAAGGCTGACCGCAACGCCGTCGACGGCGTCTCCTTCGAGGTCCGGCAAGGCGAGTTCTTCGCCCTGCTGGGACCGAACGGAGCGGGCAAGACGACCACCATCTCGATCCTGACCACCACCCTGGCGCCGACCTCGGGGCGGGTCCTGATCGGCGGCGCCGATGCGATCCTGGACTCGGCCGCCGTCCGCGCCCAGGTCGGCATCATCTTCCAGAAGCCGAGCATCGACCTGAACCTGTCCGGCGAGGAGAACGTGCGCTTCCACGCCATCCTCTACGGCCTCTACCCCTACCGGCCCCTCTACCGGATGATGCCGCCCGAGTACCGCCGGCAGGTGTCCGACCTGGCGGGCCTGCTGGGCCTGGGCCGTGACATCTTCAAGCCGGTCAAGAAGATGTCGGGCGGGATGACCCGGAAGCTGGAGATCATCCGCGGCCTGATGCACCGGCCCCGCGTGCTCTTTCTCGACGAGCCGACCGCGGGCCTCGACGCCGCCAGCCGGCGCAGTCTCTGGGACTACCTGAAGGAGGTTCGCAACGCCAGCGAGACCACCATCTTCCTGACCACGCACTACCTCGATGAGGCGGAGGTGGCGGACCGGATCTGCATCCTCGACAAGGGCAAGGTGGTCAAGCTCGGCTCTCCCGAGGAGCTGAAGGCGGAGCTGCTCCAGGAATACTTGGTGATCGATGCGCGCGACCGCACGCGTCTCCGCCGCGAGCTCGAGCGCCGCGGGCTGCAGTTCCGCGAAGCCGGTCCCTTCCAGGTCCTGCTCGACGGCCACTCGGCGCAGGACGTGATCCGGTCCCTGGACACCGAGCTGAGCGTGCTCCGCATCCACGCTCCGTCGCTCGAGGACGCCTATCTGAAGATCGTGGGCGGGGCGCTCGAATGAAGGAGCTGAACGCGATCCTGACCGTCGCCTCCCGCGACGTGACCAAGCTCTTGCGAGACCGCACGCGGCTGGTCTTCACCCTGGTCTTCCCGTTCATCTTCGTGGGGCTGATGGGCGGCACCCTGCAGAGCAACCTGGGCCGCGCGGCCGGTTTCAACTTCATCGGCTTCATCTTCACGGGCGTGCTCGGGATGACGCTCTTCCAGTCGGCCGCACAGGGGATCATCTCGCTGATCGACGACCGCGAGAACGACTTCAGCCAGGAGATGTTCGTCTCGCCGATCTCGCGCTACTCGATCGTCTTCGGCAAGGTCCTGGGCGAGAGCGGCGTCTCGCTCTTCCAGGCGGTGCCGACCTTCCTGCTTGCGTTCGCGCTCCGGGTGCCGATCACACTGCCCGTCTTCCTGGCCCTGATCCCGGCCAGCGTCTTCGCCTGCTTCCTGGGCGCGGGTTTCGGCGTGGCTGTGATGTCGGTGATCAACAGCCAGCGGGCGGCCCAACAGATCTTTCCCTTCGTCCTCTTCCCGCAGTTCTTCCTGGCGGGGATCTTCAACCCGATCAAGGTCCTGCCCTGGTACCTGGTGCCCTTCTCCCTGGTCTCACCGCTCAGGTACCCGGTCGACCTCTTCCGCGGGCTGCTCTACGCGGGCCGACCGGAGTATTCGCGGGTGGTCCTGCTCGATCCCCTCACCAACCTGGCGGTGATGGGGGCGATGTTCGCGCTCTTCCTGGTCTTCGGAACCTGGTTCTTCGTCCGCCAGGAGACGAACCGCTGAAGCCACCGGTTTCCGCGCGGAAACAACCGCGGAATGCGTTTCCGCGCGCGACTCCGCGCGGAATGCGGCTCCCCTAGTCGGGGAGGAGCGCCGTCAGGTTCCGGACCTGCGACAGGTGGCCCATCTCGTGGGCCGCGACCAGCCGGCAGAAGTCGAGCAGGGAGAGATCGCCCAAGGCGGGGTCGCTGATCACGCGGTCCCAGTCCGCCGGGGTCAGCCCGCGGAGGAGGTCCAAGGTCCGTCGCCGCACCCGGTGCAGATCCTCCAGCTTCTCCAACGCGGGCGTGGTCGTCTCATGCGCCTCGACCGGCGGCTCCAGCGCCGCTCTCGCGTCGACCTCTACGGCCCCGTCCAGGCAGGCGTGGCGGATCGCCGCGTCGACCGCGGCGCCGGTCTCGCTCACGTGCAGTACCAGCTCCCGCAAGGTCGGGAAGGCAGGGCCGTGGCGGTAGGCCAGCCGGCTCTCGTCCAGGCCCGACACGTAGTTGCGGACCCGCTCGGGTGCGGCGCCGAGCATGGTCAACACGTCGTCGAGCTCCAGCGTCTCGTCGGGGACCACGCGACGCTAATGCGGGATCTGGCTGACCGCGAAGGCGAGCACCATCAGCGCGATGGCGCCGAAGAAGAGGAGCTCGATCCGGACCGCCAGCCGCACCCGCCTGACCGCGATCCGCGTCCGCTGCCCGCACTCGTCGCAGTAGCTCGCGTCCTTTTGGAGCGGGGCGTGACAGCGGTCGCAGTTGGTCTGCGTCATGACCTGGCTCATCGCCGGTAGAGGACTTTCCCGTCCATCTCATCCTTCCACCCCACGAAATCTTCGATTTCGCGGGGACCCCGGAGGTGCCACCTCATCGCCGGTAGAGGACTTTCCCGTCCATCTCATCCTTCCACCCCACGAAATCTTCGATTTCGCGGGGACCCCGGAGGTGCCACCTCATCGCCGATAGAGGACTTTCCCGTCCATCTCGTCCTTGTTCAGCCGCTTGTTCAGGTGCAGCCCTTCCAGGATCAGCTCCAGCACCGAGGCCTGCGCCTCCGGGCGGTCCGGAACGCCCAACCGCTTGGTCGCCACCTGCAGCTCGGAGGTGTCCTTCAGCAGCCGGAGGTAGGCCGATGCCGGCGTCGCCTCGCCGACCTCGATGGTCTCGCCGTCCTCGAAGCGGTTGACCAGCCACTCGAACTGGCCCGAGGTGAAGTGCCGGCCGAAGACGGCGTTGACGGCCGAGCGCTGGATGCGGCTCAGCACCTGCTCCTCTTTGCCCTCGTCGAGCGCCTCCACCTCGACCCGGCCCGCGGTGGAGGCGACCAGGAACTGCAGGTCCGAAACCCGCGGCACGGCGAGATCCTCGCCGACCCGAACCGCCCGCCGGACCGAGTTGGAGACCAGGTTCTCGTAGTTGCCGATCGACATCCGGACCGACACCCCGGACGACTGGGAGATGTGCGGAGAGCGCCGGGAATGGTGGGTGATCTCGGCCACGATCTCCTTCATGAAGGCCGGCACCAGGACCTCGACCTCGGAGCCGGGCGGCATCCGCTCGCCCTCCATGATCTCGATCTCGTCGGGGACGCTGAGCGGGTAGTGGGTGCGGACCTGGGAGCCGAAGCGATCCTTGAGCGGCGTGATGATGCGCCCGCGGGAGGTGTAGTCCTCCGGGTTGGCGCTGGCGACGATGAAGAGGTCGAGCGGCAGGCGCAGCCGGTAGCCACGGATCTGGACGTCGTTCTCTTCCATGATGTTGAGCAGGCCGACCTGGATCCGCTCGGCGAGGTCGGGCAGCTCGTTGATGCCGAAGATGCCGCGGTTGGTGCGCGGCAGCAGCCCGTAGTGGATGGTCAGCTCATCGGCCAGGTATCTGCCTTCGGCGACCTTGATCGGGTCCACCTCGCCGATCAGGTCGGCGATCGAGGTGTCGGGCGTGGCCAGCTTCTCTCCGTAGCGCCGGTCGCGCGGCAGCCAGCCGACCTCGGCCTCCTCACCCTTGGCGGCGATCTCGTCGCGGCAGCGCTTGCAGATCGGTGCGTAGGGGTGGTCGTTGATCTCGCAGCCGGCCATGACCGGGACCTCGCTGTCGAGCAGCTCGGTCATCGAGCGCATGAGCCGGCTCTTGGCCTGCCCGCGTTCGCCCAGGAAGATCAGGTCGTGCCCGGAGATGACCGCGTTGGCGACCTGGGGGATGACCGTCTCCTCGTAGCCGACGATGCCCGGGAAGAGCGACCGGCGCTCCCGGAGCCGTGCCAGCAGGTTGCGGCGCAGTTCCTGCTTGACGGTTTCCCGCTCGTGTCCGGAGGCGCGGAGCTCGGCAATTGTCCTGGGCTGGCTCATCAGAAGTTGGAGTGTAGTCTCAGCTTTCGATGCAGGGCCCCTTCACGATGAGGCAGCGTTTGGAGGCTGCCAGGGCGGAGGGGCGGATCCTGCTGGGCGGCCATCGCGGCAACCCCGCCGAGCACCCGGAAAACACCCTGGCGTCGTTCCAATCGGCCATCGCAGCCGGCTGCGACCTGGTCGAGTGCGACGTGCACCTGACCACCGACGGCGAGCTCGCCGTGATCCACGACCACACCCTCGAACGGACCACCAACGGCAGCGGCCTGGTCGGCGCTCACTCGCTGGCCGAGCTTCGCGAGCTCGACGCCGGCGGCGGGCAGCGGATCCCGCTGCTGGAGGAGGTGTTCGAGCTGGTCCGGGACCGCGTCGGCCTGGTCATCGAAACCAAGCAGAACCCCATCCCTTACCCCGGGCTGGAGGAGAAGCTGGTGGCCACGCTGCGGGAGCAGAGGATGGTGGAGCTGGTCAGCGTCATCTCCTTCCACCACGGCTGCGTCAGGCGCCTGAAGAAGATCGCGCCCGAGGTCGACACGGGCATCATCGACGCCTCCCGCCCGATCGACCCGGTGGGGATGCTGAAGGCAGCCGGCGCCGATCTCTTCTCCTCCTATTTCGGGACGCTCGACCCCGAGATGGCGGAGGAGATCAAGGCTGCCGGCGCGGCGGTGGGCGTCTGGACCGTGGACGAACAGCTGGCCCTGATGTGGGCACGCCACTGCCGGCCCGACTCTGTCTTCAGCAACCGGCCGGCGGAGATCGGACCGGACCTCAACTAGAGATCCGCTCCGTTACATAGCCCGCGATCGGGCGTTGGGTCTGCGGATGGCTGGCTATCCTGTCGCCGCATGTCGTCGCGGCCCGAGTTCGAGGATCTCTACCGCGAGTTCCTGCCGCGCATCTACGGCTACGCCCTCAGCCAGCTTCGCAACGCGGCGGAGGCCGAGGACGTGACGGCGCAGGTGTTCATGCGCGCCTACCAGGCTTACGACCGCTTCGAGCCGCGTGCCGCGACCCCGGCCGCCTGGCTCTTCCGGATCGCCCGCAATGCGGTCCTCGACCACCACCGGCGGACCGGCGTCCGGGACCGGGCCGAGCAGGAGCTGGGCAGGGCGCTGGGCGAGGGGGAGGACCCTTCCCGGCAGGCTGAGGACCGCGTCCTCTTCCGGGAGCTGCTGGTCGCCATCCGGCGGCTGCCCGACCGGCAGCGGGAGGTGATCGGGCTTCGCCACCGGTCCGACCTCGGTTTCAAGGAGATCGGGGAGCTGATGGACTGCAGCGAGGACGCCGCCAAGATGCTCTACCACCGCGCCCTCAAGGCGCTGCGCGCGGAGCTGGACCCGGATGGCTGACGACCGCGACCTCGAGCGTCGCCTGGAGCGGATGTACGGCTCGGCACGCCCGCGGGCGGACTTCGAGGACGAGCTCTGGCACCGGATCCAGGCCCGCCGGCCCTGGCCCCGGAAGCTGGCCGACCTCCTCCGGCCCGCCCAGCGGCTGGCCCCGATGCTGGCGGCTTTGCTCGTGCTGGTGATCGGCGGGGGCTGGCTGGCGGCGCACGTGCACCTCGGAGGTAGCCCTTCCACCCTTTCCTCGACGGGCAGCTCGGCCGGCGGAGGGACTTCCTCGGCAGGCCCCGGCTTCGGCGTGCTACCGGCGCCTCCGGGAGCTGCCAAAAGCATCTCGCCGGCGCCCGCGACGGCCGGCGCCAACGCCCAGCCGGCTGAGCAGGCGGTGGCTCCGCCTTACTCGTTTGTCGGCAAGCTCCCCCAGCTGCCGGCCACGCTGCCCGTCTACCGCTACAGGGAGCCGACGGCCGCGGCGCGCACCGCCGCTGCCGGGAAGCTGGCGAGCGAGTCGGGGCTGCGCGTCGACGTCCAAGCGGGCCGCCCGGCCACCAGCCAGGAACCACAGTTCGTGGTCCGTGGCGTCGAGGCCCAGCTCTCTCTACCGACGCTCGAGGAGACTGCCGAGGCCTTCGTGACCGCCCACCGGTTGACCCCGGGCTACCTGTTCCAGGTCACGGTGGCGCAAGCCGGCCAATCCGTCGTCTAAGCCCGCCAGTTCCAGGTGAACGGGGCCAGCGTCCCGGTCGCCCGGCCCGCCGGCCAGGTGGCGGGCCTCTCGGTGGAGGTCGACGGCAACCTGGTGGTCGGCGCACACGGTCCGCTCGAGCTGCCCCTGGACGTGGCCGAGTACCCGGTCCGGCCGGCGGCCGAAGCGCTCGGACAGGCGGGCGCGGCGGCGGCGCAGCTTCCGGCCACCGGTTCCGGTCTCCTCCTCGACAAGGCCCAGGTCGTCTACGTCGTCGTCGTCGGGGCGGCCCAGGGTTACTACGAGCCGGCGCTCCTCCTGACGGGTTCGGGCGGTACCGTGCTGGTGCCGCTGATCTCAGCCAACTGGCTCAGCCACTGAGAAGCCGAACCTAGAATTCGGGGCATGGAGCTCCTGCCCGACAACACCTACGCCGCCGACCCCGCGCTGCGCTCGGTGCTGTCGGCCCTGCTGGACCCGGAAGTGCTCGAGTGGGCAGAGCCGCAGCTGCTGCACCTGGGCGCCCTGGCCCCCCGCGAGCTTCGCGCCTGGGGCGAGGAGTGCGAGCGGCAGCCGGCCTGGCTGCGGGCGGTGGACCCCTGGGGAGAGCGGGTCGACGAGGTGGTCTACCCCGACGCCTGGCGGAGGCTGGCCTCGGCTGCCGCCGCGGCCGGGTGCGCGGGCCTTCCCTACGAGGAGGAGTCCCTGCGCGTGGCCGGCACCTCGGTACGTGTCGTCCACGCCGCGCTCGGCTACCTGTTCCAGCCTGGCACGGCCACCTATTTCTGCCCGGTCGCGATGACCGACGCCGCGGCGCGCGTCCTCCTCGAGTACGGACCCGACGATCTCCGCAGGCGGTGGGTCCCGCATCTGGTCAGCCGCGAACCCGGCCAGGCCTGGACGGCCGGCCAGTGGATGACCGAGCAGCAGGGCGGCTCCGACGTCGGCGCCAACACCGTGGTGGCACGCCGCGAGGACGGCGCCTGGCGGCTCCACGGGCGGAAGTTCTTCTGCTCGAACGTGGGCGGCGAGATGGTCCTCGCCCTGGCCCGGCCGGAGGGCGGCGGCGCCGGGACGGCCGGGCTTGGCCTCTTCCTGATCCCGCGCCGGCTGCCCGACGGCAGCCGCAACAGCTACCGGATCGACCGCCTGAAGGACAAGCTCGGCACCCGCGCGATGGCGACCGGCGAGGTGACCCTGGACGGCGCGCACGCCGAGCTGGTCGGCGAGCTCGAGCGCGGCTTCGGCCAGATGACGCCGATGCTGAACATCACCCGCTTCCACAACGCCGTCTCCTCGGTGGCCGGGATGCGGCGGGGGCTGATGCTGGCCCGCGGCTACGCGTCACGGCGGCGGGCCTTCGGGAAGCTCCTCGAGGAGCAGCCGCTGCACCGCCAGATGCTGGTCGAGCTCGGAGTGGACGCCGAGGCCTGCCTGCTCCTCACCATGCGCTTGGCAGAGCTGCTGGGCCGGGTCGAGCAGAAGGTCGCGTCCGACCAGGAGCTGAACGTCTTCCGCCTCGGCACCTCACTGACCAAGCTCTACACCGCCAAGCGGGCGGTTGCCGCCGCCTCCGAGGTCATCGAAGCCTTCGGTGGCCAGGGCTACATGGAGGACACCGGGCTCCCCCGCCTGCTCCGGGACGCCCAGGTGCTGCCGATCTGGGAGGGGACGACCAACGTGCTCTCCCTCGACTCGCTGCGGGTGCTCGCGAAGCCGGGTATCGCCGAGGCCTACCTGGCCGAGCTGGAGCGCCTCGGCTCGCCCTCCCGCGACCGGGCCTCGGCCGCCCTGGCCAAGGTGGCGACGCTCGATTCGGCACTGGCGCAGGCAGGCGCCCGCAAGCTCGCCTTCCAACTCGCGGAGGCCTGGATCGAGGGACTGCTTCGGGAAGCAGCGGGGCGGGGGCCGCGCGAGGCCCGGGTCGCGGAGCTCTGGCATAACGGCGATGCCACCGCCGCTTCGGACCTGGAAATGGTCGTGGACGGATCGAGGGCGCGGCAGCCGGTCAGCTGAGTCCCGTCCGGGATGCCGGAACGAACAGTTTTCTTACAGCTGTGCGGTAAAGTGCATCTTTTATTGCGCAGCTCTGCGTAGTTTTGCCAAGGAGTCATTCGCTTGATCGAGGCACCTGACCGCCTGCTCGGCATCCGCGAGGTTGCGGAGCTCTTCGGAGTCGACATCTCCACCGTCCGCCGCTGGGAGCGGGCGGGTCACCTGCGTGCGGTCCGGGTCGGCGAGCGCGGCCACCGGCGCTTCCGCCGGCAGGAGATCCAGCGCCTGATCGACAGCCTCGGGGAATCGTCCTCGTCCGCTAGCTGAACACCCGGGCCAGCTCGTAGAGCTCGGCCGGGACCCGTCGCTGCTCCGCGACGACCTCTCGGAGCGGCACCACGGCGACCTCGCCGTCCCGCCGGACCGGGATCACACCGGACTTTCCTTCGGCCAGGAGGTCGGCAGCCGCCGCCCCCAGCCGCGTGGCCCAGATCCGGTCCACGCTGGAGGGCGAGCCGCCGCGCTGGAGGTGGCCGAGCACGGTGACGCGGGTCTCGAAGCCGGTGGCGCTCTCGATGTGCTGGCTGAGCGCCTCGCCGACTCCGATCTTGGCGAGCTGGACATGGCCGAAGGCGTCGGTCTTCTGCGCGCCCTCCTGCTGGCCGGCGAGCTCCGGGATCTTGATCCCCTCGGCGACCACGATGATGCTGAAGTCCCGGCCCTCGCCCCGCCGGCGGTGCAGGTGCTCGACGACCTCCTGGAGGTTGACCGGGAACTCGGGGATGATGATCATGTCGGCCCCGCCGCCCAGGCCGCCCATCATCGCCACCCAGCCGGTGTCGCGGCCCATCACCTCCACGACCATCACGCGGTGGTGGGCGGAGGCGGTCGTGTGCAGGCGGTCGAGCGCCTCGACCACGACGCCCACGGCGGTGTCGAAGCCGATGCAGAACTCGGTCCCGCTGAGGTCGTTGTCGATCGTCTTCGGCACCCCGACCACCGGGTAGCCGCCGTCGCTGAGCGCTGCCGCCACCGAGAGGGTGTCGTCGCCGCCGATCGCGACCAGGCCGTCGA
>Ga0066690_10000765_pt1 | contig 10785 bp, 8 predicted proteins | sample GraSoiAngelo_139_FD_62303 | JGI IMG/M metagenome (GOLD analysis project Ga0066690, IMG submission 62303) | Grasslands soil microbial communities from the Angelo Coastal Reserve, California, USA - 14_0929_12_20cm | ecosystem: Environmental > Terrestrial > Soil > Grasslands | place: USA...
AAATATTCCGGTGGGGTACGTGACTGGTACATTTTTCCATCGCTCTTTTTTCTCCACAGAGAGCACGGGCCCCAGGGTACAGAGTTTATCGGCAGCTTCCCATCCATGCGGTAGTTAGCGAAGCGTCCGAGGCGGTTTTGGGAGCCATTTGTGCCGCCTAGTTTCCATGAATTAGGGATTCGGCCAATCGCATGCTTCGCCGGGTGTGTGGTTGCGTCTCGTTTCTTCCAAGCCCGTGCGCTGCTTAGTTTTTGAGCAGAGAGCGGACGCGGGCTTCGTCCGACAGCGGGAGCCAATCGTCGGGCTTTAGGCAGGTATAGGCGTCAACCTGGTAGCCTCCCAGGGAAGCCTTGGGGTCGCCGGAAACCTGATCCTTCTTCAGGAAAAAAATCCCCTGCTGCTGCTTCTGGAACTTGGGAGAGTTAACCCAGGCTACATCTGTGGAGAGCGGAAAGCGCACGGCCATCTTGTTCCCCTTCGGTTTTGTTCCCTTGAGGATGGACTTGATTTGGAGAACGGCTTCATGCCAGTCCGCGCTGTGTTCGGAGATGTGATAACGCGCGGCGGCAGATTTGGGGATGGTCCAGCGGTGCACATCCGTAATGCGGCCGATGACAACCAAATCAGACGACGCAATGCGGTTTTGGAGATCTTGATCGCTGATTTGCTTTTGCATCTGGCCGAGGGCGGCTTCGCCCGTACGAACTCCCTCGGCAGGAGCCGCCCCGCCCGGGTTGAACTCATGTCCCAGTTCCTTGACGGCCACACCGGAACCAAAGATCCAGCCTTCCGTGTAGAACGTTGCTTGAGCGCCTGATTGGAAAGCGGATGGATCTTTCACCTCGACGGTGACGTTGTCGCCCTTCTTCAGCGAAACAGCCGGAGGCTTTTTCAAGACGGAGTCCACACGAACGACTATCGTCTGCGGCGATTGCGGGACGTCGACGAAGGAGACTGCCCCAAGCTCGCTAACCGTGCCGGAAAAGATGATGCTTGATTGTTTGGCGAGAGCAGCCGGGTTGTTCTGCCCCAGCTGGAACCCGGCGACGGAAGGTGCAAGCAAGGCCGTCGAGAGGATGCCGGCAAGGAAGCTTAACGAAGAATTCATGTATGCCTCTCCTTCTTCCGCGTCACGGCGGGAACACGCTTCACGGAATCACGGGAACGCTAAAATAGAATGGATCGATAGAAACCGTTACGGGGTTGCCTGAGCCATCCGTGAGGGTCTTGGCGCTGAAATCCACGGCGCGCTGGTAGGTAACGCCTTGCGGGAAATTGGCGCGGTCTGGTGAGTTGTTGGCGCAAAAAACCCCGCGGAACTCGTTCCCAACAGAAAGCAAATAGTCGTAATCCCCCAAATAAGGCAAGAACTGCTGCCTGGGCGTATCCGCCGGGACATTCGCGAGAATGAGGTTCTGAACGGAAGCGAACCCATCGTGCGATTGCGCTACATGGGTAACCCAACGCCCGGCAGAAAGTTGCTGGTAGAGAAAGCCGACGACGCCGTTATTGGCCACTGCCAACGCGATGTTCGTGCCATTGCTGATCGTCGTTTGGGGCAGGTCCGCCTTGGACCAGGTCAGACCGCGGTCGGTCGAGCGGCGCACATGGAGCGTATAGATGTCGCTCTTGCGTCCGTGGTCGGCCCAACCGACGTACACCGTGGAACTGTTATTGGGATCGACGGCGATGGAAAGCGTGGAACCGATTCGTTCCTGACCCAGTGTGGGCGCATTGGACCACGGAATGGAGGTGCCCTTGACGACGATCCGGCCCGGTAGTTTATCGGACGGGTCTCTGAGCGCCTGGAAAGGATTGGGGCCGGTGCCACCGGCATCGTCGCGCACGACCACGACGTCGCTGGTGGCGGTGGTACCGTTAAATTTGCGCCAGCCGAAAAAGGCCGCGTAAACGGTATTGTCTGGAGCGACGGCCGGACGAACCGAAGGCCCATCCTGTCCCGCGGTTTTGCGGGCCTCGATGGAAAAGGATTTGTAGGTCACCCCACCATCGACCGAGACGTCCACCGTTGCAGTGTGGCCATTGGGCTGATTGAAATCGTTGACACCGATATAGATGTGGTCGCTCTTGGAAATGGCGAGGGCCCGGACGAAGGGCTGGTCCACATTGCTGCGTGTGGACTGTACGTTCATAACAGCACTGGAAGAAACGTCATTGGATTCCGACTCGTCGAGCGTGATGGATGCGGCGCAAGCCAGCGTGCCGGCGTGGAGGTCCCCACGCGGATGGTTCTCGCCGGTGGGCATGGCATGCGTGATGTCGCAGGTCATCCGCGGAACGGGAGTGATGGCGTTCAGGACCCAGCTATTGCCTCCGTCTTGGGAAACATAGACCGGGGCATTGCTACTGCTCGAAACGGGATTGGGAGTGAATGCCGAAGCCACCATGACCTGTGGGTTGGCAGTTTGGACGGCGAGAAAGGGTTCGCTGTCTTGATTGGTTTCGCCGCTGAGACTTGCGGGAATGACGTCCACAAGCTTGACCTGGGTCGGCGAAGCATAAACAGGGCTTAGAGTGCCAGCGGATTGGAGGCCATCGGCGCCGATGCCAGTTTTGGGCGGAGACTGCTTCTCAATGAGCAAGGTTCCGGCAATCAGAACAAACAGAGTAAACGCCAGCAAGCGCATCCAAAATGCGGTGAGAGCTTTCACGGCGATGGTCTCCCCAGCCACACGGCGTTGAATTTTAAGTAGCGCAGGCCAGCAGGCAGGCCGGGTTCCGCATGGCACGCATATTTCACCAGAAAAATAGTTGGCCGGGAGACCAACATACACCTAAGCAATCCCGCCGACAATGGCCCATTCCGATATACCTTGCTTGGCTCATAACGGAGAGCGTAGAGGGAGGCCCACGGCTCTCATAGCCGGATTATTGGGAGCGGCGAGGCCGCGGTCAAAGGTGGGCGCAGAGAGGCGCATCTGCGGGCTTGCCCCCTTGACGGCGGCGGGGGCGAAGGAACCTCTTGTTGACGGCCCTCTTTGCGTAAGCCAGGTCTATGACACTACCCGCGAAACACCGGATAGAAATGTGCTTATGCCTGATGCGAAGGACGGCCAGGTGCGCAGCGCTAACGCTTGTGGACCGCATGCCAGTTTCCCGTGTACGCTACAGGAAAGAATCAAGAAAAGTTCGAGGGAGTTTCAAGGAGGGCAATCCATGATTATCTGCGATCTCTGCGGCGAAGCAAAAGATTGTCTGCAGAAGGAAATGGAAGGCAAGGAATACGATATCTGCTCCGAATGCTGGAACCCATTGGCAGAAAAGCTGAGGGGCAAAGGCAGAGCGAAGAATCGCGAAACCGTGTTCCTACCACCGCCAAGGATAATCAAAGAACGGGAAGATGAAGAGCCGGAGCCGCTACCAGGAGGGCCGCCTAAGATCTGGGGCGCGATGGAGAGGCCACATTAATAGACAGTGCAACGAGCCAACGTGAACCTCAATCGAGGCTAGTCAACTCATTCTGTCACCCTGTGGCCCAAACCCGCCCCGTTGTTTTATCGGCCAAACTCGAATAGTGCAACTTGACCCGCAAGATCAGGGATTGTCTTGCGCCGCGTGGCAAACTTGCCCGCTGTAACGAAAAACAGTTGTTAAACCGGCTAAGCCCGGAAAATTCGGCAAGCTCACCTCGCCGATATTGTGAATTGTTCCCGTAGCGCTAGCAAACTTTCCGGTTCCGCCAGTGATCTCGACTGGGTAAGAGACCACCGCGGCCAAGCCAGGTCCCACCGGGGCAACCGTCGCATTGGCGGGGGCCACGGTGATAGTGTCTCCCGCCTCGGTCACAAAATGGTGCTGTACAGTAAAGACTGTGGTTCCATTCGCACCACCAGAAACGTTGAGAATCGTGGCGGATACTGCGCCTCTCAGGTCGCCGGTCGCCGTTCCGAGGGTAGTGGGTGGGTCGGTTACTATGAGGTTGGTCATAACCGTCCCGCCGACAGGGACACAGTGAGGCGCCGCCTGCCCCGATGCGGCCAGGACAACAGGGGCCGGAGGTGTTACTCCCTTAAATGCAATCGCCGAGAGTACAAACATTAAAGCGACCATCATGGCCAGGGTCACAACTAGTCTTCGGAGTTTCATGCGAGTCTCCTTTCCAAAATTAGTCTTTAGCCCGTGGCTCCACTTCGAGAGCGCAGATGTGTCGCCACAACTCAACCAGAATTTCCTTTTTGGCCTTCAGGCCATGAAGACTATACACCCTTCGCTTCCAGGGTCGCTTCCTGCGAGTCTCCCGAAGAAAGGTGACGGAAGATTCTCCCAGGGGTTGCTATTAGCGTAAACTGCAGCAACCTTTGGACACGGGTAAACGGGTAGGCTGTGCACTTTACAAAAACGCGCGGTTCCTTTATTGCGGTTGTGGAAGGCGAGGTACAGGAGGATCGCAAGCTGTTTACTTTCGGATTCATCAATTTTCCGCACGCTCTTCTCTTTGACATCAATTCTGCCTCTTTCTGCTGATGTCACAGAGCATGTCCGAATGGACGTTTAGGCCGATATTGGTCATGTTGTAAAGGTGCTCGCTCGAAACAACACAGACGATCTCACAGATCTCGCGTTCGGACTAATGGCGGGACATGTGAGAAAAAGTGTCCGGGTTAACCTTTTTATCTTTTGACACCTCCGTCAGATAGTCCAGTGCTGCGCGCTCTGCATCGGTAAAAAGAGCGCTGGTGCGGTATTGCTCGAGCGCATCGAATTTGGCTTCATTCATCGACGCTTTGATCGTAAAAGATCGGCCAATATCCATGCATAAAAGACAGACGTTGATCCGCGCCACCTGCTCACGAATGAGCTGGACCGTCTCTGGCGGCAGCAGCAGCTTTTTATCCAGCTTGCCGATCTTGGTATAGTCGAGGCGTAAAGTAATACGCCAGCTTCATCATCAACCCCTTGGGCTTTTCGATGGGTGCAAGAAACGTATCCATTTTCATGCTCTCCTTTTCAGGCAGCCTCACTCGCCGCCAAGATTATTTGGCGACGACGCGGCTTATGCTGCCTAGATTGGCGTGAACTTTTCTTACCGGCTCTAAGGCAACAAAGGAGCGATGGGCGAAGTTCAGGGCTGAAAAAGGGCAAGAAGGGGAAGACATAAGTCCTACTTGCCAAGCTCACGCCAGAGTTGAGTGACAGGCTATGGATGCTCAAGAAGGAATATCACAGATACCAGCTCGCACCTCTGGACAACATGAAAAGTCGAAGGGCTCACCTTCTGAGGCGGGCTCTTTTCCCGCTTCGGCGCAAAAACACTGCCGCAGCGATCCCGCTTTTGTCTCTATACGCTGTCAACCTAAAATAGTTGCTCATTAATATGTCAATCTATATTGGTTGCTATATGAGATGTCAACCTTTTAAGATTGACATCTCCAATTTTGTGCGTATGCTTGGAGTCTGAGCATGGGTCATGGCAAATCCTGCTGTCCGCACCAAACATTGTATCGCCCTCATCGCAGACATGGTGAGATCGCGTGAACTCTCGCGAGTTCAGCGTCCGAAGGTGCAAGAGAGGTTCCAAGATCTCGTCCGCTACCTCAACAAGACCTATTCCCGAAACATCCTGTCCAGATTCGTCATAACCTTGGGCGACGAGTTTCAAGGTCTGCTGTCGTCGGCAACTCCGATTCCCGATATGATGTGGGATATCGAGCATCGCTTTCCGGATCGCAACCTAAGGGTGGGTATGGGGTTTGGCGCTCTGCATACTCCGGTTCAAAAAGTAGCAATAAACGTCGACGGACCGGCCCTTCATTTTGCACGCGCGGCAATTCAGAACGCCCATGAGAAACGCCGGTACGGCGGTGTATTTCTTGGTTTCGGTCAGCTGGATCTAGTTCTGAACGGCATCGCCCGTATCCTTTGGTTTCACCGCTCAAGATTTACCAAAGCCCAGCTCAGAATTGCTGAACTCTTGCGCCAAGGCCAGTCCCAGTCCGGCGCAGCGGAAGAACTAAGCATAACCAGGCAGGCCATCTCGAAGCATGTGGTTTCGATGGGGTGGTGGCCTTATACCGAAGCAGAACAAGCTTGGCGTATCCTTCTTGAAAGATATATAAACACGATGATCGAGAAACAAAATGCCTCACATCAGCGTCAGCGATGAATTCCTGCTCTGGTCACAAGTCTGTGCTCTATGGTCTATCGCTTCCTACGCCATAGCTTCTGATCCGCTGCCCGAAGATCGCGACAATGCCACTTTCTCCTGGCGCACTTGGAAAAAAACTCTGCCAATAAGAATTATCGGAACTGCGCTTTTCAGCTATTGGATGACCCATTCGATTGTTACGAGTGGCTGGCTGACAACCATAACGGCGATACACCCCTGGATACGTTTTCGAAGTCCTTCGAAATGGACGGCCGAGCTCGAGCTACTGATCCTGATTTCGAACGCCCTTTTCGTACTTGCCTTCCTGAGGCATTTTCACCTGCATCAGCAAATTTACGCCCCAACTTCTATCAGCAAAGAACAACTTTCCGCGATCTCCATCGTGGGAGCGATGCTGCTGCTCGTTATCCGCGGAGGAACGTATATTGTCAGAGGGTGTCTCCGCAAGACTGGAACCCTGCCTCGTATCACAGCGAAGCACGCAGTCGAACCGGAAACGCCGAATCCCCAAGACCAAGCCAAGTCACCGGCAGCACGATCGCAAGCTTTTCCTTCCTCGTCGCCTGAGATGGAAAAGGATCTGTTTGATGTGACCGAGATTAATCGTGGCCGCCTGATCGGCAACCTGGAACGATTGATTCTCACGATCGTTGTGGCTGCAGGCAGCTACGCCGCACTGGGCTTTCTTGTGGCCGCCAAAGGCCTTATTCGCTCAGAGGACTTGCAGGATCGCGACTTTGCGGAATATTTCCTTGTTGGAACCCTGTCGAGTGTGCTCGTCGCTCTCTGCTCCGGTGTCCTTATTAGGTTTACGCTAATGTCTTTGTGGCCCGAGCTCTTATCCCTTCAGATGCAGTAATCGTCTCCCCGTCTTGTCCAGGCCCGGAGATTTCCAAACTCGATAGTCGAATCGCAAATATCAGAAAGGATGAAACACACAAGTTCACCAGCGGGTACGTCAAAAACCACGCCGTAATCGTGCTGGGAGACTTGCACAGTAAGAGCATGTCAGCGTCAGCGGCAGGAACAGCGGAGCAGCCGGGAACGAAAGTTAAGCAGAAGTCCGGGGTGAACCGTGTCATCCCTCGCCAAGGCCGGGGAGAACTAGGCTGGAATACAAACAAATCTGGGCTGGCGGTGTTATTGACTACCAGTCGGAAGGGTACAGCAGCCAGCAGTGCCCCGCTTGTGACTACACTGCACCGCTAAACCGCAAGACCCAAGAAGCATTTGCGTGTGTCTCGCCAACTTGCGGCTTCTGGAGCGAATGCCGAGCACAGAATCAACTCAAGAGGTTTCTAAGCAGACCTCATGCTCCTTCGGCGCACCACGCAGAAGGAAATAGGGCCGTCCCGCCGAGACGTCGCAATGAATACAAAGGACTTGCTATTTTCAGAGCAGCCATAAGGGCCAAGCCCTTCTGGCGTCGAGATATCGTGCGTTAGTTAATAGCCTGCCGAGTGGTCGGTCATGGGACTTCAGAACAAAGCAGGAACCATCGAAGAGGCGGCACCAGTGTGCCCAACCTTAGTAGGGAATCCCGCTCGTTAACTAGGGGGAGAATCTCAAAATTTTGCGTTTGACATGTGCGCAATTGCGGCTTAAATAGTGCGAGGAGGGAGAAGCTTACTCGATGGGACCTTGATGGCGAGGAATGCCACCATTTCACAGTACTGAGCATGGCGTGCAGGAGTTAACTCAATTCGTCGTGAAAGGCGATCAGTCGCTGCAGCTCCGGGCTTTAGACTTAGTTTCGTTAGGTCCAAATCTCCTCTCTGCATCTCAACTGCGTCGTTCAGGCTCGATTCCGCTTCGGGGAGGAAATCTTGAAAGCCCGCATACTACATTTAACCGATTTATGGGCAGCACGATGCGCTGTGTCTCTCTTCCGGCTTGCCGCCGTTCTGGCCGCCACGCTTTCCCTTGGTTGGTGCCTCGCTCCTACCGCTGGGGGTACCGGCCCCTCTGATTCTTTGTCTTCCCAGGACGCCAAGGTCGGCGCGCCCGAATCGGCGAATGTCGCGATACCAGGGCCGTTGCGCTCCTTTTTGCGCATGGCGGGGATCAGTCAGAAGGTCTCGCCTGAAGAGGTTATTCCTTTGCTGGCCCGCAACGTATTTCTATTGGGCTATCAGGGGCAGGGGCCCAAAGGTCGGCCGACGGAATTTCTTATTCTCTTGAACCGCTATGTGCAGCAGGCGCGAGAATTGGCGGCGCTGGCAGGGCCCGATGGTGTCATTCATGTTGCTACTTGCGATGGAGCGAAACCTCTGCTGAAAATCCTGGGTTATCGAAAGCGGGCTGACTGCGGGCAGGGTAACACATCGTTGGAGACCGCCGATCCGCAAAGAGCGTTTCTCACCATAGACTCGGGATTCCCCCTGCCGGACCTTGAAAAGAGTCTCCAGGAGGGCCGGGCATTCACGTATTCCTTCACGACGTCGCATGTACCGGCGTCCCCCGTGGAGATCGACTGGACCAAGAAAGAAAAAAAGACTGACGTACTGGACATGCTATTGGGCGATCCCGAGCTGGCCCGCTTTTACTGGGCGTTGACGCGGATGGATGCCGAAACCCTATCTGCCTTGCGGCAATCCCACGTGCTAAAAAGAATGGTTCCGCAAGCCGCGACCCTGGATTTCTACGGCAGCCACATGTGCGTTCGATCTGGGCGAGTGGTTGTGCCTGGAGGGGCAGCTGCGGCCCCCGCTTGGAATGAACTGGTCGGAGCAAGTCCTGACTCTCCGGGAGAATTCATCCCTAAATTGTTCGCGAAGGACAGCGGCTTGCTTGCGGCGTATTTTGACGACCTGTCGAGTGTGCCTCCGTCACAGCAGACTCATTTCACTGAACCTGCCCGGCTGCGGCGTTTTTATGAGATGTTCCGCGGAAAAGATTTTTCCGATGCCGGAGCGGGCGTGTTTCGGCGGGACACCGGTCTGTTTCTACTGGTGAGCCGCCTTCGGTGGGAGCGGAACGGCGATCCTTACGTTCCTGGAAATCTCGAGGTGTGGAAGAAAATCTTCCAACAAAGGACGGGTTTCAAAATTATCCGCGACTCGGGCCGCCGGGCCGCACATTGGGACCACCCAGGTCAATTGCTGGAAGCCCTGTCCGCGATTTCTCAAGTGCCCACCGACACAGGTCCTTTGCAAAGCTATCTGATGCTTAGTGAAATCGACGGCAGGCGCTCCCCGGAACATCGCCTTAATCCCGAAACGGTGGCCTTGCTGGCAGGCAAGTTTTCTGAGTTCAGCGACCAATATTTGGTCTTTTCAGAATTTCCAGATTTGGACGATGCTTCCATCGCTGCTTTCCTCCAGGTTGCAGCTAGCCTTGACGGTATTTCCAAGAGCACGCTGCGGGGCAACGCCTTCGGAACCTTTCAGGCCAGCGTCGGACTCTGGCAGATACTGGCGCGTCAGGGCGAAATCCCTGGCGGCGCTTTGAACGACTCGTGGCAAAAGGTGATTAGGCCCTTTGGCAAGATTGGCTCTTCAACGCAGCTTTTCGACGCAGGCTGCACCGCCCTGAAGGAGCTGCTGCTCGCCGCAGCCGGCAAACCGGATCCTCCTCAAGACCTGATCATCAATTTGCTTGCGGGTCCCCACCAGTCGGCTCCGGAAGCCCAGCGCATGCATGTACTGATCGCCAACAGAATCCGATCCGTTTTGGATGAGCAGCGTTTGGTTTCTCTCGACACCCTCATGGCCCTGGGTGACGGCCTGCGCGAAGTTACGCAAGGAAACTTCTCCGGCAATACCTTGCTTCCTTTGGCTGGGGAACTCAGGGAATTCCAGATGCCCCAGCCAATTTTCCGGAATAGCGAGAGAGATCAGTGGGCGGCGGGAATTTACAATAACCGTCATACGGAACTACAGATGCACACGAACCTCGGGAAGATAATTCAGTCGCCGAGTTCTCCCCAACAACTCGCCGAGGCCCGCGGCCAACTCGCTCCCTTTCTACGAGACACCCTGGTGGGCCTCAATTACGCCTACTATGAGCCTCCCGGCGCCCAGATTCTCCACCATAATCCTCTTTTCGTTCGCTCGCATGATTTTGCGGGAGACACGGTCGTCGGCCTTAACCGACTTTGGCAGGCCCCTCAGTTGTTCGGGGCGGGCTCCCCGGCGGGCGGAGGCGCACACTTGGTCGGATCGCTAGCCGATTTACCCTATGTCCTGGCCACCGCGGAGCAGGATTTCATCGCGCCACAGAACGTGCAAGCCCTGATCTGGCGAGAGTTGGTGCCTGGCCTTTTGACTAATGCCGTTGTGCCCCGATGGTGGAACGTGAGCCAAAATGAGCTTCACGCCGTCAGCCTGTACCAACAGTCGGGCGAGGAGCTTTTGGCCGCTTCCGCTCAAAATGACGAATTGCGGAATAAGGTCATGAATATCCTGCCTGATCGTATGATTCCAAAGCGCTCCGAAAGAGTGGAACAGGCGCTGCGTTCCGGACACGTGGCGGAAGTGCTCTCGCAGTTGATGCCTGCGGACACTTTCTATCTGGCGGCCGAATATCAACGAAGATTTCCGCAAGAGCCCAATTCCTTCGGCCCAGCCGGTCAAGAGCTTGCAGCTCTCTCCGAGCGCTACCCCAGCGAGGTCAACTGGGAACGTTTGTCGCGAGACTTTGGAGTGCCACATCGCGTT
>Ga0066690_10000766_pt1 | contig 10780 bp, 3 predicted proteins | sample GraSoiAngelo_139_FD_62303 | JGI IMG/M metagenome (GOLD analysis project Ga0066690, IMG submission 62303) | Grasslands soil microbial communities from the Angelo Coastal Reserve, California, USA - 14_0929_12_20cm | ecosystem: Environmental > Terrestrial > Soil > Grasslands | place: USA...
ACCATCCGTTTGCCGAACCGGGCATCATACAGCTCGCCGCCGCGAACGGCGCGGATGCGATTGAGCACCTTTTCCTTTTTCTCAGGGAAATGGCGCGTCAACCACTGCTCGAACAACGGCGCGACCGCGTGCGGCAGGCGGAGCAAAACGTATCCGGCAAATTGTGCGCCGGCCTTTACGGCGGCAGCAATGAGCGAGGGCATTTCGTGGTCGGTGAGTCCTGGAATGACAGGCGCGACCAGCACGCCCGCGGGGATGCCCGCTTTGGATAGAATCTCAATCGCTGCCAGTCTGCTGGCGGGCGGCGAGGTGCGCGGCTCCATCACTCTTCGCAACTCTGTATCGAGCGTGGTGATGGAGATGAACACGGCGGCAGCGTCGTGCCGCGCCAGTTCGCCAAGAATGTCCAGGTCGCGCGTCACCAGATGATTTTTCGTCACGATGGCGACCGGGTTGCGAAATTCCGCCAGTACTTCCAGACAGCGGCGCGTCAGTTTCAATTTGCGTTCGACCGGTTGATAGCAATCGGTCACGCCGCTCAGAGCGATGACCTTCGGTTTCCATTTCGGCGAAGCCAGTTCGCGGCGCAGCAGTTCCGCCGCCTTTTCCTTCACCATGATTTTCGTCTCAAAATCGAGTCCGGCGGAGAAACCGAGGTATTCGTGGAACGGCCGGGCGTAACAATAGATGCAACCATGCTCGCAACCGCGATACGGATTGACGCTGGCCTCGAAGCCGACGTCCGGGCTGTCGTTGTAGTTGATGATGGAATCGGACTGGTCTTTGAAGAACTGCGTTTGCGGCGCTGGTTCGTCCGGGTCATTCCAGTCCAGGTCGCGTTGGAGCGCGATCTTTTCAAAACGGTTCGGCGGGTTGTCCGCCGCGCCGCGCGCGTGAAGGGCTGGTTGAACCGGCTGCATGACCAGGATTGTGAACTGTCGCAAATATGGCTTCTCGAGGCTCGCAAGCAAGTTCCTATTCGTGCAGTTCGGCTAACTCTCCTTGTCAGCGACGCAAGGAGTGGGTTTTGCACAACAGCGGATGCGGGGAATTTCTGGTAGGGAAACACCTCATTTTATTCGAAGCAGCGCCTGCCATTATCCCACAACAAGTGGAAGACGGACTATGATTCAAACGTTTTGCGGTCATCGTGATTTGTCCGTTCCTTCGTTAATCACTTTAAGAGAGTCTTTATCAATATGACAGTCTGTTTGCGTGACAACCCGATCTCCGCACTCTTTGGAACCGTGCTCTCTTGTGTCTTCGCAGGCTGTTGCGCCGCGCTCACCTGTTGTGCTTCGACAGCGGACTTGAAGATGGATCTTCAGGCGCCTCCCTGGGACCAGCCACAGCCTCTATGGAAGCGCCTGACTTACACGATCATTGTCAGCAACGCCGGACCCGACACGGCGACGCAAGTCGTGGTGACGAACCAGGTGGGGGAGCAGTTCAGTGATCCTGTGATTACCGTTTCGCAAGGGGTTTATACCCTCACCAACCGCAGCTTGAGATGTGACTTGGGCGAGTTGGCCAGCGGCAGTGCGGCCACCGTAGCCATTGAAGTCACGCCGACGAATGTGGCCGCAATTTTCCTGGAGGCGGGAGTCACCTCCTCCAACTTCGATCCCACCTGGCCTAACACGATCTACACTTTGATCCAACTGGGTGTCGTCAATCTCGGGGTGAAGATTGAAGTCAGGACAAACAGGGTATTTGCAGGTGCGCCGTTTGCAATGACTGTCACGGTCACAAATCTCGGCCCGGACCCGGCAGAGGAAGTTTCGCTGTACAGTTCGGTATCATCAACACAACGCTGCGCCTTCGGGGAGTGCCGCTATTGGCCGGATTTCCTGGGTGGAACCTATTCCTTAACGCAGGGGGAAGTCGCTGAATTTCACGACAGCATTCCCTGGCACGTTCGTTTCGGGACGATTCCCCCCTTCGGATTCGCGACGCTGGATTTGACCCTGGTTCCCGTGCGGACAGGAGAATTGCCATTTTCCTGCAGCGCCAGCAGGACCTACTCGAGCACTGACGGGAACATCAGCATCCCCGTAATCGGCGGCTCGGGGATCATCGAGTTTTCCGTGCCGAAAACGAATGTCTGGGAGAATGCCGAGGCGGCGGTCGTGGAAGTTCGAAGACACGATGGCGCCGAGGGCGCGGTCGAAGTCTCTTTCTCGACGCACGACGATACGGCGATTGCGGGACAGGATTACGTGGCAGCCAGCGGCACGTTGAGGTTTGAGCCGGGGGAGACTTCCAAAACGATAGTGGTGCCGCTGATCAACAACGCGCAAAACGAGTGCAACCGCAAGTTCAGCCTCAGCCTGACCCAGGCAACAGACGGCGCGTTCCTTTACGGCGCAACCAATCTGTCACTCGTCATTCTGGACGATGATCTGGCGGCAAGCGGCAGCCTTGAGCCCGTGGCAGTTTCCACGAATGGCCTGGACACGGGCAACGGAGACACGGCGTTCTCGTCGTTGAGCGCCGATGGCCGCTGGTTGGCGTTCACCAGTTGGGCCGATAACCTGGTCCCCAACGATACCAACGGCCACTACGCCGATATTTTTCTGAAAGATTTGCAGACAGGCGAAATCCGACTGCTCAGCCAGAGTCGATTCGGCAATTACAGCGGCAACCGTGGTTCGGGCCTGCCGCTGGTTACGCCTGATGGTCGTTATGTGGCTTTCTTTAGCGGCGCGACCGATCTGGTCACCAACATCGTGCCTGAAGGAGGACAAATATATGTCCGGGACATCATGGCCGGTGTCACCCGATTGGTCAGTGTCGCCCCGGACGGAACCGGCTTGGACAACGGGACGAGCCTCACCGGGTTTTACACCATCATGGGCATCAGCACGAACGGCCAGGTCGTGGCCTTCCTGAACGATGGCCGCAAGCTGGCCAACGGCTTGGCGCAACTGTTTGTGCGCAATCTGGAGACAGAAACCACCGTTCTTGTTTCGGTCCGATACGACGGGAGCGGTCCGGGCAACGGCGAGACGCGCGAGGCTTCGCTCAGCGCGGATGGCCGCTTCATCGCGTTTGCCAGCCAGGCCGACGATTTACTGGCTGGCGTTACGAACCCCCTGTGGATTAATCAAATCTACCTTCGCGATTTGGCCGAAGGCCGGACGGTTCGCGTCAGCGATGGCGACTCACCTCGGATCACACCCGACGGCCGTTATCTTGTCTTCGAGGGTGGCGGGTTTTCCATCTACGACCTGAGCAAATATGACGGCACCAATTACACTTCGCGCGCGGTGAGTCCGGGATTCGTCGGAAGGAAGGATTCTCCCAGCTTGAGCGCCGATGGGCGGTACGTCGCCTTTCGGGGGTCGCCCCCGAATCTGCCGCAGCAGATCTATGTGTACGACTCAGCGAGCGACACCACCACCCTGATCAGTGCGAACTGTCGCGGCACTGGTCTCGGCAACGACCACTCATTCAATCCCACCATTAGCGCCGATGGCCGGTACGTCTTCTTCCAGAGCTTCGCTTTGGATCTCGCGCCGGGCGAGTTTTACGAACCGCCCAGCCCGCTCGAGAGCCGTGTCAGGAACCTCTATCGCCGCGACTTGCAGGAAAGCAAAACGGTTTTGCTGAGTCAGAATCGCGCTTTGTCCGGGGGTGGCTCACTCAGTTCAGGTCTGGCCACGCAGTTTGCACAGTCCAACATCACACCTGACGGTAACCTGGCCGTCGTCGTCAGCGAGGACGATCTAGCGTACGAAGACAACAACGGGGGTGTCGATTTGTACGTGTGGCGGGCGGGCGGGCTCCGCGATAACCGACCGCGGCTGAGCATTTCCCGGGAAAGCTCCGAATTGGTGTTGCGCTGGCCCAGTGGCGCAACCAACTTCGTCCTGCAATCCACGTCCGACCTGAGAGGCTCAGGCTGGACGAACCTGTCCGCCGGCACGAACACAGTCGTTCGAGTTCAACCCGCTGGCCGCGCCTTTTTCCAGTTGAAACAATCGCCGTAGAGTAAGTACAGCCGCATGAATCAACCAATAATCAAATGGCAAAGGTTCGCGCGTTTTCAGCAAAGATTGAGCATCCCTCACCCCGTCCTCTCCTTCGTCCGACGAGGGGAGAGGGTGTGCGAGGGGTATTCCCGCGCAACTTCAATCTTTCGGGTGGCGCGCCTCACGCCGCCGCCGCCGCCACCGCGACCGCCGCCGCCGCTGCTGCCGGTTGCGGCGTCCACTTCGGTTTGATGAAGTTCTCCCAGATATTATTGGCCGCTTTTTCCCCTCGTCCCTCCAGGCTGATCAAGTCCAGGAAGGTCTGGATGTGAGAAGTCACCTTGACGTGCTCGAAAAGCTCCGCTCCGCGCAACACCCCTTCGTCATACGGAACCCAGAGACTCACGTTGCCCTTTCCTTTCGTTTCGGTCAGGTCCAGGGCGGAGATGATTTTGCTGAGGTCCGAGGCCGCGTAGGCGGAGACGCGATTGTATTGGAGCAGCGGGTCGAAGCGCATCGCCGCCGAGAAGCCCATCAGCGCGTAGGGGATGACCTGTTCCTGACAGACGGACGCCAGCATGTTCTCGATCTCGACGACGCTCTTGGACGAGGAGAACACCCGCTCGACGCTGCGACCGGGCAGATAGTTTTCGGACCAGTCATCCAGCAGCAAATCCGGCCGACTGAGACGGAAGCCCTCTTTGAACTCCTCCAGCCAGTGGTGGTTGCTCAACTGATTCTTGACGCTGAGGGCCTGGCCGGGCGTGACGAACGCCTCCATCGCCAGGTCCCAGGTTGTCCACAAGTGTTGTGGCTGGAGGAACAGCACGCGCAACACGCGCTCTACGCGCGGAGAGTACCACGAGCGAAAATTCTTTTTCTTCGACGTGGGAACGATCCGGCCCGTTTTGCTGATGAAGACGAAATCAAAGTTCAAACGGCAGTTGCCGGAGAGGTCCAGGTAGCCGACGCCTTCCTGCCGGCAAATTCTGGCTGACATGGGAGTGAGGAACGGGGCGACGACGAGTCCGTACGCGTTGGCGTAGGTCTGTTGATATTCGTGGAGTTTTGCGATCGCCTCGCGCACCAGCCGTGGTTGTCCGTTCTCCTTGACCACAGCCAGGATCGCGGTCTCTTGTCCGCGCACCCGGATGCGCGCGACGATTTCCGGTCGAGTCGGGTCCGCGATGACCCGCTGTTCTACTTTATCCACCTCGACGAACGGGATTTCGGTCAAACACTCGCAAAGGATCTGCTCGATGGCTTCGTCGGTGGCCACGTCTTTTTGCTGCGCTTTTTTAGTCTTCATTCTTGATCTTCGATTTTTGTGTTTAGAATTGTGCTTCGGCATCGCCTCTGCCTGAGCAAGAGCGATTCCAGTCTGCGCTGATCCCGGTCCGAATTTGATAAAACCTTTGCCGACGGCCCTGTCCGGCGCAGCGGATCGAGCGTCCGATTTCCCGCCTGTCTCGCAACCAGACACACATGACCACAATCTAGGAAACTTCTTGACAAAATTGGGCTGAGGTGTTGGACTAGTACCCTCGCACACTGCTTCCGAGGCTATGCCCTGCTGATCCACCTGAGGCGACGGAGAGTGATGGGTCAACTTTCGTTGTTGAGTGCGAAAGGGACTATGCGATCAGTTCTACGGTCACTGAATGGGAGATATGAAAACCCGCGTCGCGTGAGTCCCCGGCGCGCGCTGGCTTGGATTTGCCTGCTCTTGCTCAGCGCTCGCGTTGTCCAGGCTGCGGGCAAGCCAGAGGAGCTCAGGTTGGAGCTTACCCCGCGGGAGGTGCAGATAAACCGCACCCTGCCGGCCTTCGTTCCAGCCTCTAAAGCCCAGACGATATCGGATCATCCTTCCGATGACGAAATCGGAATACTTCGTCTGTTCCCCGAACGCATTGTGCCAGTAAATCCTGGCAAGTCCCAATCCACCCTCCGGGCACTAAAGAACGTCTTTTCGACCAAAACTCCTGCGCTGACCAACCTGGACAACCGGCACGTCGTCAGCACTCTGCGCGCATTGCAGACCGGCACCTCGCCTTACGATACCGCTCACCTTGAAGCCTTCATCAAAGCCCAGCCTGAATCTCGCTGGGCCCCGGCCTTTAAACATGAACTTGCGCGACGCCAATTTAAGCAAGGTTGGTTCTCCCAGGCGGTCGCTGGTTGGGACCAACTGTGGCACGAACTGAAGGATCGCCGCGACCCCGGTGCTATCGAGGTCGCCAATGAAGTCCTTTCTCATCTCCTGGACGCCTACATCGGCTTGGGCAAGGCGGAGCCGCTCGCGACCTTGATTGGCGAGCAGGAATCGCGGCCTGGCAACCCTGTCATCCAGGCCAAGATTCTTCGCGCCAGACAGGCCGTCTGGCTCTTGAAACATAAGGGCGCCCAGAATGTCATGTGCGGACCGGTGGCACTCTATTGCATCCTCAAGCATAACCATCGGTCTTTCGTTCCCATCCGGCTCAACGATATCACCGATGATTACATTGCCACCGGGATTTCGCTTTCACAGCTCAAGAACTATTCGGACCATTACAAAATGGGGTTGGTCAGGGCTCGCAAATCCCCGGGTGCCTCCATCCCGACCCCGGCGATCATGCACCTGGCGACCGGCCATTACTCGGCGATTCTCGATCAGACCAATGGCACTTATCTCGTTGAGGACCGACCGATGCAGTTTCAGGGACGCGTGTCGCTCGAAGCGCTCGAGGCTCAAGGCAGCGGTTATTTCCTCATTCCTGCAGGCCCGCTACCGCCGGGATGGCAGGCCGTATCCGAGGAGAAAGGGAGCGGAATCTTCGGCCGGGATGGACTGCACGGTCAGGAGCCGTTTAGTCAATCCTGCACGCCTTGCGCCGAAATGGCCGGCGGCAACGGAGGCGGCTGTTGCGGCGGCAGCATTGGTGGCATGCCTACTTACACCTTTCTCCCTCAAATAGCCAGTCTGCGTATTGAGGACAGCCCGGTAGGCTACTCGCCTCCCGTCGGCCCGGCGGTATTCCCCGTAATAGCCTATAATGACTTGGACGACAGCAAGCCGGTTGGCACGCCGATGTTCTCCAACGTGGGAAGAATGTGGAGCATCAACTGGATCGCCTACGCCGAACTGACGTGGCGTCCGATTACCATTAATGGCAATACGACTTTCATCCCCGATTTTCCTGTCGTGGTCCATGTGCCCGGCGGCGGAACAGAGGTGAACCATTCTACGGCCCCCAATGACCGTAGCTTTGCCAGAGTGACAATTTCTACTGACGGTGTCCTTTGCACACGCACCCTCCCGGACGGGACTCGACAGTTGTTCAACACAGGAACCTTTCTCGGCCCTGCTTTTCTGGATCAGCTCATCGATCCCAGTGGAAATACTCTGTCTTTCACCTACGACTTAAACCTGAGGCTGGTTGCCGTCACGGACGCCATCGGGCAGGTTACGACTCTGGACTACACTTGGCCTGGAGATATTCGGAAGGTAACCAAAATCACTGATCCCTTCGGCCGCTTCGCCACTTTTTCCTATTCTGGCAATTCGAATGAGCTAAGCAGTGTCACCGATGAGCTTGGCCTGACGACCACCTTCTCGTACGACACGAACGAATTTCTCACCTCGATGACCACGCCGTATGGGAGCACTACTTTCGCGAACACCAGAGCGGTAACGCCACAAGTTTCGTACGATTACGCCCTCACGGCCATCGATCCACAGGGTGATCGCGAGATGGTGCGATATATCGAGCCCATAGCTGTCCCATCTTTAGGACCGCCTCTGCCCTCGTTCATCAATGTCGGCGGGACGAACGTCCCTTTCATTGCTGAGGATGCCCGGCTCAATTTCCGCAACTCATTTTATTGGAATAAGAGGGCGATGCAGCAAGGACCTGGCGACTTCAGCGTCGCCAGAAATTACCGGTGGCTTACCGATGGGAATTACCTGATTACCCCAATCCTGGAGGCGATCAAGGAGCCTTTGGAGAATCGTGTCTGGTTCAATTACCCGAACCAGCTTGGGAGATCAGATTACAGCTCCTTTTTTCCTTACTACGCGGGGGAGGGCGGGTTGCCCGAGAAAAAGTTGCGGATGCTTTCGGATGGCACGCCGCAATTGACGCAGACCTACTACAATGCCCTGGGACAGGTTACCAACGCAGTCGATCCCCGAGGGCGGACGACGATTTACAATTATGAATCGAACTTGATCGATTTGCTTGAAATCCGACAAAAAACCGGCCCTGGCGCGTCAGAGCGGGTTGCGGCGTTCACGTACAGCAGCAAACATTTGCCGCTGACTGCGGTAGATGCCGCAGGCCAAACAAACAGATTCACTTACAACACCCGCGGACAGGCCGTTACCTTTACCAATCCAAAAGGCGAGATTACCACGCTTTCCTACGATACCAACGGTTACCTCTTGACAATCGACGGTGCGTTGCCTGGCACGAACGATATGACCAGCCTCACTTACGATGGCTTCGGTCGCGTGCGGACGATCACAGGACCGGATGCTTACTATATAACGCTGGATTACGACGCGATGGATCGTTTGACGGCTATTACGTTCCCGGACGGTTCAACCGAGCAATTTACTTACAATCGCCTCGATTTGGTCAGCACCCGGGACCGCATGGGACGCCAAACCCATTACACCTATAACAGTCTCCGCCAACTGGTCCAGGTGCAGGACGCGCTGAATCGGATTACCCGGTTTGATTGGTGCGAGTGCGGTGGACTCTCGAGCGTGACCGATCCATTGGGTCGAATGACCTCGTGGCAGTATGATGTCCAGGGCCGCGTGACCAGTAAACAGTATGCCGATGGCTCAAAAATCAGCTATAACTACGATCGTGCCACCGGCCAGCTGAAAAGCATAGTTGATGAGAAAGGGCAAATCAGATCGTATGATTATTATGTTGACGATAATTTGAAGAGCATCGCGTACCCCAACGCGCAGGTTCCCACCCCCACGGTAACTTTTAGCTACGATTCCAACTACAACCGGGCGACGGCGATGCAGGATGGCGTTGGGACGACGACTTGGAGCTACTACCCGCCCGGTGTCCTGGGTGCTCTCAAGGTTTCAACGGTGATCGGCCCTTGGACGAATGCGATGGTGAATTATCAATACGACCCGCTCCGCCGCATGATTAACCGGACCATCAATGGCGTGGCGCAGGGTTACGCGTTTGACGCGCTTGGCCGATTGACCAATGTCGTGAACTCGCCCGGCAGCTTCTCCTATGACTACGACCGAGCGACGTTCCGTCTGCGCGAGGTGACTTTTTCCAATGGCCAGAGGAGCCATTACGACTACTTCGATAACCTGGGCGACCGCCGCCTCCGGGGCATAACCCATACCAAACCGGATGCCTCACTCATCTCGCGATTTACCTACGACTACGACCCGGTCGGGAACATCACAAACTGGGTGCAGGAAACAGGCGCGCAGAGCCAAACCTGGAGCATCGGATACGACGCCGCCGATCAACTGTTGAACCTCGTGGTAAAGCAGGCCGGCACGAATTTGATCGCCTACAATTACGGTTACGATTCATCGGGGAACCGCCTGTTTGAAGAGACGAACGGCGTCCGCCGAACTTTTATCTACAACCCTTTAAACCAACTGGTTTCCTCTTCGGACGTCGCCGGCAACGGCGTCGCTTACGAATGGGACCCGGAAGAAAGACTGGTGGCGGTTACCCAAGGAGGTCGCCGCAGTGAATTCACCTACGACGGTTTGGGCCGACGAGTTGCGATCGTGGAAAAGACAAACGGCGTAGTCTTGGCTAACAACTCCTTTGTGTGGTGCGGCTCCGAGATATGTGAGAAGCGGGATTCGAACGGAGCGACAGTGCAGAGTCGGTTTTATGCCCAGGGCGAAGAAGTGACGGCCGGTGCCGGCACGACCGATTTCTTCTACACCAAGGACCATCTGGGCAGCATTCGCGAGGTGCTGGACGCAAACGGCGCTCTTGTGTCGCGGTTTTACTATGATCCTTGGGGTGCAGCGAGCACCTTGCTTGGGCCCAATACAACATTTGCTTTCACCGGACATTTCTTGCATGCCCCTTCGGGGCTGTACCTGGCGTATTACCGGTGCCTCAGCAGCGCGACCGGAAGGTGGCTAAGCCGTGACCGGATTGGGGAAGTTGCGGGGCTCAACCTTTACGCCTATCTCGGCAACAACCCTCTTAATGATACCGACGAACTGGGGCTGCAAGCCGATATAAACCTTGTGCAGGGCGAAGCTTACAGGAATGCTCAAAAGATTCCATCGGTCCCTGACGAGATAATTGTGGTGATCCATGGCAATCCGGTGGGCCCCGTCGTGAATAGGAACCACTTTTCGCCGAAGGATCTCGCCAAGCTAATAAGGAAATTGAGAAAATTTAAGAGCGCAAAAAGAGTGCGGCTGATTTCTTGTGACACTGGTCTTGGTCGTTATCCGCAAGAATTGGCTAACTGGGTGAGTAAAGAGGTGTTGGCTCCGACCAGCGCGGTCACTGTTAACCCCGACGGCACTTACAACTTGCAACAGACTGAGGAGGGAGAAGGAAAATGGGAACCATTCCAGCCCAATGGTCCGCCTTTGTCCCCCAAACCACAAGTTGAAATCAAGCTTTAGTGACAATCAGCAACATGCGGTTCCCTTCCGTTATATCAGAAATCAGCCGGCCGTCTGCGACCAGACTGCTGCTCTCAGAGGATATGGGGAACGCTATTGGCCGCATTTTGAAAGGCTTCGTCTTCCTCTTACTGGCTGAGTGCGCGCATGGACAGGTTCTGTTCCAATATGA
>Ga0066690_10000778_pt1 | contig 10732 bp, 4 predicted proteins | sample GraSoiAngelo_139_FD_62303 | JGI IMG/M metagenome (GOLD analysis project Ga0066690, IMG submission 62303) | Grasslands soil microbial communities from the Angelo Coastal Reserve, California, USA - 14_0929_12_20cm | ecosystem: Environmental > Terrestrial > Soil > Grasslands | place: USA...
ATCCGGACAGCATAGCCAAAAGGTGCTCGCGGGCCAACGAACCATCCACATGCGCCTTGAGTGTCTCCGTTTCGACAAGGACGTCCCGGTCAATCTGTGCCACCACTTCGCGGACCTGTTTAACCGTTGATGACGTCGTTGCCGCACTTCGCAGCACCAGAATCATATTTTCGCCCTGGAAAAAATCGGCGCCTTGCGCATAGGGCAAATAGAAGACGCGCTGAGGCGACTCCTTCAGGCTGAAATGCGTCGCGTCGCGAACGACACCGATGATTTCGCACTGGTAGTTGTTTCCGCCGCCGGGATCGAACTTCCTGCCAACCGGGCTTTCGTCTCCGAAAAAGTAGCGCGCCATGCTTTGATTGATAATCGCCACTCCCGGCGCTCCTTGGCGGTCGCCTGTGGTGAAATCCCGCCCGGCCAGCAGCGTCTGTCCAATCGTTCCGAAATACCCCGGCGAAACGAAGTTGCTCCACACGATTCTGTCTTCGCCCGGCGCAGGACTATGGCCCTCGACGGAAATGTTCCCGTTGTTCCCGAAACCGCGGCTGACCGGCGGCGCCCAGGACATCGCTGCGGACTGGACGCCCGGCAAAGAGTTCACGCGGTCGAGCAGCTCGGTAAAGAACTGAGCCGCGCGCGGACCGCGATGCCCGGCGCTGATGGCGTCCGCTCGCACCAGCAGAACGTTGGTCGAGTCGAATCCGGTGTTCACCTGGAGCAGGTGCCGGAAGCTGTTCATGAACAGGCCGGCGCCCACGGCGAGCACCATCGCCATGGCAACCTGTGAAACGAGCAACGCCTTTCTGAGCCGCCCTTCCCGGCCGCCGAACGTCCGCGACCTCTCTTTCAACGATGAAGCCAGATCGATCCGTGTCGCTCGAAGAGCCGGAGCAAGTCCGAACATCAGTGCTGTGATAAAGATGACGCCGATTGAAAATACCAGGACGCGCCAGTCGGGCCGGAGATCGAGGACAACCGGACCCGTTTCGGACGAAATGAAACCCACCAGGACCCGCGTGCTCCAGGCGCTGAATAACACACCGGCAAAAGCTGCAATGACAGACAGCAGCACGCTCTCAGTCAGGAGCTGGCGCATGAGACGTCTGCGACTCGCTCCACTGGCGAGGCGGACCGCGAACTCGCGTTGGCGGGCGGCTCCTCTTGCCAGCAATAGATTGGCAACGTTCGCGCAGGCCACGAGCAGCATCAGGCCGACAAGACACATCAGGACAAACAACGGCGAAGCAAATTCTCCTCGAAGATTAGAGAATCCGTTCCCGGCAGGCTGCAGATCAGTCGTCTGACGAAAGAAGTCGGAAGCCGCAGGCGTATCCGGCGGTGCGGCGGCGGCCAACACTTGCGGCCAGACGACCTGGAGCCGCGCATTCGCCTGCTCCAGCGTCTGCCCTGGCGCAAGCCTGCCCATGAGCTGCAGCCAGTGGGCGGATCGTTGCGTGAGAATGCCGGATCGCTCCGCTCGAAGCTGCGGAACGGCGGTGACGGGCATCGTGAAGTCTGCCGCGGCGCCAACCACCACGCCGCCAAACTCAGGTGGAGTGACTCCAATGATCGTTACCGCCAACCCGCTGACGCGGAAACTTCTCCCGATCACCCCTGGATCAGCCGCGAACGCGTGCGTCCAGAAACTGTGGCTCAGCACCGCGACCAGAGCCTGCGCCTGATCGTCTTGAGGGGTGATTGTCCGGCCCAGCCTGGCGTTGACGCCCAAAGCATGGAAGTAATCTCCGCTGACGAGCATCACTCGGGATGACTGCAAGGCACCATTCACCTCCGCCGGTAACCGATCCAGATCGAAGGCAACGGTCTGGGCGAAGACCTGTTGAGCTTTCAGCGCCTCGAACTTCGCGTAGCTGAAGCTGCCATGCGTGAGCCGCACAAGACCCTCCGGCTCTACGACGCCCGGCAGGGGCCGCATGAGCATCGCGTTAATGAGGCTGAAGAGGGCCGTGTTCGCCCCGATGCCCAGCCCGAGCGTGAGCACAGCCACGGCGCTGAAGCCGGGGTTCTTCACCAGTTGGCGGAAGGCGAATTTCAAATCGTTCATGGTTCGTTAAATCGTTAAAAAGGTTGAATCGTTGAATCGGCGGACTGGGCGAAAGAGCTTTGGCAATTCGGTTTCACGTTTTAACGATTCAACGGTTCAACAATTTGCGATTTGATCAATTGTCAGTAATCAGTGGTCTGTTGTCAGTTGCAGGGCAAATCCCCAAAGCCCAAACCCCAAGCGCCAAAGAAATCCCAAGCTCCAAACCCCAAACGGCGCCTCGATACCGCGATATTGGAGCTTGGAACTTGGAGCTTCTTTGGGATTTGGGTTTTGGGATTTGGACTTTTCATTCATAGCGCAGCGCCTCCATCGGATCGACTTTCACCGCCCGTCGCGCCGGGAGCCAGCAGGCGAGCAAAGCAGCGGAGACGAGCAACACCGGGACGGCAGCGAAAGTGAGTGGATCGGCAGGGCCGACACCAAAAAGCAAACTGCGCAGAAGGCGCGACAACACCATCGCTCCGATCAAACCGAGCACTATCCCCGCGCCTGCCAGCTGGAGACCACCCCGCAGCACGAGGGCCAGCACCGCGTTCCGTTGCGCGCCCAACGCCATGCGAACACCAATCTCGCGAGTGCGCTGTCTGACGGTCCAGGCAATCACTCCGTAAATCCCGACCATTGCGAGAAGGAGCGAAGCCCCGGCGAAGAGCGACACCACCACGGTGTTGAACCAGCGCATGGCGAGAGACTGATCCAGCACTTCGGTCATGGTGCGCACCGCATACGCCGGTTGATCCGGGTCCACGGCTTTGATCGCGCCGAGAACGGGATCAACCAACAGCCGCGCGTCACCCGACGTGCGCACCACCAACGTCATGCCGACTCTGGCGCGCTGGAGATAGTTCCAATAGATCTGCAAACGCTGATCGCGGTCGAGGCTTTCGTGGCGGATATGTCCGACCACGCCCACTACCTCAGCCCACGCACTGTTCGGACTGCTGCGCACGCGCTTGCCGAGGGGACTCTCCCCAGGCCAGGCCAGATGGGCGACCTGTTCATCCACCACCACGACCAAAGGGGCATTCGTCGTGTCCTGTTCGGTAAACGATCGTCCTTGGAGCACCGGGATGCCCATCGCACGGAAATAATCCGGCGTGGTGGTTGTTTCGTCAGTGGCTTCGAGCGAACCAGGTTCTTGATTGGCTCGCTCAAAATACACGGACGACAGTCCTGAAGGTCCCCCGAGAGGAAGCCGGTTGCCCATGCCAGCGGCCTCGACCCAGGGCAACGCGTGCACCTGTTCCAAAATGCGTTGGCAAAATCCAGCGACCTTGTCGTCTCCCTCATACTTACTACGCGAAATCGCCAGTTGGAGGCTCAAGACTCCCTGCGGACGAAAGCCCGGATTCACATCCTTGAGCGCGGCGAACGTTCGGATCAGCAAACCCGCTCCGGCGAGCAGTATGACCGTCAGCGCCACCTGGCCCACAACGAGCAGGTTGCGAATCCTCGCTTTGCCCGCTGTTCCCGATGAAGTTCGTGAGTCTTCGCGGAGTCCTGCCACCAGGTCAAAGCGCAACGCTTGCATCGCCGGCAACAGCAGCACCAGAGCAGCGGTGATGAACAGGATGGCGCCGCTGAACCACAGCACGGGCAGGTTCACTTGTATCTCCTCCACCCTCGGCAAAGCAGCGGGCAGCCAGGGGACCATGAACTCGATGCCCAACTTCGCGGCGAGCACGCCAATGCAAGAACCCAGCGCCAGAATCGGAAGCAACTCCGCGGCGGCTTGACGAACGAGCCGAGACCGAGTTGCGCCCAACGCCGAGCGAACAGCGGTTTCACGACTTCTGGTTAGCGCGCGCGCCAAAAGCAGGTTTACCAGGTTGCAGCAGCCAATGAGCAACAGGCCCAGCGCCGAGCCCAGCAACACGATCAGCGGCTTTTGCGCGACACCGGCAATGTCCCGGCGCAGGGGCGTCACACTGAATCGCACGTCCTTGTTCTTTTCGGGATACTGCTGCGCCAGGCGCGTGGCGATGAGGCTCACCTCGGTCTGCGCTTGTTCCAAGGTGACACCCGGTTTGAGACGCGCCACGGTGAGATGGCCGAAGCCAGTCCGGGTCTGAAAGTCCTCCGGGTTGATCGTCAGCGGCGTCCAGATTTGAACACCTCGAGTCGGATACTGGAACTCGGGGCTCATGACTCCCACGACGGTATGGGCGAGGTTCTCCAGCCGGATCGTCTTCCCGATGATCTTCGGGTCTCCCGCGTAGCGCCGCTGCCAGAGCGCGTAACTCAGGATCACGACGCGATCCTGACCGGGTTGGTTCTCATCTTCGGTGAAGCCCCGGCCCGAGGAGGGCTTCACTCGCAGCAACGGAAAGAGATTTGCGGCGACGCGAGCCGCCAGGAGCCGTTCGGGTTCGCCATCGCCGGTGAGATTGTAGTTGGCAACGCGGCTCGACATGGCGATGTCCTCGAACACCGTGTTCTGCGCCTTCAAGTCGCGATGGTTGGCCGCCGCCATCGGGAGCCTGTTAACCTGCGGCGTCTGAGTCCAGATCGCCACGAGCCGCTCCGACTCCGCGAACGGCAGCGGGCGCAACACGACGGCATAGACGACGCTGAAAATCGCGGTCGTAGCCCCGATGCCCAGCGCAAGTGTGAGCACGGCCACGGCGGTGAAGCCGGGGTTCTTCAGCAATTGGCGCAAGGCGAATCTCAAATCATTCATGGTTCGTTAAATCGTTAAAAAGGTTGAATCGTTAAATCGGCGGACGGGGCGAAAGAGCTCTGGCAATTCGGTTTCACGTTTTAACGATTCAACGGTTCAACAATTTGCGATTTGATCAGTAGTCAGTTGTCCGTGGTCAGTGGTCTGTTGTCCGTTGTCATTTGTTCTTTTATTCCGCATTCCGCGCTCCGCGTTCCGAGTTCGGGTCATTCGTATCGCAGCGCTTCCATCGGATCGACTTTCGCGGCGCGGCGCGCGGGGACCAGACAGGCTAAGCAGGCAACAACGACCAAAAGCAGCGAGAGGCCGCCGTAAGTCGTCGCATCAGTCGGTTTCACTCCGTAGAGCAAACTCGACATGACGCGAGTGATGGCCAAGGCTCCCGTCAAGCCAGTCGCGACGCCTGCGAGAGCAAGGGTCATCCCTTGCTTGATGACGAGCTTGATCACTTCTCTGCTTTGAGCGCCCAAAGCCATGCGTACACCGATTTCGTGAGTTCGTTGGCTCACCGAATAGGAAATTACACCGTAAATGCCCACCACGGCGATCAGCAGTCCCAACGCGGCGAAGGAACCCAGAAGGATCGCGTTGAAACGGCGCGGCGCCACCTGTCCGGACAGGATTTGTTCGAGCGCCCGTATGCCTGCGACAGGATCAGTGCGGTTCATGGCCAGAATCTCCGCGCGAAGATTTGACGCCAGGTTTTTTGAGCGTTCGTCCGTTCGAACGATCAATTGCAGACCGATGGGATACCATTGCTTGAATGGAACATAAATCTCCGGCACGACCAGGCTTTCAAACCCGTTTGGTTTAACGTCACCAACGACGCCCACCACTTTCCGTGGTCCGTTCAGGTTGAGGATGTGGCCCACCGGGTCTTCGCCGCCGAAATAATGCCGCGCCAGGGCTTGATTGATCGTGACGACCCGTTCGGATTGTCCCGTGTCGTTTTCAGAGAAGGGCCGCCCTCTCGCCACCGGGATTTGCAGGACACGGAAGTAATCGGCACTGACGCCCCGTACGTGGGCCATTTGATCCCTGTCTCGTTCGGGAGAGGGATGCCCCTCAACCGTGAAGTCGTAGCTGGTGTCACCGCCCAAAAGCGGCAAATAATCGACTACTGCAAACGATTGCGCGCCGGGCAGCCGTTGGACGCGCTGAAAAAGCTCCGCGTAGTAATCGTCACGCTTCGGGTATTTGGATTGATCGGGCCAGCACGCAACGGACAGGACATTTTCCGGATTGAAACCCAGGTCGGTGTGAGTCACGAGCCAGTAGCTTTTGACCAGCAAGCCGGCGCCAACCAATAGCACCAGCGCCAGCGCAACCTCCGCGACTACCAATAAGCTCCGGAACCAGGATCGCGAAGAGCCGCCGAATAAACCCCATTCTCCCTTCATCAGCGAATTGGACAAGTCGGATTTTGCGCTCTGTAACGCCGGCACCGTCCCCAAGACAAGACCCGCCAGGAGCGTGATGGCCGCCGTAAATCCCAGGACCCACGGATCAACGTGAATCTCCACGATTCTCGGAAAATTTTGCGGCAGAATCGAAATCACCAGCTTCAAGACCCATCCCGCCAACAGCAACCCGGCGACAGCCCCCAGAACGCACAACAGAAGACTTTCGGTGAGAAACTGGCACAACAGCCTGAACCGGGTTGCGCCGAGCGCAGATCGAACGGCAATCTCTCGTCCTCGTGAAGCGGCGCGAGCCAGCAGCAGGTTGGCGACATTGGCGCACGCGATTAACAGCACGAAACTGACAGCGCCAAAGAGGATGAGGAGCGCCGGACGAGCTTGTCCGACGAGTGAGTCGTGCAAAAGCATTACACGCATCCCGCGATCGGTGTTGCTCGCCGGGTATTGTTTCGCAAGCCGCAGAGCTATCGTGCTTGCCTCGGCTTGGGCCTGTTCAAGACCAATCCCCGGTTTCAACCGCGCGAGCACATGAACCGACAACGAGTTCCGGCTGTCTCGCCCATCGGAAAACCAAGTAAGCGGAATGAATAAGTCAGGCTCCAATTGCAGTGTTGGTTCAGTGGGGAATGTGAAATCCGGCGCGGTCACCCCGACGACAATGTAACTGTTATCGCTGAATCGGACGATTTGACCGACGATTCCAGGGTCTGAACCAAAGCGCCGTTGCCAAAAGCCATGACTCAATATGACAACCTGGCTGTTGGTAGCTTGAGCTTCCTCAGGAAGAAAGGTTCGCCCCAAGAAAGGCTGCACGCCGAGCGCGGCAAACAGATTGGTGCTGATGGCGGCGCCTTTCATCCGAACCGGCTCCTCATCTTGCCGGTCGATGAAGTCCCACGGCCGCCAGCCTGCGATCTCTTCAAAAGCCGTGCTTTGATTCTTCAGGTCAACGAAATCCGGCGGAGAAACCCAAACGCTTTGTTCACGCGTCTTCTCGTTTTGCCAGAAGACTTGCGCGAGCCGACCAGGGTCTTTGTAAGGAAGCGGCTGGAGTATGAGAGCGTTGACTGCGCTGAAGATGGCCGTGTTCGCCCCGATGCCCAGCGCCAGCGTAAGCACCGCCACGGCGGTGAAGCCGGGGTTCTTCAGCAATTGACGGAAGGCGTAGCGAAGGTCGTTCATATTTTCGATTTATGATTTACGATTTACGATTTGGTCAGTGGTCCCTTGTCAGTTGCAGGCCAAATTCCCAAACCCCAAACCCCAAGCGCCAAAGAAATCCCAAGCATCAAGTTCCAAACGCCGCTGCGGAGGCTCCCGGTTGGAGATTTAGATTTGGGGCTTATTTGGGTTTTGGGTTTTGGGATTTGGAGTTTTCATTCGTATCTCAGCGCCTCCATCGGATCGACCTTGGACGCGCGGCGTGCCGGCAGCCAGGAGGCGAACAGCGCCACGACCGCCAGTAAGACCGGAATCGCAACAAACGTCATGGGATCAGTGGAGCCAACGCCGAAGAGCAGGCTGCGTATGAGTCGAGTCAGTGTGAAAGCGCCGGTCAGTCCCAGCCCGATACCCGCACAGGCCAGTGTCATCCCCCGCCTCAGAACCATTCGGATCACGGTGCGGCGACTCGCACCCAACGCGATGCGGATGCCGATCTCGCGGGTACGCTGGGAGACAGAGTAGGCGATCACGCCGAACAACCCGGACACCGCCAGGAGCAACGCAGCCGCGCCGAACACGCTGAACAACAGTCCGCTCGTTCGGGTGGGAAAGAGGGCCAGTGACAGATGCTGTTCCAGGGTTCCCAGCCGCGAGAACGACAGCCGCGAGTCAATTTCCTGTTGCGCGCTCGGCAGGGCCGCAAGGACGGTCCGGGCATTACCGCGCACATGCGCCACGAACGTGGAGCGCGGGCCGGGGTGCTGAAGCCGGCAGCGGAACACCACGGGATGCGGATTCTCACCGAGGGTACGATACTTTCCGTTTTCCACCACGCCGATGATTTCATAGGTGTCCCCCTCGCCTGGCTTTCCCTCGAACAGGTGGCGCCCCACCGCAGCCTGGCCGGGCCAGAATTGTTCCGCCAGGGCCCGCTTGATGACTGCCACCTGCGGAAGACCTTTCCGGTCGCGAGAGTCGAACTCGCGGCCCTTCAACAGCGTGGTTCCCAGAGTTGCAAAGTAGCCCGGGCCCACATCGAACGTCTGAAACGGAAAACCGTTTGGATCGGGCGGAGATTCACGCCCTTCCACGTTGAACGAAATTCCGAGATATCTCGTGTCGAGCGGCAGATAGTTGGCAAAGCAGACCGATTGCACGCCCGGCAAGGCCGCCACGCGTTCGAGGAATCTTTCGTTGAATTGCTCGATCTGCTCGATCGAATAACCGTAGTCTTTCAGATTCACTTCGGCGGTTACACGGTTCTGCACTTGGAAGCCCAGGTTGACGCTCTGGGCGTTGAACAGACTGCGCAAGCACAGCGCCCCGCTGATCAAGAGGACAAGGCAAACGGCGACTTGCCCGACGATAAGCGCACTGGCAAAACGCGATCGCTTGGGACCGGCGGCAGGGGACTCATCCTTCAAAGCAGAGGCAAGATTCACGTTCGTGCCCTGCCATGCGGGCGCCAGACCGAACACAATTCCGGTGAACAATGAAACCAACGCAGTGAAAGCGAAAACGCGAACGTCCAGTCCGACCTCGGGTCGAATCGGCAACGTCGGCGGTGTGAGGCGCATCAGCACTGGCACGAACCAATACGTCAGCAGCACACCCACGCCGCCGCCCAGCAGCGCAAGCAGCACACTTTCGGTCAAAAGTTGTCGCATCAGTCGCGCCCGCGAAGCGCCGATGGAACTTCGCACCGCCATTTCGCGCCGGCGCGCGACAGCGCGCGCGAGCATCAGATTGGCCGCATTGGCACAGGCGATGAGCAGCACCATGAACACAGCGCCCATGAACACGCCGGTAAACGCCCTCACAAAACCTCTGAACGGCACCGGCACCATCGTCGTCGGGAAAACCGCCGCCGCGAGGCCGCGGTTTTGCTTGGAGTCCAGTTCCTCGAACTGGCTCGTCAAGGCCGTCAATTCCGCCTCCGCCTGCTTCGCGCTGACGCCCGGTTTGAGCCGGCCTGCTCCGAAGTGCGAGAACGCGCCAGTGCGCGTGTGCCATTCCGGATCGTGCAACACCGTCGGCGCCATCATGAACGGCGCCCACAGGTCCGGAGCGAGTCCCGCCACCAAACCCGTGAATCTGTTGGGAGCCACGCCGATGATCGTCAAATCGACCCCATTGATCGTGAGCGTCCTTCCGACCGCCTGTGGATTACTTCCAAGACTGTTTTTCCAAAATCGCTCACTGATAACCGCCACGGGGACAGCGCCTGGATGACGATCCTCCGCGGGGGTGAACGCTCGTCCCAAAAGCATCTCGACCCCGCAAACGGCGAAAAAATTCCCGGACACGAACTGGCATTGAATGGATTGGCCGACCCCCTCGCGATTCCAACTGACGAAGGGCGTTTCCGGGTCGAAGGCGGCTAAGGACACAAATGATTGGTTCTGGTCTCGCAAATAAGCGTAGCCTGGATAACTCAATCCTCGATACCGCTCGAAGGGAGAACCGGCTTTGGGTTGTTGCCACCACACCTGCCAGAGTTCGGCCGGCGCCTCGACAGGTGGCGGACGAAGCAACAGTGCGTTGACAAAGCCAAAAATCGTTGTGTTGGCGGCAATGCCCAGGCTGAGAGACAAGACGGCCACGGCGGTGAAACCCGGGTTCTTCAGCAACTGGCGGAAGGCGAATTTCAAATCATTCATGGTTAGTTAAATCGTTAAAAAGGTTGAATCGTTGAATCGGCGGACTGGGCGAAAGAGCTTTGGCAATTCGGTTTCACGTTTTAACGATTCAACGGTTCAACAATTTGCGATTGGGTCAGTCGTCAGTGGTCCGTGGTCTGTTGTGCGTTGTCATTTGTTCTTTTATTCCGCATTCCGCGCTCCGCGTTCCGAGTTCGGGTCATTCGTACCTCAGCGCCTTCATCGGATTGACTTTCATCGCGCGGGAGACGGATCTCGGTCGGTCAGCGCAGCCGATTCATTCAAGCGGATGTCGCCCGCACTTGCGCGCAGGCTCAACATCGGACCGCCTCCGTTGATTTTGCCCCGCAAATTGCCGGGCTTCTGTTCGCCTGACACGGTCATGGTGACCGGGATTGCGCTGACGACTTTTCCACCGCTGCTCTCTGCGTCGAGGTCAACTGCAACCGAGCGAGGCAGCGTCACCGTGATGTCGCCTCCCGAGACTTCCAGGTGGGAATCCGCCTTGGGCTGTGCTCCCAGACCCACGATGATCGGGCCGCTGGAGGTGTGCGCCAGCACCACGTCGCGAGCTTCGTTCACCTCGATCTTTCCGCCCGAATTCCTGGCGTTCAGTTTGCCCTTCGCCCGCTTGATCACAATCGAGCCGCTGGAAGTGCGGGCCACAGTCTCCCCATCGGCCTGGTCTATGCGCACGTCGCCGCCCGAATTCTTTGCTTCCACTTTGCCTTTCGCC
>Ga0066690_10000781_pt1 | contig 10717 bp, 9 predicted proteins | sample GraSoiAngelo_139_FD_62303 | JGI IMG/M metagenome (GOLD analysis project Ga0066690, IMG submission 62303) | Grasslands soil microbial communities from the Angelo Coastal Reserve, California, USA - 14_0929_12_20cm | ecosystem: Environmental > Terrestrial > Soil > Grasslands | place: USA...
GTCAAGGTGGGAGACCGTGTCGCGGAAAAAGCCGCCTGGCGCTACCTGCAACCGGAGCGGGCCGACCTGAAGGACTACATCGCCTTCTACTGGGACATGATGGACGCCTGGTTCGAGGAGGATGACGAGGTGTTCGTCCATCCCCGTGATCCCTACCATCGGGTGGACGTCCTGCTTAGCTCGCGGCACGTGAAAATCGTGGTGGGCGGCGTCGTGGTCGCGGAAACGAACCGGCCCCGGCTGTTGTTCGAGACCGGCCTGCCGACTCGGTATTACATCCCCAAAGTCGATGCGCGGCTCGACCTCTTGACCCCGACGAGCACCTCGACCCGTTGCCCCTACAAGGGCAAGGCCGCCTACTGGTCGGTCAACGTCAACGGCAGGGAGTTCAAGGACATCGTGTGGAGTTACCCGGCGCCGATTCCGGAGTGCCCCAAGATCGAGAACCTCCTGTGCTTCTACGACGAAAAGGTCGATGCGGTCTACGTCGATGGCGGGCTGCAGCCGCGTCCGGTCACGCCCTGGTCGTAGCCCAAGCATCGCTCGCATGCGATCGGCGCGGCGTACGCTGAAGCCGTGAGTCGATCATGGTCCCGTGCCGAGCTGGCCGCCCGAATCGACCACACGCTCCTCGATCCGGCGGCGACGCAGCACGACGTGCTGATGGCGTGTGAGATCGCCCGACGCAACCAGTGCGCCACCGCGTGCCTGAACTCGAACTGGGTGACCCAGGCGAGTGATGTGCTGAAGGGGAGTGGGGTCGGGATCGCCGCAGTGGTCGGCTTCCCCTTTGGCGCCGCCCACGTGGACGCCAAAGCCCACGAGGCCGCCCTGGCGGTCGCCGATGGCGCTACCGAGATCGACATGGTGATCGATATCGGGCGGCTGAAGGACCGGGAAAGCGATGCCGTCCGGGCCGATATCGCCAGTGTCGTCGCGGCGGCAGGCGGCCGTCCGGTGAAGGTGATCCTCGAATGCGCCCGCCTGACGGACGACGAGAAGCGGCTCGGATGCGGGCTGGCCGTGGAAGCCGGGGCGGCATTCGTCAAGACCTCGACCGGCTACCTCGGACACGGCGCAACCCTCCACGACGTGACCCTGATCCGCGCCGCGGTGGGTCCGAATCTCGGCGTCAAGGCCAGCGGCGGCATCCTCTATTACGAGGATGCGGTGGCGATGCTCGAGTCAGGCGCCACCCGGCTGGGGATGAGTCACACGCAGCAGGTCCTGGATTCGATCCCGACCGAAATGCGGGCTGCCATGCGCGCTAGCCGGAATTGAGAAGCTGCCGGTAGCGGAAACACGTGACCAGGTGGTCGTTGACCAGCCCGGTCGCCTGCATGAACGCATAACAGATGGTGGGCCCGACAAAGGTCGCGCCGCGCCGCAGCAAGTCTTTGCTCAGTTCGCGCGATTCTGGGGTTTCCGCCGGGATCGCCGCCAGCCTCTTCCAGGTGTTTCGGCGCGGGCGGCCGCCGACGAACGACCAGACATAGCGATCAAACGAACCGGCCTCGGTGGCAATCGCCGACACGACTCGGGCGTTCTTCACGGCACTCTCGATCTTGCGGCGGTTGCGCACGATGGCGGGCGATTGAAGCAGCCGGCTGACGGTCGCGTCGTTGAAGCGCGCGACGGCTTTCGGCTCGAACTTGCGAAACGCCTGCCGGTAGCCCTCGCGCTTTCGCAGGATCGTCATCCAGCTCAACCCCGCCTGGGCGCCTTCCAGCACCAGGAACTCGAACAGCAGGCGATCGTCGTGAACCGGCACGCCCCACTCACGGTCGTGGTACTCGAGCATCAACGGATCCCCTTCGGCCCAACTGCAGCGGGTCGTCGCCACGCTTTATAGTCGCACGATGCCGGATATGCCGCCCTGGTCGTTCGAACCCAGGGGCCGTTATGACGAGCACATCTTCGAGAGCGAGGTGCTGAAGAACAATCCGCTTGGCGATCCCCACCGGCGTCCGCTGTGGGTGTATCTGCCGCCTGGCTACGAGGCGGACCCGAAGCGCCGCTACCCGAGCATCTACGTCATTCAGGGGTTGACCGGCCAGCTCGACATGTGGCGCAACCGGCCGGCCTTCCGGCAGAACTTTCCCGAGCTCGCCGACGCCCAGTTCGCCGCGGGCGGGGCACCGCACTGCATCCTTATCTATGTCGACTGCTGGACGTCGCTCGGCGGGAGCCAGTTCCTGGACTCGCCGGGGACCGGTCGGTATCACACCTATCTGTGCGATGAGGTGGTGCCCTGGGTCGACGGCCACTACCGCACCCGGGCGGAGGCACGTCACCGAGGGATCGTGGGAAAGTCGAGCGGCGGCTACGGCGCAATGGTGACGCCGATGCTGCGGCCGGACCTGTTCGGCGGCCTGGCGACCCACGCGGGCGATGCGCTCTTCGAGCTCTGCTACGCGACCGGTTTCCCCAAGTCGGTGCGCACGCTCCGCGACAAGTACCAGGGATCATTCGACGAATTCTGGAAAGACTTCCGGAGCCGCCCGGCCTTCAGCAAGGAGGGCGACGGCGAGCTCCTCAACGACTGGTGCATGGCGGCGTGCTACTCCACCGACGACGATGGAACGGTCCGGCTCCCATACGATCCCGCGACCGGCCGGCAGATCCCGGACGTCTGGGAACGCTGGCTGCGCTGGGACCCGGTTCGCATGGTCCCCAGGCACGCCGAAGGGCTGCGCCAGCTGCGCGCCATCTATATCGACGCCGGTAATCGGGACCAGTATTTCCTCGACCTCGGCGCGGAGGCGTTCCGGCGTGCGCTCGAGGCGATCGGGGTGACCGACCTCTTCTTCGAGCTCTTCGACGCCACCCACGACGCGATCGAGTATCGCTATCCGATCGCGGTGAAGTACCTGGCCGAACGCCTGACTCCCTAGCGCGCTCCTGGCCGAACATCCGGGTGCCTTCCCGGCCATCCGGGTGAGGGCAGCGAAGGCACTCCGAACCTATTGTCAAGCCATCGAACTTCGCGGGTAAGGAGCAACGAAAGCCAAATGGGTTCTCTCAAAGATCTCTCGCAGGAAATCGAACAACTGGTCGAGAAGGCCAGCAAAAGTGTGGTCCGGGTGGACGCGCGCCGCGGTCGCGCCGGCACCGGCATCGTCTGGGACAGCGGCCTCATCCTGACCGCCAACCACGTCGTTGAGCAGGAGGACGACATCACCGTCGTGGTCGATGACAAGACCTCGAAGGCCACCCTGGTCGGTCGCGATCCGGCCACCGACCTGGCTCTCCTCAAGGTCGATGGATTGTCCGCCCCGGCAATGCCGCGGGCGAAGGTCGACGGCCTCAAACCTGGCCAGATCGTGCTGGCGATCGGCCGTCCCGGCAGCCTGAAGGCGACCTTCGGCACCATCAGCGCCGTCTCATCCTCCTGGCGCGGCTGGCGAGGCAGCGAGATCGAGCACCTGATCCAGACGAATGCGCCGCTGTATCCCGGTTTCAGCGGCGGCCCGCTGGTTGACGTCGAAGGGCGGGCGGTCGGGATGAACAGCTGGGTCTTCGGCCGAGGCGACGGTCGCGCGATCGCGATGGACGTCGCCGAGCGGGTGGTGCAGAGCCTTCGCACCGATGGCCGGATCAAGCGACCCTACCTCGGCATCGGCACTCAGGAAGTGCCCCTCCCGGACGCCGTCAAGGCTCGAGTGAACCAGGAGAGTGGCCTGCTGATCGTGGCGGTCGAGCCCCAGAGTCCGGCCGACAAAGCCGGCCTGATGCAGGGGGACACGCTGCTCGCGCTGGACGGCACGGTGACCGATAGCCTCGAGGACCTGTACGCGGGACTTCGCAAGACCACGGTCGGCGCCTCTCAGAAGGTCAAAGTGGTTCGAGCCGGCGAGGTCAAGGAGCTCACCGTGACGGTGGGGGAAGCGGCCCGCTAGGGCTCTGAAACGGCGGCGTCGCAGTTCGATTAACGACCATCGCGGCTACTTCGGGATTGATGAGGCGGCTGGTTGATTCTTAAGGCCCCGATTTATGGCAATCAACCGCCGCCTTTTGATCGTGCTCACCGGATGGGCAGCTGTTTCCCTACTCTTCGCCGCCTGGCTGACGTTTTCCTGGGGCGGCATCGAGAGCACGCAACGATTCGACGACCTGGGTGAGTTCGTCATCGCCTTCATCGCGGCCGGCGCCTGCGCCTACGCCGCCTTCCGACATCGCCACCGCACCCGGATCGCCTGGGCGCTGATCAGCGTCTCAGCCTTTTGCTGGGGCCTGGGGGAGGTCGCCTGGTCGTACTACGAGCTGCTCCTCGGCCGGCAGGTGCCGTTCCCCTCGCCGGCCGACGTGGGCTACCTGGCGGCCGTGCCGTTTGCCATTGCCGGCGTCCTCTGCTTCCCATCGGCGCCGTCGCGGCTGACCTCGCTGGCGCGAACGATCCTCGATGGGCTCCTGATTGCCGGCTCACTCCTGATCGTCAGTTGGGCAACCGTGCTGGGCACGGTCTATCGCGGTGGGTCGGACAGCATCTGGGCCCAACTGATCAGCCTTGCCTACCCCACCAGCGACGTCGTGATCGCCACCATGATCATCATCCTGGCGGCCCGCGCCCCGAGGAGCACGCGACTGCCCCTCTACTTGCTCGCCGGTGGATTGCTGGCCAATCTCCTCGCCGATAGCGGCTTTGCCTACCTGACCACGACCAATACGTACGGGCCTGGAAACGTGGTCGATGCCGGCTGGGCCGCCGGCTACCTGTTGATCGCCATCGCTGCCTTCGTCTCCGCGTCGACCCCCGCGTTGGCGGCAACCTCGCCGGGGCCGCCAGGACGTTTGCGGCTGTTGCTTCCCTACCTTCCGGTGGGCGCCGCCGCGGTCGTTGCCGGCTTCGAAGAGCTGCAGCCCGGTGAGCTCGATCCCGTCATCTTCTGGTGCCTGTTCGTCGTGATCGGCCTGGTCGTCGTCCGGCAGTTCCTGACGCTGAACGACAACCTGACTCTCAACCGACAGTTGGAGGCCAATGCCGCCGCCCTCGCCAAGGGTCGGGAGCACTTTCGCTCGCTGGTTCAAAACTCGTCTGACGTGATCACCTTGATCGGCGGCGATGGACTGATCCGGTACCAGAGCGCCTCAGTGGAACGCATCCTCGGCTTCAACGACACGCAATTGATCGGAACCCCGTTCGGCGAGCTCGTCCACCCGGACGATCGCACCCAGGTGCTGCGCAAGATCGACGAGGCGATCAACATCATCGGCCCTCCGATCGCGATCGAATGCCGGCTTCGCCGGGAAGACGACTCCTACTGCCCGGTCGAGGTGACGATGACCAATCTGCTCGGGCTGCCGGCGGTGCAGGGCCTGGTCCTCAACACGCGTGATGTCAGCGAGCGCAAGAGCCTGGAGGAGAAGCTGACCCACCAGGCCTTTCATGATTCGCTGACCAACCTTCCCAACCGAGCCGCCTTCCGTATTCACCTGGACCACGCGTTGAACGCCGACGCCGACCACCGGATTGCGGTGCTCTTCCTCGATCTCGACGACTTCAAGGCGGTCAATGACACCCTCGGTCACGACATCGGCGACCAGCTGCTGGCTGCGGTTGGTGCCCGTATCGCCTCGACGCTCCGCCCGGGCGACACGGTGGCTCGCCTGGGGGGCGACGAGTTCGCGGTGCTGCTGAAAAACATGGAGGACGAACAGATCGCCCTGCGGGTCGCCGACCGGATCACGCGCCAGCTGGTCCCACCGTTTGCCATCGGCGGCAAGGAAATCTCGATGCATGCCAGCATCGGGATCGCCGGCCTCGTGACCGGTGAGGAAGCGGCCGATGATCTGGTTCGCAACGCCGACGTGGCGATGTACATCGCGAAGTCCAAAGGCAAGGCCCGCTACGTGGAATATGAGGCATCGCTGGCAAGTGCCGCCCTGGAGAGGATGGAGCTCGAGTACGACCTCCACACCGCGCTCAGCGAGAAGCAGTTCGTGGTCCATTACCAGCCGGTGGTGATGCTGGAGAGCGGCGCGGTCCACAGCGTCGAGGCGCTCGTCCGATGGAACCATCCGCGACGTGGCTTGCTCTACCCGGCCGACTTCATCGGGGTCGCCGAGCAGAGCGGCGTGATCGTGGAGCTCGGGCGCTGGGTCCTGCAGCAGGCAGCCCGTGACGGACGCCGCTGGCAGGTTCGGTACCCATCGACGCCCGCCATGCAGATCAGCGTCAACGTCTCCGGTCGTCAGCTGCAACACCCGGATCTGATCACCGAAGTCATGGACGCCATCGATGCCGCTGGGCTCGACCCACAATCCCTGATTCTGGAGTTGACCGAGAGCGTGCTGATGGCGGATACGGAGCCCGTGGCCCGGACGCTGCAGGACCTGCGCGGCCGAGGCATCCGCCTCGCGCTGGACGATTTCGGCACCGGTTACTCATCGCTGGGACATCTGCGGGACTTCCCGGTCGACATCCTGAAGATGGATCGCTCCTTCGTGGCTGGAATTGGCAGCGGGCTAGCCGACGGCGCCATCCTGCGGGCGATCATCGGGCTGGCGAACAGCCTGGGGCTGATGACGATCGGGGAAGGCATCGAGCGACCGGAACAGCTGGCGGCATTGAACGCGATGGGCTGCCACGCCGGCCAGGGGTTCTATCTATCGAAACCGCTGGATCATGCGGCGATGGACGATCTGCTCGCCTCGTGCATCCAGTCGGGAACCGGCCGGCAACTCCCGCCGAGCTGGCGGATGACCGCCTAGCGTCGAGCGAGGCCGCTAGGGTCCGCGAAACACTGCCTTGATGCGGTCGGTCACCGCCTGGCAGTCCTCTTCGGAATACTCCGGCGGAAAGGCCAGGTCGACTTCGATCGTTTCGCCGCGAGCGTCGGCTAGCTCGAAGTGGCGTCGCTTCCGGTGCATTCTGGTTGGAGGCTCGCCGACGTGCTCGGTGATCCCGGCGGCCCGGAGCCGGTCGACCTCGGCGCGAACCTTGTCGACCGTCACCCCCGATGACGCCAGCATCGAGGCACCCAGGCCGTCGCCTTCCAGCAAGATGGCTAACAAGATGTGATTGGTCCCGACATGGGAGCTTGCCTGCCGCCGGGCTTCGTCGAACGACATCTCAATGATGGTCTTCACTCGAGACGTCGGGATGATCTGTTGGACAACTCGGGCTTCGCTGTCTCCGAGGACCTCCAGCATGGTCTTCCGCAGGCCGTCGACGCTCTGGCCGAGGCTCAGTAGCGCTCGCCCGCCCAGGCCTTCCTGGCGGATCAGCCCGATGACCAGGTGCTCAGTACCGATGTATGCGAGCCGAGACCGCTCAGCCTCCTCCTGTGCAAGCGCCAATACACCCTTGGCCTCGTTAGTGAACCGTTCGAATGGATACATGGTTCTGCCGCCATTCAACCACTAAGATTGCTAGCTCATGCGCGCCCGGGGGGCCGCTGCGCTGGCGGCGCTGCTCGCGCTTGCCGGCTGCGACAGTGGCCAGCTCAAAGAGCCCAGCCTACCGCCGCCGCACCTCATCAGCGGTCCGATTGACCTGCCGGCCGCCTGCTCGACGAGACCGCAGGCGCCGGATCATCCGGGCGAACCGTCGCTTGCCGTCGATCCGGGGGATCCGCGAGAGCTCGTCGCGGCCTGGCAGGAGAATCGTTCGCCCGACGATGTGGGCATCGTCGTGGCGGTCAGCCATGACGGCGGCACCAGCTGGACTCGTGCCGCCCTACCCTCGGTCCTGGCCTGCACCGGCGGCCTATATGTGCACGCGGGCGATCCGTGGGTATCGATCGGCCGGGACGGCGTGGTTTACGTCTCGGCCCTTGTCGTGCGACCGCGAACCGCCGCCGGCACCACGAGGGACATTGTCGTCAGCATCTCGCGTGACCACGGGGCAACCTGGGAGCGTCCGGCCGTCGTCGAAAGTGCGACCATGCCGCCGAGCTTCCCCGATAAAGAGACGATCCTGGCCGACCCCCGACGTCCCGGCTACGGGTACGTGGTGTGGGCCGAGTACGGCGCGACCGCCAGCAGCGTGTCGCCGGTGGACCAGGTGGTCTTCGCACGGACCACCGACGCCGGCCGAACCTGGTCGAAACCGGCCCCAATCTACAGCGGCCAGGATGAAGCGCAGCAGAATCAGCTGCTGATGACGGCAGGCGGCGTGCTACTCGACGTGTTCGTCGAAGGCTCGTCACTCCCGAGCACCCCCCATCCGCCGCCGTTGCCGGTAAAGATCCGGGTGCTGCGCTCGACCGATCAGGGGCAGAGCTGGTCGGCGCCGGTCGACGCCGCGAATTTCACCTACACGAATGCCGTCGATCCGGGCAGCGGCGCCCAGCTGCGCTTCTTCGGCCAGGACATCGTCGCGACCGCGGCGGGCAACGCGGTCTACGTGGCCTGGTTCGAGAACCACGCCGACTTCTCGACCATCCTGGTCGCCCGGTCGGAAGATGCCGGCCGCCACTGGCGCCCAGCGCAGGTGGTGGTGCGGCAGAAACCCGAAGCATTCCTTCCAACCCTGGCGGTGGCCGGTGATGCAACCGTCGGCATGCTGTGGTTTGACGTTCGCCACTTTGTCTCGGGCAGCTCACGGCTCGATACCGACGTCTGGTTCAGCACCTCACGCGATCGGGGCGCCCACTGGGTTCACCGCCATGCCGCCGGGCCCTTCGACCTCCGCACCGCCCCCAGAGGAAATCTCGGGCCCTTCATCGGTGATTACATGGGTGTGGTCGGATTGCCGGATGGATTTGGTGCCGTCTTCGTTCAGGCTAGACCGCAAAGCCGCAACGGGCCGACCGATGTCTTCTTCTCGCGTATCACGGGGTCGTCATGAGATCGAGGCGTATAGTCGGCCGAGGTGCTGCCCAACGGACGCAATCGAGATTCTCGAGGAGGAAGCGATGGCAGGAACAGGAACGAAAGCGACCAGCGAACAGAAGCGGGCACGAATTCGCAAAAGCTACGACCTGAGCGCGAAAGGTGATTACGAGGGATCAGTTCAAGCGGCATGGGCCGACAACGGAGTCTTCCACAGCCAGATGCGGGGCCGGGAATTTCGGGGCAAAGCCGCGATCAGGGACGAGGTCAAAAAGCAGAACCAGGAAGTCAAGACCACCTGGCACGTGCATGACGTCCTGGTGAGCGACGATCACGCGGTGGCTCTCCTCGAGGCGGAGCAGGAGGGCGACCGCCGGCGGATTGTCCACGTGATGCACCTGGACGACAGCGGCCTGATCGAGGAAGCCTGGGCGGTCTTCAACCCGACCGACTAGCGCTGCCGATCGCGGGCTAACTCGGCCGCCGGCCGAAGAAGTTGGTGCCGATCAGGGTCATGACGAGTTTGCCGTCCTGGTTGCGGACGGTGCCCCGCCAGCGCACGATGCCCATCGACGGCCGGCTGTTGGAGGCGCGCGTCTCGAGGATCTCCATCGAGCCATGCAGGGTGTCGCCCGGGCGCACCGGCAGCGGCCAGCGCAATTCTTCCACGCCGGGCGAACCGAGGCTGCTGGTTTTTGCGACGAGGTTCTCGACGAGGAGCCGCATGAAGAGCGCGACCGTGTGCCAGCCGCTCGCGATCAAGCCACCGTAGATCGTGAATTCGGCTGCCCTCGGGTCCGTGTGCATCGGTTGCGGGTCATACTGGCGGGCGAAGGCAATGATGTCCGCCTCGCCGACCGTGACCGAACCGACGTCGATGACGTCGCCAACGTGGAAGTCCTCGTAGAAACGGGTCACCGGCGCATTATCCCTCCCCCGCTTGCGGGGGAGGGCAGGGTGGGGGCGCCTACTTTTCCCTCCCCCGCTTGCGGGGGAGGGCAGGGTGGGGGCTTCCCGTACAGTAGGGCCCGGTGTACTCGGCGTCCCGCTCGGATATTGAACGCGCCCGCGGGCTTCGATCCACGATGACGGATGCTGAAGAACGTCTCTGGATGCGACTGCGTCGCGATCAGATTGCAGGACAACGTTTTCGCCGCCAAGTCCCCATCGGCCAGTACGTCGTTGACTTCGCGTGTCGCAAAGCACGTGTGGTAATTGAGGTCGACGGAAGCCAGCATGCCGCTTCATCGATGCAAGATGATCGACGGACGGCGTGGCTAGCGTCCCGCGGGTATCGGGTTCTAAGGTTTTGGGACAACCAGGTCCTCACGGAGACGGATGAAGTACTAGAAACCATTCGCGCCGCCCTACCCGCGGGCCCCCACCCTGCCCTCCCCCGCGAGCGGGGGAGGGAAATTCGAGGGAGCTAGCCGCCGAGATAAGCATTCTGGACGTCCGGGTCTGGGCGCGGCGCGGATAATCACCTCATGAAACTCCAGAGTCAATCCGTGTGGCTGGATGGGCTCCAGCGGCATCTGAAGGACTTACAGGAAGACGCGTACGAGGGCGTATCGGGGTCCGATCGCGATCGACGTTACGAGGCAGCCTTCGAGCTCCTGACACCGATCGCGGTCGAGGTTCTGCAGCAGCTCAACGCCTCTCTCTTGCGTGACACCGGCGCGGTGTCGGTTTGGCCACCTGGACCGGACGGCCACGGCGGCTCCGTCGGGTCATGGGTCATGACCTGGCCCGAGCTCTCGCAGTCGACCAACCGAATAAGTGGGAGCGTTCTTCAACCGGTCACGATCAGCGCCGTGTTCCCGCCGGGGTTTACGCATCCGCATCTCGTCGCCGGCGGACCGGTCAGTCCGCGAGCCCCGACGCTCGTCGCCTGGCCCATGCAGGTAACCTCGCATCAGGATGCCGAGCACCACCGTCCCGT
>Ga0066690_10000784_pt1 | contig 10712 bp, 11 predicted proteins | sample GraSoiAngelo_139_FD_62303 | JGI IMG/M metagenome (GOLD analysis project Ga0066690, IMG submission 62303) | Grasslands soil microbial communities from the Angelo Coastal Reserve, California, USA - 14_0929_12_20cm | ecosystem: Environmental > Terrestrial > Soil > Grasslands | place: USA...
CTCGTTTTGGTTGCCGCTGCGCGGACACCCTGACTGGTGTCCGCTGCCGCTCCCGTCGGCCGCCGGGGCCGCGGCGGCCTCCTTACGCCCTCAACGAGCGGTGTCCCTCCCCGCCTGACGAACCGATGCGCCGAGACGCATGGGGACGTGCGGGATGCCGTCCTCTATCCACGATTCTCCGCTCACCTTGAACCCGAAGCTTGCATACCAGTCGCGGAGGTACTCCTGCGCTTTCAGGCAAACAGGTGGGGCGGATAACTCGATCGCATGGCGCATCAGCGCTGTCGCCAAACCGTGGTTGCGTTGATCGGCTCGAGTCGCGACGCGCCCGATCGAGCGCTCATGAGTGTCATCCAGTGTGCGGAGAGCGGCGACAACATCGCCGCGCGCGTCTTCGAGCCAGAGGTGCAGGGTCGATGGCTCGAGGTCGCGTCCGTCCATGTCGGCGTAGGCGCAGTTCTGCTCCACCACGAACACGTCGCTCCGGAGACGCAGGATGCCGTAGAGGGTCGCCGGCGACAGCTCCTGGAAGCGAGCTGCGTGGACCTCGGGCGGGGACGGCATCGCCGAAGTATCGGCCGGCGGCCTCCGATGGAGCGCTCCGGTGGAGGGCTTGACAGCCCGTGTACTGTATGTGATCACCCAATGGACGCCGAGCGCTTGCAGGAGCGCGTCCTGATCGTGGACGACGACCCTTCCTTCCGGACGTATCTCGATCTGAGACTGCAGCGCGAGTCCGCGTCGACGTACCAGGCACCGTCAGCCGAAGAGGCGCTGGAAGCGCTCGAGGCATTCGGGCCGACCGTGATGATCGTCGACGTCGTGCTACCGGGGATGACCGGGCTCGACCTGGTTCGCCAGCTCCGCGGGGATGGCGTGCACCGGCGGCTGCCGATCCTCATCCTCACCGGAGCTGACCACTCCGCCGAGGTTGGAGACGTGGTGGGCCTCGGGCTTGCCTGGTACCTGCGCAAGGACGCCGCCTGGCCGCTGGTTCAGCGAACGCTCCGCAACCTGACCGCTCGCGCCCGCGAGGCGACCCTCGTCTAGCTGACCGGCTGTAGCGCGGTGCAGAACGCGCAGCGCTGGGCTCCAATCGGGATGTCGCTCAAACATTCCGGGCACTTCTTGGTCGTTTCGTCCACGGGCTTGGCGCGCACCGCTGTCATGCGTGTGTACGGCACCACGACCATGAAGTACACCGCCGCCGCGATAGCGATGAACGCGATGACCGCGGTGACGAACGTTCCATAGGAGATCGTGCTCCCGTTGACGGTCACCGTATACGCGTCGAAATTCGGCTTGCCGCCGGGGATGGCGATGATGGGATTGATGATGTTCTTGACCAGCGCCGTCACGACCGCGGCGAACGCCGTGCCGATGACGAACGCGACAGCAAGCTCGACCACATTGCCCCGCAAGAGAAACTCCCGAAAGCCCTTCATGCCGTGTGCCTCCGATGCGATGCCTGCCCAATGACCGGCGTACCCTAACGCACCCGCCGACGCACCGCGGAGGCCGGAGGTTGCTACGCGGGCAAGCTCACCGCGGCCGGCGCCGCGGTGAGCGCCACCGCTGCAGCCGCCGCGCCGCCGGCCACGCGGACCACGTCGCCGACGACCAGCGTGGCAGGCGCTTCCATGCCGGCCTCCAGGGCAGCGTCCTCGATCTGATCGAGCGGCGCGGTGACGGTGCGCTGCCGCTCCCACGTGGCGCAGGAGACAAGCGCCGCCATTCGGTCGCTTCCCACCACCGGTGTGAGCGCCGCGACGATGTCGCCGAGCGCCGTCAGCGGCATGAGCACCACCAGCGTGTCGACCGACGCCGCCAGGTCGCGCAGACGCACCAGCTCGCGAGCGCGGTCGCGCAGCGAGCGTTGATGTCCGCTGACGATCGCGACCGACGATGCGACGCCGCGCATGGTGACCGGAATGCCGGCCGCCTCCGGCGCGGCGAGCGCCGAACTCACTCCGGGCACCACCATCACATCGACTCCTGCCTCGACCAGAGCGGCCATCTCCTCGCCGCCGCGGCCGAAGACGAACGGGTCGCCACCCTTGAGCCGGACGACGTCGAGGCCCTGCCGTGCGAAGGCGATCATCATCGCGTTGATCTCGTCCTGACTGCAGCCGTGGCGGCCGTGCCGCTTGCCGGCATCGATGACCCGTGCGTGGTCGCCGCAGAAGCGGAGCGTGGTCCGCGGGATCAGCGCGTCGTGCAGGACCACGTCGGCGGTGGCGAGGAGATCGACGGCCTGCAACGTGAGCAGGCCTGGATCGCCTGGTCCGGCGCCGACGAGCGCAACACGGCCATTCGGTGGCGCACCCGCCGTTGTCGCCATCGTCGCGGCTTCGACTGCGAGCGATTCAGCACGGTCCGCCTGTCCGGAGCGGAGGAGACCGCGGATCTCCGGGCGCAGCAGTCGGCCGTACGCGCGCTCCTGGCGATCACGCGGCACGCGCCGGCTACGCAGTCCGCGCCTCGTGCGCCCGATCAGCGCCGTCAGCGGCTCCCATTCATCGCCGACGAGGCGCTCCAGGCGCGCACGCAGCGCCGACGCGATCGCCGGGCTCTCACCGGACGTGGAGATCGCCACGCGCAATGGACCGCGACGCACGATCGCGGGCGCGTGGAAGTCGCAGTACTCGGGACGGTCGACGACGTTGAGCAGCACACCATGGGTGCGCGCTTCTCCGGCGCACGTCGCGTGCGTCCATTCGTCCTCCGACGCGTCGATCGCCAGCGACATTCCCTCGAGGTCGCCTGGCCAGTAGCCTCGCCGGCGCAGCGTGATAGCGCCGTGTGCGGCGAGCTCCTCCGCATCCGCTCCCGGATCTGCGGCAATCATCGTGACCACAGCGCCGCATTCGACGAGGCCACGCGCCTTCTCTATCGCGATTGCGCCGCCGCCTATGACCACCGCCCGCCGGAAGGCGAGGTCGAGCGCAACCGGGTACGTGGGCGTCACCGCACGTGCGCGCCGTTCGCCGAGGCGAGCAGTCGCGCGACCTCCGGTCGTGAGAATTCGGGCGGCAGCGGCTTCCCCTCCGCGAGCAGCTCGCGAACGCGGGTTCCACTCAGGTTCGCGCGCGAGTCGGCAGGGTGCGGGCAGGTGCGTGTCGATGCCATCCCGTCACACTCACGGCAGTAGAAGGCGTGCTCCATGCGCAGGATCTCGATACCGAGCTCGCTCACGCTGTACTCGTCGAAGATGCGGTGCGCCGCGTACGTGTCGTAGTACGTGCCGACGCCGGCATGGTCACGACCCACGATGAAGTGGGTGCATCCGTAGTTGCGTCGCACGATCGCGTGGAACACCGCCTCTTTGGGCCCCGCATACCGCATCCACGCCGGGTTCGTTGCGAGCAGCGTGCGCTCCTCGGGGAAGTATTGTTCGAGCATCTCGCGGTAGCAGGCCATGCGCACATCTGCCGGGATGTCATCGCTTTTCGTCTCACCGACGAGCGGGTGCAGGAGCAGACCGTCGACGACCTCGAGGGCGACCTTCTGCAAATACTCGTGGGCGCGATGCACCGGGTTCCGCGTCTGAAACCCCACCATGGTTCGCCAGCCGAGATCCGCCATCCGCGCACGCACCTCGAGTGGGGTCAGGTCATGCTCCGGGAACCCCGACGACGGCTGGGCCAGCGCGATCACCGAGCCGGCGATCGCATGACGTCCCTCGCCGTGAAGCCGACGCACACCCGGATGTGCCGGGTCGTCGGTGCCGTACACCCCCCGTGCCTCGCGAGGTGGGTCGGTTTCGAAGAACTCGGCGACATCGACGATGGCCACGGGTTCGCCCTGGTGACGCAGCGCGATGCGCGTGGTGCCGTTGATGGCCGAGCGCACCCGCCGGGCCTCGGCCTCGTCGACACGCAGGACCACCGGGATGGTGAACGCATGGCCACCGGGGAGGCGCCCCGAGTCGAGCACCGCGGCGTAGTCGCGCGCGTCCATGAACCCGTTCAGCGGCGACAGCGCACCGGCGCCGAGCATGTACGCGTCGGCCCACGCGCCGGCGGCGACCTCGAGCTGCGGCAGGTGGGCTGCCTCAGCGCGCAGCGCCTCGAGCTCGTCGCCCCGCGGCAGCCGCTCGCGCACCCCGAGTGACACGAGCCCAAGGCGCTCGAGCGCGTGCAGCACCGATGCGAGAGACTGCTCGACGGTCTGCCGCTCGCTGTCGACCGTGACGTGGGGGTGCAACGGTTCCTCGTATGGATCGCTGACACCGGTGAACTGCGGGATCTCGCCTGCGAGGGCTTTCGCGTACAGGCCCTTGACGTCGCGCCGCGACAGCTCATCGACGGAGCACCGCACGTACACCTCGACGAAGCGTGGGATGCTGCCACGAACCTCGTCACGGACGGCTCGGTACGGAGAGATCGCTGCGACGATTGCGACCCCCCCTGAACGTGCGATCAGGCCCGCCACATATCCGAGCCGTCGCACGTTGGTGTCGCGATCTTCCTTGGAAAAACCCAATCCCGCGCTGAGGTTCTTTCGCACCTCATCGCCGTCGAGGATCTCGACGTTGCGTCCGGCGGCGAGCAGCTCTTGCCTGAGACGCTGCGCCAGGGTCGACTTCCCCGCCCCCGAGAGTCCCGTCAACCACACGACGAATCCCCGGCTCACGCCGCTCCCTCCTGCCCAGGGCCGTTCGACCAGTGCAGACCGCACTCCTTGTCCTGGCCGTGCTCCCACCACCAGCGGCCCGCGCGCGCGTCCTCACCGGGACGGGTCGCTCGCGTGCACGGCAGGCACCCGATCGACGTGAACCCACGCGCATACAGCGGGTGCTGCGGTACGTCGTGCCGCTCGATGTACTCCCAGACCTCGGCGGTCGACCACCGCGCGAGTGGCGCGATCTTGGCTATGCCGCCGTGCGAGCGATCCTCCGACACCACTGGAGTGGCGATGCGCGTGGTTGCCTGCGCGCGCCGGATGCCCGAGAGCCATGCGTCGGACCCGGCGAGCGCGCGCGCGAGCGGGCGCGATTTGCGTACGTCGCAACAGAGGTGGCGCAGTTCCGGTGCGTTGTAGAACAGGTTGACGCCGTGCTCCCCGACCATGTCCTCGGTCTCCTGCGCATCGGGCGCGACAGCTTGCAGGCGGATGCCGTAGCGCGAGCGGAAGACCTCCATGATCTCGTGTGTTTCGGGGTGCAGCCGTCCCGTGTCGAGTGTGACCACGGTGACCTCGTCGCGAAGCCGGCACGCCATGTCGATCAGCACGGACGACTCGGCCTGGAAGCTCGCCACCAGCGATGTGCGCTCAAAGGTGTCGTACGCCCACGAAAGGACGGACTCGGCCGGTTCTCCCTCGAGACGCACTGCCGCGGCTTCGAGGTCTAGCGCGGAGATGTTCGCCGGGGTCATGACGCCACCGCCAGCGCGTCTGCATGCCGCTCGCGGATCGCGTCGACACCGATGCGATGGCACCAGTTCCCAAAGCTCTCGTGAGGCTGCCGCTCATCGCGAAACGCCGTCAGCGGTGATCGCAGCACGCGGGCGAGCTCTTCGAGGCGCACGTTGTGAGCGTACAGGTGATTGAGCCTCGTGCCCTCGAAGTCGCCGCCCAGGTAGACGTCGTACTTGCCGAGGGTGGTCCCGACGAAGCCGACGTCGCCCAGATATGGGCGCGCGCAGCCGTTGGGACATCCGGTCATGCGAACGCTGATGCGCTCGTCGCCGAGTCCGAGCTCGTCCAGCAGGGCTGCGATCTCCCGGATGACATCCGGCATCACCCGTTCGGCCTCCGCCACGGCGAGGCCGCACGTCGGCACCGCAGGACATGCCATCGAGTGCCGCAGTGCATTGGGCAGCGACTCGCTCGGGGAGATGCCGTGGTCTCCCAGCAGCTGCTGCACGACGGCACGCTCCGCAGGTGCGATGCCGCAGATGATCAGGTTCTGCTGTGCGGTGATGCGCAGCGAGGGGCGGAGCTGGTCGACGAGGCGTCGCAGGCCGGTACGCATGGCAGAGCCGGCCGTGTCGGCGATGCGGCCGTTCTCCACGTACAGCCCGTAGAAGAGGAGGCCGTCACCCTGCTCGTGCCAGCCGAGGTGGTCGTCGACGGGCTTCCAGCGCAGCGGGCGCGGTGGTTGCAGCCTGAAGTCGACGCGCTCCTGGACCCGGTCGAAGAACCATTCGATGCCTCGATCGTGCACGAGGTACTTGAGACGTGCGTGCCGCCTGTCGGTGCGGTTCCCCCAGTCACGCTGCACACCGACGACCGCCCGGCTGACCGCCACCACCTCAGACGCGTCGACGTGGGCAAGGGGCATCGCGACGGTGGGGAAGGTCTCCGGCTTGTTGTGCGTGCGCCCCAAGCCCCCGCCCACGAGCACCTCGAATCCGTCGAGACCGTCCCCGTCGCGGCTGCGAGCGACGAGGCCGAGATCGTTGGCGTACACGTCGACGCAGTTGTCGCCATCGAGCGCCACAGCGGTCTTGAACTTGCGCGGCAGGTATTGCTCGCCGTACAGGGACTCGTCTTCATCGCTGGGGGCCGAGGTGTCGGCGAGTGCCCCGTCGATCCAGATCTCGTGATATGCGCGCGTCGAGGGTGTGAGCGCTCGCACGAGGTCGCTCACCGCCGCGGAGACGGCGGTGCGGAACGGATCCGAAACCGGCGCTGGGCAGGACATGATGTTGCGTTCCTGATCGCCGCAGCCGCCCAGCGTCGTGAGCAGGCTCCGGTTGATCGAGTGGATCGCCTCGCGCAGGTCTCCTTTGAGCACACCGTGGAGCTGGAAGTCCTGGCGTGTGGTGAGGCGCAGCGAGCCATTTCCCCAGCGGCCGGCAATGTCGTCGTGTGCGATATAGCCGTCGGGCGAGACTACACCGCCAGGCACACGGGTGCGCACCATCATCATGTGCAGCTTCGGAAGGCCGCGGGCGCGCGCCTCCTTGCGACGGTCGCGGTCTTCCTGCTGGTAGACGCCGTGGAACTTGAGCAGCTGTGCGGTGTCCTCTGTGAACGCGTCGCTCTTCTGGGCCAGCTCGGACGCGATCGTGCCGCGCAGATGACCGCTCGACGCCTTGACTTGCTCCACCTTGGAGAGGCCGTCGAGGTCAGCGGTGCAGCCGCATGCCTTGCACAAGGTTGTGGACTCCCTAAATTTCAGCGCACCCGCGCGCGTTGATGTGACACGAAACGGGTCAGGTCAGCGCGCGGGCAGGTGGTGCGGCGCCGATGACGGCGCTCAGCGGACCAGAGCCCGGCCGCGCGCTAGTGACAGACGCAGCGCGCGGTGCGGGGGCGGCCGGACATGCGGCGATCCGCGTACTCGAGAGGTCCTTCGGGACTGCCGGCCTGCATTTGACCGGTCAGCCTACCAGACCGCTTGGATTCCAGGTCGATGAGGATGACGACTACCGCCGGTACGTGACGACGCAGACCCCGGTCCAGCACTGCGTGGCTCGCGCCACATAGCCCGGCGGGAGCAGCGATGCGGCGGGCTCGTCGGGCTGGCGGACGTAGTACACGGCGCCGCCGGCGGATGAGACGTCGCGCGGGATCGTCGACGAGATCACGCCAGGCGGATAGTCGGCCGTGCCCCAGAACCATGGGACATCCTGCTGCATCACGATGGTGCGCGACAGGACATGTGACGGCGCGTAATACAGGAAGAGCAGGTACTGGCTCGGGTATGCGTCGACGAGATCGTGTGTGCCGATGCGTGACTCGAGCATGGCAAGCGCGCCCCGCGTGTCGGGGTGCGTCCCGGCCAACGCAAGCGAAAGCGAGGCGGCGCCGGTCGCGGCGATGCCGCCCGCCAGCGCCCAGCGCGGGCGTGCCATGGCCAGCCCGGCGCCCAGGACGGGGAACAGCGGGCCCCAGACCACGCTGGCGTAGCGCCCGTCGACCAGGGGTCGCCAGATGCTGATCGGCAGCAGGAGCAGCACCGCTCCCAGTCCGCATGCGACGCAGAAGAGCGCGGCGCGCCGGGTCTCCGAGCCGAGATCGTGTCGCTGCCGCAACAGTGCGAAGCACATGAGCACGCCGGCGGTGACGGCGAAGCCCTGCAAGGTCTGCAACAGCGGTTTGAGCGGCACCCACGCGTCCACCGGAGGGCCCGAGAAGAACTGGACGAACTCACCGCTGACCGACGCGAAGCCCAGCGACGGCACCCAGAACGACTGGCCCGCATGGGTGAGCTGCGCAGACGCCACCACGAGCCACGGGACCAGCGCGGCTGCCGCCACGGTCATCGCAGCGGCGGCGGCGAGACTCGCGCGCCAACCGGCGCGCAGCATGAATGCGACGGCAAACAGCTGCGCGGGAATCGCCAGTGCCGCGAAGTAGTCGGTGTAGAGGGCGAGGGCCATGAGCAGCGCGTACAGCACGAAGCGTTGCCACACAGGACGCTCGACAGCGCGCCAGAGGGCAAGCGTCGCCGCCATGACCAGCGTCGTCGCCACTGCATACATGCGCGCGTCGAGCGCGCTCAGCACGAGCGCCGGCGCTGCAGCACAGACGGCGGCGGCCATCACGCCGGCGCGATCACCCCTGATTCGCCGGCCGAGCGCGGCGCCGATCGGGATGGCAGCGGCGCCCACCACGGCGGGAAGCAGGCGCAGACCGGCCGGCGACGACCAGACCGAGGCGACGGCGTGATCCACCAGGTACGCGAGCGGCGGCGCGCTGTCGGCGCGCACCGCCGCAAGCATCGAACCCAGAGACCTGCCCACTGCGACGGCCGTGAAGGCTTCGTCCCGCCACAGCGGCTGGTATCCGATGAGTGCCAGGCGGGCGCCGAGGCCCAGGGCGGTGATGATGGCGACGCGGCCGGCGTACGTGCTCCGGAGCACGCTCAGGGCGCCACCTCCCAGACGGCCGGGGCGCCGGCCGGATCGCGGGCCGCCACGGAGGCGCGCGCCGCGGTGGCTGCGTCGGTCGCGGACGCGATGTCCGCGCGGTTCGTGGCGACGATCAGCGAGTACACCGATGGATTGGACAGACGTCGTCCCGGGACGACCATCGCCGGCGGGTCGTGCGCGTCGAGGAACCGCACCACGAAGCCGTCGAAGTCGTTGACGAGGACCACCGTCCCCGGGCCGCCCCCGGCGGCGTCGGCAAGCTGCACGTCGGCAAACGAGTATGCGACGTATCGTTGGCTGACCGGCCGTTCCAGGTAGGCGCGTATCGAACCGGTTCCGAGACCGGCGAGCGCCGCGACGCAGGCTGCGATTGCCACCGGCGCTGCGGCTCGCGCGGCTGCGTCACCGAGCTTCCAGGACCATCGCCGAGCAATGCACACCACCTCGACGCAGCCGAGACCGACAAGCACCGCGATCACCGGAGCGAGCCCGAGGCTCCGCAGGAAGTGCGGCGCCCCGCCCTCGCTCGCCACCAGCGGCGGAATTAGGTACACGAGTAGGCCGATGAGCAGCAGCGCGTGACCGTGGTCGGCGCGATGCCGCCAGGCTCTCCACACGCCGAGGGCGAACAGAACGAAGAGCAGCGGCCCAAGCAGCGGCAGGCCGTCGACATCGTGGCGCTGATTCGGGTCGCCGGTGACAATGAACATGCCGAGCGTTTTGAGCACGTGCACCGCGTAGGTGTCACTCGACGCCGCTTCCGGATTGAAGACCGAGACACCTGCGCCCCGACCGAAGTAGTTCTGGAAGTCGGTGATCGCGGTCCAGATGATCGGGGACGCGACCGCAACGTAGGCGAGGGCGGCCCAGCCCAGGTGCGCTCGCACCCGAAGGTAGCGCTCGCGATCGCTGTGGTGCATCCACAGCAGCCAGACGAGCACCAGGACCGGCGTCAGCTTGAGCGGCTGGTACGTCCACAGACCGATGCCGACAGCGAGCCCCGCGAGGATCGCCCAGAGCCGGGAGGGGCGATCGCCCCATCGCAGGATGGCGGCCAGGGCGAGGGCGCCGAATCCCACGGTGATGACGTTGCGGAATCCGTCGCGAGAAACGGTGATGAGCCACAGCGATCCGGCCGACCACGCCATCGCCGCCAGCGCGGCACCCCGACCGAAGCGGCGCGCTGCGAGCCAGATGGCGAGCACCCCGAGCACCCCCAAAGCCGCGGCCGTGCTCCGCAGCACCAGGGCCGACGACCCGAAGAAGCGGAAGGCGATCGCGACGACGTATGCGAAGAGCGCCTCACGGCCGCCGTCGTCGTCGAAGAAGACGGGGTGGTAGCCGGGTAGGGCGAGGAGTTTCTGGGCGCTCAGCCCTTCCGCAGCCTCGTCGGGATAGAGACCGCCGGGTTGGGTGTCGAGCGCCCAGAAGCGCACCGCGATCGCGCCGAGCGCAATCGCCACGAAGGCGGCGCCGCGTGCGTATCTTGCGGCGATGTTAGGCCGCTGAGCCGGCTCCTTCGAACTCTAGGTAAGGCCGGAGCAGGAGGGCCCGAGTCGCTGCTATGCGGACCGCGAGCATCTCGAGGATGTCGTTGAGCTGGTCACGCAGCGCGGACTCCAACTCGATCGGATTGTTGTCGATTTCCCGCAGCAGCGCCGACAACCGAAGCGCCTTCTGATCGATGTGAGCAACGACGTCCTGCGGCATCACCGTCGTTGCCCCTGAGTGATTCGGCTCCATCCAGTGACCTCCTGTGTGGGCGGATGATGCCGGTCCCCAACCTGTCGTGGCGGGAGGCGCCGACCGACTCCAAGAGTAGGGAGCCCAGGCTCGGTACGCAAGGCGTGTCCGAGACATCGTTAGACTGAGCCCGTACGCTTCGCG
>Ga0066690_10000787_pt1 | contig 10705 bp, 11 predicted proteins | sample GraSoiAngelo_139_FD_62303 | JGI IMG/M metagenome (GOLD analysis project Ga0066690, IMG submission 62303) | Grasslands soil microbial communities from the Angelo Coastal Reserve, California, USA - 14_0929_12_20cm | ecosystem: Environmental > Terrestrial > Soil > Grasslands | place: USA...
GGCGGCGTCGCCGGCAGCGTCACCAGCTACGTCGTCGCGTATCACTCGCCGATTGGGTTCATGTGGCCGTCGACGTTCGGCCTCGCGGCAACGCTCGCCGTCGGCTGGACGCTCGCGTGGCTGACTCCCGCCCGTCCGTCGGCCGCCGCGCTGCAGCTGACGTGGAAGGCGGTCGTCGGCGTCGACACCGTCAGCGTATGAGCTCGCATTCGCCGAGCTGCACGCCGACGTGACGCAGATCGCCGCTGCCGGCGATGTAGACCGCCGGCTGCCATGTGCGATCGACCCTCAAGTCGATCCGCTTGAACCGGCTGGGCAGATCGATGCCCGGAACGGCGACGTCGAGGTTCACCCACTCCGGTCCTACCAGCGTTCGATACTGCGGCACGCCGCCGGCTCCGACCGTCACACCCATCGGCGAGATCGCGCGGACGGTTGCCGGCACGCGCGCCGCGATCGACACGCGGGTGACGTCGCCGGGCACGAACAAGCTCGCGTACTGCTCGGTCCATCGGCTGCGCCGTCCGTCGTCGGCCGTCTCCCACTCGAACAGTCCGTTGACGCCGCGGGATGCCGGCGGCTCGACCAGCCCGCGCGCAGCGCTGGTCAGAGCGGCAAGCACGATCGCCGCTGCGGCGGCGATCGTGAGGAGCCGGCCGCTCGCGCGCCATTGCTGTCGCCGATCAGGGATCACGTCGGCGTTCATCAGCGACGATTGTGCGAGGCCGAACGCCAGCGCGAACTGGATCCAGAACGGAAACGCGGCTTCGTTCACGAGCAGCGGGTGGCCGGTCGCGCACGTCGCGAGCATCGCCGACACTCCAGCCGCGGCGCCGAGCAGCCTCGGCTCGGCCCAGCGCGTCAGCGATCGGACGATCGCAAGGAATGCTGCGCCAATCCAGACGAGAAACAGCGCGAGTCCCGGCAGGCCGAGCTCCGCGGCGGTCTGCAGGAAATAGTTGTGCGCGTTTTCGTGTCCGTAGGTCCAGGCCATCTGCGGCGTCAGGAAGAGCGCTGACGTTCGGTAGTACTGGCCGACGCCCACACCCGCGAGCGGACGCGCGGCAATCATCCGAAGGCTCGTGGCGTTGAACTGCCCGCGGAACGCTCCCGCCTGCGACCCCTGATCGCGCTCGAGGCCGCGTTCGCGAGCGGCGGTCGCCGCGATCCCGATCGCGAGCACCGCCGCCACCGCCGCCAGGCGCGCACGCATCGTCCACCGCGCGGTCAGCATCCAGCCGGCGCTCATGGCCAAGACAACCGCCGCCGCAGCCATCGCGCTTCGCGATTCGGAGAACCACAGCCCGATCGCGTTCGCGGCGGCGAGCGCAGCCCACAGACCACGCGCCTTGCCGTGCGCGCGAAGCATCATCCCCAACGACAGGCACACCACCATCGCGAAATACGATCCCGCGGCGTTGACATCGAGCACGTGGGCCGCGCGATAGCCGAGCCTGGCGTATTTGTCCACGAGCGCAGAGGGACCGATGCCGCGCCAGATGAAGACCGCCGAGAGAGCCGAAACGGCGCCCGACACACATAACGCCGCCGGCAGCGATACGGCGAGCGCCGGCTTCCGGCGGAACACGTACAACGTTGCGACGACGAGCGCGAGTCCTTCGACGATTCGCGCCGCATCGACGAAGCCGACGCGATCGATGAACACGTAGTACGCCTGCAGCAGCCACGTCCGCAAGTCGGAGATGAGGCCAGGATATTCCCGGTTCAGCCATGTGACCCATGCGACCGATGCGAGCATGGCGAGACCAAGCAGCCAGCCCGCCGCCGCCATCGCGCGCGGAACCGCCGGCCCTCGCCGATCGGTTCCCGCGCGGAGCAGCCACGCGCCGAGAAAGGCCAGCACGAACGATTCGCTGAGGCGGTACGGCAGCGCGGTTGCCGACTCGATCATCGTACCGAGCGGCGTGAGCACGGCGAGCGCGAGCAGCCCGTAGGCCGGTGAAACGAGTGTGAGCGCAGCGACCGACCCGACGATGAGCTTCTGCCGCCACGGCGTCCACAGCACGAGAACGGCGGCGGTGCACCACAGCGGAAAGAGCGCAAGAAGGAAGCGAATGGCCACAGGGTTGTGGAGCGGCCCTTTCAGGGCCGCCGATCGCGGGCGTGAAAGGCCCGCGCCACCCGTGGCAGCGCTAGCCATCGCGACGGACAGCCGGCAGCGCGCGCACCAGATCGTCGAGGCGCGACCGGATGTCGGCAATCCGTTCGTCGAGCGCGTCGAGCTGCAGCTCGCGGCGCGCGTCGCGCGCCGTCAGCGCTTCGGATCGCTTCATCAGCTCGTCGGCGACGGCGTTGATCGCGCCCGACAATCCCCGGAGGAGACCGGCGACGTCGCGGTCGCGCGTGTCGACGTAGGGCGTGATCTGCTGGAGGAACATCACGAGGACGCTTTGAAAGCGTACCAGTTCGGCGATCGTGTCGTGAAGGACGGTCAGCGTCGTGGCGATCGACGCCCGCGTCTCGCGCGCGACCGGTACGTTGCGGTTGATGTGATCGACGACCGCGGAGTTGAAGGCCTGCTGCTGCTCGACGAGCGGCGCGACGAACCGCCGCACCAGTCTCGCGATGCGTCCGCGGACGCCGCCGCCGCCGGCCGGCACGTCGATCTTCCAGAGCGCGTTGAGCGACGTGATCTGATGTTCGTCGAGGCCGGGAGGCGGGTGGGGGAAATCGGCCGGCAGCCGCTGGATGGCGCGATCGAGCCGCGTCAGCGCGTCGTTGTATTCGCGGTCAGCCGCGTCGCGTTCCGCTTTGAGCCTCGCCGGGTCGTAAGTCTCACTGGCTTTATCGACCAACCAACCCCTCGACCGGACTGCTCGCGTTCGCGTACATCTTGCGCGGAATGCGTCCCGACAGATACGCGAGCCGGCCCGCACGGACGGCGAGCTTCATCGCTTCGGCCATCGCGATCGGCGCCTGCGCGCCCGCAATCGCGGTGTTCATCAGCACGCCGTCGGCGCCGAGCTCCATCGCGAGCGCGGCATCCGACGCCGTCCCCACGCCCGCGTCGACGATGACGGGGACACGCGCGAACTCGCGGATGATCCGGAGGTTGTTCGTGTTCTGGATGCCGAGGCCCGAACCGATCGGCGCGCCGAGCGGCATCACCGCCGCGGCGCCGGCGTCCTCGAGCTTGCGGCAGACGACGGGATCGTCGCTCGTGTACGGCAGCACGACGAAACCTTCGCGCACGAGCACGCGCGTCGCCTCGAGCAGCGCTTCGTTGTCGGGAAACAACGTCTTCTCGTCGCCGATCACTTCGAGCTTCACCCAGTTCGACAGCCCCACCTCGCGCCCGAGCCGCGCCGTCCGGACGGCCTCATCGGCCGTGTAGCAGCCGGCGGTGTTCGGCAGGAGGAAGTACTTCGACGCGTCGATGTAGTCGAGGAGCGATTCCTTCGTGCGGTCCAGATTCACGCGCCGGACGGCGACGGTGATCATCTCGGCGCCCGAGGCCTCGTGCGCCTGCACCATCACGGCAGGCGACGAGTACTTGCCGGTGCCGACGATGAGTCGCGAAGAGAATGTCTTGCCTGCGATTGTGAAGGTGTCCATCAGCCGCCGCCCACGAAATTCACGATTTCGATCTCGTCACCGTCCGCGATCCTTGTCCGGTCGAATGTCTCGCGCTTCAGTATGGCGAGATTGTGCTCGACGGCGACCCGGCGTGAATCGACGTCGAGCCGCGCCAGGAGCTCGGCCACGGTCAACGGACCGGCGACCTCGTACGGATCGCCGTTCAGTTTGATCATCAATTCGGTCAATTCTAATCGATAATCACAGATTCATGCCTCTGGACCGCCCGCCGCTCATCGACTGGTATCGCCGCAACCGCGCGCGATCGCGCGCGCTCTTCGACCTCGTCGACGACGAGGCCTACTACACGAAGCCGATTGCGCTGCGCCATCCGATCGTCTTCTACGAAGGCCACCTGCCAGCGTTCAGCTTCAACACGCTCGTGAAGAAGGCGCTCGGCGGCGCGAGCATCGACGGCCGTCTCGAAACGCTCTTCGCGCGCGGGATCGATCCGCACGAGACGGCAGGTCCGAAGGAAACGGTCGCCGACGCGGCGTGGCCGACGCGGGAGGTCGTGCATCAATTCGCCGAGGAAGCGGATCATCAGGTGCTCCGCGCCCTCGCGAATGCCGACGTCGATCGCCCGGGCGACGCGCTGCTCGATCGCGGCGAAGCGGTGTTCGCGATTCTCGAGCACGAGGCGATGCATCAGGAGACGCTGTTGTATATGTGGCATCGGCTGCCGCTCGCGCGGAAACGGCGGCCCGCTGGCTACAGTCCTCGCACAAATGGCGCGCCGCCTCGTCACGAATGGATCGAGATTCCCGCCGGCCGCGCAACGCTCGGCGTCGATCGAGCGGCGGTTCCGTTCGGCTGGGACAACGAGTTTTCGGCGCTGACCTGCGATGTGCCGGCGTTCGCGATCGACCAGCACGACGTGACGAGCCAGCAGTTCCTCGAATTCGTCGACGCCGGCGGGTACCGCGATCAGCAGTGGTGGCGGCCCGAGGACTGGGAGTGGGTGCAGCGCGAGCAGGTAACGCATCCGCTGTTCTGGGAAGTCCACGACGACGACTGGTTCTGGCGCGGCATGTTCGCTCTCGTTCCGCTGCCGGCCGCATGGCCCGTGTACGTCAGCAACGCCGAAGCACGCGCGTACGCGCGATGGCGAGGTGGACGTCTGCCGACGGAAGCCGAGTTCCAGCGCGCAGCATTCGGCTCGCCGGACGGCGAGCGTCTGCATCCATGGGGCTGCGAGACGCCGTCGGCCGTCCACGGCGTGTTCGATTTTTCGAGCTGGGATCCCGAACCGGCCGGTACCCATCCAAAGGGAAATAGTGCGTGGAACGTGCACGACCTCGTCGGTAATGGATGGGAGTGGACCACGACGCCGTTCGGGCCGTTCCCAGGATTTCGAGCCATGGCGTCGTATCCCGAATACTCAGCGGACTTCTTCGACGGCGAGCACGTCGTGATGAAGGGCGCGTCGCCCGCGACCGCGCGCGAGCTGCTGCGTCCCACGTTCCGCAACTGGTTTCGCCCACGGTACCCATACGTATATGCCACTTTCCGTTGCGCCACGGACCGCCCCCTCAGCCGCCGAAATTAGGCAGTTCGCCGACGACATCGCGTACTACCTGGCGTTGTCACCGCGTCAGCTGCCCTCGAAGTACTTCTACGACGCGCTCGGGTCGGCGTTGTTCGAGGCGATCTGCGAGCTCCCGTGGTACCGCATCACGCGCGCAGAGCAGCGGCTCATCGAGCGTCATCGCCGCGAGCTGATCGAGCGCGTTCAGCCTTCCACGCTCGTGGAGCTTGGACCGGGAAGCGGCGCCAAGCTGGCGACGATCCTCGACGCGTCGCCGTCGTGGCGCCATGTGAGCGTCCACCTCGTGGATGTGTCGGCTGCCGCGCTCGCGGCGGCCGCGCGGACGCTGAGCGACGGCGGCCGCGTCGACGTCTTCACGCATCAGGCGCCGTACGAATCGGGACTGGCCGCGGTGCGCCGCAGCGGTCCGGCGAACGGGCGCACGCTGACGCTTTTCCTTGGATCGAACATCGGCAACTTCGATCCGCCTGGCGCGCACGCGCTCCTCCGATCGATCCGCGGCGGCCTCGCGCCGGGAGACGCGCTGCTCGTCGGCGCCGATCTGGTGAAGGAGGAACGCAAGCTGCTGCTCGCATACGACGATCCGCTCGGCGTCACCGCCGCCTTCAACCGGAACCTGCTCGTGAGAATCAACCGGGAGATCGGCGGCGACTTCGACGTGGCCGCGTTCGCGCATCGCGCATCGTGGAATGCGGCAGCGTCGCGCGTGGAAATGCATCTCGTCAGCACGCGTGCGCAGCGGGTGCTCGTCTCGAGGGCCGCCCTGGAGATCGCATTCCAAGAAGGCGAGACGGTCTGGACCGAGAGCTCGTACAAATACGAGCCGGCCGGCGTGGTCGCGATGCTCGAGCGGGCGGCCTTCCGTCCGCTCGAGCAGTGGATCGATGACGAGGATCGGTTCGCGTTGACGCTGGTCGAACCCGCTTAATCTTTCTTCTCGACCCTCGTCGCGAGCACGCGGCCGGTCGACTGCTTCGTGCCTTTCACCTCGACGCGCACGTTGTTCGCGAGCGCGCTGCAGCCGGCGTTCTTGAACTCCGTCTTGCTGTCCGTGACGACCGGCGTCGAGCCGACCGTAAACGTGAGGGCCGGGCACACACCGCCCTTGTTCGAGATCGATCCGCTGATCTCGACCTCGTTCGGCTCGTCGCCGCGTCCCCGGCGTCTCCTGGCCGTTCTCGATCTCGATCTTTGCCGCATCGATCGCGCTGCCGTTCACCGTTCCGTGAACATGGATGTGATCGCCGATGTGGATGCTGGTCAGCGTCAGCACCGCGTCGCCGTGAACGATGCGCGTCGTCGCGCTCACGTTGACCGTTCTGGTTCCGACCGTGAGCGTGCTTCCGGCGATCGAGGCCACGCGGCCCTCGACTTCGGCGTTGCGGTTCGGATCTTCGCGCTCGTGGTTCTCGGAACATCCCCGAGGACAATAGCTGGCAAGTCGAAAGCCGTCTGGTCAGTGCATGCCGGAGCCGCCCGCGAGCTGTTTCACCAATTCCCCGATCACATTCTTCGCATCGCCGAACAACATCCACGTGCGATCGCCGAAATACAGCTCGTTGTCGATGCCTGCAAATCCAGGATTCTTGCTCCGTTTGATGGCAAACACGCTGCGCGCCTTGTCGGCGTCGAAGATCGGCATGCCGTAAATCGGACTCGCTTTCTCCGTGCGCGCGGCGGGGTTGACGACGTCGTTGGCGCCGACGACGAGCGCGACATCGACCTGCGGCATATCGGGATTGATTTCGTCCATCTCGACGAGATCGGTATAGGGGATGTCCGCTTCGGCGAGCAGCACGTTCATGTGACCCGGCATCCGGCCGGCGACCGGATGAATCGCGAACTTCACCGTGATGCCCCGCTTCTTCAATTGATCGTAGAGCTCTCGCACTTTGTGCTGCGCCTGCGCGACCGCCATGCCGTAGCCGGGAACGATGACGACGAGGTTGGCCTGTTCGAGCACCTGCGCCGCGCCTTCGACGGTTTCCGACTTGTAGACTTTTTCTTCACCCGCCGCCCGCGACGCCTTCACCTGACCGAACGCGCCGAACAGCACGTTGGTGAACGATCGGTTCATCGCGTTGCACATGATGATGGCGAGGATGAGACCGCTCGACCCGTCGAGCGCACCGGCGGTGATGAGCAGCTTGTTGTCGAGCACGAATCCCATCGCCACGGCGGACAGGCCGGCGTACGAATTGAGGATGGCGATGACGGTCGGCATGTCGGCCCCGCCAATCGGGATGATGAGCAGCACGCCGAAGAGCAGCGCGAGCGCGATGATGCCGCCGAACACGAACGGCGCCCACGCCGCCGTCGGACTCCGCGTGATCGCGCCGGCGAGCGCCAGCGCGAGGCCGAACAGCGCGAGGTTGCTGACGTTCTGGAGCGGGTACGTGACCGGCCGCTGCGGCACCCATTTCACTTCCTGCAGCTTGCCGGCCGCCATCAGGCTGCCCGTCAGCGTCAGGTAGCCGAGGATGATCTCGGCGATGAGCGCGATCATCCGGAACGGCGTCAGGTATTCGCCGCCTTCCGACAGCCGCAGGTAGTACTCCGCGGTGCCGACGAGGCCGGCGGCCGCGCCGCCGAACGCGTGCGAGAGCGCCGTCCGCTGCGGCACCGCCGTGAGCGGCACCTTCGACAGCGGCACGCCGACGACGAAGCCGGCGACGATCGCGACGACGATCCACGCGTGGTGAACGACCGCCGGTTCGGCCCACGTGACGACGACGGCGATCGCCGTGCCGGCGACGCCCGCGTACACGCCTTTGCGCGCCGTCGCAGGGGTGTTCATCCAGTGCAGCGCGAAGATGAACAGCGCCGACGCGACCAGGTACCCGAGCTGGCTGATGCCGTAGATCATGAACCGCCTCCGGACCTGGCGCCGGGCTCGGTCGGCGGGCGTCTGTCGGTCTTGAACATCCTGAGCATCCGATCGGTGATCAGGAAGCCGCTCACGATGTTCGTCATCGAAGCGAAGAGCGCAATGGCGCCGAGCGCGCGGATCCGGGGCGGATAGTCGCCGCCGGTGACGAGGATCGATCCGACGACGGCAATCGCGGAGATGGCGTTGGTGAGCGACATCAGCGGCGTGTGCAGCAGGCGCGAGACACGCCGGATGACCCCGAGGCCGATGAACGACGCGAGCACGAACACGTAGAGAGTGGGCCAGAAGTCCATTTTTTATCTCTCGCGCGGGTGTCAGTGACTCTTTGTCATTGACGCTTCTGCAGGGCCTCGCGCGTGCGCGCGTGCTTCACATCGCCGTCGTGCGTGATGACGGCGCCCTGCTGGATGTCGTCGTTGAAGTCGAGTTGAAATGCGCCGTCCTTCGTGAACGCGAGCACGAACGCCGTCAGGTTTCGCGAGAACAGCAGGCTCGCGTGATACGCCATCGTCGACGGTACGTTGAGCGGCGCGAGGATCGTGACGTCGCCGCTGCGGACCGTCTGGCCCGGCTTCGACAGCTCGCAGTTGCCGCCGCCGTCGGCCGCGAGATCGACGATGATCGATCCCGGCTTCATCTTCGAGACCGTGTCGGCCGCAATCAGACGCGGCGCGAACACGCCGCCGATGAGCGCCGTCGTGATCACGACGTCCGACTGCGCGCATTCTTCGGCCAGCAGCTGGCTCTGACGCCGGCGATCGTCCTCCGACAGCTCGCGCGCGTAGCCGCCGCCTGCCGCCGCGCTGTCCTTCAGCTCGATGCCGACGTACTTGGCGCCGACGCTCTCGATCTGTTCCTTGACTTCGGGCCGCACGTCGGTCGCGACGACGTTGGCGCCGAGACGCTTCGCCGTCGCAATCGCCTGCAGGCCGGCGACGCCGGCGCCGATGACGAACACCTTCGCCGGGCGGACCATTCCGGCAGCCGTCATCAGCATCGGAAAGTAGCGATCGAGCTCCACGGCGGCGAGGAGCACGCCCTTGTAGCCGCTGATGTTGGCCATCGACGACAGCGTATCCATCGATTGCGCGCGCGTCGTCCTCGGGATCGCGTCGGTGGCGAACGCCGTGACGTGCCGCGCGGCGAGCGCGCGCGTCGCGTCGAGGTTGCGCAGCGGCATCAGCGAGCCGACGTAGATCGCGCCCGGGCGCATCCACTGCACTTCGTCGCGCTGCGATTCGCGTCCGGCCGGAGCGGTCACCTTCAGCACGAGCTCGGCCGATCCGAGCAGCGCCGCCGCGTCGGTCTGCAGATCGACGCCGAGCTGTCGGTACTCGGCATCGGCGAAACCCGCGGCGTCGCCCGCGCCGGCTTCGACGGCGATCTGATATCCGGCCTGGATCAGCTTCTTGCACGATTCCGGCACCAGCGCGACGCGACGCTCGCCGGGAGCTGTTTCCCTGGGGACTGCGATGCGCATTGAGCCTCTCTGAGTACGCGACAGACCAATCTTTCTCCGCGTCCTCCCGCCCGCTCCGTCTCCTCGGACCGATCCGATCGATTCTAGAGCATTTCGACGCGGTCGACCTGCGGACCAGAAATGGAGTAGAATTGGGATATGGCGCTAGTCCGAAGAAGCTCCAACGCCCAGGCCCCGACGCCGTCGGTGCCGCGGCTCCTGTTCGAGGCGGTCCGGCGCGCGGAAGCGATGGGGCTCGTCGAGCCGGGCGCCGTGACGCGCGGCGACGCCGATGCCGTCCGCCATCTGGCAAGCCGCGTCCGGCGCGCGGGGATTGCCGCGTCGGCGGCCGACCACCTCAATAATGTTGCGGCGCCGACGTCCGAGGAGGTAACGGGCGTGCTCGAGATGATGATTGCGGCGCTCGAGGCGTCGCCGGTGCCGAAATTCGAATGGGGCGGCCTGGCGCGCGTGTTTCCGGCCGACGAGCTCGGCGCGCTGCTGAACGTGTCGGCATCGAGCCTGAAACGCTATCAATCCGAAGAGCGCGCCACGCCCGACGCCGTCGCGGCGCGGCTGCACTTCCTCGCGCTCGTCGTGGGCGACCTCGCCGGCTCGTACAACGACGTCGGGATCCGGCGCTGGTTTCACCGCAAGCGGACGCTGCTGGACGGGCGTTCGCCCGCCTCGCTGCTGAAAGGTGAATGGGACCCCGACGAAGAAGGGCCGGCGCGCGTCAGGCAGCTCGCGCGCGACCTCGTGTCGCTCTCCGCGACATGATGGGGTTTCGCCAGGTCGACGCGCGTTATCCATTCCTCTGGGAGGACGATCGTCAGCCGGCGGGGCGGTGGCACGCGGACGGCGACGGTCCCGCGCACTATTTCTCCGACACGCCCGACGGCGCGTGGGCGGAATTCCTGCGACACGAAGAAATCACCGATCCTCGCGATCTTCCGACGATACAGCGTCAACTGTGGGCCGTCGACATCGGAGACGGCGCGGCCGAGCGCGTCGCTCTTCCGATCGAGGTGTTGACCGGCGGGCCCGAGACGTACGCGCGCTGCCAGAGAAAGGCCGCGTCGATGCGCGCCCGCGGCGCCACGCGCATCGAGGCGGCGTCGGCGGCGCTCGTCGCGGGCGGCGCGCGGGGGATGCGCGTCGAGCGCGGCGTGGCGCCAGCCCCACCGCGTCACGGCGCCGTCATCGTGCT
>Ga0066690_10000791_pt1 | contig 10680 bp, 11 predicted proteins | sample GraSoiAngelo_139_FD_62303 | JGI IMG/M metagenome (GOLD analysis project Ga0066690, IMG submission 62303) | Grasslands soil microbial communities from the Angelo Coastal Reserve, California, USA - 14_0929_12_20cm | ecosystem: Environmental > Terrestrial > Soil > Grasslands | place: USA...
GATTTCAGGAATTCCGAAAGTTCACGGACATCGCTTTTCACGAGCGCGCCGCTCTTGAGCGCGGTCCCGATAGTCGCGCCGGGATTGGCCGGCACCGCGACCAGGGAAATCTCGATCAGCTCCTGCTTCGTGTAAGTGCGGTCCGGTTCATCCGCATTCTTGCCGCTCTGCCAGGCCAACGGGATGAAGCCTACCGACTGCGATTTGATGAAGCCGCCCTTGGCCATTTTATACGCCAGGTTGCCGAGCGGATTTTCCGTTGCGAAGCGAACGCGGTTGATGAGCTTGCCCTCACGCACATCGATCAAAGGCGAGTTGCCGAGAATTTTCCCGACGCTCGTTGAATCATGGGAGTCCAGAATTACAGGGTTGCGGCGGAAGTTCTCGAGCTGCCAGCCGTCCAACTTGATTACCTCGTTGTAGCGGTCCACCGTTTCATCACTGGCGATGAAATCCAGCATCGGCGCGTCACCAGATGCTTCTCGCACTTCCCGCGTTTCGACGTGCAGGCCGGCCCGGATTCCCGAGCTGCCGCCTTGGAATGGTACGAGCCGATCACCGAACTCTCGTTTGAGGTCAAATTGCATAGTCGGCCGTCGGGTTAAGATTCAAGTTTGTGAGAGCTGAGCGAAGCCACTGAATAGCGTGGGGGAGCGGCATTTGGCCGTTGCGGAGCCGACGCCAGGTAGTCCAGCTTAAGCCAGCCTCAGTTGCCAGTTTTCGCTTGCTCCATTTTTCATTTTTGGCGACCAGCTCCATAGCCTTGAGGCCCTGTTCCAGTTCAATGCGCTGTTGTGCTTCCTCTGCCTTCATCCAGTTAAAGCGCATTTGCTCCTCAATCAGAGTCCCGAAAATTTTCGGCAGCGGGGGAGCAGGAGCCTCCAGGCAAGCCCTAATACGCGCTCGCAATGGTGGGCCAAAAGCCTTTGGCCCACTTTTGCTCATAGATGCGTCTGCCCGGCGCGAACGTCGCGCCGCGGCCCGCGGAGGCGGTTTGGAAGCGGACTGCCCCTCCAACGTTTGATTCCGCACGGCCGGGGGGATGGCAACGCGCAAACTCAAGTTCGATGGAGGGGCGAAAGTCATCGTGGTTTTGCTCGGCTCTTTGGTGGGCCGCCGCGGCGCTCGAAGCCGCGCTCGAAGTGGCGCCTGCTCTCGCGACCCTGCTTTTCAAATTGCAATCGCTCAATGCGGTTCTTCACTTCTATGGCGCGGCAAACTCTTTTGATCTCGCGGTTCAGTTTTTCCAGTTCTTCAAGTCGTTGGAGTTGGGGCGCTATCTTAGGAAACGCCTTCCGCATTTTGCGATACCAGCGTGCGCCCGTGGGAAACGCCTTCCGCATTTTGTGATGCAAGCGTGCGCTCATATTCGGGTTTGCTCCTTTCGTGCGAAGGGCCAGCGAATTTGTTTGCCGGCCGAGTCCGAGCCAGGTTTGGAACGTTTGGCATACTGAGCCAGCTCTCCAACGTCGAGCGGGTAAAATGGAACAGCCGTCGAAGCCTCCGAAATTTCCGCGCCCACGATGACGCCGCGCTCGTCTCGTTGGAAGGTAATTTTCTTTTTGCCATTCCGGTTCGGCTCGCGCTTTCCGCTTTTCGGTTCAGGCGCTTTGATGTTCGAAGGCAGAAGCAGCCGTAATGCCTTGGCTGCCGGATTGTCCGCTGCCGGCGGCGCTGGCGTGATCGGCTGGACGCTAAAGGGCAAGTAACCCACGGCGCGCTCGGGCGCGTCGGGAAAACCGAGATCATAGACTTCGTTGATCTCGTTGAAGGAAATTCCCACGGACCATGCTTTGGTGGCCGTATCCATCCGGTCCCGGCGCGAGAGCTGCATGATCGGCAGCGAATCAATATCGAACCAGCCTTCCAACCCGGGATCCATTGCGCGGATGATCGGTTGCACCGCGACTTCAAGGCGTTTGCAAATCGCCGCCAGCGTATTCTCGATGAAGGTCAATCGCTCCTGCTCGGCGATGGCGCGGTTGGCGTCTTCGGTGAAGCCCATCATCGTCGCGGGCACTTTGAAGATCGCGCCGATCTCCAGCCGGTTGAGCTTGCGATGTTCCAGGAATTGCATGTCCGCCGACGAGATCGCCGGTTTCTCCAGCTTGAGTCCGCCGCCCATGATGACCGGCCGGTCCGCGGTGCCGGCCATGCGCTTGCGCTCGCGCAGCGCGGCGAGCACCTGCTCGCGTTGCTCCTGGCTCAGCCATTGGTCGCTGGTGGCGATCAGGCCGGTGTCCGCATTGTTGAGCATCAGCCCTTTCATGAATTGGCTGGCGGCGTAATCAGATTGGGCGGGCAAGAGCGCCACGGTGAGCGGCGAGAGGCCGCGCCAGAACAAATATGGGTTGGGCCGCATCTTGTGGATCAACTCTTCCGGCAAAAAATATTGTGAGGCCAGCGGCGACATCAGCGGTGAGCCGGTGTAACGCCACGCTTCGAGTTTGTAACCGATGACGCGATGCCAGAAAAAGTCCGGGGACAACACCAGCAGCTTCGCGATCTTTGGCGCGCGCTGATCCAGCCGCACCGCGCCGCCGTCGGCATCGAGCGGCACGATGAAGAATTCCCCGCGTAACGCTTCCCAGACCACCAGATACTGCCAGAACAGGTCGCGGTCGATGTGCTCGTGCGGACGCTCGAACAGCGCGACGACCGGACCCGAGTCAACGATAGCTTCGCGCGCGCGCCGACACCAGTTCGTGGACAGCCCGCGATAGACCCGGCCAGGCGCGCCGGCCGGAATTTGGTCTTTGCGCGAAAAGCGAAACGGGATTTGCGAGATGCCCTCCGCCAGGCCGCTGACGGCCGTATAAACCCAAGAGCTTTGCGAGTAGGGACTGGAAAGCTTGGCGCGGTCGCCGCCCGCGTCCACGTCCTGGCCGCGGAGGAAGGCTTTGGCCAGGGCGCTCTCCGCTTTTGTCCGCCCCGCCGCGGAGCTGAAGGCGGTATCGCGGAAAAAGTTTTTGATGGACGCGAGAACGTTCATTTCGGCGCTCTTGATGAAGCGAAATGTTCCAGGGCTGCGGAGGTGATTCGATACAACGGAGTGGTGCCCATTGAAATATTCTCCGCCTCGAGCTGGCCGGTTTGGATCGAGAGCAGAACCTCATCTTCCGTCACGCCCAGGCGGCGCGCGGCTTCCTTGACGCCAAACTCACAGTCCTTTGTTTTATGGCTCATTGCAGGTAAATGGATTTGCGGTGGCAGAATTATTCGTGGAGTAGGCTGATTCTCCAGCGATCCGTTTTTTCCGGCGCCCGGAGCGCCCGGCGCGTTGGTCCACAAGGGCAACGAGCCCTCGCTCGTCGTAGGCGGCAACGAGCCGATGCAGTGTCCGTTCCGACATCCTGAAAACCGGCGCGAGGAAGCCTACCGTGCGCGCGAGTGCGATCCCACTCGCGACAGCGGCAGGGCCGGTAATCTGGTGTTTGTAAAACGCCACACCAGCCAGCCGAAACAGGAGACGCGCGCGCTGCATCCGCGTGAGAGACGCCTCATTAACTTTCAACTCGAGATCGATGTGCTGCGGCTCATCTTCCTTTGCGACTAGAGCCGCGCATTTCTTCGCCAGGGCCATCGGCACGTCGAATTCAAAAAAATTCTTCCGCTTTCGCCGTGGCCAATTGTAGCGCGCAGCAGAGTTGTGAATGGTCTTTTGGGAGCACTTCAAAACCTTCGCAACCACGCGGGCGCGGTAAAACCCTTTGGCCGGATGGCGCGTTGCTCTGGGGGGAAGTTTGCGCATGGTTCCTACCTTGTGACCGTAACGAGCGCGGCATTACGCTCCTTGAACGAATGGCCAGTTCGCCGCTTGCGCACCACCCGGGCTTTCGATTTCCTGCGCGGGGGATACAAAAATCCCAGTTCCCTCAGCGATGCGTAGCCTTTGGTGAAGGATTCGCAGCATTTGCCGATGATGAGATGGTCGAGCAATTCAAGCTTTAAGAGGCTTCCGGCGCGGACTAACTCGTGCGTCACTCGGATGTCGTTTAGAGAAGGCTCAGGATCGCCGGAGGGATGGTTGTGCGCGATAACGATTGCATCCGCCGCGGCAACTATCCCGAGGCGGAAAACCTCCCGTGGATGCACAAGGACCGTATTCAATGCCCCGAAGGAGATCAGGCTGTATCCTATGATCCGCCGCCGGCTATTTAGCAGGATGACGCAACAGCACTCTGCCTCGGAACGATACCACTGCGCCGTTTAGATGTTCGCGCGCCAAAAAGCGACGATTTTCTCCGGCGTATCCGCCAACGGATCATCCATGCAGCATTCGCGGAGCGACACAATTTTGAACTCCGCTGGTCTCAGACGCCAACCGCCGCGCGGGTGGCGATCTTTAACAGGTTGGGCAACTTGAGGTGTCATGCTCGCGGGAATTGATGCGGTCAAGTTTCAGCGCGAGGCAATTTCTTGATTTCCGCGAGAAGCCGATTGGATGAGCGTCTGCCCGTAAGAACTTTGGCCAGATGTGTGAAGCTGACTCCAAGCACAGGGGCAACTCGCCGATAGCTCCAACCCCGCCTTTTGAGGGTGGCTTTCGCCTGTTTCCGGGCTACTCTCAACCATCGTTGGCGCGGTGACATAGCCCTAAACTACAAAATACTGCAATCAATGCAACAACAAAATGACGTAGTAAATTGCAGTACAACTGAGCGGCTACAAAAGCTCCGAATCAAAAAGCAGTTCACGTGGAAACGGCTCGCTGAGCGGCTTCGGCTCAGTGAATCCATGCTCTATCAAGTCCTCCGCGGAGACGCCCGTCTGAGCGAGAAATCTCTTTTTAGATTGCTCCAGGCAGAAATTGCCGCGGGATTGAGGCCACCGACTGACTTGGATATTCATCTTGAGCAGTACAATGTCCGAAAGTCTGAAGCATTCAGATTCATCCCCAAAGGCAAGAGCGAACCGGAGATCGAACTCGATGAGCAGGAACGCCAGGGTATTGCAAGACGGCTGAAGTACAGCCGAAAGGCCAAGAGATTGAGCCAGGAATCTCTCGCACAAGAGAGTGGTTTGGAAGGCACGATTATAGAACAACTGGAGCGAGCCGAATTGATTCATCCGACTCAGGAGACGATGGAAAAGCTTTGTGATGCTCTAGGAGTGACGATGGCCTGGCTCACCTCTGGTTTCCTTTTCATGTCGGATGATGAAGTCGCCAAGCTGAAGGCCCAGAGGCGGGATTTTCCAGCGTTGCAGATGCTCTCCACGAGCGAGATCGAGGCGGCCTACAAATATTTCGAGAAACAGATTTCGTTGCAAACAGGTGCTTTGAAGGACATTTTTTTGGAGTTCGCGAAACGCATCCGCATCGAACTGGCCTACCGAAAGTCCGTCGGGAAAAGCGACGTATGAAACCGGTGGCGCAGACTCCCCCGTAGCGCAGACCACACAAGGGGAAATGGGAAGCAAAAAAAGCCAACCCGCTTTTCCAGGTTGGCTTTTGCGATGATTTACCTACCCCTTCTTCTGTTGCGCAACTTCCTTTTCGATTCTCTTCTGGTCCTCTTCGATGGCTTCCAACAAGCCGTCGAACGTCGGCTCCTTTGCTATAAGCCTGTCCGGAGCGCAGTCGCCCCTATCAGGGTTCGGAATGTAGTTCGGTTCCGACCCGCCCTCGCTCAAGCGGAGTCGGCAAACATCAATCCCGTCCATCATTCTATCCGCGATCAATTCGCGAACATCTTTAGGCAGTTTTGACGGTTCAACTTCTATGGTTATGATTGACTTTGGGCAGTCAATCCCTCTGCGGAAGCATTCCGCCTGGTTAACTTCAAAGCGGAGTTTCATAGGACCGGTTTCTGTGAGTGCCACATAAGGAAGGTTGGCAGTTGTGGCCACTGCCGTTGCAGTTTGCATTATTTTGGTAGTTAGTAAATCGGCCAGTGATTCTTTCAGCCTTCAAGTGGCCGTTCCCTTTGAAAGCAGGGAAAGATTATCACGAGCGCCATCGGATGCAACAAAAACAACCCCGGAGCGCCCGCGCATTTTCTTTTCCGGCAGCCGCGTGCATAACCTGTGAGCGGGGCATCTGTTGACACGACGCAGAGTTTTTGGTTTAGTTTCGCGCCAAGGGGAAGGCAGCGCGCGCGTGAAGTGTCTCCAATCCGCACGGCCCATCTTTGAACTATGGAATCCGTGCGCATCGAAGCGAGTGTTGAAAAGGCTGTCGCTGAATTGGGCCGCAAGCCAGGCGCGGGCGATGGCGCGTTCATTGATCTGCCGCTGGAATATTTCCGCGGCGAGCCAAAGGCCGGTTGGCCGACGATGATCCGGTTGACAGCGCCGCCGCAGGCCGAGTACCTGAGAATCGTAGCGGATTATCTGAAGACGAGAGAGCCGGCGGTCCTTTTGTTGCATTGCCTGCCGCCGCAAGTTGCCACGGCGGAATTTTTGGAGCGCCTTTCCCTGGATTGCCTGGCGGCCCTGACGCGCGAAGCAATGCGGCTGATGGCTGGCGACCGGCTTTTCCGCAAATTTGAGGAGATCGCGCTCAAACGATTGGCTGAAGAAGCCGCATTTCCCCTCTGAACCTTTATGGCCCAAGACCTCAAAACCCAATACGTCATCGAGCTGCTCGAACAAGGCACCGGCGCCAAGACCGCCGTGGCGGACCTTAAATCCGTCAGCGCCGCCGCCAAGGAAACCACCGCCGCCACCGAGACGATGACCGCGGCTGCGGCCGCCAGTTCGGCAGGGTTCACTGTCAGCGCCGGCCAGATGAAAACTGCCGCGCGGACCTTGAGCGCAGATTTGAAGCTGCTGGCCCTGGTGAGCTTCCCGGAAGTGGCCGCCAAAGGTTTCGCTCTCGAGGCGGCGCTAAAGGCCGTCGCCAGCACATCCAAATTGCTCGGTTTTTCCGTTGTCGGCGTTGCGGGCTCGATGGCCGTTCTCCTGCCAATAATTCAATCCGCTGTGGAAGCGTGGAAGGCTTATTCAGCGATTACGAAAGAGGCTACTTCAGACTTTGACGCCTACGCGGCGAGCGTGGGAGCAAACGTATCGGCAGTCGATGCGCTCGCGCGATTGACCGGCATCAGCCATGAGCGCCGCGCTGAGTTGAATGCGATGCTCGATTCCGGCTCCCCGGAGCGCGAGCGTATGGCGAGAATGCAGATTATCGGCTTGCAATCGCAGCAGGAGAAGGAGGCCAAGGCGATGGCCCAATGGCAGGGGATGATGGGCGGCGCCGAAAGTTACGTCGGCGGCACACTGACCGGCGTAGAAGGCCAAACATTTTCCGCCACTAAAGCGTGGAATGAGGCGCGAGAGGCTGTCCTGAACTATAAAAAAGAGGGTGTCGATACCGAGCTTGCTTTGAAGCAGATTGATGAAGCCTACGCCGGTGTCATTGAACGGATTCACCAGGAAAAAATTGATAAGCTGCAAGAGGAGGACATGCGCGAAGTGGAATCGCGAAGTCGGCGCATTCAGGAAGAGCAGGCTGCGGCGCAGCAAATCAAATCCTTCCAGGATGACCTTCTTGAAGCCACCCTTTCGGGCGACGAGCGTGAACGTTTTGCAAATCTGCGGACTTTCCGGGAGCGCATTGCGCACATTCAGCAACTGTCTTTGGCGGAGAAGATCACCGGCCAGGAGGAGATCGACATGATCAAGGCCGCGGCGGCTGCGTTTGAACGGCAGAATGAGAAAATCAAATTGCTCAAGAAAGATACCCATGAGTGGCTTCAAATCGCTGCTCAGGGGACTCAACAGTTCGCGTCTGGCTTCGCTTCCGCGTTGACTGCCGGCGGCAAGGGGATGCAGCAATTTTTCGCGGATTTTTTCAAGCATATGGCCGACGCGATTTTGCAGACTCTCCTTCTGAAAGCGATTTTTAGCACCATCACAAGCTTTGGCGGCTCCACTCAGACGGCTGCCTCGATCACTGGCGTGACGAGCGGACTCGCCGAAGGCGGCGTTCGATTCGCCGCCAGCGGCCTGATGATGACGAGCGGGCCGACTTTTCTTCCGAAGTTCAACGTCATTGCCGGCGAAGCCAACCCGGAAATGCTCACCGTTCTGCGGGCGCCGCAAATGATGCAGATCGGAGGCATCAAGGCGGCCGTGGGCTACGCTGGCGACCACCAACTTGCCATCAGCCGCGCTGCTGATCTTCAGCGAGCCGGCGCGCGTCCTGGTCCTGTGGAAATCAACATTACCCTGGATCCCGGGCTGCGCGCAGAGATCGTCAACGATGCATCCCATGCCGCGGTGATCCGCGTGAATACGAATTTGAAGCAAGACAGCGATACGTCGCGCGCGGTAAAAGCCCTCACAACTTGAGGGGCAAAAACGGTGGCATTTTTGTGGCGGTTTTTCGTGTCGGCAAGAGCGTTGAATCCCATTTGCAACCTCCCTGCGGGGCGCTTCCAAAGGCGGTTTTGGCAGCCAAAATAGGTTGACACTTGACACCTCCGCGCGTAGTCGAGAAGTTGAACAAGCGAAATTTCTAATCCCTGCCTTTCAATGAGTTGCGGATTTTGGCTTTGGAAGTTTCGCTCGTACAGATTCTCAAAGCTTGTTCAAATTATCGTTTAGAGCATTTCACCTGATCCGCGCACAACACTTTCCTGTTCAAGCTACTTCAAGGGAGATCAAACCACCTCAAGGCAAACGCTGTTTGTGCAACTTATCAGCCAAGGTTCATTCTCAATAAACAGTGGTGCGCGATAGAGGGTTCGAACCTCTGACCCCTTCCGTGTCAAGGAAGTGCTCTACCACTGAGCTAACCGCGCACGCAATGCCGAAAGACCGACGAGAATCCTTCATTTTCATGGTCTTTCCGCTGTTTTGAGCGCGTGGGAAAGTGCTCCAATCTCCGTCCTGTTTCAAGCGAAAATCGACCAGAGCCAGAACAAAAGTCATAATGGGAAGTGCGCCGCATTTCGGGCGTCCGGCTCCTCTTCTCCAGGAACTGGTCAGCAAATCTGCTCGCCACGCTGAGCAAAAGCGAGCAGTCCACCGGAGCCGCAGTCGGACTCGTCAACCCGATAGTAGAACACCTTTTCCCCCGCCGACGGAAATGGTCAGGTAATCCTGACCGAGATTGGCGTACACGTCGGCTCCGGTCGTCCGATTTCGATACCAGTAATCAACGCCCACTCTGTTGTCCGGCCCGTCAAGGTCTTCCCAGACGCCAACCACGCTGTGACTGACGCCAGAATTTCCACTACCGATTGCTGCGTGGCGTGCGTGGAAGGTTGTCGATGTTGAACCTTCACTTCAATCGCTGCCAGACTTCTTCGATTTTCAAGCCGTCTGAAAGCTGCCCCGACTGGTAAAGCTTGTCCCCATCGACTTTGATCGTGAAGGACTGCTTCTTGCCAAGATACGTTTCCATGCCCGTGCCCACGAACTCAATCGTCTCCGTGTATGAGCCGCCATCCAAAGTATATGGCCCACCCGCCGTGCTCTCGACGTTCCGGGTGTCCGCATTATATTGAACCCATGTGAAGTGGGTCGCCGTTATCAACTTGATGCGTCTTTGCTCTTTGGGGAAATCGGTGAAGTCTTTCGCGTCGCCATACTTGGTGGAGATCAGTTGCCATGTACCCAGATGAGTGCCACTGCCTTTGGCGATCTGCTGTTGGGCGACCAAAGTTGCGGTGAGAACGACCGCCGCTACTACAATTACGATAGGAGCTTTTTTCATGGTTGTTTTCGGGTTGAACTTCGTTCGTGTTGTCTCAGTTGCGAGTCCCGTCTGTCGAACCGCTCAACCGTTTTCGACCAAGCTTCCGCCATCCCGTCACGCACTCGACGCCTGGCACGACTGAATTTAGTGAGAACTTCAAGCGGTATCGGAATCCATAAGAGCAGGTTGCTGGATTTCTGTGAAGGGAAATAACATCGGTTCAGGAACAGAATGATTTGAAGCGGATGCCCGGACGTGTTCCACTGTTCCCGTCACAGCGACGATTTGCTTTCGATGCCCGAGAATCAAGAAGCGTCACACTGCATCCATCGGTTCTGTCCCCTGTGCGAACGACAGGATGCGCAGCCGTTGTTCGCCAAAGGCGCGTTGCGTCTGGTTCGCTGCAATAATTGTTCGATGGTTTATGCCAACCCGGTCGAACCGGAGCTGGCGACCGGGAGGTTTTACGACCGGCTCGGCGCTTCGTTTTATCTGTCGCCGGACAAACTGGAGAGCGATTACGCGCCGGTGCGTTTCGAGCGGGAGTTGCGATTGTTCCGCGCGCATTGCCAATCCGGCGCCGTATTGGACGTGGGTTGTTCCACCGGCGCGTTTTTGTATCAGCTGAGGACGCAATTTCCCGGGGCTTACACGGTGACCGGAACGGACGTGGCAGGCGCTTCGATGGATTACGCGGAGAGTCGGGGCCTGGAGGTCATTCGCGGGCCGTTTTTGGACTTTGACTTTGGCAATCGGCGTTTTGACGCCGTCACGTTTTGGGCGGTCATCGAACATGTGGTGCAGCCGAAGCAATTTTTGAGCAAGGCAGCGGCGATACTGAAGCCCGGCGGGCATGGCTTCATCCTCGTTCCGAACATGAAGTCGTTGGCGGTGCGCCTGCTCGGCGCGAAATATCGCTACATTATGCCCGACCACGTGAATTATTTCGCCGCGGATACGCTGAAGCGGTTTGCCGCGATGGTGCCGGCGTTTGAAATCACCCGGCTCGGTTCGTCACACTTCAATCCGATGGT
>Ga0066690_10000803_pt1 | contig 10643 bp, 5 predicted proteins | sample GraSoiAngelo_139_FD_62303 | JGI IMG/M metagenome (GOLD analysis project Ga0066690, IMG submission 62303) | Grasslands soil microbial communities from the Angelo Coastal Reserve, California, USA - 14_0929_12_20cm | ecosystem: Environmental > Terrestrial > Soil > Grasslands | place: USA...
CGCCGCCGGAGCATCGAACAGCCCGAGCTGCGCGCGCCGCTTGCCGCGCCCGGCCGCGAGGGCCGGCCGCCCTGCTTCATCGAGCTCCTGCGCCTCGAGATTCGCCAGGATCTCCCGCCCGCGGCGCAGCACGCTCTCCGGGAGGCCGGCGAGCCTCGCTACCTGGATGCCGTAGCTGCGCGACGCCGCCCCCGGCACGATCTTGCGCAGGAACACGACCCGCCCCTCGACCTCGGTCACCGCCATGGTGAGATTCACGGCGCGCACCTTCTCCCGGGCCAGATCGCAGAGCTCGTGATAGTGCGTGGCGAAGAGCGTCCGGGCACCCACCTGGTCGTGCAAGTGCTCCGCGATCGCCCAGGCCAGGGCGAGGCCATCGAACGTGCTCGTCCCCCGCCCCACCTCGTCGAGGATGAGCAGCGAGCGCGGCGTCGCCTGGTGGAGGATGCGCGCGCACTCCGCCATCTCGACCATGAACGTGCTCTGCCCGCGGGCGAGATCGTCCGCTGCGCCCACGCGTGTGAAAAGGCGGTCGATCACTCCCACCCGGGCCCGCGTCGCCGGCACGAAGGACCCCGTTTGCGCGAGCACGGCGATGAGCGCAACCTGCCGCATGGCGGTGCTCTTGCCGGCCATGTTGGGACCGGTGAGGACGATCAGGCGCCGCTGCGCGTCCAGCTCGACGTCGTTCGGCACGAATGGCCCGTCACCCGATTGCGCCAGCGCGCGCTCGACCACCGGATGGCGCCCGCCGGCGATCTCGATGGCGTCGCCGTCGTCGACGATCGGCCGCACCCATCCCGCGTCCGCCGCGACCTTCGCCAACGACAGCAGGACGTCCGCCTGCGCCGCCGCTTCCGCGCAGGCGCGCAGCCCGGCGCTCTGCGCCAGCACCGCCTGGCGGAGCTCGTCGAAGATCTGCTGCTCGAGCGCGCCGCGCCGCTCTTCCGCCGAGAGCACGCGGGCCTCGTGATCGCTCAACGCGGCAGTGGCGAAACGCTCCGCGCCCACGGTGCTCGACTTGCGCTGATAGTCCTGCGGGACGAGGTGCAGGTTGGCTTTGGTGATCTCGATATAGAACCCGAAGATCTTGTTGTAGCGGACCTTCAGCGACTGGATCCCGGTGCGCTGCTTCTCCGCCGTCTCCATCGCGGCGATGGCTGCGCGGCCGCCCTGGGCCAGTTCGGTCAGCTCGTCGAGATCGGGGCGGAACCCGGGACGCACGAAACCCGGCTCGCGGCCCGCGGGCACCTCGTCGATCAGCGCCCTCTGCAGCAGCTCGGCGAGCGCCGCCGGCGCCCGCAGGGGCGGACCGAGATCGCGCAGCAGCGATGCCGAGCACTGCTCCAGCCGTCCCGCCAGCGCCGGCATCTCGCGAAGCGAAGCGCGCAACCCCGCGAGATCCCGTGGCGTGCCCTGCCCGACGGCGAGCCGTCCCAGCAGCCGCTCCACGTCGAGCACGCCGCGGAGCCGCTCGGTGATCTCCTCGCGCAGGACGGCAGCCTGCGAAAGCTCCTCGACGGCGTCCTGCCGGGTCCGGATCGCGATCAGATCGATCAGCGGCGCCGCCAGCCAGCGCGAGAGCAGCCTTCCACCCGAGGCGGTGAGGGTGCGGTCGACCACCGAGAGCAACGTCCCGCTGCGGCGGCCGTCGGGCCCGCGGAACAGCTCGAGGTTCTGCACCGCTCCGGGGTCGATCCAGAGCTGGCGCCCGGGGTGCTCGACCTCCACGCGCACGACGTGCTTCGCGGCGGAGCGCTGCGTTTCCTGGAGATAGGCCAGCGCTTCCGCGGCAGCCTCGATCGAGAGCTGGTCGCGCAGCCCGAAACCGTCCAGGGTGGCGACGCCGAGATGTCGCTTCAGGAACTGCTCGGCGCCCTCGGCGTCGCGGAAGGAACGCGTTTCCGCGCGGACCGCCCCGCTCGCCTGCCGGGCGGCCGCGGAGATCTGCTCGTCTGAGACGAGCACCTCGCGGGGGCGCACCCGCGCCAGCTCGTCGAGCGCTTCCTCCACGCTGCCCGCGGGAAGCGCGCGGAGCTCGCCGGTCGAGGCATCGAGCAGCGCAACCGCGGCGCGCCCCTCCGCGCAGGCCACCGCAGCTAGCCAGAGCGGCTCGCGCGCCTCGAGCGCCTCTTCGTCCACGAGCGTTCCCGGCGTGACCAGGCGGACGATCTCGCGCCGGACGAGCTGCTTGCCCGGGCCCGGCACTTCCATCTGGTCGCAGATGGCCACCGTGTGGCCCGCCGCAACGAGACGCGCGACGTAACCCTTCGCGGCGTGGTGCGGCACGCCGGCCATCGGGACCCGGTCCTCTCCCTTGGCCCGCGACGTGAGCGTGATGCCGAGGATCTGCGCCGCGATACGAGCGTCCTCGTAGAAGAGCTCGTAGAAGTCACCCAGGCGGAAGAAGAGCAGCGCGTCGCGCGCCTGCGCCTTGGCCTCGTGGTATTGCCGCAGCATCGGCGTCGCCGGCTCCGCCGCGCGCACATGTGAAACCGGCTCGGCCACCGCGCCACAGATACCACGAGGCATGCGAAAGCACCGGCCGGATCCGCTGCTGAAATGTTCGCGTCGGCCCGCCGTTGTGAGCGGAGGAATGCGCGCGACCTTGCTGCTGCTCGCTGCGGCAACGCCGGTACTCGCGCAGCCGCGCAAGGAGTTCCCGCCGGAAACGGACCTGGTGCGCGTCGCGCACGCGGCGAGGCGAAACGGCGGAGCCATCCAGATCGACGGGCGGATGGACGAGGAGGCGTGGCAAGCCGCGCCCCTCCAGGACGGCTTCCGGCAGGCCAGCCCGGACGAGGGCGAGCCCGCGAGCGTGCGCACGGAGTTTCGTGTGCTCTGGGACGACGAGTACTTGTACTTCGGCGCGAACTGCGACGATCCCGAAGCTCCCACCGCCACCCTCAGCCGCCGCGACCGCCTCATCGAGGGCGACTCGGTGCAGTTCGACCTGGACACGACCCTCGACCGCCGAACCGCCTACCACTTCCAGGTCTACGCCGCGGGCCAACAGCTCGACGCGCTGCACTTCAACGACGTCGACTTCACCACCGATTGGGACGCCGCCTGGGAATCGGCCGTCGCGCGCGGACCCAAAGGCTGGTCGGTCGAGATGAAGATCCCGCTGCGGGTGATGCGCATTCCCGAGGGGGCCAGGCTGATGGGCTTCAACGTCTACCGGATCCTCTCCCGCCGCAAGGAGGAGGACCAGTGGCGCTTCCGCCCCAACGGGCGGGCCGGCGACGTGAGCCGCTTCGGTTTGCTGGACGGGATCGAAGGCATCCATCCGGTGCGCGAGCTGGAGCTGCGGCCGTACGTGGGTTTGAAGCTGCTGCGCAACGTCCCTGCCTATGCCAAGCCGCGCGCCGAGCTGGGAAGCTGCGCCACGGTGGCCTTCGATCCGCAGCGGCAGGGCGGCTTCTGCGCTGGGCTCGACTTCCGCTACAACGTGGCGAGCGACCTCGCCTTGGTGGGGACCATCAATCCGGACTTCGGCCAGGTGGAGGCGGACCAGCGCGTCCTCAACCTCTCTACCTTCGAGACCTTTTTTCCGGAGAAGCGGCCCTTCTTCCTCGAAGGGCTCGATCTGTTCAAGACCCCGTTGCGGGTGGACATCAACGGAACCTACGGGGGCGACGCATACCAGATCTTCTATTCGCGCCGCATCGGGCGCGGCACGCCCACTCACGACGACCTCGATCTTTCCGACGAGCAGAAGATCGTCTACCAGCAGCCCAGCGTCCCCGTGCTCGCCGCCATCAAGATGAGCGGAACAGTGGGAACCGCCAGCGTCGGACTCCTCACCGCCCTGGAACCCCAGGTCACCGTGCAAGTGCTCGAGCCCGACGGCCACCTGGCCGATCTCCGGTCGCTGGAGGCGCGGAGCACCTCGGTCGGCCGGGTGCGCCAGCCGCTCGGCGATCGTGGTCTGCTCGGCTTCACCGCGACCTCGGTGAACCCGATCCTGGCCAGTCCGTCGCTCGGCCTCAACCACCGCCACGCGCACGCTGGAGGGCCCGACCTGACCTTCTACAGCGCCGATCGATCGTGGGACGCCACGGTGCAGGCGCTCGGCTCCGTGTTGACCGGCAACATTCCCGAGGTCCTGCGGGACGGAACGTTCCGTGGAGAGACGTCCAGCGGGTATGCCACTTCGGGCCGACTGCATCACTCGGAGGAGTACTGGGCGTCGGCGATCAACTGGGATCTCCTCTCACCACGGTTCACCGTCAACGATCTGGGGTTCATGCCGCGCGCCAACATGTTCCGGGGCATGGGCTATCTGGCCGTGCGCGATCCACACCCGAGCGCGTACTGGCAGTCCGCGCAGCTCCTGCTAGGCGGCCGCGAGGTGCACGACTACCGGTTCACCAACCGGCTCAACCGCGACGTCTTCCTCGAAGGCTGGATCAACACGAAGTCGTTCTGGTTCATCGACACCGGCTTCGACTACTTCGCGCCCTACGTCGACGACCGGGAGTTGGAGGACGGAACGCCGCTCGAACGGCAGGGACAGCTCCAGTGGTACGGGTCCGTGGCCACCGATTCCCGAAAGCCGATCCAGGTCCAGTTGTACTGGACTGAAGGCCGTTCCTCTCCCCGATTCGAGCGCCTCAACCAGCTGGGCGGCACGCTCGTGCTCCGGCCGCTCCCTCAGCTCGACGGCAGCCTGGACTTCGCCTACAGCGAGAGCGCCGGGACCATCCGACAGATCGCGACGCCGGCGTTGCTGGCGGGAGAGCTCGAGCCGACTCGCCGGGCGCGTTCGTACATCCTCGCTGCGCAGCAAGCGCGCAGCGTGAGCACGACGTTGCGCGCGACATACTCGTTCACCCCGTACCTCACCTTGCAGGCGTACGGGCAGCTGTTCACCGCGAGCGTGACCTACGGGCGCCAGCTGCGCGCCGACGTCGGCCCGGGGAGAAGCACCGTGAAGCTCGACGCGCTCGTCCCGCTCGCCGACGAGATCGTCCTGGACGCCGACGATCGCCAGGTCGGCTTGAACCTCAACATCATCCTGCGCTGGGAATGGCGCACCGGCTCGACCCTGTACCTGGTGTACGCGCACCAGAGCGCGAACGACGTGGTGCCGCTGCGCCCCGGGCTCGACTTCGCAGGGGAGCTGGGGCTGCTCTCGGCCGCCGGTGTGTCGCACGGCGACACCATCCTCCTGAAGGTGGATCTGCTGTCCGCGCTGTGAGAAGAAGCGCCCGTGATCCAGGCCGTCCAGGACCTCAAGCGCCTGCGCGAGATCAGCGCCGTGGTGGTGCGCCACGGGTTCGGCGAGCTGTGGGATCGCGCCAGGATCTGGGACGTGCTCGGGCGCCGCGAGGATGCCCAGCGCCCCTCGCGCGAGGAAGTCCGCGCCACCACCGCGCGCCGCTTCCGGGAGACGCTCGCGGAGCTCGGTCCCACCTTCATCAAGCTGGGGCAGATCCTCTCCTCCCGCCCGGACATCCTGCCGCCGGACTTCATCGCCGAGCTGTCGCATCTTCAAGATCGCGCGGCCCCCATGCAGGTGGAGACGGTGTTCGATCTGATCGAGAAGGGGCTGGGAAGGTCCGCGCACGAGCTCTTCGCCTCCATCGACCCCGAGCCGATGGCGAGCGCCTCCATCGCGCAGGTGCACCGGGCCAGGCTCGCCAGCGGCGAGGACGTGGTGGTCAAGGTGCAGCGCCCCGGGATCGAGGAGCAGATCCGCAGCGACACCGACCTGCTCTTCTATCTGGCCCGCTTTCTCGAGGGCGTGATCGAGGAGACCGGCATCTACACGCCGACCGGGATCGTCACCGAGTTCCGCGATGCGATGCTGCTCGAGCTCGACTTCGAGAACGAGGCGCGAAACATCGACGAGTTCGCCCACAGCCACGCGGACCGGCCCTACGTGGTGATCCCGAAGCTGTATCGCGACCTCTCCAGCCGGACGGTGATCACGCTGCAGGAGCTCAAGGGCGTGAAGCTGAAGACCGCCCTCGACTCCGGAGATTCCCCGGGAATCGACCGCAAGCAACTCGCGCGCCACGTCCTGGAAGCGAGCTTCCAGCAGCTCTTCAAGGACGGCCTGTTCCACGGCGACCCGCATCCGGGGAACATCATGGTGATGGAGGGCAACCGGATCGGCCTGCTCGACTTCGGCCTGGTCGGCCGCCTCACCAAGCAGATGCAGGAGTCGATCATCGTGCTGGTGCTCGCCATCTCCCTGCGCGACCCGGACACCGTCGCGCGCCTGCTCTACAAGGTCGGCGTCCCCGATCAGCGGATCAACCTCCACCACTTCCGGCAGGCGATCCACGACATCCTCGACCGCTACATGGGGCGCAAGCTGTCGGAGGTCGATCCCGGCGTGCTGATGAGCGAGCTGGTCGATCTGGCGATGAAGTACAAGATCAAGATTCCCAAGGAGTACGCCGTCCTCTCCAAGGCCTCCGCGACCACGGAAGGGATCGTGCGGCAGCTCGATCCGGAGCTCGACATCACGCAGGCGGCCCTTCCCTACGCGAAGCAGCTTCTCTACGACCGCTACAGCCCCGCCTCGATGAGTGGCGGATTCTTGCGCGTGCTCCTGCAGCTGCAGGGATTCTTGCAGGACACGCCGCAGCAGCTCGCGCAGATCCTCATGGATCTCGAGGGCGGCAAGTTCAACGTGAACGTCCGCAGCGACGAGCTCTCCCGCCTGAACACGAATGTGAAAGCGCTCGGCATCCTCCTCTTCACGGGCATGCTCGCCTCCGGCTTGATCGTCGGCGCCTTTTCGCTGGCCGGACGCGCGTCGGAAGGCGTCGGCCAGACGGTCTGGCCGCTGGCGGCGTTGATCGGCTTGTCGCTGGCGGCGATGCTCTTCGGAGCCGCCCTCAGCTGGACCCTGCTCAGCGGACGGGTGAAGAAGATCAGCCTGCGCCGCTTCCTCAAGTAACCGGCGGCGGGCGCGGCGATCAGGGCTCGTCGGCCGGCAGTGCCTCGACGACGAGCTCGGCGCGGGGCGGCGGCTCGGGCGGGGCTTCCGGCGCGATCAATCCCTCTGCGTCCGCGGCAAGGGCCGCGAAGGCGCCCATCCTCCCCACCTCGAGCCAGCCGAATACCGCGGCGGCCGCGAGAGCGATGGCAGCATGGGGGGCGAGCGCGAGCACCTGGTCCCTGGGGTTGAAGGACCCCGCCGACAAGAGCCCGGTGAGCGAGGCGGCCACGGCGCCGACGATCAGCTCCAGAGCGACGAACACCACGGTGATCACCGCCGAGGCGCCGAGTCTCGCGCCGAGCAACGACACTGCCCTTGCGAAAGCCGGCGTGGCGGAATCGCCGAACGCCGCTGCGCGCACCATGATCAGGCGCGCCAGCGCATCCAGCAGGAACGTTCCGGTCACCGCGACGGCGCCGGCGAGCGCGGCGGCGGCGAACAGCGCCGGTGAGGGGCGCAGCAGGACAGCGGGTATCGCGAAGATCACGGCGGCGTCGCAGGCGAGCGTGAACAGGATGGAGATGCCCCAGCCGAGGATGCCCGCGACCAGCGTGCGCGCCGCGCCCCGTGAAACGAGCAGCGCAAAGTTGCCGGGTGGCGGCCGGCGGTTCAGCTCCGCATCGGCGGCCAGGAGCGGAACGGCGCCGGCCCAGAACAGCAGGCTCGCGGCGAGCGCGATCGACAGCGCGGCGGCGATTCCGCCCAGGACGGGCCACCGCAAAGCGGCCAGCGCCCGCGCGGCCAGAAGCGCGCTCCGCAGCGCGTCACCTCGCGCCAGCGCCGCGATGAGGGCGGCGGCGAGGGCGATGGGCAGCAGAGCGATCAAGTTTCCGCCCTGGTTGATCAGGGCCTTCGCGAACGACAGCTCCGCGTTGCGCGAGGCAGCGCGAAGCCCGAGCCGGACAGCCTGGTTCGCCCGCAGCATGCCGCCTCGTATATCCCAACCTGGCGCCGGGGTGGGTGCAGCGTTGCTTGAACTCTACAGGCAGGCCACTCTACGCTCCTGGGCGGATGCAGCCCGCTCCCTTCGCCTCGGTGCTGGTGATCGACGACGAGCCCGTCGTCCTCGATCTCTTCCAGCGGTTGCTGACGGAGAAGGGGCTCTCCACCCGGCTCGCCCGCAATGCAGAGGAAGCGCTGGCTCTGCTCGAGCGGGAAGAGTTCGGCTGCGTGCTCGCGGACAAGAACCTCCCGGGCCTGAACGGCATCGAGGTGCTGCGGCGCGTCCGCCAGACGCAGCCGTACTGCGCATGCATCATCATGACCGCTTACGCCTCCACGCAGAGCGCGGTGGAGGCGCTGCGCATCGGCGCCATCGATTACATCGAGAAGCCGTTCGATGACCTCGACAGCATCGCGGATCGCATCGACGAAGCCGTCAAGCAGATGAAGATCCAGTACGAGCGCCGCGCGGCGGTGACGCCGCTGCGTCTGATCGATAGCCAAGGCGCTGCGAACGAGCTGCCCGAAGAGTCGGATCCCGCAGAGGCGATGGACGGCGACCGGGAGCCCGCCACGCCCATCGAGATCCTGCAGTCGCGCGTGCAGCACGCAACTTCGGATCTGCGGCGTCGCTCGCTGCACCTGCTCTCCCGGCTCGTCGCCAGCAAAGCCGCCGGCCGCGAGGTATTGCTCTCGGGCGAGGCGCTCCTGGACGAATTGCGCCGGCTCCGCGACGCCGGAGGAGCGCGCGCGGCGGAGCTGCGGCGGATCGAGGAAAAGCTCGAGGAGCACCTCGCGCTCGCGCATCACGCCCAGAGCCGCTGAGGTAGGTTTTTTTCCTGTATTTCCGCCTCTGGACGCACCCTGTGGTTTCTTGCTGCGACGCTTTCGCGGGCTCTATGCTCCAGGTCCGCGAGGGGGTCGCGTCCGGTGCAATTCCGCAGCAAGATTTTCGCCGTATTGGCGCTGGTCGGCGTCGTTCCGGCGGCGGTTCTCGGCTCCCTCTCGTTTTCCGTCAACCGGGCGGAATTGGAGCGCACACTGCGGTCCGCGGAGACCCGCGTGGCGCAGGAGGCGGCGCGCGCCTGCGAGCGGTTCGTGGCGCAGGCGGCCGACAGCCTGCGCCTGTCCGTCAGCGTTTTGCCGTTGCGCGAGCTCTCGCCCACCGAGCTGGCGCAGGTGCTGCGCATCCCCTATCGCCAGCTCGAGTTCATCGACGCCATCTGGCTCCCGGGCGGGCCCCTCGTCTACGAGAGCGCGAACGGGCGTCCGGTCCCGGAGCTCGACAAGCTCCAGCGCGAGGCGCCTCTGCACCTCGCCGCGCAGTGGGGGACGGCGATCGGCGCTCCGTACTCCGCGACCGACGGCTCGATGCGCCTGCCGATCGCTCTGCGGCTCGACGGAGGGCACATCCTCGCCGCGGAGCTGTCGCTCGCGCAGCTCAGCCGGCAGATGCGCCAGATGTCGCAGGGCGACACGGTCGCCTATCTCGCGACCCGGGCGGGAAAGGTGCTCGCACAGTCCGAGCCGCTCGAGCTTTCCCCCGACGAGCGCTCGCTGGTCGCCGCCGGCGGTGGTGGCCGCGCGACGGTGCGCGCGGACGGCGAGCGTTGGCTCGCCGCCACGGCGCCGGTTGGAACGCTCGGATGGGTCGTGGTCGTCACGCAGCGCGAGGACATCGCGCTACGGCCAGCGGCGCTGGTCCGGCGTTACACGCTATTCTGGGTCGCCGTGTCCCTGCTGCTGGTCCTGAGCCTGGGAGCGCTGCTCTCGCGCCGGGTGACGGAGCCGGTGAGACAGCTGCGGGAAGGCGTCCAGGCCCTGCGGCTCGGCCGCGCCCAGACAGCGGAGGTGGACAGCGACGACGAGATCGGCGAGCTCGCGCGCTCCTTCAACCAGATGGCCGCGGAGATCGTCCGGCGGGACGAGGAGATCCGCCGCTGGAACGGCGAGCTGCGCCAGCGCGTCGAGGAGCGCACCGCCGAGCTCAGGGCCGCACAGGACCAGATCCTGCGCGCGCGGCGGCTGGCCGCGCTCGGGTCGCTCGGCGCCGGCATGGCGCACGAGCTGAACAACCCGATCGCTGCCATCAGCGGCGTCGCGGCGCTGCTGCGCAAGGAGCTGGCGGGAACGCCGCACGAGGAGCGGCTGCGCACGCTGCAGGAGCAAGCGCTCCGCGTCTCGACCATCGTCGGCAACCTGCGCGCTTTCGCCGACCAGGAGCGAACGCAATCCGGGCGCCGCTTCCCGCTGCATTCCTCGGTGCTCGCCGCCCTCGACCTGTACGAGGAGCAGATCCGCGCGCACGGCATCGAGCTCGCCACCGAGCTGAAGAGCTGCGACGCGCAGGGCGACCCGGCGCAGATGCAGGAGGCGATCGGGCACATCGTCCAGAACGCGATCTCCGCGATGCCGCAGGGCGGCACCCTCAAGGTCACGCTGAGCGAGGTGAACGGCGACGCGCTCAAGCTTTCGGTGAGCGACACCGGCAAGGGCATCCCGGCAGCGATGCGCGATCGCATCTTCGACCCGTTCTTCACCACCAAGGAGGGCCCGGGCGCGGTCGGGATGGGGCTGTCGATCTCCCACAGCATCGTCGAGGCGCACCACGGCAAGCTCCTCGTGGAAAGCGCCGAGGGCCACGGCGCCACCTTCACCATCGTCCTGCCGGCGGCCGCGGCGGCCGCCCACCTGCGATGACCCGGTCCAAGCTGCCAAAAAGCGCTCAGCGCGCGCAGCTCGA
>Ga0066690_10000804_pt1 | contig 10642 bp, 11 predicted proteins | sample GraSoiAngelo_139_FD_62303 | JGI IMG/M metagenome (GOLD analysis project Ga0066690, IMG submission 62303) | Grasslands soil microbial communities from the Angelo Coastal Reserve, California, USA - 14_0929_12_20cm | ecosystem: Environmental > Terrestrial > Soil > Grasslands | place: USA...
AACTCCATCCTGGTGAAGGTCAACCAGATAGGCACGCTCACCGAGGCCCTCGACGCCGTCGCCCTGGCCACCCGCTCGGCCTACACCGCGGTGCTCTCGCACCGCTCGGGCGAGACCGAGGACGCCACCGTGGCCGACATCGCCGTGGCCACCAACTGCGGGCAGATCAAGGCCGGGGCCCCGGCCCGGTCCGACCGGGTGGCCAAGTACAACCAGCTCCTGCGCATCGAGGAGGACCTGGGCGAGTCGGCCGAGTTCAGGGGCGGTGCCGCCCTGGCCGGCCCGGCCCCGGCATCCGCGGCTCCGGGAGCCGGGGGCGGCAGGATGGGCTCTCGGTGATGCGCCGCGCCTTCTGGCCGCTCATGGGTTCGGTGGCCCTGGTGGGAACGCTCTTCCTCTTCGTCTTCCCGGCCCGGACCTACCTCGACCAGCACCGGCGCCTGGCCGCCACCCAGCAGCGCATGCGCGTCCTGGCCCAGCGCAACTCGGAGCTCACGGCCCGGGTGCAGCAGCTCAACACCGACGCCGAGATCGAACGCCTGGCCAGGGAGCGCTACAGCCTGGTGAAGCCGGGGGAGGAGGCCTACGCCATCCTCCCCGCGCCCGCCCCGCCCCCGCCGGCGGGCAAACCCAAGCCGGCCCACCCCCCTGCGGCGGGCAAGGCCGGGGCGGCACCGTCCAAGGCCGCGCCTGCGGCCAAGCCCGTCCACAAGGCCAGCCCCGGCTTCCTCTCCCGCCTCACGTTCTGGCGCTGAACGCCCCGGCCCGGCCCGCTCCCGCACGCCGGCGGCGGGGCGCTGGGTAACCTGCGGACCGGCTTCGTCGGGAGGGAGCAACCCGTGAGCATTCTGGGCAACCGCGTCCTGCGCAAGGAGGACCCCAAGTTCCTCACCGTGGGCGGGACCTACGTGGACGACGTGCGCGTGGACGGGGCCCTGTACGCCACCTACGTGCGCTCGACCATGGCCCACGCCCGTATCGCCGCGCTGGACGTGGAGGAAGCACGCAAGGCCCCGGGCGTGGTCGCCGTGTTCAGTGCGGCCGACCTCGACATGGCCCCCGCCGCGCCGGAGATGGCCTTCCTCAACCAGGCCATGACCCGCCCGGCTCTGGCCCAAGGCGTGGTGCGCTTCGTGGGCGAGCCCGTGGCCGTGGTCGTGACGGAGGAGCGCTACCAGGGGCCGGACGCGGCCGAGCTCGTCTTCGTGGACTACGAGCCCCTGCCCGTGGTGATGAGCGCGGAGGAGTCGGCGGCCCAGGACGTGCTGCTGTTCCCCGACGTGGGCACCAACGTCGCCTTCGAGCTCGCCTTCGGCCGGGACGAGTCCCTCTTCGACGGGTGTGAGGTCGTGGTCCGCCAGCGCATCGTCAACCAGCGGGTGGCCCCCTGCCCCCTGGAGGTACGGGCCGCCGCGGCCGAGTGGCGGGACGGGCGCCTGCTCCACTACGCCAGTACCCAGGGGGCCCACGGGGTGAAGGACGCCCTCGTCGCCCGGCTCGGGCTCGAAGCCGACCAGGTCCGGGTCGTGGCCCCCGACGTGGGCGGAGGCTTCGGGGCCAAGATGGGCCCGTACCCGGAGGAGATCCTGGTGGCCTGGCTGGCCCGCAAGCTGGACCGGCCCGTGCGCTGGGTGGAGACCCGCTCGGAGAGCATGGTCGGCCTGGGCCACGGGCGGGGACAGGTCCAGGAGGTGGAGATGGGCGGGTCGCGCCAGGGCAAGGTCGAGGCCTACCGCATCACCGTGCTCCAGGACTCGGGGGCCTACGCCGCCATCGGGGCCATGCTGCCCTTCATGACCCGCACCATGGCGAGCGGCGTGTACGCCATCCCCAAGGTCGAGTTCAACAGCAGGTCGCTTCTGACCAACACCACGCCCATGACCGCCTACCGGGGCGCCGGCCGCCCCGAGGCCACCGCCGCCCTGGAGCGGGCCGTCGACATGTTCGCGGCCGAGATCGGGATGGACCCGGCCGAGGTGCGCAGACGCAACCTCATACCCGCCGACGCCTTCCCCTTCACCACCCCGACGGGGACCACCTACGACAGCGGGAACTACGCCCGAGGCCTGGACCTGGCCCTGGAGGCCGCGGGCTACGACGGGCTGCGGGAGGAGCAGCGCCGCCGCCGGGAGGCGGGCGACGTGGTGCAGCTGGGCATCGGCCTGTCCGTGTACGTGGAGATCACCAGCGGCATCCCCGGCAGCGAGTTCGGCGCGGTGGAGGTCAGGCCCGACGGCAAGGTCACGGTGCGCACGGGCACGTCGCCCCACGGCCAGGGCCACGCCACCGCCTTCTCCATGCTCGTCAGCGAGCAGCTGGGCATACCCATCGAGGACATCGAGGTCATCCACGGCGACACCGACGTGGTCCCCCGGGGCCAGGGCACGGCCGGGTCGCGGTCGCTGCAGACGGGGGGCGTGGCCGTGAACCAGGCCGCGGCCCAGGTGGCGGACAAGGCCCGCCAGCTGGCCGCCGAGCTCCTGGAGGCCAACGTGGACGACGTGGTTCTCGACAAGGTGGGAGGACGCTTCCACGTCACCGGCACCCCCGCCGTGTCACGGTCGTGGACGGAGCTGGCCGGGGCCGCCTCCGACCGGGGCGGGCTGGCGGCCGAGGTCGACTACACCCAGGCCGGTCCCACCTTCCCCTTCGGCGCCCACGTGGCCGTGGCCCAGGTGGACACGGAGACGGGAAGGGTGCAGCTGGTGCGCATGGTGGCGGTGGACGACGCCGGGCGCATCCTCAACCCCCTGCTGGCCGAGGGTCAGGTCCACGGGGGCCTGGCCCAGGGCGCGGCCCAGGCCCTGCTGGAGGAGATGCGCTACGACGAGGACGGCAATCCCGTCACCTCGAACCTGGCCGACTACGGCTTCATCTCCGCAGCCGAGCTACCCAGCTTCGAGACCGTGCGCCTGGAGACGCCCACGCCTCTCAACGAGCTGGGGGCCAAGGGCATCGGTGAGTCGGGCACCATCGGGTCGACGCCGGCGGTGCACAACGCCGTGGTCGACGCCGTCACCCACCTGGGCGTGCGCCACATCGACATGCCCCTCACGGCCGAGCGGGTGTGGCGGGCCATCCAGGACGCCAAGGACTCCAAGGGAGGGCGGTCGTGAAGGTCACGCTCACCGTCAACGGCGCCGAGCGCACCGACGACGTCGAGGCCAGGCTCCTCCTGGTGCACTACCTGCGCGAGGTGCTCGGCCTCACCGGCACCAACGTGGGCTGTGACACCACGTCCTGCGGAGCCTGCACCGTGCTGCTCGACGGCGAGTCGGTGAAGTCCTGCACCCTGCTCACGGCCCAGGCCGACGGCGGCCAGGTCACCACCATCGAGGGCCTGGCCCGGGGCCAGGAGATGCACCCGCTGCAGCGGGCCTTCCAGGAGAACCACGCCCTCCAGTGCGGCTACTGCACACCGGGGATGGTGATGGCCGCGGTCTCCCTGCTGGCCGAGCATCCCGATCCCACCGAGGCCGAGGTGCGCACGGGCCTGGAGGGCAACCTGTGCCGTTGCACCGGCTACCACAACATCGTCAAGGCCGTCCTCGCCGCCGCTCCCTCCGTGCGGGGCCGGTGACGGCCGGGGAGGCCGGGGGCTGAGCGACCTGAGCCCCGGCGGGCGGGCGCCGTCGGGCGTCGAGGACGTGAGCCAGGCGCTGGCCCGCCACGGCTACCTGGCCGACGAGGGGCTGGCCACCGCCGTCTTCCTGGCCCTGTCCCTGCGCCGGCCCCTGTTGCTCGAGGGCGAGGCCGGGGTGGGCAAGACGGAGCTGGCCAAGGTCCTGTCCCGCTGGACGGGGGGCGAGCTGCTGCGCCTGCAGTGCTACGAGGGCATCGACGCGGCCCAGGCCGTTTACGAGTGGGACTACTCCCGTCAGCTCCTGCACCTGCGGGCGGTGGAGGCCAGGGCCGCGGCGGGCGGAGGCGAGGTCGGCACCGACGTGGAGGACGAGCTGTACTCCGAGCGCTTCCTGGTGCGCCGGCCCCTCCTGCAGGCGCTGGTCCCCGCGGACCCGCCGCCCGTGCTGCTGATCGACGAGGTCGACCGGGCCGACGACGAGTTCGAGGCCTTCCTCCTGGAGATCCTCTCGGACTACGCCGTCACCGTGCCCGAGCTGGGGACGGTGCGGGCCGAGGTCCCGCCCGTGGCCGTGCTCACCTCCAACCGCACCCGCGACGTGCACGACGCCCTCAAGCGGCGCTGCCTCTACCACTGGGTGGAGCACCCGAGCTTCGAGCGCGAGGTCGCCATCGTCCGCCTGCGCGCCCCCGAGGCGGGCGAGGGCCTGGCCCGCCAGGTGGCGGGAGCGGTGGAGCGGCTCCGGGAGCTGCAGCTGTACAAGCCCCCTGGTGTGGCCGAGACCATCGACTGGGCCCTGGCCCTGGCCACCCTGGGACGGGCCACCCTGGACGAGGCCACCATCGAGGTCACCCTGGGCGCCGTGCTCAAGTACCGGGAGGACGCGGAGCGGGTACGGGGGGCGGGCGTCGCCGACCTGGCCCGGGCCGCGGCCGCCCGCCAGGGCTGAGCCCCCGGCATGGTCGAGCCCGCCCCGATCCCACCCGACCAGCCCGAGCGCCTGGCCGTGGCCTTCGCCCACGTGCTGCGGCGGGCCGGGCTCGACGTCGACCTGGGCACCGTCATCACCTACCGCCGGGCCCTGGCCGCGGTGGGCCTGGGCGCTCCCGGCCCCGTCTACTGGGCGGGCCGGTCGACGCTCGTGCGCCGCCCGGAGGACGTGGCCGCCTACGACAGCGGCTTCGCCGCCTTCTGGCTGGGGGCGCCGCCCGACCCTCCGCCTGCGCCCCCGCCCGTCGAGGTGGTCGTGGCCCTCGACGACAGCGAGGGCGACGACGGCGCCGGGGACACCGACGCCGAGAAGGCCCAGCCCACCCTGACCGTGCGCTACAGCCCCGTCGAGGTGCTCAGGCACAAGGACTTCGCCGTCTACAGCCCGGCCGAGCTGGCCGAGTCCCGCCGCCTCATGGCCGACCTGCGCCTGGTGGGAGCCCTGCGTCGCTCCCGCCGCCTGCGCCCCTCGCACCGTAGCCACGGCCGGCCCGACCTGCGCCGCACGGTGCGCCTGGCCGTGCGGGCCGGGGGGGAGGTGGTGCGCCGGCCCCGGGTGGAGCAGAGCATGCGGCCCCGGCGGGTGGTGCTGCTGTGCGACGTGAGCGGCTCCATGGAGCCCTACGCCCGCGCCCTGCTGCGCTTCCTCCACGCCGCGGTGGCGGGCCGGGGCCGGGTGGAGGCGTTCGCGATGGGCACCCGCCTCACCCGCCTCACCCGGGAGCTCTCCGGGCACGACCCCGACGCGGCCCTCGCGGGGGCGGCCCGGGCCGTCCCCGACTGGTCGGGCGGAACCCGCCTGGGCGAGGGCCTGCGCACCTTCAACGACCTCTGGGGCGTCCGGGGCCTGGCCCGGGGGGCCATCGTGGTCATCCTCTCCGACGGCTGGGACCGGGGTGACCCCGACCAGCTGGGGACCGAGATGGCCCGCCTGCGGAGGGTGGCCCACCGGGTGGTGTGGGTGAACCCCCTCAAGGCCACGCCCGGCTACGCCCCCGTGGCCCGAGGGATGGCCGCGGCCCTTCCCTACGTTGACTCCTTCGTGGAAGGCCATTCCCTGGCCGCCCTCGAATCGTTGGCGGAGGTGATCGCGCGGTGAAAGAGGTTCTGGGCGAGGTGGAGCGCTGGCGGGCCGCGGGGCGGAGGGTCGCGGTGGCGCGCGTGGTCGCGGTGGAGGGGTCGGGACCTCGCGATCCCGGCGCCACCATGGCCGTGAGCGAGGACGGAGAGGTGGCGGGGTCGGTCTCGGGCGGGTGCGTGGAGGGCGCGGTGGTGGAGCAGGCCCTGGAGGTGCTGGCTGGTGACGGAGTGCCCCGGCTGTGCACCTTCGGCTACTCCGACGACGAGGCCTTCGCGGTGGGGCTGACCTGCGGGGGGACGGTGCACGTGTTCGTCGAGCCCCTCGACTGGTGACCCTCTACGAGGCCCTGCGCGACGCCCTGAGGGCGGAGGAGGCCGTGGCCCTGGCCACCGTGGTGGAGCTCACGCCCGAGGAGGGCGCGGGGGACGCGGGCGACCCCGGTGAGCACGGCGTGGGCCTCGGGGCCAAGCTCCTGGTGCGACCGGTGGGGGCGGAGCTGGGCACGCTGGGCAACGACGACCTCGACCGGGTCGTGACGCGCGACGCCCGCGCCGCCCTGGAGACGGGCCTCACCTCGACCAGGCACTACGGCCCCAGGGGCCAGGCCCGCCGCCGGGCCGTGGCCGTGTTCATCGAGTCCTTCGCTCCCCCTCCCCACATGGTGATCTTCGGCGCGGTGGACTTCACCGCCGCGCTGGGGCGGGCGGCCAAGCTGTTGGGATACCGGGTGACGGTGTGCGACGCCCGGCCCGTCTTCGCCACGCCCGCCCGCTTCCCCATGGCCGACGAGGTGGTGGTGGACTGGCCCGACCGCCACCTGGCCAAGGTTGGCGGTGAGCTCGGGCCCCGGGACGCGGTGTGCGTGCTGACCCATGACCCCAAGTTCGACGTCCCCGCCATCGTGGCCGCCCTTCGGACGCGCGTCGGCTACCTGGGCGCCATGGGATCGCGCCGGACCCACGCCGAGCGGGTCGCCCGGCTGCGGGAGGCCGGGGTCGGGGAGGCGGGCCTGGGCCGGGTGATGGCTCCCATCGGGCTCGACATCGGCGCCCGCACCCCCGAGGAGACGGCCGTGTCCGTATGCGCCGAGATGATCGCCCTGCGCACGGGGCGGAAGGCGCCGTCGCTGAGGGACGTCGAGGGTCCAATCCACGCCCGGGCCGGGGAGGCGCCCGCGGGCCCGGTCCCCGGCGGCGCAGATGCCGCCCAGGGGCGGGATGGGCCACACTTGGACGATGGCCGACCGCCCGCCTGACGGCCGCCCGGCGCCCGAGGACCGCCTGTCCGACGCCGACCGCGAGCGGGCCGTTGAGCTCCTCCAGCGCCACACGAGCGACGGCCGCCTGACCCTGGACGAGTTCTCCGAGCGGGTGGGCACGGTCTACGCCGCCCGCTCCGGCGCCGAGATCGAGCCCGTGTTCGCCGATCTGCCCAGGAGTGTCGAGCCCGTGTCGGCCGCGGTGGCGACGACGGGCGAGCGTGCCCTCGAGCCCAGGCGCCGGAGGGTCAGCCGCTGGGTCGTCGCCATCATGAGCGGCGCCAAGCGCACGGGCCGGTGGCGGCCGGGCAACCACGTGGCCGTGGTGGCCGTCATGGGGGGTTGCCACCTGGACCTGCGCCAGGCCGAGATCACCGGCCCCGAGCTCACCATCACCGCGGTGGCGATCATGGGCGGCATCCGCATCGACGTGCCCGAGGGCATCGAGGTGGAGCTGACCGGCCTGCCCATCATGGGGGGCAAGGACCTCAAGCTGGCCGACGTGCCCGCCATCCCCGGCACTCCCGTGGTGCGGATACGCGCCTTCCCCGTGATGGGCGGGGTCGAGGTGCGCAGCCGGGGACCCAACTCCCACAAGCCCTTCGTCGAGCACCTGGCCCAGGGCATCGACCAGCTCATGCAGGAGAAGTTCCAGCGCCAGCAGCAGAGGATCGGGCGCCGCCAGCAGCACTGGGAGCAGCACGTGGCCCGCGCCCACCGCCACGCCGGGCGGGCCGTCGAACGGGCCCGGGAGGAGTGGCAGCGCGCCCTGGAGCAGGTCGGGATGCCCGACCCCGTCGTCGTCGCCCCCCGGCCGCCCAAGCCCCCCTGGCCCCCGCCCGACCCTTCCGCCCCCGTCCCGGGCGCGGCCCCGGCCCAAGGCCCGGCCTCCGCCCCGAGCGCGGCCTCCGCTGATGGCGCCGCTCCGCCCGTCGCTGCGCCCACGGCCACGCCCGGCGGGCCCACGCCGCCGGCTCAGGCGCAGCAGACGGTCCCGGCCGAGGACGGCGACGTCCCCACCGCCCCCGATGGGACGGTGACCATCCTGTTCAGCGACATCTGCGGGTCGACGGCCATGAACGAGCGCCTGGGCGACCTCCTGGCCCACGAGGTCCTGCGCCTGCACTCGGACATCGTGCGCTCCCAGGTGGCGGCCCACGGGGGCTACGAGGTCAAGAGCCAGGGGGACGGCGTCATGGTCGCCTTCGCCGGCGCCAGCAGGGCCCTGCGCTGCGCCGTCGGCATCCAGAGGGCCGTGCGTGACCACTGCGTGAAGCACCCGGAGCAGGAGTTCGCCGTCCACGTCGGTCTGCACTCGGGCGAGACCATCCGCGAGCGGGACGACTTCCTGGGCCGCACCGTGATCCTGGCCAGCCGCATCACCGCGGCGGCGTCAGCGGACGAGGTGCTGGTGTCCTCCTTGCTCAAGGAGCTCACCGACGGCACGGGCGAGTTCTCCTTCGGCCCCGTGCGCGAGGTCAGCCTCAAGGGCATCTCCCAACCCCAGCGCGTGTTCCCAGTGGAGTGGGAGGAGACGGTGGCGGCCTGGTGATCCCGGCCGCGGAGGCGGCCCGGTGACCGTCGCCGCAGTGGTGCTGGCTGCCGGCGGTGGCGCACGGTTCGCGGGTCCCACCCACAAGCTGACCGCGGCGTTCCGGGGCCGTCCCCTGGTGGCCTGGGCCGTGGAGCACGCCCTGGCGGCGGGGCTGGACGAGACCGTGGTGGTCTCCGGCGCGGTCGACCTGGCCGACATCGTCGCCGACGGGGTGACGTTGCTGCACAACCCGTCCTGGACCGAGGGCCAGGCCGGTTCTCTCCGGGTGGCCCTGGACTGGTGCGATCGCAGGGCCCACGAGGCCGTCGTGGTGGGCCTGGGGGACCAGCCCCTCATCCCCGAGGAGGCTTGGCGGCGGGTGGCCCACGCCGGGGCGCGCCCCATCGTCACCGCCACCTTCGGGGGCGAGCGCCGGCCCCCGGTGCGCCTGGCCCGCGAGGTGTGGGCCGCGCTGCCGGTGACGGGGGACGAAGGCGCGCGTGCGCTCATGCGCCGGAGGCCGCAGGACGTGGGCGAAGTAGCCTGCCCGGGCGAGCCGGCCGACGTGGACACACTGGAGGATCTCGCCAGATGGAGCTGACCAACGAGTTCACCGTCGGCGTCCCCGTGGAGCGGGCCTGGCAGGTGCTCACCGACGTGGAGGGCATCGCCCCCTGCATGCCCGGCGCCGAGCTCCAGGAGGTGGCGGGCGACGAGTACCGCGGGATCGTGAAGGTGAAGGTGGGCCCCATCACAGCCCAGTACAAGGGCGCGGCCCGCTTCGTCGAGCTCGACGAGCGCGGACGGCGGGCGGTGCTGCGGGCCGAGGGCCGGGACACCCGGGGCCAGGGCAACGCCAACGCCACCATCACCGCCACCCTGGTCCCCGACGGCGACGGCACCCGGGTCTCCGTACTCACCGACCTGGCCGTCACCGGCCGGGTGGCCCAGTTCGGGCGGGGCGTGCTGGCCGACGTCAGCGCCAAGCTCCTCGGTCAGTTCGTCAGCTGCCTGGAGAGCACGGTGCTGGTGGAAGGAGGAAACCCCGGCCACGGCAACGGCTCTGCCGACAACCCGGCCGGCGACGGCGCGTCCGGCGGCGCTTCCGGCGGCGCCTCCGCCCTTGCCTCCGTGGCCGAGCCCGCCCGGGCCGGCTCGGCCGAGCCGGGGCGGACCACCTCGGCCGAGCCCCGGCCCGTGTTCTCGTCCCCCAAGGAGCCCGTCGACCTCCTCGACGCCGGCGGGGCGGCGGTGGCCAAGCGGGCCCTGCCCGCCCTGGCCGCGGCGGTGGTCCTGCTGTGGCTGATTCGCCGGCTGCGGGGATGAACCGGGACCGGGAGCGTGTCGCCGCCCTCCTGGGGCGACCGCCCCGAGGCCCCTTCGAGGTCGTCGTGCGCGGGCCCGACCGGGAGCCCGTCGTCATCCGCAACGATCCCCTGCTCGACGACGGCACCCCCATGCCCACCCGGTGGTGGCTGGTGGGCCGGGCCGAGCGGGAGGCGGTCAGCCGCCTCGAGGCCGAAGGAGGCGTGAGGGCGGCGGAGGCGGCCGTCGACGCCGACGCCCTGGCCCGGGCCCACTCCCGCTACGCCGCCGAGCGCGACGCGGCCCTGCCGCCCGGTTGGCCGGGCTCCCGTCCGTCAGGGGGCGTGGGCGGCACGAGAAAGGGCGTGAAGTGCCTGCACGCCCACTACGCCTGGCACCTGGCCGGGGGCGAGGACCCGGTGGGTCGATGGGTGGCGGCCAGGCTGGCGGGGGCGACCTCCCTTCCGTCGCGGCGATGAGCATGGGCCCGCCGGTGGCGGCGGTGGACTGCGGCACCAACTCCACCCGGCTCCTGGTCGCGAGCGGCGACGGGCGGCCCCTCGTCCGGCTCATGCGCATCACCCGCCTGGGTCAGGGCGTCGATGCCACCAGACTCCTCCACCCCGACGCGGTGGCCCGCACGCTGGCGGTGCTGAGGGAGTACAGGGAGGTGATGGACACCCACGACGTCGGGCGCGTGCGCATGACGGCCACGTCGGCGGCGCGCGACGCAGAGAACCGCGACGACTTTCTCGCGCCGGCGGCCGACGTCATCGGTGTGGCCCCCGAGCTGCTGTCGGGCGACGCCGAGGGGCGTCTCGCCTTCGCAGGCGCCGTCTCCGAGCTCGACCCCGCGGGAGGCCCCTACCTGGTGCTCGACATCGGAGGTGG
>Ga0066690_10000806_pt1 | contig 10637 bp, 4 predicted proteins | sample GraSoiAngelo_139_FD_62303 | JGI IMG/M metagenome (GOLD analysis project Ga0066690, IMG submission 62303) | Grasslands soil microbial communities from the Angelo Coastal Reserve, California, USA - 14_0929_12_20cm | ecosystem: Environmental > Terrestrial > Soil > Grasslands | place: USA...
GGATCAAACGCCTCCGCGTGGCCCAAACTGTTCCAAAAATCAACCAGTGTAACTTTGCTGACGACGTCACCCTGCCTGCTCTGGACGGCCACCTCGGAATTGAGCGTTACCATCAGGTGATTCGGACCGACCGCCCCGATCGTATCCGGCGGTATGAATCTTTGGTTGTCGAGAAGCGCAGGAAAGCTCCCGCCTTCTTCCGGCGGCGGCTCAGACGACGCCAGAGGGCCTTGCGAAACCGGCGAACCCGCCTTTTGTAACGGACGGGAAACCGTATTCGTATGGTGAAGGTACTTCGGCATCGGCGCATGAATGGCGCGCCCGACTTGATTCGTTTGCGGCTCCGCTGCCCGCTGTCTGGCGAGGTCCGCGAAATTGACGACGACACGCTTCTGCGGAACTGCGGTCCGGGAACTCGTTTCCTCGACAACCGAAGCCAGGCCGCAATCGCCTCGAATGACAGCCCAGGCCACGACCACAGAAGACAGCCCGGAAACAAACGATTGACGAACCGAGCTGAAAACATTCGATTGCATAAAAACGATGCTTACCTGCCTGCCGATGGGCGCTTTGTTCAAGCGATCGACTTTGCGCGCGCAGCCGAATCCGGGCTTCTCTTCAACCGGTCATCCCCACTTTCATTGCGGGGTGTAACGGACACGATAGTACCGCTGCACCTCGCCGGCGTTTACGTCGGCTGGCGAGATAGTAACAACCGAACCGGCCAATGAAAGATTGGTATAGCTGGTCACCGTCTGCCATTTTGGAGCCGCCAGATTGGTGGCAGTCTCGACCTGATACACAATGCCTGGCGCAGCCATCCAGGAGAGCCTCAGCGGCGATTGTCTTCCGCTTTGCACCGAGAGCGTGACGCCATTCCATTGACCGGCATCCAAAGGATAAGCATCGTAGGCGTTCACCACTCCGTCTCCGTCGGTGTCGATCGTCGTGCTGAAGCGCAATGCCCGGTTCATCTTAACCGTCTGACCGTTGGCCAACAGGACATCGACCGAACTGTTCGGGCCGGCGAAATCCTTCACCCAGCGCAAGCGGCCGTCGGGCTTCTGCGCATCCGCAAATTGTCCGTCCAGGGTATCAACCGGCACGTTCGCGTCGGCAAAGTAAATGACGAGATTCGTATCGATCGACCAGGCAGATGGCAAGTCGTTTGTGAGAACGCCTCGGATGTCCAGGAAATCCACATAAAGGGCGTTGTTGGAGCCGGTCCCCGAAAAGCTCAACAGACTCCCATTCACCGCGTCCAGAATCAGATGGCCGATGACCACGTTGTTGTTGAAGCCGGCTAAATTCGTGCCCCGGTCTTCGCCGGCCCAGGTATGATGCGCTTCCCTGAACTGAGGCGCGGTCGTCCGCAGGGTGGTCCCAAACAAATCTCCCGAAACGGGTTTGCTCAACAAATTAAACCCATCTGACACGCGCCAGTCATTGCCCGCACCGCCACCGCTGTCGGCCAGCGAATTGGTGACGTCAAGAAACAAAGCGCCGGAAGCCTCGTTTGTGTGATTAAGAAACTTGAGATCACTCCCCTCAAAGCGGATGTCGCCGCCCGACACGAAAATGCCTCCGGCGAATTTGCCGGAGCGGGTTTGTACCGTGAGCGGGCCGCCTATGTTCAGCACGCCCCCCGCGTTATTCACGTACCTTCGCAACGCCGTGATCGAGCCGCTGTTTTCGAAATTGTCCGCGTTGATTAAATGCGTCACCCCGAGGATGGAGCCGCGATTGACCATGCTGACGTACGGCTGAGTCCGGTCGCTGCCAAAGAAGCCGGCATTGGTGATGTTGATGGTGCCCAGGTTGGTCAGATAACTCAAACGCGGGAAGTTGGCTGCCTTCCAATCGTGAACCGTGTCCAGAATATTCATCGCGCCGGTCACGGTCAGGCGCTCGGCATCGACGGATAATGAATCGGTGATGTTTAATCTGTCTCCCACCGTCACATTGGTGCTGTGCGTGACGAATTCATGGACGGTGACCGGGAATCGGGTCTGCAGGCGGTTCCACACGATCCAGGCATGGAAGCTCAAAGTGATCACGTTGGTCACGATCACGGCATTGGTGTCAGGCGGGACGGGCGGAAGGACGGTCAATGAACCGGTAAAGTTCGACCAGGTGCCGCTCCACGATAAAACGTCGCCCGACATGCGGCGTGTGACGTCGTTGACGAGGTTCTGCACGACCAGGTTGCCGTTGGTGGCGCCCAGGGTGTAGCCGACGTGATCCACGTCCACCACCGCGTTGGAACTGCTCAAAAGATGGTTCGCTTTAATGGAGACAAAGCCCTCGCCCCGGATTCGCGTCCGCTCCATATTCAGAGTATCGGCATTGATTTCGATGCGCCCGGAGGCATTGGTGATCGGGCCACCGCTATTGGGCAGAGTCAGACTCACATTCGTAGCGCGCCAGGAATAAGCCGAGGCCTCGAGACCTTGTACCACCCGATTGGAATAGGTGGCATTGTAAAACACATCCGGCGTGATGTCGATGTTCGGGCGCCGGCCGATGAAGAATTCGCACGGCATGGTGCGACTGACCGCGTAATTGGTGGGCATCGCGGTGGGCGAAAGGACGCTCGCGCTCGAATTGAGGTTCGTGAGCAGGAAATGATTGGTCTCGGCCACATATTGGTCCATGAAATAAAGTTTGTTCGTCGTAAACCCTCCGGCGACGACGTCGGGTTCCAGCGCGCTGAACTCGATCACGGGCGCCGTGAATGGATTGGTCACGATCGTGCTGGGACCGAACCTGACATCAGCAAAAATGTTGGTGTCGTCGTTCACCACGAACACCGCTTGAAAGATGATGTTGGTTGGCGTCGAAGCAGCGGTATAACCGAAAGTCTGCGGATTGAGCAAAAAGAACTGATTGTCAAAGACCGTAAAGTACGGAGGACGGAGGCCGGTGATGTCGTGCGGCGGGGTCAGAGCCACAAAGCCGCCGCCAAACGGGAAGTAGATCGAGTCCACCGGCCAGTCGTTGGTTTTTCCTCCCCAGTACGCGTCGCTGATACCGATGTCAGGGATGTAGAAATAACCGCCCAGACGCCGGAACGTCGTGCCGCCGAAGAAACAAAAGATTTGCGAGAACAAATTATCGTAAAAATTGATGACCGACTTGATTTTGATTCCGCCCCGAGACAGGTCCACATTTTGGCCTTCCAGCCTGATCAGCCCCTGATTGTCCGACTGCAAAAGACCACGGTTGGCAATATTCGTGGCGGAGATCATCACGTAGGAGTTGGCGATAATCGGGGGCGTGAAAACAGTCAGGTCGGCAAACGGGTTAGGCTCATCCTGCACAATACCGACCGCGTCGATGATCGCGCCGTTGGCATTCACAAAACTGGCCGCCGGTCTGCGGCCGCTGTCGGTGGATGTATCAAACCGGAACCCGAACATCCCTTGCATCGTTCCGCGATTGGTGAAGTTCAAAACGCTGCTCGGCTCGTAAGGAAGCCCCAGGTCGTTAAAAAAACCAAGCGTGTTGAATTTGACGACATTGGTGATCTCGAACGAGCCGTAATTGGCAAAGGCCAGCGCGTCAATCAGCGGCGGCGCCTCTTCCGGGATGTCGATCCGGTAGTTGACCTGGCCGAAGTTCTCGTAGAGCGGGATCGGCTGGGCCGCCACTGGCGCCGCCAGCCACCCGGCGGCAATCAGGGCGAGGAAAAGTTTCTTCATAACGACCTTCGATTAAATCTCACAAAACCAGCTTCACCTGCAAAAGCGCTTTGAGGAATCCGAATTCACGGCCCCCACGGGATGCCCCCGCCCGTGCCCAGGATTTGTCGTTCCAGTTCCTCGATGGACGCGCCAAACGGATAAATGGAAATATTGGTCGAACTGTCGAAGGAACCCCACGTATAGATCGGCACCGCATTCGTTTCCGCCACGAAAAACGGATCGTTAATCCCCTGCGGCCCCGCGTTGTTGAACACGATCCAATGACCCGGAGCTATCAAGGCCGGCCCCGCCAAAATTGCGCCATTGATCACAGGAGCAGGTCTTGTCCCGATGAACCGATGAGCGATGAGCGCGAGAACGGGGGAGCTTTCAGTAAACGAAATCGTTTCCGAAGCGATCTCTCCGTTCGGGCCCACCGTCGTGGTGATCGTGAAACCAGCTCTCGTGGTCGTGTCCGCCGCAGCGAAAAGAATATCCGGCACCGCAACGATTCGTCCAATCGACTGCTGGATCGCGCCGCGAGGCGTTATCACTGTCTCGTCAAAGCTATTCGTAATCGGCTGCAGCGTTTCGCCAATCAGCGAATCGAAGTCCAGCCGCACAAACGTCACCTTATCCACCCCAGACCGTATTCCGTTGGTGGCGAAGTTGCTCAAATTGGTGCCCCCAACGCCGCCCCACGGTCCGCCTCCGGTGCCGACGACACCACCCACAATGGTCTCGTAATTCTGATTCCCGCGGTTGTAAATGTATTTCAAACCGCCGACATCATCCCGCGTCAGGCCGGTGTAGAACTGGCCGACACCGTACCTGCTGAACAAATTAAAACTGGCGGCCACCGGCTCGTTATAGGCGAGCGGGTCAACCGGCGTGTTAACGGGAAAGGCGATTTGGATGGGCGTACAGAGGCAGAAAATGTCACGATAGGTCCAGAGTCTGCCGTTGATGAACGAAGTCGGCACCAGCGTGTCCGGATCGAAATTCCTTCTCTTCATTATGAAAAGGTTGCAGCAAGGCGCATCGATCACATCCCCCAGCGTAAACACGTAGCGGATGGGGCTTTCCAAACCGATGTTCGCCATCAGGAAACCCAGCGTCGTCGATTTCAAATCCAATAGGTTCAGCGACTGGGCGCGTGAATTGGGTCGTCGCGTGTCGAAAGGGAAGTCGTCCAGCCGGGCGGATGACATTGACGGAAGGCTGTTGAGGATTTGAAACGCCTTGTCGATCTCCTCCACGCCCTTGGCGCCGAAATATTCCAAAAAGGAATTGTCAAATCCGTAGTAAACCGTCGGCACATTCCATCGGTATTCCTCGCCGATATTCATGGGACCGAAATCGCTGCTATAACCTCGCCGATCAGTTTGCCAGTCAGGGCGCAGGCCGAGCAGCGAGAACGCTCCTGCGGTTTCCGCAATCCCGATTGCAACCAGGCATAAACAGCAAAGTTTCTTTAGCATACGCAACTTGAATTCTTCATCAGCGCAACCGTATGACGCGGAAATAAGCGGCTGCGTTGGTGCCATTGATCAGAACTGAATCACTTGTCTCCGCGGCAAACCGCGGCGCGCCATAGTTCGTCCATGAAGTGACATCGTTTGAAATCTGCGCCTGATACATCAGACCTGGCTGGCTGTTCCAACTCAAGCGCGTGCCTTGCGAAGTGGAGACGAGCTGCGCGCGCAACACACGGTTTGGATCCTTCGGATCGGTCCCCGCCAGAAACTCCTGCAAATTGGTCGCCCCGTCGCCGTCGCTGTCCGCTTGCGGCGAGGGCCATTGGGCAGGATCACTTCCCCAGTACAACGCCTGCCAATCGTCCGGCAATCCATCCAGATTGTTATCTTCACCCCAGGTGGTGCCGGTGGCCGGGGCGGACGAGGCCGAACGTCGGCCATCCTTGAGCTGGTAGGCCAAACGAAACGAATGGCTGCTGCCCGGAGCGAGGCCCGTGGCCGTGTAGATATTGTCGGTCACGCTCGCAGGGGCAGTGGAATTGTCCACGTAAAGTTCAAAATGATCCACGCCGAGGCCGTCGAGTTCGGGCCAGGCCACGCTCAACCGGGACTGGCTCAAAGCGGACACGTAAGGCGCCGCCGGAGCGAGCAATGAGTTCGCGGCGGCTTCGTAACGCTGTCCGAAAAGTTCATAGCTTGCGTTCCCGCCGATGAAGCCGCTCCAGACGACGACAAAACGGTTGCCGCCGCCGGTGGTCGGCACTGGATCAATCTGGCGGTTGGCTGTGGCGGTATTGACGAGGATTTCGCCGCCAATCGGCGTTCCTTCGCCGGATATAAATTGTCCGAACACACCTTCGCGCGAACCGTCCTGGCCGAGGCTGGTCCAAACCACCAGATAATCAGTGGCGCCTGCAACCTTGGGAGCGTATTGGTCGCCGTAGGTGAAGGTGTTCACCCGCTGGTCGGGCCCCTTGGCGCGACCGCCGGCATCGAGAGCGCGGGCAAAGATATCCCAGCTATTGGTCGTGGTCTCAGTCACTTTGGAGTCCAGTTGCGCCCAGGCAACCAGGAAACCGCCATCGGCGGAAGCCCCAACGGCGGGGTTGGCGCAGATATTGGTGCCGGTATTGATTCGAAATTCGTTTCCCAACGCGCCGGTCGGGCTGAACATCCGTCCAACAATGTCCACGCTAAACGTGCCAACCGAATCGGAACCACTCTCCGAAACCCACACGAGCGCAATGTTGCCGTTGGTAAGCGTGGCGGCAGCCGGACTGCGCTGGTTGTAAAGGGTGGACTGGTTGACCGGGAATTCAGAGTCAATCTTCTCGCCGGTGGAAGACAAACGCTGACCAAACACTCCATCCATGCTCCCATCCTGCCCGTAGCTGGACCAAACGATGAGCACGGTGCCGTCCTGGAGCGGGGTGAGCGCAGGATCAACCTGCTGTCGCTGCGTGTAGGTATTGACCAGGACATCGCCGGTGATGAAAACGCCGGTGGGATCAAGAAAGCGGGCATAGATATGCTGTGATCCGAGCTTTCCGCCCTGCCATACAAAGACTGCGCCTCCGTTTTTCAGCACGCTCACTTGTGGATTTTCCTGGTCGCCATCGCCCTGTTCATTCACGCGAAAAACTCCCAACGCGCCGGAAAAGTTCCGATCAATTCGCCGCGCGCTGATGCCGAACCCGTCGCCGTCGGTCACGTTGTCCTGCCAAACCATGTAACCACCTGAACCGTTCACGCTGATTTGCGGCCTGGTTTGGTCTCCGGGCAACCCACCGCTCAGGAGGTACTGCGTCCCGCTCGCGAGGTAAGAGTTTTGCCCCAAAACCAGCACCGGAGAAACCCAGACGAGCCCCCAAAGGGCAAAACGTTTGCCGGCCATCAACAGTGATGACATATGGTTAAAATCTCTTAGCAGGCGCCGTGCCTTTTGTCCACGATTTCCTGGCAAAATTCCGTTGGCTCAACATCTTAGTGACCGTCGGGCAAACCGTTCAAAACAGACAGGGCGCTCCGCGGGCACGCGCAAAAGTTCTCTGCCCTTTTCCGTCTTCTGTCGGTTCAAGGCCAAAACAGCATTAACCGAACCAAATTATCGCAAAACTTCGCCGCCGTTTTACGGGTCCCGTGCAGCTCGTGGCCTTATTTGGCAACTGGTTTCTGCGGCGGGATGCTGTTCGGGTCATACGGCAGATTTTCCATCGTGTGAACCGGATTGCCAGCCGGGTCGATGATGCGCGGCGTGACGAAAATGATCAGGTTCTTCTTCTCAGTATGGCTGGATTCACTTCGGAACAGCCGGCCCAGGAAGGGCAGGTCCCCCAGCACCGGCACTTTGTCCTTATGCTTTTTCACGTTCTCAGTCAGCAACCCGCCCAGCACGACGGTTTGTCCATCCCAGACGTTGCAACTGGTCACGACCCCTCGCGCTCGGAAAATCGGCAATGGCAGAGTGCCTACGATTGGAGTGCTTATGGCCTGGCCGGTTCCGATGACCGCTTGTGGAATGAACTGAGCGGCGGTGGCCGTATCGTATCCAAGAAACTCCGTGTGCCACGGGATAATCGTCATTTGGATGGAATAACCGTCCGCCGAAACATAGGGAATAACGTCCAGGGTGGGACCGAGCGGCACGGAAGAGACCTGATAATTCTGAGTAACAGCTGGATTGCCCGTTTGCACCGGGCCAGCCCCAGTGACCGCGCTGCCGCCTCCCTGAGCCTGAGTATTGAGGCCCACTACGATCGACGCAACCTGGACAGCTGACATCTGTGTTTGACGCCCGCTGAGAGTCGTCACCTTGGGCGCCGCGAGCAAATCCGCGCCTTCGCGCTGTTCCAATGCGCGAAGCACGATACGAAACTGCGGGTCGGTCAAAATCCCCGTGAAGGTGGCTACCGCCGGAGCCGTGTTGAGATTTCGCAATCCACTGGTCAGCAATTGAGGTGTGCCGGGTGTCGCCTCTGGCGTAGGGATACCAAACTCACCCGGAAACACTCCGCCGGGATTCGCAAACGAAGGCCTCCCGGCGAAGGATGGGGCCGTCCCACCCTGGGCACCCATTCTGCCATTGCCCATCAGAAAGTTGCCCAGGTACCAGTCGAAGCCCAGCTCCTTGGTATCGATTTGGCTGACTTCAACGAACCGGGCATCAATGGTGACTTGAGGAGGCGCGACATTGAGCGTCTCGATCGCCTTCTGGACGATGTCTAACTCCTGTGAGGTTGCGCGCACCAGCAGCACACCGGTACGATCGTTGAAAAAGAGCGAATTGGGAGGCAGCACATTGATGCCGGCGGCAGTGAAAAAGAGGCGCACGGTGTCCTGAATGTTCTGCGTCAGGTTGGTCCTAGTCACATTTCTCAGGCCCCCTTGATTAGCTCCCCCGCCGCCGCCGCCACCGAAACCCCCGCCACCGCCAGCCTGGCCGGCGCCGGCGACAAACACGCGCGGAATGTCAAAGACTCCGCCCCCCTGCCCACCACCACCGATACCGCCGCCGCCGCCACCCAAACCCCCGCCGCCACCCCCCGCACCGCCGCCGCCGGTCGTGCTTTGCACTAAATTGCCCAACGGAAATATGCCGACCGACTCAAGACCCTGCTCAAATGTATTCGGGTCGATTTTAAAAGTGCGCGTCTCGAGTTGCGCCGCGTCCGGCGGTTTCTGGGAAAGGATGACCGCGTAATCCTCAATGGAGTATCGGATCGGTTTGTCCGCCACTTTGGTGATCGCTTCAAGGAGATCAGCCAGTCTCACGTTCTTGAGCGGTGGAGTGATGCGCACGATGACACTGCTCATGTCGAGCGCCTCGGGCGGCGGCAAAGTAATCTGCTGACCTGTTGCCGGATCGATTGTGACTTGCGCACCGGAGGACACAACGTTCGGATTGATCAAGAAGTTGATTCCTTCCTTGTCCGGATCGCGCTTGGTTGATTCTTCGGAGAGGTACGTCAACACTTGAGGCAAAGCCACGCCGTCGAAGAGCGCTTCGTTCAGAAGGATTCGATTCAGCTTGTTTTGTATCGCCTGTCGTCCGGGGCCGGTGTAAACGAGATTGGTCGTGGCAAACGGATTGGCCGACGGCAGAGCTTCGCGTTGAATCGGCGGAAGCCAGGCCCTCTCGACTTCGACCGCTTTGTTCTTCACAGAGATTTCCCGCGCGCGGGCGCCCTGCGCGTAGCGGGCCTCCTCGATCAGAGTCAGATAATAGAAAGCCATGGTATTGTCCGCATCCTGCGCGACGGCCTGTTTCAGTTTGGCTTCGGCCTCCTCCATCCGGCCCATTTCGTAGAGCACTTTGCCGTCTTGTGCCAGCGTAGCCGTGCTGATCCTTTGCTTCTGCACTTCGGGAATCAGGGCCTGGACCTCCTTGCTGGGCACCCGCCCCTTTAACGCCTCGAGGGCCTTGTCATTTTCCTTTTTGAATTTCAAAGCCGCCTCATTTTTCGGGTCCACCGTCAGTACGCGTTTGACATGGAGATCGGCTTCTTCAAAACGCGCGCGACGTTGGGCCTGCTTCGCCAGCACCAGCCGCACCGTGGCCAAACCGGAACTCGTCTCCTGAGCTTCCTGGTCGATGCCGACACCGACGATCTGAACGAGTCGATAGGCCTCCTCGTAAAGCTTGGCGGCGGCCAGCAGATCGAGCTTGTCCTGCGCGGCTTTTGCCTCGGCCAAAGTTTTCCGCAGCAGGATAATGGCGGCTTCCCGTTGGACGGCTACATCGGTCGCCTTGTCTGCGGGCGTGGGTTGGGCCATTAAAGAAGTGGCCGACGCCACGAGAAGAAGACTGAGGTATTTGGCGGCTTTCATCATGATGGTTCCCGGTTTGAAATAAAAAGGCATACGATGCAGTTTCCCACGTCCGTCTAAGGCGCCGGCGCGTATGCCACCGTCGTTCGTTTGGTTGTTGATGTGGCTTGGACTGTAACGTTTGTCTCCGTCATGGCAACGATTTTGTTGGTGTCACCGGCGAACACAAGCGAATCGCCCAGGCGTCTTGCGATGAACTTCAGCTTTTCAGGATCGTACCTCAGATCCACTGTATGTCCGGCCACGCTGACGTACGGTTTGTCTTTACTCACGACCACCTGTTCCTTATTATCGATCAATTCCAGCACAAAGTCGGTCGGGTTCTCCTTTGGCTTCATCTCTCTCAGAACAAAGACCGGGACCTTGCTTCCCACCGTCGTGACAGAAAACGTGGTCGGGATGCGTTTGCTGAGCGATTTTTCTGCTTCGCGCGTGACTTTGAACCGATATTGAGGCGAGTCACCCACGCTGGGACCCTCGTATTCGATTTTGAGGTAAAGCGGAGTGATCTGGGTGACGGCCAGAGCGCCGGGACCAATTTCGCGGCCCGTGCGGAGCGGGAACACCTTGCCATCCGGCATTCTCTTCCATTGAACAGGATTGAACAGGTTATGCTCGCCGACCAGCCGCAGGCTCACGGGTTTTAGCA
>Ga0066690_10000807_pt1 | contig 10633 bp, 4 predicted proteins | sample GraSoiAngelo_139_FD_62303 | JGI IMG/M metagenome (GOLD analysis project Ga0066690, IMG submission 62303) | Grasslands soil microbial communities from the Angelo Coastal Reserve, California, USA - 14_0929_12_20cm | ecosystem: Environmental > Terrestrial > Soil > Grasslands | place: USA...
GGATGAAGACGGACTTTGCCGTTCATCTCGACGGCAACAAGCTCCAGGGGGAGGAGGCGGGCGCAGTCCTCGGCATCCGCGTCTTCCAGACGCGGTCCGGCGCGAGCGCGTTCGAGATCATCGTCTCGGACCCAGAGCTGAAATGGCAGGGCAAGCCGACCTTCACCGATTGCAAGGAGGTGAAGATCGAGCTGGGCCCCACCGGGAAGCTGAAGAAGGTGTTCGACGGGGAGGTGACGGCCTGGCGCACCGAGCTGGAGCGCTCGGGCCCGACCGTCCTGGTTCTGCGCGGCCTCGATCGCTCGCACCGGATGATGCGGGCGAAGAAGACGAAGACGTACGCGAACGCGTCGCCGATCGATTGCGCGACCCAGATCGCCGGGCAGTACGGGTTGACGGCGAAGACGCGCGCGGGCTCGCCGCCGCCGGTCAAGACGTTCCGCTTCCAGGCGAATCAGTCGGACTACGAGTTCCTTCGCTCGATGGCGGATCTCGAAGGATTCATGTTCTGGATCGAGGGGACCGAGCTGCACTTCGAGCGGCCGCAGATCCCGAGCAACGACGACGCCGAGTTCAGCTTCGGCGAGGACGTGAAGACGTTCCTGCCGGTGGCGAACTTCCGCAAGCCGGCGGTGGCCGTCGAGGTGGGGGCGTGGGACGTCACCGGGAAGGCGGAGCTGACCGGCACGGCGCAGACGGGCGACGAGCTCTGGTCGGTGCCCGGCGTCAAGCCAGGCGCGAATCTGGCGAAGTTCACCTCGACCAAGCGGGAGCTGTCCCTGGTCGAGTCGCGGGTCGCGACGCAGGAGCACGCGGATACGGTCGCCAAGGCCGCGCTGACCTGGCGGGCGATGGAGTTCATCACCGCCGAAGTGGAGGTGGAGGGCGACCCGAAGGTAAAGCCCGGGGCGCTGGTGAACATCAAGAAGGTCGGCCCGTACTCGGGGCATTACCTGGTCACCGAGGCGAACCACTTCTACGACGCCGCCGGCTACAACTGCATCTTCTACGTCGCGCGGGACAAGTGGGGGAACTCCGCGGCCGTGGCGCAGCAGCGGGCGGCCGCGAGGCAGCAGGCGGCGCCGAGACCGGCGCCGGCGCCGCCGCCGAAGCAGGTTTCACCGAACGATTTCGTGCTCCAGGTGCTGGACGATGGGACTGGCAAGCCCGTCGCCCAGGTCCAACTGGAGCTCACGCTTGCCAACGGCTCTACCAGGCATCTTCGCACCGACGCCGAGGGCTTCGTCGAAGCGAAGGACGCGGGCAAGGGCCAGAACAAGGCCGGCAGCCCGCTCGAAGGGGCGGTCTTGCAGCGCACGGTCGGGTTCGTAGGCAAGGGCCCACGCTCCGGCGGCGGATCCCGCGCCACCTCGCCGGATTTGCCGGCGCTCGAGCGTCCCGCGATCATCGCCAGCGTCCAGGAGCACAAGGTAAAGACGGGCGAGACGCTCGCGATGCTCGCCTCGAACAACGGTCTTTCCTGGGAGGCGCTGGCGCGATTCAACTGGGGCGTCTCAACTCCCGCGGAGATCAACGAGGCGCTTCGGGACAAGGTCGGCTGCATGAAAAAGACTCGGGACGGGAAGAATTACCTGTTCGACGACTCGGACGACCCGGGCATCGTCTACATCCCAAAGCCATGGAACGAGTCGGCTCTGGCATCCGGGCAGCCGCACATCATCCGCGTTCGCCGCATCGCCGGCAGGCTGCCCGACCTGAAGCTCCTCTATCAGATCGACCCGCAGGCGAAATCGGCCAAGGACGACGTCCTCGTCCTGGAGGCTGAGGATGGGAGCTGGCGCCACGAGATCCAGGTCGGCAGCCTGTCCGAGGTCGAGCCCCACTGGGTGGAGCTGGTCTTTCCCCAGCCACCCGCCGGTGTGCTTTTCAACCTCATCCAGAATCCGGGGGACGGCGAGTCTCCGATGTTCGTCTTCAAAGGGGCCTCGTATGGTGACCTCCGCTAGGGCCGCTGCCCTGGCCCCGCTGCTGCTGCTCTCGGCGGCGTGCAGGCAGAAGTCACCGGATGCGTTGTCCCCCGATGCGGGCCCTTTCGAGCGATCCAGGCTGTGGGACTACCCGGACGAGCGTTGGGACGCATCCGACATGCAGAAGGAAGCGCGCCTGCAGTTCGTCTGGGCCGCCCCCGACGAGAAGACCCCCTCGATCTTCACCATGAAGCTGGACGGAACGGATATCCGCCGCGTGATCGGGCCGGAGCGGCTCTTCACGGGCGACGCGAAGTACCTGCAGCAGACGCCGGTCCGTTCGCCCAATCGAAGATTCGTCGCCTGCATCGGGGATGACGCACAGGGCAACGAGGTGCGATTCCTCGTCGACCTTCAAGAGCGTTCGGTGCGGACGTTGATGAAGGCGACCAACCCGACCGGGCTCACCTGGACGCCGGACAGCCGCCGGATCTTGTTCTACGGCGATGACAGGCTCTGGCAGTACGACCTCGAGACCGGCGCGCTCACCCCCCAGCCGACAAACATCGGGCCGTACGGCCTTCATCTGGTCGATGGCGGTCGCCGTCTGCTTGCGCTGCGCGAGGGCGCTGTCGAAGTACGCGATCTCGACGGCAAGCTGCTCAAACGCATCGACGTCCCCTACAGGACCGCCGCGCAACACGCGATCTCGCCCGACGGCCGATTCATCGCGGTGCAGCAGGTGCCCTTCGTGATCGTCGACCTCGAGCACCCCGCGAAGCCCATCTTCAGCAGCCCGGATACGTTCTTCAGCCCGACATTCGGCCCGGACGGCGGCACGCTCTATTTCTTCACGGGGTACCTCAACGCACTCGACGTCGCGTCGGGCGCTGTCAGGAAGCTGGCCAGGCTCCCGTCGCCATGGACAGCGTCCGCGGCGACGACTCTCCCGCCCGTGGTGCACGGATGAGCCCCGCCCGGCTCGGCGCGACGTACATCTTCTCGGGTCCCGCCAAGACCGGAGCGAGCGGCCACCTGGAGCCCGAGCCGAATTCGCTGTCGCCGGTGCGCAATCTGATCTTCTTCGTCGAGGACGCCGGCAGGCCGGGGACCATGGTCTGCTGGTCGACCGACGCCAAAGGTCTCGTGTATCCGATCGCGAGCTCGGGAGCTCCGCGGCCCACGCCAGTCCATTACCTCGGCAAGAAGCGCCGGATCTATCTGGCGCCGCCGGATGCCTTGTTGAAGGCATGGGCGAAGAGCCGGGAGCAGTGGGCTGATGGGCTCGCCAAGGGACTGGCCGCGAAGACCTCGTCCTATCGCGCGACGGAGCTGACCGAGCTCGAGGTGGCGAAGAGTTCGCTGCGTCCACCGGACCGGCAGTCCGCCGATGCCGCCGAGAAAGAGTGGGCCGCTTTCTATGACGGCCTGAAGGGAAAGATATCCGCCTGGCTCCTGCCGAAGACGCGAGCGCTGGTGATGCCTTTCTCCAGCGCCGCGATGGACGGCAAGATCGTCGAGGTGACGCCCGCGGGGAAGACGCCGATCAAGTGCGAGATCCGGCGCGATTCGGATCGGGCATTTGCGGTGGCGATCGGCGACGAGACGGCGCTCCCTCCCGGGATGTACTCCTTCACGGTAAAGCTCCCGGCTCCGGTGACCGGCGAATGGTCGAATGCCGTCCAGCGAGACAGCGAGTACCAGCTGAAGGAGCAGGTCCGCTTCGGCATCACGAACTTCGCGGGCGAGTTCGACCTCGTCAACTGCGATCCGATTTCGATCGAGGAATCGGTGATGCAGCAGTTCCCGGACCTCTACTGGCATCGAATCGCAGCGGCCAAGGAGCGCAGCGACTATCCGGAGGTCGAAACCGATCCCGCCTACCAGGACTTCCCCAAGGCGCTGGAGCAGTGGGCGGAACGTCTCGAATGGGCGCATTCCAAGGCCAAGCTCACGGTCGGGCTGATCAACGCCAGCGGCTGGAACAAGCGCGCGCAGCTGATCGGCATGGCGGTGTGGAAGCAGTTGAAGGCGCCTGCGGACAACGAAGTCCTGAACGCCACCCGGAACAGTATCGATCTCGCGTTCCAGGTGGGAGGGCAGGTCAAGGAGTGGAAAGAGCTGCTCGAGGGCCTGCACGCCGAGAAGGAGCTGGCGGGCCTCAAGCGGGTTCTCTGGAAGGACATCGAGGGGCGGCTGGAGAGGAACCGCTGGTGGGCGTGGGCGAAGGAAGAATTCCTCGAGGGCGACAAGGAATGGCGCGTGCTCGAGCTCGCGTCGGCCACGGACGCGGAGCGGAAGGTCATCCTCGCCGCCGGAATACCGGAGAAGCGCACGGCCCTCGAGGAGATGGTCGGCAAGTCCGCTGGCAAGGCGATCCAGAAGGGGCTCGTCGCCGCCCAGCTCGCGATCGACGTCTACCGGGCAGCGCTCGCGTTCAACGACGTGCTGGAAGCGCGCAAGGAGGAGAGGGACCTCGTTTCGGACTTGGACGAATTGCTCAAACAAGTGGACGGCACTCTCGCAAGGGTCCCCTGCCGCGAGGCCATCGGAAACCTGGAGCGCATGCGTTCCGCCACGGTTGCCGCATACCGCAAAGTCGACGACGAAGAGGCGAAGGCGCTGATGGCCGCAGTCGACGCCGCGCTGGGGGCGTTGACCCTGGTGTTTCCGCCAGTCGCGATCGTCGTCGCCATCAAGGAGGGGCTGTCGCTGGCGAAGGATGTTGCCGTCGAGCTGGCGGAATGGGGGGACCGGCTCCTGTTCAAGAGCTGGGCAGCCAATCTCCTCGCGCGCCGGTGGACGCAGCTGGCCGAGCTGGCGAGTAGCAGCAGCGCCAACCAATCCCTCATTCCGCAGGTCGGAGCGGACGGCGGGGCGACCGATCTCAACGTCCAGCTCAGGATCCGGGCGGAGGCGCTGCATGGCCTCGTGGGTCTTCTGACGCGCGCGAGCGTAGCGTCGGAAAAGGAGACGGACTATCTCGACCGTGTCGAGAAGTATCGCGTCGCCGAGTACATCCGGCACTACCTGCTGCGGGACGGATGGCAGCTCCCCATCCGTGCGCTGGTGCCGATCGGAATGGACGCGGCCTGGATGTATCTTACCGGCCCGTACGGCGCACTGCAGACCCAGGCGGCGGTCACGGAGCAACTCGGGTTTGTCCATCCCCTGAAGGCCGCGGCCGTCTCGGCGATTCCGTTCGGCATGACGATGCTGACGGCGGTCGACACAGTCGTCGCGGGAAACGCGATCGCAAAGTACCAGAAGACATTTCCCATCCACCGTTTGGATGCGGCCGTTCCCGAGGTCGCGATGGCCTTTCGTACGGCCTGGGCGAAGATCGACGCGGACGCAATTGAGTACACCTGCGTGTACCGGCGGCCCGCCGGAAGCAGCGGCAAAGGCGGGTGGCAGCCTGTCAATACGAAGGGCGTTCGGAAGGTCGAGGAGCTCGATCTGCTCTCACCGCTCGATCAGATCCGCGTCCTCGTCGTGTTCAAGGCGGATGTGCCCGCGGGAACGTATCCGCTCAGCTTCCAGCTGGTCCGTACTGACGGGATCGACATCGAAGGCCCGGTCTACCGGCAGATCACGCGCCGGCTGGACGAGGACAACCTTCTCCGCCAGGAAGAGAAGTTCAAGGGCCGGATCGGCTGTGTCTTCTTCCCCTTCTTCGAGGTCGGCAAGCAGATGGTGCCGGGCATCAAGCCGCTCGCCGCTTGGGCCAGCTTCGCCGGTGTCGGGGCGTACGAGGTGTTCGGCTACCTCGATAACATGCGCTACGGCTTCACGATCAAGGCAGGCGATTCGAAGTACGCCCCCTGGGTCAAGATCGGCGCCCCGAACGCCGGGACCTCCGACCTGGATGAGGTGCGGGTCGGGATCACCGGCAAGCCCCACGAGAGCTCTCTGCTCGTCGCTGGTTTTCTCGACAGCCACTCGGAGAAGCCTCCCTATCCGCTGCTCTTCCAGCTCACCAAAGGGTTCGGGCCCTGCTACGTCCGCGTGGGCGGTGGCAGCTATCTGCTGGCAACGCCCGATGACGGCGCCGTCCTCACCTTCGACAAGTTCACCTGGACGGACCCGGTGGATTTCATCGTCGTCGCCTACTCCTCGTCCTTGGCCTACCTCGACTGGGAGAGGCAGGGCCGCGATTGGAGGCACGTGCCGGTCCAGATGCAGCTGGTGAACTTCCACGGGCTCGGTAGCGACGACGGCCCGACCTTTTCGTCCGCGCTCGACTACGTGGGCCGGCTCTACACCGCGAGTCCGGGCATCTCGTCGGCGGCGGTCGAACCCGACCCCGAAGTGGAGCGCTGGGTGAACCAGGTGCGAGCCAGTCCGGCCGAGTTGCGGAAGCTGATCGACGGCGTCGACCCGCGCAACTTCGGCAGCCTGAAGGAGAAGGACGCGGAGTATCACCTGTTCGCGGCGCACTTCGCGATCGACTACTTCTTGCCGCAGGGCGACCGCGTGGTCGGTCTACGGCCTTTCGGTCGGACGCTGACGGGGAAGTCGGAGCACTATCGCATCGGAGTCCGAAAACTCCAGACCCCACAAAAATGCGGCCTGGAACAGACCAAAATGGAAGCGTCGGTCTCGGCGGCGTGGTTCTCTGCCTCGGGGTATGCCATGCCGGAGTACGAGTTCCGCTTCCCCGCCCCTGACTTCAACGCTTCTGTGCCTTGGTCGTCATTGCCGGCGCAACGCCGCAAGAAGTGGATCGAGGAAGAGGGCCGCAAGCGAAACCCGAATGTCGAGCTGATAGCGAAATAGGTCGCTTGGCGACCATTGCTTTTAGGCTGTACAGACAATGAGATGTGCTCTAGACGGGGGCCATGCGGCTTCCGGTACTCGATCGCCTCATCCTCTCTTCCGAGAAGCCATCGCGCTACGTCGGCGGCGAGCTGAACGCCGTCCGCAAGGAACTGGCGAAGCTGCGGGTGAAATGGGCGCTCGCGTTCCCGGACACGTACGAAGTCGGCATGAGCAACGTCGGTTTCAGGCTGCTCTACCACATGCTCAACGAGCGGCCCGACGTCGCCTGCGAGCGCGTCTTCATGCCCTGGCCCGACATGGAGGCGGCGCTCAAGGCGGAGCGCCAGCCACTGTTTTCGATCGAGAGCCGCGCGCCGCTCGCCGCTTTCGACATCGTCGGATTCACCCTGCAGTTCGAGCTCTGCTACACGACCGTGCTGGCGATGCTCGAGCTCGGCGGCATCGCCCTGCATGCGAAGGACCGCAGGCGCGATGACCCCCTGATCCTCGGAGGCGGACCCTGCACGTACAACCCGGAGCCCGTCGCCGACTTCTTCGACGCCTTCGTGATCGGCGAGGGCGAGGAGGTGGTCCACGAGATCAGCGACGCGGTAGCCGACTGGAAGCGCGGCGCCGGCTCGCGCGAGGACCTGCTCTGGCTGCTCGCGGAGATCCCCGGCGTCTACGTGCCCTCGCTCTTCCGCCCCCATTACAACGCGGACCGCACTCTGAAGGCATACGAACCGCTCAAGCCCGGGTACGACAGCATCGTCCGCCGGGTGATCCCGGACCTGAACCTGGTGCCGCAGGCGGAGAAACCGATCGTTCCGTTCATGCAGACGGTGCACGATCGCCTCCCGCTCGAGATCCAGCGCGGCTGCACGCGCGGGTGCCGCTTCTGCCAGGTCGGCATGATCACCCGGCCCACCCGCCAGCGCGACCCGAACGACGTCCGCCGCATCGCCGAGCGCGGCCTCCAGACGACCGGTTACGAGGAAGTCGGCTTTCTTTCCCTGAGCGCCGGCGACTACTCCTGCATCGACGGCGTGCTGGAGGACTTCTTCGACGAGTTCGGTCCGGAGAACGTCGGCATCTCGTTGCCCAGCTTGCGCACGGAAACGATGTCCGATCGGCTCGCCTCCCAGATCAAGCGGGTGCGCAAGAGCGGTTTCACGGTCGCGCCGGAGGCGGCCACCGAGCGGATGCGCCGCGTGATCAACAAGGGCAACGCGGAGAAGGACCTCCTCCACGCCGTGGACACCGTCTTCACGGCCGGCTGGGACCTGGTGAAGTTCTACTTCATGATCGGATTGCCGACGGAGCGCGACGAGGACGTGCGCGCGATCGTGACCCTCTCCGCCGAGGCGCTGCGGCGGGGAAAGAAGCTCAACCCGCGGGCGCAGATCAACGTCGGCATTTCCACGTTCTGCCCCAAGCCGTTCACGCCGTTCCAGTGGGACCCGATGATCTCCTTCGAGGAAACGGAGCGCAGGCAGGCGATGCTGCGCGAGGAGTTGCGCAAGCTCGGGCGCGGATACCGCGATCTGCACGTCAAGCCGCACGATGCCCGGCAAGGCGCTCTCGAGGGCGCGCTGGCGCTCGGCGATCGCCGGCTCGCCACGGCGGTGCTGCACGCGTACCGCCGCGGGCAGCGCCTCGACGGCTGGACGGAGCATTTCAGTCTGGAGACCTGGCACGAGGCATTCGCCGAGGCGGAGCGGGAGCACGGGGTCGGGCTGGGCTTCTTCGCCCACCGGGAGAAGGGCGAGCGCGAAGCGCTGCCCTTCGATCACATCGATTGCGAGGTGACGAAGCCGTACCTCTGGAAGGCGCGGATGGCGGCGCTGAAGGAGGCCGCGGTCCCCGACTGCGCTTACGGCGAGGAGATCTGCACCGCCTGCGGCGCCTGCGATTACGAGGTGGTGGATACCATCGTGTACCACCCGGAGGATTACCGCCGGCAGCCGGCGCCCGCACCGCAACGCGCTCCGGCCGGGCGGACGCTGCTCAGGCTGCGCTACGCGAAACAGGGCGTCGCGGTCGCGCTCAGCCATCTGGAGACGATGACGGCGCTCCTGCGCACCTTCCGGCGCGCCGGGCTCTCGATGCCGCATTCAGAGGGGTTCCATCCCAAACCGAAGGTCAGCTTCGGGCCGGCCTGCCCCGTCGGGACCGAGAGCCACGCCGAATATCTCGATCTCGAGCTGTTCGGGATGCAGGACGCGGCCGAGGTGGCGGACCGTATCCGCCTGAACCTGCCCGAAGGATTCCGGGTCCTGTCGTGCGAGGTGCTCCGGCCTGGCGGCCCATCGCTCGCGCGCACCATCCGGGGAATCGAGTACCGCGTCGAGCTCCCCGAGGACGCGCCGGACGCTGCTTTGCAGCTCGCGGAATTCGCCGCTCGTGAGGAAGCCACCGTGATGCGCGAGCGCGAGGGCAAGCAGCCGGTCCGGATCGACCTGAAAAAGTCTGTGGATTGCCTGGTCGCAGAGAACGCGCGCGAGATCCGTTTCACGCTGCGCGCTGGAGAAAACGAGGCGGTCGCTCGTCCTTCCGAGTTGCTCGCCGCGCTGTTCGGAACCGAGCTCACCCGCCCGGGCGTCGCGCGCATCGTTCGCGAAAACGCGATCTTCGGGATCCCGGCGGCGTGAATCGGCTCTGGGCGCTGCTCGTCGCCCTGTGCGCCGTCGGCATCCTGCTGGCCTCGCCGTTCCTGCTCGGCGCCATCCGCGCGGCGCAGTCGCCGATGGCGCCGCCCGTGCTGCTCACGCTCCAGGTCCTGCAGACGCTGCTGCTCTGCGCGCTCGCCGCGTATGCCGGCGTGCGATTCGCTCCGGCCGCCGGGCTCGACGCTCCCTGGCTGCGGGTGCTCGCGGAAGGCCGCAGCCCGCCGCCTGCCTTCGGAAGCATGGCCATCGAGGCTGCCGCGGTCGGCAGCATCACCGCCGTCGTCGTGACAGCTTTGGGGCTGATGCTGCGCGCCTCGCTGCCGGATGCGCTCTGGCGCCCCGCTTCCGGCGGATTCTGGATGCGCGCGAGCAGCGCCTTCCATGGCGGGATCGTCGAGGAGATCCTGGTGCGCTGGGGCCTGCTCACCGCCTTCGTGGTCGTGGCGCGACGCGCCGGGGTCTCGGCACCCTTCTGGCCCGCCAACGTGATCGCGGCACTGGTCTTCGGCGCGCTCCACTTCCCCTCGATCGCGCTGGCGCAGATTCCTTTGACCGGTGCCGTCATCGCGCACGTGCTCCTGACAAACGGGATCGCCGGCGTGGTGTTCGGGTGGATGTTCCGCCGCCGCGGCCTGGAGGGAGCAATGGTGGCGCACGGATCGGCGGACGTCTGGCTGCAAGCGGCGCTGCCGGCGCTTCTCGCCTGAGCGGCGCAGCCGGGGAAGCAACGCGTGTGGCGCCTGGTAGCGCTACGCCCGGAGCCGCCGCGATTCGCGATTGGAGGTGCCCTGTCGCCCGATCCGCACGGCACGCGGGCTGCTCTGTGGCCAACGCGTTCCGCGCCATCACCCCCAAGGCCGCCAGGCCGTTGGAATCAGGCTGATTGGGCGCTCGGTTCTTGCGACGCGGGAAACCGGATGCTACGCTCTACCCGTCTGCCCCGACGGTACTTTTTACAGCCGCCGGGGCCTCACCGCGTCTTCGGCGGCGGGGGCGGCGCGCAGCCGCGCACCTCCGACGCTCACGGCGCATGAGCGAGGCTGGGTGGCCCTGCCAGGTTCACTCTCCGGTTTCACGAAGCGGCGCCTGAACGGCGCCCGGTCGCCGTCGCGCGATTTGCGCGCGACCGCGCCAGAAGGATCTTTCGATGTCCAACATCCTCGTGATCAACGCCTCCGGGCAGGAGACCCGGGTGGCGCTGATCGAGCAAGGGACGATTTCTGAGTACTACCTGGAGCGGAAGAACGAGAAAGGAATAGTCGGGAACATCTACAA
>Ga0066690_10000810_pt1 | contig 10614 bp, 10 predicted proteins | sample GraSoiAngelo_139_FD_62303 | JGI IMG/M metagenome (GOLD analysis project Ga0066690, IMG submission 62303) | Grasslands soil microbial communities from the Angelo Coastal Reserve, California, USA - 14_0929_12_20cm | ecosystem: Environmental > Terrestrial > Soil > Grasslands | place: USA...
GCCGCTCAAGCTGACCGAGAGCAGCAAGCGCTTCAACATCAGCGCCATGGTCGATGGCGGCGGTATGTCAGGCCAGGCCGGCGCCGTGCAGCACGGCATCGCGCGCGCCCTCTGCGTCGCGGACCTGGCGATGCGCCCGGTGCTCAAGAAGCACGGCATGCTGACCCGCGATCCGCGCATGAAGGAACGGAAGAAGCCCGGCCTCAAACGCGCCCGCAAAGCCCCGCAGTACACCAAGCGCTGATCACGCGGCGCAGCCGTTCGCTGCGCTGCGGTTCTTAGGGCGCCAGAAGCCAGCGCACCGCCTCGATCTGACGGGACGACGAGGGGTCGTCCTTACCGAAAGGTGCCCAGGCGACCGCCTGCGCGATCGTCCAGCCTCGGGCCCGCTCTCGATCGAGGCTCAGGGCACTGCATACCCGATCAAGTCGCCCAAGGAGGGCTTGCCGGCTGTGACCGAGCTCGCCGCCCCGCACAATCGGCGCGACGGCAAACTCGCGCTCACCACTAAGCGGCTTTGGATCGATGGCGAGCCACGGCTCGCGTTTGGCGCGCAGGACGTTATCGGCATGCAAGTCCTGGTGCACCAGGACCTGCTCGCCCTGCGTCGAAACAAGACTATGCATGCTCTCCAGCGCCGCGTCGACGAGGCGCCGTTCGATTGGACGGCCCGCCCGCTGCCAGCGGCGCGGCAACGACTGGAACCATCGTGTGACCTCGTCCGAGAGCGATGGAATCGCTGCTGGCGCGGGTATCCAGAGCCGTGGGAGCAAGCCGATCAAGATCTCCATTGCGAGATTGGGATTCTCGGCCGAGAGCGGGGTCCCGGGTTCGCAGCGCTCGATCAGAAGTGCCCGCCGCTCAGCGTCGTAATCGATGAGCCGAACGGCTCCGTTGCCGCCCCAGGCAGCAAGCGCGTTGGCCTCGTGTTCGCTCTCGCGATCCGGCCATTGCACCTTCAAGACGGCGGGGCTTCCGTCCAGGCGCGCAACCGGCACGGCCAAGGAGGCGAATGCGTACGCGAAAGGTTCTCCTGGCACGAGATCCCACCGTCTGCAGCACTCCGCTACGAGTTGAGGAAGCCGGGCTAACCATGCCGAGCCGCCATCGACCTCGCGCAGCCATTGCAGGCCGGCGTGTGCCCCGAAGGTGGAGATTGCTCGACGCTCTCGATTAGCCCGGGCCGCGTCGCCGCGACATGAACCAGGCAACTGCCGCGACGATCACGATGAGAACGACGACGCCGGCGATGATCTTGTTCGTTGTAATCGCCGTGCTGATCAGGGGCACGATGAGGGCGAATGCCATGCTGATGTCCATATCTCGAGTCTAGACGGTTGTCCCGGACGGAACGAGGCTACGAGAACAGCTGCCCTTTCAGGAACTCGAGGCTGCGGCCGATGATCTCGGTGGACCTCGGGCCGGGGTCGAGCACGTCGAACGCGTGCCGTCCGCCGGCGTGGTTGTGAAGCTCCAGATCCAGACCGGCCTTCATCGCGGCGTCGGCGAAACGGTCGAGCGTTTCATTGAGTCGCGGCCGGTCGAGTCCTGCGCGCGCGACGAAGATCGACGGCCCCTCCTTGTCGAGCCGTTCAGCGACCACGAACCGCGCGAGGTCGCTGCTGGGTAAGGGCGCCGGTGCCATCAATCCGTAGTAGACGACCAGGCATCGCGCGGCCGGTCGGTTCGTGAGCGCCACGTGCGCACCGAGGAAGCCTCCGGCGGACGCGACCCAGATGGCGAGTCGGTCCGGATCGATGCTCCATGTGCTCGCCCGAGTACGAACGAGCGCGACGAGATCCTCGACGTCCGATGCTGCTTCGGGAATGCGCGTCCACCCCTCGGTCGACCGGTGATTGAAGGTGATCGCGACGAAACCGGAGGCAGCGAGCAATTCTCCCCACGACACATACTGGCCCCAGTCCTTGATGTCCTTGAGCCAGTCGGGCGGCCCGTCCCCGTGGACAAGGATCACGGCGGGGAGAGCGCTTCCCGCGCGGCCCGCAGGCCGGTAGATATCCATGCGCAGTGACTCGGACCGCAAGGACTTGTAGGGGACGTCACGCAGCCGATCAGTCCGATCCATCCCGGGAACGGAATGCACGACCCGGAGGGGACGGAAGTCTGGTGGCTCTTCGGCCAAGGTTAGACGATACTAGTCACCGCTAGTGGACGTGATCCTGCGCGACATCCTGGTGTTCCTCCAGAGCGGGAACATCTGGCGCCACGTCCTCGATCTCATCGACATCGGCCTGGTGGCCTTCTTTCTCTATCGCTTATTCCTGCTGGTGCGGGGGACCCAGGCGGTCCAGCTCATGTTCGGCGTCCTCCTGCTCGCCCTGATCGGTTTGCTGGCGAACCTCCTCGACCTGCGGTTGCTGTCGTGGATCTTCCGCAACGCCGCCCCGGCCGTCCTGATCGGCATCATCGTGCTCTTCCAGCCGGAGATCCGGCGGGCCCTTGACCAGTTCGGCCGCATCGGCTTCATCGGCCGGCCGATGGCGCACTACAACCTCCAGATCTTCAACCGGATGATCGACGAGGTGATCCGGGCCACCACCAAGCTGACCCAGCGCTTCACCGGCGCCCTGATCGTCTTCGAGAAGGAGACCGGATTGGAGAACTACGCCAACAGCGGCATCCGAATCAACGGCGAGCTCACCGCGGAATTCCTGGAGGCGATCTTCTTCCCCAACTCGCCGCTCCACGACGGCGCCGTCATCGTCCGGGGGAACCAGATCCTGGCTGCGGGCTGCGTCCTCCCGCTGGCAGAGGAAGGGACCGTCCGGGAGCGGATGGGAACCCGCCACCGCGCCGGGCTCGGCCTCTCGATGCAAACCGACGCGGTGGTCTTGATCCTCAGCGAGGAGCTCGGCCAGATCGCCGTGGCGCACGAAGGAAAGCTGCTGCGCAACCTCGACCCGGACCGGCTGCGGCAGGTGCTGACATCACTGCTTCAGCCGCGCACCGAGCTACACCGGCCACCCCTTCCCGTCTGGCGCCGCTAGGGCGAGGCCGGGTAAGATAACCTTCCTGCTCGCCAACCTTCGGCTCAAACTGCTGGCGATCGCGTTTGCTGTCGCGCTCTGGAGCGTGGTCGCGTACGCGCAGAACCCGACCCAGAGCCACCCCTACGGGCTCAGGATGGACACGCCGGTGCTCCCCGCGGGCCTGGTCCTGGTCGGCGACGTGCCGCAGGTGACCGTCACCGCGATCGGGACGGCCGACCACATGCGTTCGTTCGATGCCCAGCTACGCGCCAACCCGGGCCTCCTTCACATCGTGGGGACCTTTTCCGGCGTACGCGTGGGCAAGAACGACGTCCCGATCCAGGTCAATCAGTCCGATCCGACCATCACGATCGTCGCTCCCAACACCGTAGCCGTCACGATCGACGAATTAGGCACGACGACCCAGCCGGTTTCGATCGAGCGGGTTAAAGCCCTGCCGCCCGGATTCCACGAGCTGGCCAGCGCGACCACGGTGACCCCCGCAAGTGTCCGGATCGACGGCCCCAAGAGCCAGCTCACGGGTGTCCAGGCTGTCGTCCTCGTCGACCTCGACGCGCTCGTCGCCCCCGGCTTCAACCAGCCCTACTCGGTCGTGATCTGGGACAAGAACAAGAAGACCCTGAAGGGGCTGGTGGCCACGCCGCCCCAGGTCTCGGTCAAGATGGTGATCCAGGCGGACGCCATCACGGTCGCCAAGTCGGTCGGGTTCACCCTCACCGGCCAGCCGGCGGCCGGCTACCGAGTGAGCAATGTCCAGATCGCCCCGCTGGAGGTTCAGGCGACCGGGCTCCAGAACACGCTGACCGGCCTGGTGCTGCTCGCGACCGACCCGATCGACATCACCGGCGCCAAGTCGGACGTGGTCAAGACCGTCACCATCCGTCCACCGGACGGGGTCACCACGAATCAGAAGACCGCCCAGGTGCACGTCTTCATCTCACCGATCCCGGGAGTTACTCCTTCGTCCAGCCCGTAACTTTGCGCCGTCGGGGCCGTTTCAGCAAAACAACGAACTGAGTTCGCTCGTTTGACCGTGTCCAGCGTGGGAACATAGGAGGCCGCGGGATATGTGCGGGATTATTGGCTACCTGGGCGAGCGCTCGGCGGCGCCCATCATCATGGAGAGCCTCAAGCGGCTCGAGTACCGGGGGTACGATTCCGCCGGGGTCGCGATCTTCAATGAGGCGGATGGTCAGACCTCGGTCGTGAAGAGTGCGGCCAAGGTCGACACCCTGGTCGAGCGCCTCACGGAGGAGATGCCCCAAGGCCGAATGGGTATCGGCCATACCCGCTGGGCGACTCACGGACGCCCCACCGTCATCAACGCCCATCCCCACACCGACTGCCACAAGCAGATCATGGTGATCCACAACGGCATCATCGAGAACTTTGCCGAGCTGCGGAAGGACCTGCAGGCGAAGGGCCATGTCTTCATCTCCGAGACCGACACCGAGGTTGTGCCGCACCTGATCGAGGAGTTCGACAAGGGCGACCTGGTCGCCGCCGTTCGACAGGCGCTCTCGAAACTCCGGGGCGCCTACGCGATGGCGATCTTCTCCCAGCGCGACCCCGACCTGTTGATCGGAGCGCGGCTCAATGCGCCGCTCGTCGTCGGCATTGGCGACAAGGAATGGTTTGTCGCCTCCGACATCACCGCCGTCATCCCCTACACGAAGAAGGTCTTGCTGCTCGGCGAGGGCGAGATGGTGTCGGTCACGCGGCTGGGGCCAGAGGTGAGCACGATCGGCGGCGCCGCCGTCAAGCCCAAGGTGATCGAGGTCAAGTGGGATATCAGCCAGGCCCAGAAAGGCGGCTTTCCGCACTTCATGGCGAAGGAGATCAACGAGGCGCCGGAGGCGGTCTCCAACGCGCTCCGCGGCCGGCTTAGCGACGAGGGCGAGGTGACGTTCGAAGAATTCGGGCTGACCGATCGCCAGCTGCTCAAGGTCCGCGACATCAAGATGGTGGCGGCCGGTACGTCGTATTACGCCGCGCTTATCGGCAAGTACATCATCGAGGACCTGGCGCGCATCCCCGTCGAAGTCGAACCGGCCTCGGAGTTCCGCTACCGGCAGCCGATCATCGACCAGGAAACCCTGGTGATCGGCGTCTCGCAGTCAGGTGAGACCGCCGACACGCTGGCCGCCATCCGCGAAGCACGGGAGCGGAAGGCGAAGGTCGTGTCCATTACCAATGTCGTCGGCAGCTCGATGGCGCTGGAGAGCGACGGGGTCATCTACCTGCACGCCGGTCCCGAGATCGGGGTGGCGTCGACCAAGACGTTCATCGCCCATCTCACGAGTCTCTACTTGCTCGGCATCCGGCTGGCCGCCGTTCGCCACCGCCTCGCCCCCGAGCGCCTGAAGGAGCTGACCGCCGAGCTGAAAGCCCTGCCGACTGCCGTCCAGAAGGTTCTCGATCGCGCCGAGGCGTTCCAGGCGCTCGCCAAGAAGTACGCCGGCTACCGCAACTTCATGTACATCGGCCGCGGGATCAATTACCCGATTGCCCTCGAGGGCGCGCTGAAGCTCAAGGAGATCTCGTACCTCCATGCCGAGGGCTATGCGGCGGGCGAGCTGAAGCACGGGCCGATCGCGCTCCTCGACAAGAACTTCCCGGTCTTCGCGATCGCCACCCAGGCCGCGACCCTCGAAAAGATGGTCAGCAACATCCAGGAGGTCATCGCCAGGGACGCGCCGGTGCTCGCCCTGATCAGCGACGGCGACCCGACGCTGGCCGAGGTCGAGGCCGACCGAGCCGAGGTGCCGGCGGTGTCCGAATTTCTGTCGCCCATCCCAAATGTCGTCGCGTTGCAGCTGTTTGCCTACTTCGTCGCCAGCGAGCGCGGTTGCAACGTCGATCAGCCCCGCAACCTGGCAAAGAGCGTCACCGTAGAGTAAGCACCGTGACCCCTCGGGTCGGCGTGGATGTGGCGGCGATCCCGCGCATTGCGGAGGCCCAGAAGCGGTTCGGCGATCGGTTCCTGCACAAGTTCCTCAGCGACCGGGAAATCGACTACTGCGGTGGCAGCCCGGAGCGCTGGGCGGGCCGCTGGGCGGCGAAGGAGGCGATCGGTAAAGCCATGCCGACCGGTGTGCCGCGGCCTCGGATGCGCGATGTCGAAATCCTTCCCAGCGACGACGGCCGCCCGCATGTCCGGGTTGCGCCGGCCACGACGCTGACGGGACGAGAGATCGACGTCAGCATCGCCCACGACGGCCACTTCGCCGTCGCCGTCGCCGTCATCCCCGAAGCTCAGGCCATCCTGTCGCCAGGCGCCCTGCCGGACGGCTTCCGGCTACCCGCGCGCCCGCGCGATGGGCACAAGGGGACGTTCGGCACTGTGGTGGTACTGGCGGGATCGCAGGGCTTTACCGGCGCCGCCTACCTGGCGAGCATGGGCGCCGCGCGCTCGGGCGCGGGCATCGTCCGGCTGGTGGTCGCGCAGTCGATCTATCCGATCCTGGCCGAGAAATGCACCGAGGTCATCGTCGGGCCCGTCCCCGAAATCTCCCCGGGCGTGGTGGGGCACGCCTCGCTCAGCGGCATCCTGCGCGGCTTTGCGGGTGCCGACGCCGGCGTGATCGGCCCCGGTCTCGGACGCGACGCCTCGACGCGGCGCCTGATCGAGGACCTCGTACCGCGGGTGGCGGCGCCGCTGGTGCTCGATGCCGACGCGCTGAACCTCCTGTCCGAGCACCGCACGATCCTGCCCCGCCTCTCGCAGCAGATCGTCCTCACCCCGCACCCCGCGGAGTTCGCTCGCCTTTCTGGACTGGAGACGTCCGCGGTGCAGCAGGACCGGCGCGGGATCGCCTCGCGCTTTGCCAAGCTGTGGAACAAGGTCGTCGTCCTCAAGGGCGCCGGCACCGTGATCGCGGCGCCGGACGGCCGGGTCACCCTCAATCCGATCGCGACGCCCGCCCTGGCTTCGGGCGGGACCGGTGACGTCCTCGCCGGCGTGATCGCCGGGTTGATGGGCCAAAAGCTGCCGCCCTTCGAGGCGGCCGTCACGGGGGTTCACCTGCACAGCGTGGCCGGGTTGGACCTCGAGGCGTCGCTGGGCCAGGCCGGTGTACTCGCGTCGGACCTGCTGCCGCAGCTCCCTCGTGTCATGGAGCGGTTGCGCTGACGCAACACGGCGCGACGAAGTGGGCCGACGTCGATCCGTCGGCGATCACCCACAACACCAGCCTCATCAAGCAGCTCGTCGGCGAGAAGACCGCGGTGATGGCGGTCGTGAAGGCCGACGGCTATGGGCACGGTGCCGCGCCCTCGGCGCGCGCAGCGATCGCCGGCGGTGCGACCTGGCTGGCCGTCTCGTCGGTGACGGAGGGGATCGAGTTGCGCAAAGCCGGCATCGTCGAGCCGATCCTCAACCTCGGGTATACGCCGCCGTCGGCGCTCTCGGCGGCGATCGCCGCGAAGCTGGCGCTCACGGTTTACGATCGCGAAGGCCTCGCGCTGCTCAAGACAGCGGCGACCGAGATCGGCGTCCACGTCAAGGTCGACACGGGAATGCACCGGCTCGGCGCCGCGCCCCAGGAGGCCGTGCAGCTCGCCATCGACGTCGATGCCGATCCCAATCTGCGGCTGCAGGGGTTCTGGACGCACTTCGCCGACGCCGACCAGGATCCGGCCTTCACCAGGGAACAATTGCACGTCTTCCTCGATGCCCGCTCCGCCCTCATCCGGGCCGGCGTGACGGGCTTCCTCAGCCATGCGGCCAATTCCCCCGGGCTCCTCCGCTTCCCCGAGGCGCGCCTGGATCTGGTTCGCGCCGGACTCATCCTTTACGGCGTTCGGCCGGTTCGGGACTGGGCCGATCTCCCGGGGCTGCGACCAGCCCTCCGCTGGCAAACGATCGTGACCAATGTCCTGACGGTGCCTGCCGGCGGGAGCGTCGGCTATGGTCGCCGGTTCGTCGCGCGCGAGCCGGCCAGGGTGGCGGCCATCGCGGTCGGTTATGCCGACGGCCTGCACCGCCACGCATCGGATCGCGGTCGCGCGATCGTCCGCGGTGTGGCCGTCCCGATCGCCGGCACCATCAGCATGGACCAGGCCGCCCTCGATGTGAGCACCGTTCCCGGCGTGACAGTCGGTGACGTCGTGACGTTGATCGGCGAAGAGGGCGGCGCCACATTGAGCGCACACGATCTCGCCGAGGCGTCCGGAACGATCTCGTACGAAGTGCTCTGCGCGATCTCCAACCGGGTCCCGCGCCGATACCTATAATCAATAGTGCCCTAGGGGAGCGGAATGCTGAGAAAGTCGGGTCCGCCGGCTGACCCTAGAACCTGATCAGGTAATACCTGCGGAGGAAACGGGCTCGTGCATTCCGCCACTGCCGGGGCGGTCTCTATGTCAGTAGCCGAGGAACGACGGGAGCGACTCGCGCGCATGCGCCTCTACCTGATCACCGGTGATCGGGGGGACGAGGTCGAGACGGCGCGCATCGTCGAGGCGGCGCTCGAGGGAGGCGCCACGGTCATCCAGCTCAGGAAAAAATCGATGCCGATGCTGGAGCAATACCGGCTGGCGCTCGCGCTGCGTATTTTGACGCGAGAGCACGAGGCGCTCCTGATCGTCAACGATCACGCCGACCTGGCGATCGCGACCGACGCCGATGGGGTACACCTGGGTCAGGACGATCTCCCGCCGGATGCCGTGCGCGCCCTGCCCGGATTCGAGGGACGATTGATCGGGCGTTCCACGCACAACCTCGCCCAGGCACAACTGGCCGTCCACGAGGGCGCCGACTACGTCGCCGTCGGACCGGTCTATTCGACGCCGACGAAAGAGGGGCGTCCCGCCGTGGGGACCGCGCTGGTGTCGCGGGTGGCCGGGGTCATCGACCGGCCATTCGTCGCGGTCGGCGGGATCGACCTCGACAACGTCGCCGCCGTCGCCGACGCGGGTGCGCCGGCCGTCGCCGTAGTCCGCGCCATCTATGATGCCCCGGATCCGGCGGAAGCCACCCGGCGTCTGCACGAAGCCCTCGTGACACGACTGGAGCTGGCGCGCCGATGAGTGACGTCATGGTCACGCTCAATGGCAAGCCACGCAAGGTGCCAGAAGGCATCAGCCTGCTCGAGCTGCTGAAGGAGCTGGACGTGCAGCCCTCGCGCGTCGTCATCGAGCACAACCGCGAGATCCGCCGCAAGGACGACTTCAAGACGGCAAAGGTCCGCGATGGCGACGAACTCGAGCTGGTCTACTTTGTCGGCGGCGGGTCGCTGGCCGGCGACGACCCATTCGCCGTCGGGGGGCGCGCGCTACGGTCGCGGCTGATCCACGGCACCGGAAAGTTCGCCTCGAATGACGTGCTCGCTCGTTGCCTGGAAGCCGCGCAACCGGACATGATCACGGTCGCCATCCGACGCCTGAAGCTCGAGGGTGGCCGGTCCGAGCTGGAGGGCATCGACCTGCGCCGCTACACGCTCCTGCCCAACACCGCGGGCGCGACAACCGCGGAGGGGGCGGTGCGGCTGGCACGGCTGGCCCGCGCGGCGGGCTTCTCCGACTTCATCAAGGTCGAGGTGATCGGCGACGAAGACACCCTGCTGCCTGATCCGCAGGCGACCCTGGAGGCGACCCGCCAACTGGTCACGGAAGGCTTCATCGTGATGGCCTATACCAGCGACGACGTCGTGCAGGCCATCCGGTTGTACGAGGCGGGAGCCGCCGCGGTCATGCCGGGTGCGGCGCCCATCGGCACGACGCTCGGGCTGCAGAACCTGCTCAACCTGGAGCTGATCGTCAGCAAGGTCAAGGTGCCGGTCATCGTGGATGCGGGTCTGGGGGTCCCCTCGGAGGCGGCGCGCTGCCTCGAGGTCGGCGCTGCCGCGGTGCTCGTCAACACGGCGATCGCCCGGGCGCAGAATCCGCCCGAGATGGCGCGAGCCTTCGCTGAGGCGGTCGTCGCCGGGCGCCGGGCGTTCAAGGCGGGCCGGGCGCATATCGGCCTGAAGGCCGTCGCCAGCAGCCCCGTCGAGGGTCTCCCCGTATAGCCCATCGCGTCGCGCGCCGGCCGCGGACGCTTGCGGACCTCGGCGAGCGCGGCCTCCTGCGGTCGATCGCTCGCTATCTCGATCCGCCGTCACGAGCCCTGCTGGTTGCGGCGCCGAAGGATGATGCCGCGGTTTGGCGCGGCGATCCGTTCGTGGTGGCGACCACCGACACCATGGTCGAGGAGATCGATTTTCGTCTGGATTGGCCCGGGTTCGATTTCGCGATGCTCGGCCGGCGGCTGATCTCCATCAACCTCAGCGACCTGGCCGCGATGGGCGCGGAACCACGGTATGCGCTCGTCTCGCTCACGCTGCGCGGGACGCTTGCCGTTGCCGACGTGCGCCGTCTCTACGAGGGCATCGCGCACCAGGCGCGGCGCTTCAGCTGCGCGATCGCCGGAGGAGACGTGAGTGGAACACTGGGGCTGCTCACTTTGACGGCCACCCTGGTCGGCCGTATCGATTCGGCGCGGTCCGTGCTGAGGCGCGATGGGGCACGCCCCGGCTGGCTCCTCGCCGTCACCGGCGCGCTGGGTGGCGCCGCGGCCGGTCTGCGGCTGCTCGAATCAGGGCGCCGGCCCGCGACAGCGAGA
>Ga0066690_10000824_pt1 | contig 10591 bp, 5 predicted proteins | sample GraSoiAngelo_139_FD_62303 | JGI IMG/M metagenome (GOLD analysis project Ga0066690, IMG submission 62303) | Grasslands soil microbial communities from the Angelo Coastal Reserve, California, USA - 14_0929_12_20cm | ecosystem: Environmental > Terrestrial > Soil > Grasslands | place: USA...
GGTCGCGGCCTCCAGGCAATCGAGAATCCCGGTCGCGCCGAGGGCGTAAACCCGGCCGTCCACAATCGTGGGAGTCGCCCGGGGGCCGTCGCCTCCCATCGGTTCACTGAATCGAACCGCGTTCGTGTGCGACCAGAGCGTGCGTCCGGTAGCCAGTGAGTAGCAAACCACCAGTTCGTTTTCACCGCGCTGTTCCTGGGTGACGGCGAACGGTCCGGAAACCGCGAAGGCTGACCACCCCAAGCCAATCGGTTGCCTCCAGAGTTCCTGCGGCGGATGCGAAGTCCAGTCGCGCTCCAATTGAATCCCCAGGACAACGCCGGAGCGATCCCGCCCCTGGTATCCAGGATAATCCATGGCGGCTTCAATCCCTGGCTGCTCTTTCGGGACGTTGACTGCCTTGAACTCACCGACGTTGCCGCTCTTCTTTGCCGTCCACCTCCATACGATTCTCGGCTTGCCGCTGCCATCGACCGAGCCGTCAAAGCGCACCGTCTGCTTCAAGCCGACCGCGCCGAGAATGAACAACGCGAGTCCGGCCAACCGTGTGCGCCAGCGCAGCCGCGTCAAAAACAACCACCAGACAAGCAGCAGAAGGACCGACACCACAATCGTCAACATCGTCTGCATGTTCTTGAACATGCTGTCCAGATCCCCGGACAGGCGGACACGAACAACATTCGCAACCGCAAGCGCGGCGATTGCGATGGGGACCCACCAACGCATCCGGCGTTTGACTTTGGGCTTTACGTTCTCCAGGTTCGTCATCTCTTTCATCGTTTTCATGGTTCTGCCTTTCTTTAGTAAGTGAGCACTTACATCAGTGTCAAGGTCATGGTTGAAACGCTCGACGACCTGGACACTCAACTTTCCGCACCGGATATTGACCTCGAACTTGGAGCCCCCTATATTTCCGCGACAGTTCGGGAGCTCTGAACATGACAACAAAGAATAATCAGAGACGAACTCATTTCTCCGCCGCGCTGTTCGCCATTTCCATCGCGCCGCTTCTGCTGGTCGGCTGCTCCACCACCACCGAACAGGTCCGCATCGCTTACTTCACCCGATTTCAAAAGGCCGAGGCCGGCCACACTCCGCCAGAGGAAGCAATCCTCAAACGTCTCTGTCTTTTCGGCGAGCCTCAGCACGCGCCAGGCTGGCCGCATGGGCCGACGGAGGAAATCATCCGCGAGGGTTATGTCCTGGAAAACAGTTTGGCCGACAAAATTCCGCTCTGGGTCTGCGAGCATCTTGGCACTGAGGACCTGGGCGGCCCGCTGAAGCGTCCCAAGCCTGAACCGTTCCGACCCGATCCGAAACTGCCGGCCGGCTCGCGGGCCGAGCTTAAGGATTACAAACACTCCGGTTATGACCGCGGGCATCAGGCGCCCTCCGGGGACGAAACGAAAAAGCAATCACTCCAGGACGACACCTACTTTTTGTCAAACATGGTCCCGCAGGTCGGCCAGTTCAACCAGCACCCCTGGGGACAGCTTGAGGAGATTGTTCGCGGCTGGGCTGTAAGTCGCGGTGAAGCCTACGTCATCACCGGTCCCATGTTCTATGATCCCAAGGAGGACGATCCGCACACTGCCGCCGGGCATTTCACAATCAAGGCCATCGGCAAAGACCACGTTGCCGTTCCCACCCACCTTTACAAAATCGTGGTGCTGCGCGGCAAAAGCGGACAGTGGCGCTCCATCGCCTTCGTGATGAAAAACCAGAAGTATCCAAAGAACGTCGATTACAAGGATTTCATCCAATCCATCCGTTGGATCGAGGACCGAACCGGCATCAACTTCATGCCCGAACTCGACCAGCCTGAAAATGCCGCGCCTCACCAGCAGCTCGAGCGCGAAGCTCCCACGGAAGTCTGGCCGGAGGACGGCCCCGAATAACCAAAGCCCGGTTATGCTCCGATTCCCGGCGGGCGGTGAATCATGCAGCAAACACCTGCCCAATCGTTTCGATCGGCCAGGCCTGGCTCGCAGATTCGCGCCACAAGCACAGCGGCGTCGGTAATGCCGCGACCATATACAACTCAATAAGGCGACGCACCGTTGCGGTCCCGCTCGGAGGCGTGCGTTGTTGCAGAGGGCAGAGGGAGCGCGGCGTTCACGCCGCTTCAGCGTCGGAACGGAACAACGCGCTCGAACTCTTCAATGGTTTTCTTACACTCGTGCGGTGAAGCGGCATAAATGCCGCGCTCCTTGAACAATGGGATGGTCGAAACCAATCCGCCGCGCGCTGCCGAAGAATATCGGCCTGCTCGAACTGATCCGCGCCAAACGCGAACGGGATTGGAAACCATCCGTCGAAGAATTGAAAAAAGGATTTCGCGGCTGGCATCAACGCGGTTACTTGCCTCACTTCGACGCGCCGGGTGTTACGCAGTTCGTTACGTTTCAACTCAGCGATTCCTTTCCTGCGACGCGACGCGCCGAATGGGAGGTGATTCTGCGCGAGCCTGACGATTCTGCAAAGCGCAGGAAGCTCGAAACGTGGCTGGATCGCGGTCACGGGGAGTGTTGGCTTCGGCGTCGGGACGTGGCGGAACTCGTCGAGAACATATTGCTCGAAGTCGATGGCCGGAATTATCGGATGCAGGCGTGGGTCGTCATGCCGAATCACGTTCATTTGGTCGTGGCAGTTTGGGACGTGCCGCTGGTGAAGCTGATGAACGGTTGGAAAGGCAAGTCCTCACGCGAAGCGAACAAGCTGCTTGGTCGACGTGGCAAGTTCTGGCAGGAAGATTATTACGACACACTCGTCCGCGATGAAGCGCACTTGAAGCGGGCGATCCGCTACACGGAACAAAACCCGACCAAGGCATTTCTGACGAAAGCTGCGCGCGAATGGCCGTGGAGCAGCGCCCATCATCGCGACGAATACGAACGCCTGCCGTGGCAACGCGCCGCCGGATAGGAGCGCGGCATTTATGCCGCTTCAACGTGATCAGTCCGAAAAGCTCTCGAAATATCGGACGCGCTGGATTGGCGAAGGTGAAGCGGCATAAATGCCGCGCTCCTCACTCGATGCAATCGCTGAAACAAGTCCGAAGGAGTTGTATCGGGGCGGTGGTGGATGCAAGCCCCGGCGGGGCGACATCTTTGTAGTTGAGGAATGAAATTGATCACAAGCTCCGTCAGGAGCGGAATATGCCGCCCTTAGCGGGGCTTGGAATTTTGGCGGGCCGGTTTCCTACAAAGATTCCGCTCCTGACGGAGCTGCGCAGCGCGGGGAAAACGGGAGACGGCGGGAAAGGTTGAGCGCGGACTGCGGGTGCGCGTGGCCGTGAGCAAACACCTGGCGCTGGTGCCTTGCGTGCAATGCCTCTCTTTTTTGCGGAGTTGAAGATCAAAGCACAATCTGAGAATCTTCAATTAGTCGAATGACCTACTTGTTTGTCGACACCAATGTGCTGCTGCATTATCGCAGACTTGAGGAGATTGATTGGCTCACTCTCTCGAAGTCCGGCGAGGTCGTCATTGTTTTGTGCCCAGCAGTCATTCGAGAGCTGGATCACCACAAAGTCACTCATCCCCAGAACAAGTTCAGAAAACGAGCTCAAGAAATCATCACGAGCCTCCATTCCCGGCTTTCCGGCGTAGATGCAGATGTGATTCGAGATGGTGTCCGACTCGAATTTCTTGCAGAAGATCCGGACCTCGATTTTGGGGCACACAAATTGCGACCTGAACTCACTGACGACTGGATGATTGCTAGCGGCATTGTCTGGAAACAGAAGCATCCAAATGACGAAACCAGGATTGTGTCTGCTGATTTGGGCATCTCCATTAAGGCAAGGGTAAGCGGTATCCCTGTCTTTGCGCCATTGGAGACCGACAAGCTGGCCGAGGAGTTGGACTCGGACGAAAAGCGACTCATGCAACTCCAGAAGGAATTGGCCGAAATCAGAAATACCCTGCCAAGTCTGTCGCTTTGCTTTTGGCGCGAACCGCAAGGGCAGAATTTTGTGCGGTTTTGTATCCAATCTCCGGTTACATACGATGCTGAGAGTGTGGCCGAGGAACTAGCTCGAATTCGTTCAAAGCATCCTTTGCTCCCACCTCCCGACAAACGCGGAAGAGTGCGGTTGAGCGAATTGGAAAGAATCAAACAGCAACTTTCTGGAGAACTTTCCCTGCCCATAACGCAGGAAGATGCGGATCGCTACAATTCAAGCTTGGGAAAGTTTTATCAAAGCTACGAGGCTTATCTGCGCAACCTGCATGATCATCGAAACAAGGAACTCCTCAAAATTGTTTTTGAGACCGGCTTAGAAAACGGAGGGAGCGCCCCGGCAGAGGATGTTGATATCCACTTACATTTTCCTGACGGTTTTCAACTCTTTGACGGAGACGATCTCGTGCCGGAAGCGCCCGAGCCACCTAGCCCACCGAATCGACCGGGTACTTTTGGCTTCGGAGACTTTGGTCTCCGAGCTTTCCAAAACATCAGGCTTGCGCAGTCAGTCATACCGCGAGTCGGCCCGCCAACCAATGTGTCATCGCCCTTCATTAAGCGAACAAACAGCTACGATGTTCGATCACACGTGAATAAGGCCAAGCACGGTTACACACTGCGGGTAGCTAAGTTTACTGCAATTTTTGACAGCTACGAGTCGGCAGGGTCGTTCAGAATCGACTATTCCATTTCAGCAGCGAATTTGCCGAAAGCAGCGGACGGCCACCTGTCAGTTGTGGTGGAGAAGGCGTAATCCCTCGAATCGAGTCAATTTTCGTCCCGTCAGTTCTTCCTCGAAGTCCACGATTTCCTTTGATCTGCACCAGAAACCACCGATCAATTTTCGTGAGGTTGAAAATCTCTTCGACGCGGTGAAGCCGCCGCGCGGCACGGGTCATTCTCCCAATCCGAATTCACCTGCGCCACCCATCAGCCCGCTGATGGCCGTGAGGAGTTGGTGCTGGGCCAATGCCTGGCCAGGGGATGCCGCCGTACTGCCACCGGAACTGTACCGCATGTAGGAGCCGAAGAACTGGTCGGGCTGGCTTTTGGCAGCCTGCTCCTGTTTCTCAACTTCCTCGCGGCTGGCGGGGAGCGGCAAAAGTGTGGTCGGAGCCTTCGCTTGAAACTTTGCCGCGGCTTCAACGGCGGTCCAGAGTCTTCGCAGATCACTTACCGTTCCGAGATTGGCCGAGGCGTGACGTCCCAGCGGGTCGAGCCGCAGGATGTTAAAGGCGATGTCATCGCGCTCGGCTGCAGGGAGACGGTGTTCCCGGCCAAGTTCCTCCAGATGCTCCCAGGCGTTGAGGTAGTCTTTATCGAGTTGCAAAGCGCGGCGGAAGTGAGGCAGCGCGTCCATGCCGCGCTCCTGCTGCTGCCGCAGATAGCCGAGCAGGTAATGTATCTGAGGCTTGTTCGGATTTTTGGCGGCGAGCGTCGTGAAAACGCGCTCGGCGACGCTCTGCGCCTGCGCCCCGGCAAATGTGCTTTCGCAACCAAAACAGTGGCTCTCGACGCGCCCGAAGCTATCGGGCATCAGCTCGAAAGCCTTTTCGTAATGCTTGGCCGCGAGTTCATGCTCCCCCAGTTCCGTCAACTGGACTGCCAGTCGCGATTGGATGCAGTAGGCATCGGCGAAATGTTTGAGCGAGTCCTGATACATTTTTACTCCGCGGCTTAACAGGCCCGCCGCATGGAAATCATCGGCCCGTTCGCTCAGGCGGATGGCCCGCACCACACCGCGCAGGAACTCGGCCTCCTTCTGGTCGCCGCGAGCGGCCCGGATGTCCGCCAGCACGGCATAGACGCGCATCCGGTCACCTTTGCCCTGCTCGCCGTCGCTCGGGTCAATGGCAATGGCCTGCCTGGCGACCTTCTCGGCTTCCTCGTCCTGGCCAGCCTGGTGCAAGAGCAGCGCCTTCCAAATCAGCGGGCGCTCCTCGAACTGATCGCGAGCGAACACTGCATCCAACCGCGGCATGGCCTCCTGCCCCGCAAGTTGGATCAGCAGCTCATACGCGCGATCATCCCCACCCGCCTGGTCGAGCATGCTATCCACGATGGCGCGCGCTTCGGCCTTGCGCCCGGCATGGATGAGCGCGGCGGCGGCGGCTTGTGCAAGGCGGCTGCCCTTCGGCCCCTTCGAATAGTGGCCGCCGCTGACGTTCTCGAAATCGAAGTCCATCCCGCTCATGCCTGGAGAAAGCAGTTGTGCGAGATCCTTCACACCCCAATGAGAGGACTGCTCCAGCAGCACCAGCACGTCGTCGTGCCGTCCGGCGCGATGGTAGAGCGCCACCAGCGACTTGAGCGGTTCCATCGCGGGGCTCTGGCCCATGGCCATGGCGATGTCGGGATAGCCGCGTTGGTTCGAGGCCTGTTTGATCGCCTTGGCGAGTTGATCCGTGAGCAACTTCTCCGCTTCGGCGAGCCGCCCAACTTGAACCAACACCTCTACGAGAATACGCGTCTGGTAAGCATCGGCGTATTCGTCGCCAGGATTCGCGTTTGCGTCCGGCTTGGGCATGGCAGCGGCCAGGCCTTCGGCGACCCACTCCGGCTTTTCGAGCAAGTGGCCGAGTCGTGCGAGCGTGAGCGCGTGGTTGTCCCATTCGACGCTTTGCCTTGCGCCGGCGCGGAACCTGCGCGTGTTTCTTCCTGCGGCCTTCGGCGCGGTCGCCAGCAACGCGCGCAGCTCCTTTACACCTTCCTCAACCTGGTCGGCGGCCAGCAGTGCGCGGTAAAGATTTTCGCGGATGCTGCCGCTCTTCTCGCCGGCGAGATCGGGCTTCGCCGCCACGGTGCGCGCGAGCGTCAGCATGCGGTCCGTGTTGCCTGTCCTGGCAGCAACGCTGAAGTAGGTCTCCCAATATGGCAGCTCGGGGGTTTGCGCCAGCAAATCGTGCAGAAATGTGTCCAACGCCGCCGTGGAGCCCGCGCGCTCGAGCGCTGCGACCGCAGCACTCTCGACCTGGAACTCACCTCCCTCTTCCGTCGCGCGCCGGGCGAACTGGGCCGCGTCGACGGTGCGCCCGCGAACGATCAACGCCATGAGGTAATATGTCTTCGCAAGCTGCTTTTCGTAACCATCGCCGAAGCGGCTGTTCTCCAGGTCCGCGAGCGCATCGGCGGCGTTCGCTGATTTTGCGGGCTTGGTTTGCGCGAACTTTTTCTCCAACGCCTCGTAAAGCTCCAGTGCGTCGAGCGACTCCGCCAACCCCCAGCGCGGCACTTTCATCTCGTTGACAACTGCGAGTGCAAGTTGGCGCGCCAGCGCCTGTGTCGCCTTGCCTTCGATGGAGAGATTGCTCGCTTTCGACAGAAGCGCGCGGCGAACGTAGGGTGTGGCGTCTTCCTGGCCTACGATGCCCACCAGGTCGGGCAGGCTGATGGAGCTGTAGCCCAAATCGCGATCTCGCTCCGCAGCGGTGAGCTGGCGTTCGACGCCGGTGAGGATTGCTTTCCGATCATCTGACAGTGCGAGAAGCGCTTCGTCGAGTGCGCGAAAGACGTGCACCAACCCCATCGCCTCGTCCCGCTTGGCTTTGAGCAGCAACGCCTCGAAGGCCGAAGCCTGCCTGGCCAGCTCCGTGAGGTCGCCAGTGAGCGCCTGCCCGAGCATCCGCAGACCGAACTCGCGAGTGTCCTCCAACGTGCTGGGCGCACGCCGGGCGGCGATGGCCTTGGCGAGTTCATCCCAGGCGGCGGGCGGCGGCAGGGCCATCAGCAGATCCTGCGCTTGCGGAGGCGGCTCTTCTCCACGGCCAGCGCCAAAACGCGCTTGCATGGGAAGCCTGGCAAACCGGTCTCCCAGTTCGAGCCATTCCCGCGCGGCAGCAGCGGGGGCCAAAGAAGCGGCGCGCGTCGTGAAGTTCGTAAGGTCGGCACGCAACTTTGCCGAATCGGAGGGAGGTTTTGTCGCGGGGTCAGTCTTGCCAGACTGCTCGGCCGCGCGCTTCAAAACGTCTGCCGCTCCACGCAGCGGTTCAGCAGCAGGCCCGGCAGCGGTGAGACAACTCATGGCAACGGGCACGGCGAGCAAGTAGCTTGAGCGCATAAGCCTGATTCGATTTGATTGGCTCCAAAGACCTAACTGAAGGCTGTCACCACCCCACCAGAAGTCAAGCGGCACGATTACATGAGGGGGGAAAGACCGGGTAGATCGTGACCCCTCTATGGTGACGATCAAGGCGTTGACCGGACGACGCAAGGCTGAGCTGCTTCGGCTTTTCCTCGAAATTTACAATCATTCCAAACGCGGAACTCGGAACGCGGAGTGCGGAATGAAGGCGTTGCGTTCAATTCAGTTCTTCGTGGCCGCGAGTTCTTCCTCAAAATCGACGATTTCTTTTATTTGAACCAAAAACCACCGGTCGATCCTGGTCAGGTTGAATATCTCTTCGACGGTGAATCCGGCGCGGAGGGCGTGGCGGATGAAAAAGATTCTCTCGGCGTTGGGCACGCTCAGCTTGCGGCTGATCACGTCGCGCGGGAGGATGTCGCGGTCGCCATAGACTTCCGTGCCGATGCGCCACGGTTTGCCGTCGCCGCCCAGGCCGCTGCGGCCAATCTCCAGTGAGCGCAGGCATTTTTGCAGGCTCTCCTTGAACGTGCGGCCGATGGCCATCGCTTCGCCCACGCTCTTCATTTGAGTGGTGAGCGTGGGATCGGCTTGAGCAAATTTCTCGAACGCAAAGCGCGGAATCTTGGTGACGACGTAATCAATCGTCGGCTCGAAGCTGGCCGGGGTCTCGCGCGTGATGTCGTTCCTGATTTCATCGAGCAGATAGCCGACAGCGAGTTTGGCGGCGATCTTCGCGATGGGAAACCCGGTGGCCTTGGACGCGAGCGCGGAGCTGCGGCTGACGCGCGGGTTCATCTCGATGATGACCATGCGCCCGTTGTCCGGGTTGACGGCGAACTGAATGTTCGAGCCGCCAGTCTCGACACCCACGGCGCGGATCACAGCGAAGCTGGCATCGCGCATGATCTGAAATTCCTTGTCGGTCAGCGTCTGGATGGGCGCGACCGTGATGGAGTCGCCGGTATGCACGCCCATCGGGTCGAAGTTCTCGATAGAACAAATGATCACGCAGTTGTCAGCTTTGTCGCGCATGACTTCCATCTCGTATTCCTTCCAGCCGAGCAGCGATTCTTCGATGAGGATTTCGGCGACAGGCGAGAGGTCCATGCCGCGCCTGGCGAGTTCGTCGAACTCGTCGCGGTTGTAGGCGATGCCACCGCCGGTGCCGCCGAGCGTGAACGCGGGCCGGATGATGAGCGGGAAGCGACCGATCTTGTCCACGACAGCACGGGCCTCTTCCAGGTTGTGGGCGGTGCCGGAGATCGGAACGTCGAGGCCAATGGACAACATGAGTTCCTTGAAAGCCTTGCGGTCTTCGCCTTTGTGGATGGCCTCGGCTTTGGCGCCGATCATTTCAACGCCGCGGCGCTCGAGCGCGCCGTTGCGGTGAAGCGCCATCGCGGTGTTCAGTGCGGTCTGGCCGCCAAGCGTCGGAAGGAGAACGAGTTTGTGAGGGATTTCGGATTTCGGATTTCGGATTTCGGATTTGGCAGCCACCGGCACGCCCAGGCGCTTCATCTCCTCCGATTCGCGCACGATGATTTTTTCCACGGCTTCGGGCGTGATCGGTTCGATATAAGTGCGGTCGGCGAACTCCGGGTCGGTCATGATGGTGGCCGGGTTGGAGTTCACCAGCACGACGCGGTAGCCCTCCTCCTTGAGGGCTTTGCAGGCCTGCGTGCCGGAATAATCGAACTCGCACGCCTGGCCGATGATGATCGGGCCGGCGCCGATGATCAGGACGGAGTGAATGTCGGTGCGTTTCGGCATAGTTCAAACGGCTACGGATGAAACACAGATGAAGCACGGAAGGGAAGGGAAAAACCAGTCTGTGCGCCATTCAGTGTTCCTTGCGTGGCTAGAAAAGGCGCGCCTGCTGTCCTGCCCCTGTTTTCAACCCCAGCTTCTTGAAACTCAACTCCGTCGCCACGCGGCCCTGGGAAGTACGGTTCAAATAGCCTTCCATGATCAGATACGGCTCATAAACCTCTTCGATCGTGTCCGGCTCCTCGCCCACGGCCACAGCAAGCGAGTTGATGCCCACCGGCCCGCCGCCGAATTTCACGATGACCGCTTCCAGAATGCGCTTGTCCATTTCGTCGAGACCGTTCTGGTCGATCTCGAGCATCGCCAACGCTTTGTCCGCGACGGAAGCCGTGATTCGGCCGTCGTGTTTGACCTGCGCATAATCGCGCACGCGCCGCAGCAAATTGTTCGCGATGCGCGGCGTGCCCCGGCTGCGTCGGGCGATTTCGTGCGCGCCATTTGGTTCTATGTCCACATTCAGCAGCCGCGCTGAGCGCACGACAATCTGCTGCAACTGCTCGGCCTGGTAGTAATCGAGCCGCTCACGCACCGCAAAACGCGTGAGCAACGGCGCCGTCAGCAGCCCGCTGCGGGTGGTGGCGCCGATGAGCGTGAAGCGCGGCAGGTTCAGGCGCACACTCCGCGCGTTGGGTCCCTGGTCAATGATGATGTCGAGCTTGAAATCCTCCATCGCCGGATACAGGTATTCTTCGATGGTCTTTTGCAGGCGATGGA
>Ga0066690_10000825_pt1 | contig 10589 bp, 6 predicted proteins | sample GraSoiAngelo_139_FD_62303 | JGI IMG/M metagenome (GOLD analysis project Ga0066690, IMG submission 62303) | Grasslands soil microbial communities from the Angelo Coastal Reserve, California, USA - 14_0929_12_20cm | ecosystem: Environmental > Terrestrial > Soil > Grasslands | place: USA...
GCGTTTGACCCGCGACAAAGGCATTCCGGAACTTGTTTAAGCTTTCTTGCAACTGAGCCACCAATTCCCGGATCTTCGCTTGTTGCTGCTGGGACTTTTCGAGGACGAAGACCCCCTCCCCGGCGAGATTCGCAAATGTCTACAGGAACATCGGCACGTGATTCTTGCTGGGTTGATCGACGACCCGGCCCCTTACTATGCGGCGATGGATGTTCTGGTTCTACCGAGCCATAGGGAAGGGCTTCCCAATGTCGTTTTGGAAGCAAACGCTGCTGGCATACCGGTAGCAGCGGCGCGAGCGACTGGGACCGTTGACGTCGTGATACACGGTGAAACCGGCTTGCTCTTTCCGGTTGGCGACGGGGCAGGGCTTGCCGAAGCGGTGAGAATGCTTCTTACGGATAAGGTGCTGGCCGCCAAACTAGCCCAGGGGGCCCGCGACCGTGTCCTCCGCGAGTTTCGACAAGAACAGGTGTGGGAAGCACTCTCTCAGGAATACCTGAGGTTCTTGCGGACGAGAGGTCTACCGTTACCAATGACGCATCGCCAAAAAGGAGCGGTAGAAAGGCCGTTTGGGAATATCACCTCTGAGACATACTAATCTTCACCGCCTGGTATTCAGAGCGACGCGAACCAGGACCAAAATCATAGCTCCGCTAAAGCTTTGAGATCTGCGGCGAATCCCAGAGCTAAATCTGCGGGACTGCTCGCTTCGCACTCCAAGAGACTGATATGTATGTGACGAGAGTCCTCAGAGCCAAAGAAGACATTGAGTCACGATGACTACTTCCGTTTGTGGAGCCCAGGTCTTAGTCGCAAGCGACCCGCAGGATGCCTCACGCTGGGACGAACTTGTCGACCACGCGCCAATTCCGGATGTGTATTACCGGGCCGGGTATGCCTTGGCGTCAGAAGCAGCAGGTCACGGCAAAGCGATTGGACTAATTCTCAACGCGAATCAAGCGCCTTTACTCTTGCCCCTGCTGTTAAGACCACTCTCCGACCTTCCTTTCGCTCGCCGTGAGCCCGGTGTCGATGCCATCACTCCTTATGGATATGGAGGGCTGTTACCGCTTTCTCAAACCGAACCTTTGACGAAACTCGATGTGGCTACATTGCTGGAAGAGCTGCAGCGGTGGTGTCGGGAGGCAGGCATCGTTAGCTGTTTCATTCGCCTGCACCCTTTGTTGGCCCAAGAAAGCTGGCTTGACCACGATCAGTTGTCGCGGCACGCTAGCGTGCTTCAGTTTCGCATGTCCACAGTAGCTGTCGATTTAACCAAATGGGATGGCGCGCGCCAGCGACCCCTGGGATTGCACGAACGCCGTCGTCGCGCTTTGAATCATGCGCAGCATACCTTGCGCGTTTCTTGGAGCGGAACCGATCTTCCTTTACAGGAGGCGCTAGAACTCTTCCAAAAAATTTACGAAGAGCGAATGGTCTGCCTCAAGGCTACTTCGTTCTATCTTTTCCCTACTGCGTACTATCTGTCTCTTGGAAGTAGGCTGCCGGACAACGTAGCAGTTGCATTGGCGTGGCTGGATCGCAAAGTCGTTGGGGGCTACCTCTTTCTGGCAGACCGACAATTCACCCATTACCACCTTGGTGGTTCTAACGAGCAAGGCCGTGAACTCGGTGCAGGAACGTTATTGATGAACGCAGGTGCGCAGTGGGCTCGAGGACGTGGTTGCAAACTCCTCCATTTAGGAGGCGGAGTAAGCAATTCGGACAGTTTGTTCGAATTCAAAAGAAGCTTCGGCGGCAACGTATACCGGTACCACACGCTGGAAGTGATCACGGACGCCTTGCGCTATTGCGAGCTAGTTGAAAGACGCTTCAAGTTCGAGCCGGATTGGCAAGTCCGCCCGGGGTTCTTTCCTCAATATCGAGCATAAGCAATTCTGGACCAGCATGAACGAATGGGAACCGCCGTCTAAAACATTAAGCTCGCTCGGCCCTGCACCTGAAGTGCTGAACTACGCCTGCATCAGCTCGGGCCACTCGCCTGGAATCCATAGGGGCCGTCAATGGAATGCGTTCCCTGAAAGACTCGCGGGAGCGCTACAAAGCTGAACTTGGTTATCGCCACATGCACTATCCCGCGTTTATTCGCCTCCGCCCGCCGGCTCGCTGGCTGGCTCGTCTTTTCATGCCCGTGCAGTATCGCCGTCTCATGGGCCGATGCGCCCCATCGGAGGAGAAATGTGAAAGGCGAGGGGCCCAATCATGATCTTGCCTCAACTAGGGAACGTGCTTCGCGGGGATATGACCTTCGTGGGTCCGCGGTGTACGCTTCAGTATCAGGTGGAGCAGTACTCTCCCTGGCCGTTCGCACGACTGAACGATTGGAACTGCACTAGGGAATATTACCCCGTCAAACTTCCGCGGTATACGGATAGCCGGCTCGACCGGCAACGCTTCGAAGCGCGTTTCAGTCTTCCCAGGCTCGCAGCGGATCGCTCGGTGCTCTGCCCTCGGACTGTCTGCTGCCAAACCCTCATGAGTTAATGGATCGATCTATGTGTGGAATTGCAGGCGCGTTTGGGCGGACAGCTCGGGTCTGGCCCGATGCCAGCGGCGAAAACAGAGCGGTCTTGGCTCACCGAGGTCCCGACAACTTCGGCTCGTGGCAGGAAACTGGCGTATGCCTTCTACATTGGCGCCTAGCCGTCATTGATCTGAGCCCCACTGGCAATCAACCAATGCTTTCGGCCGACGAACGCATCGTGCTCTGCTATAACGGTGAGGTTTACAACTTCCAACAACTGCGGGCGGAAATAGAGCAAGAGTGGCAGCGCACCGCTGTGCGGTGTCATTCATTCACTCCGTTGGCTAAGAGAACCGGTGTGCGCAGCTGGCGGGGCTATTCCGACACCGAGGTCATCGTAGAAGGATTTGCCTTGTGGGGACCTGACTTCCTGACTCGCCTGAACGGGATGTTTGCCCTCGCCCTCTACGACCGTGAAAGCCGACGACTGTACTTAGCGCGTGACCGCACGGGTATCAAGCCACTGTATGTCTGGGCGCACAAGGATGTTTTCCTCTTCGCCTCGGAAGCCAAGTTTTTCTTTCGGATGCAGCGCTTCGGTTCCAGGATCAGTGCGGACGGACTGGCTGCCTTCTTCACTTATGGGCACTGCTATGGCGAGAACCACGTGCTTGAAGGTGTGCGCCAACTGGAGCCAGGCGAGGTTATGACAGTCCACGAACCTACGCTGGGCAATCCTTCCTTGGTCATCAGCGTCGGCCGGTTCTGGCCGCGACCCCGATGGCATCCCGTCTCGCGCAAAGACAAGAGCGCAGCAGGCGAATTGAGGAGAGTGCTGTCGGCAGCAGTGGCCCGTCAACTAGTTGCGGACGTGCCAGTGGGCGTGCTGCTCAGTGGGGGAGTTGACTCCTCGATCCTGACGGCTCTGACGGCACAGCTGTTGGGCCCGGAGAAAACGATGGCCTTCACGCTTGGGTATCCCGGCATGGGGCCGGATTACGACGAAATCGACCATGCCCAGCGTGTTGCGAAGCATTTAGGGGTTCAACATTATGTTTATCAGGCGTCCCAGAGCGACCTAATCGAGGAGCTCGAACAGTTGGTCTGGCATTACGACGAGCCGTTCGCCGACGCCGCGGCCCTGAACATGTTCCTGCTCAGCCGGATGGTTCGATCCCGAGTCACTGTCGCACTTGCGGGTGAGGGCTCGGATGAGCTCTTTGGGGGCTACCGTCGCTACCAGTTCGAGAAGGTGATCCGGTCACTCGGTCGATTTGGTTCGGGGCTGTGCATGTTAGTTCGCGCTCTGCACCTTAGTCGTGTCGCTTGGGGGCCCCGTCGCTTCCAGGTCGTTCTGCGAGCCATGGAGAGGAGAGGTGCCCCGGCTCGATACTCCTCTTACCTCGAGAGCGAGATCCCGATCGAAACTGTTTTGAAGCCGGAATGGCTAAGAAGAGTAGCTGTCGAAACCTGTATTCAGGAGTGCTATCCCGATGAACTGGACACGGGCACCGTCAGTCACCTTTGTCTAGCGGACCAGCAATTCTGGCTCCCAGGCACCTATTTGGAGAAGTCGGATAAGGGGGGCATGGCACACGGGCTCGAAATTCGTGTCCCGTTTCTTGACAATGAAGTGATCGAGTTCGCCAACACCCTCCCCGACAATCAGCGGATTCGCGGCCGGAACCAGAAGTGGCTGCTGAAGAGGGCGTTCAGGGATTTGCTTCCGGCTGAAGTATTTCACCGGTTCAAACGGGGTTTTGGAGTCCCCGTTAGCCGCTGGTTGCGCAACGAATTGCGAGAGTACTACTTGGATCATGTCCTTTCGTCTAGGGCATCTGTAAATCGATATCTCCAGATGCCTAACTTGGAAGCCTACTTCCGAGACCATTTGCGCGGTGCGCGCGACTATTCTGGTCTGCTGTGGAAATGTCTCATCCTTGAAATCTGGCTGCGGCACTTCGAGCGGCGATTCCAGCGGCCTGACACACGTCCCAGTTCGGTCTGTAACTCTGCATCTGGTTGGCAACGAGGCCCTGCCGATTCGGTGGACGATAATTGTCTCTTCCGCCCTATTGCTCGCCGTTGCGGCGGAGCTTGAGATTAGTCAACGCATTGAATTGATTGAAGGACACCCACGAAGTCCGTGCGAACCGGGCTTTGCGCCGGCCGGTAGGAGCGCGAACCCTACCATTCGCATGGGACTCTTAACGGGGGTAGCTCTGACGCTTTCCCAGTTTGTGATGGATATCTCGGGTTCAGATTCGCCTTGTTCCTCAAAGCACAAGGCAGGCCCGTCCCTCTATTAATAAGGTACACACGTTCAAGCACTATCGGTCAGTGCAACGTCTTTGCCGGATCTCGGCAAAGCAGTGGGGTGACCCAAACCGCCATCCTGTCTCTGCGGTGTCATTGATGCCGGCAGCAGGCAGATCGGAGACGAAAGTGGCTAGATCATGTTTCCAGCGCGTAATCAAAGCGGTAGCTTTTTGTCTATGCTTCAACATTGTCGTCCAACTCCATGCTGCTGATTCAATTGCGGTTGAAAATGCAAAACCTGGAACATCGCTTTGGCAGTTAACGTACCCAGCAAATATGTGGGGTTCAGGTAGCACCGACCCCAACGTTTACGCCAACGTTGAAATTCAGGGTTATGCTTCTCGTACGAGTGTAAACCAAGGAGATTCTATTAACTTTTATATCCGGACGATTAATACCAACCCCTACAACCTATCGATTTTTCGGATTGGCTGGTACAACGGACTTGGGGGGCGCCTGATGTTGGGTCCCGTCACGCTACCTGGTGTTGTCCAACCAATGCCACAGCCGCCAATATTCCAGCCGGCAGGAACCGGGCTGGTGGAGTGCAACTGGAATGTCTCCTACAGCCTGACGATCCCGACAGACTGGGTCAGCGGATATTATCTCGTCAAACTTTCCACGTCGGCACCTCGGGGGGAGAGCTACATCGTTTTCGTGGTGCGGGACGATGCTCGTAATGCGCCGATCCTAGCTCAGGCGAGCTTCGCAACCTACCTAGCATACAACGAATGGGGAGGCAGCTCTCTCTACACTACGTATGCTGGTCAGAAGACCGGCTATAAGGTCTCGTTCAATCGGCCATTTTGGCCGAACTTCGGCGCAGGGAATTTCCTGAGTCTATACGGAGGAGTGGGCTATGAAATTAATATGGTTCGATGGTTGGAGAGCCAGGGCTACGACGTGACCTATGCGACCGACCTCGACACTCACGAAAATCCGACCTTACTGCTCTCGCACAAGGTTTTTCTAGTCGCCGCACACGACGAATATTGGTCGTGGAACATGCGGGACAATGTGGAAGGAGCCCGTGATGCCGGGATCCACCTTGCATTCCTTGGCGCGAACGCATCCTACTGGCAGGTTCGCTTCGAGCCGTCCTCGACCGGCGATCTGGACCGGACCATGGTCGGATACAAAGAGCTCGCTGCCATGGATCACCCTTCGGACCCTCGGTACACTACTACGCTCTGGAGGAATATACGGCCTGAAGGAGCGATGATCGGTGTTGAATACAACGGCATTTCTGATCCCACCCCGGGCAACATAGTCGTTACAAACACTGCGCATTGGCTTTTCGGGGGCACCGGCCTAAGCAACGGCGACGTTCTTCCAAACGTTCTCGGATACGAAACCGACTCGATTGACAGCAACTCGCCGCCTGGAACGATCGACCTTGCACACTCCCCCTTTCCCACCGGCGCTCCACAGGTCTACGCTGACATGAGCATCTACACCGCAGCCAGCGGCGCCAACGTCTTTGCAACCGGTTCGGTGTGGTGGAGTCTCGGTCTCGACAGTTACGGGCCGAGCAAAGGCGTTGTTTCTGGTGTCCAACAAATAACTGCGAACTTCTTAGCTCTAGCGTTGCTGCCAAGTCTCTCCCCATTGTCGCTGAACCCGACGACCGTTATCGGCGGGAATCCTTCCACCGGTACGGTGACACTGAGCGGGCCAGCTCCTGCGGGTGGTGCGCAGGTCATTCTTTCCAGCAGCGACCCGTCTGTAGCTAACGTCCCACCCAGCGTGACGATTCCGGGTGGAGCCACGACTGCAACTTTCACCGTGAATACCAGCGGGGTGGCCGCATCGAACACCGTCACCATCTTCGCCTCTTATGCTGGCCAAACACAAACGGCCTCGCTCACCGTGATACCCCTAATTATCTCTTCGCTGACGCTGAACCCAACGAGTGTTACCGGGGGCAATCCCTCTTTTGCTACTGTGACGCTGAACGGACCAGCTCCTGCGGGCGGTGTACAGGTCACGCTTTCCAGCAGCGACCCGTCTGTAGCCAGCGTCCCGCCCAGCGTGCTCGTTCCGGCCGGAGCCACCAGTACAACATTCACCGTGCCGACGAATCTGGTGATCTTCTCAACTACCGTCACGATCTCGGCAACGTATAACGCCACCTCTCAAAGTGCCGATTTGACAGTTCACTCTTTGATTCCCCTCCTGTAGCTAACTAAAGACAAAGGGTAGGTAAGTCAGTTCGAATTTAAGGTCGCAGGTAAATAGAATTCGCGGGCCGGAAGACTAAGATGCAGACTGGTGTTACGGCGAGGGACTCATCCCGTCAAAGTAGTGTTCAAGGTTGGTGTATCCGTCGCCAAAGTCAAAACCATTGGGGTTGAGGGTGCTGCCCAGACCCAGGACGCCACCCCAGTAGGACTCCCAGACGTCTGGTAATCCATTGTTATTGCTGTCAACGCAGGCGGCCCCCGCCGCCAAAGTCGGCCAGCTGCCTAGATCGGCTTGGCTCTGCGGCGACGCCGAGAGGGACGAATAATCGTAAGAGCCGTAAAGAGTGGTTCCGTTGACCACGGCGCTTACGATGCGGTTGTCTATGGGGTCTCGCGCATCGACCCACTTACCCGAACAGTCCAACTCACGTGAGGCTCCGACTCCGTCGTACGGGGCGGCTCTTCCCGCATTGAGGAATATTCCAGAAGGTGAGGATATTTTTGATACCGGATCTGCGGTGATGGAAATGTAGCCCAGCGGAGTCGGAATGGGCGACGTGCTCTGGTAAACCGCGGAAAGAGGACTAGAACCTTCGCCCGCGCTTTCATTTATCGCCAACCCAGTCATTGCCCAGTTGTTTGTTCCGGTTGGATCGCTTGGACCAGCGTTGCCGATCAGATAAAAGGAAGGGGCAAACGATGTGTCGTTACCGTCGTTGGTAGTCCAAGCTTGTATTTCGTGTGAAACAAATCCTTGCGCCGATCGGTATTTGAAGTAGTTGCCAATGATATCGCGGAACCCCTTGCCGCGCATGGGGTAGTAGGTCCAACCATAAATAAAGTTATTCACCAATCTTCCGGACTTTATTGTCGTGAGCGGCATGCGATGGCTCGTGCCCGCAAATAGGTTGTGGTGAAAATCGATATCAACCTCAAGATCTTCTGCCGTTGAACCCAGGCCAGAGTAGCCGCCGACAGCAGCTCCTGTTGTTTGTCCCGCTCCAGCAAATTCCTCTCCGATAATCGAATCCGATATTGTGATTGAGCGTGGTTGATTGGTCCCGGCATTGGGGTGACCTGCTAAGCCAAAGGCATCATAATTGGACCACTCTGCATCAACATGGTCGAACATGATGTTATAGGGATTATCCGATGCCTGGTTCGCAAGTACTTCCACGCTCATACCGCAGCTCCAAGGCGCGCCGTTACAAATCTCGCCAGCATTGTGGCCGCGCCTTACGCGCAGATATTGGACTACTACGTCGTGCGTCCTGACTAAGAGGGCAGGGTTGCCGGCAGCGTTTGCTCCGCTAGGTCCACTGATCTGGATGCCACCGCCGGGGGCCGTCTGCCCCGCGATCGTAATGAAGGGGTTGGAAACCGTGAGCGAGCTCAGCAGCGCGATAGTGCCACCTGTGCGGAAAACGCAAGTGCGTGGTCCGCTTGCGTCAATGCACGCCCGCAGCGATCCTGCTCCAGAGTCGGCCATGTTGCTGACCAGATAGACTGCGCCACCACGCCCACCCACAGAGAGTGCACCTCCTCCTTGAGCACCAGGAAACGCAAGTGTAACCGCAGGCGGGGTGCCAACACCATTCAGTGGGATAGAAGTCGGCGAATTCGTGGCACTGCTGGTGATTGTAACGCTGCCCGTGACACTCCCAATGGCTGCCGGAGCAAAGGTCACGTTCAGAGTTGTGGTTTTTCCGGGAGTCAGAATCGTTCCAGCGGATACGCCAGTGGCATTGAAGCCGCCGGAAATGCCGACATTCGAAATCGTGACATTGGAATTGCCGGAGCTCGTGAGCGTGACGGGGAGAGTGCTACTGGTACCGGTGTTTACGTTTCCAAAGCTCAAACTCGCTGGACTGGCGCTGAGCAAGTAGGTAGCTACATTCACCGTAAGCGTGGCGGCACTACTGGTGACGCTGCCTGCTGTGTTGCTGACCAGGACCGTGAACTGGGCGCCATTATCGGAGCTAGTGGTGGCCGGAGTCGTGTAGGTTGAGGAAGTCGCGCCACTGATGGCCGCGCCGTTCTTATTCCACTGGTAGCTCAACGGCGAGGTTCCGTTGGCGATGACGGAAAACGTGGCCGTCTGGCCGGCGGTGACTGTTCGGCTGACCGGCTGTGTGGTAATGGAAGGAGCTACTGGAGCGGCCGTCACAGTGAGGATAGCTGCATTGCTGGTCGCGTTACCGACACTGTTGCTGACCACAACAGTGAACTCGGCGCCATTGTCGGAAACGGTCTCCGCCGGAGTGGTGTAGCTCGACGAGGTCGCGCCGCTGATGGCGGTTCCATTTTTGTTCCACTGATAACTCAACGGTGCCGTTCCGGAAGCGGTCACCGAGAAAGTGGCAGTCTGGCCCGCGGTGATGGTCTGGCCGACTGGTTGAGAGGTGAACGAGGGTCCCATGTTAGCAGCTGTAACGATAAGGGTAGCGGGGTTGCTGGTTACAGACCCAGCTTTGTCACTGACAGTTACCACGAATTGTGCACCGTTATCGGCAGCCGTTGTGGGCGGGGTCGTATAGCTCGACGATATTGCGCCGGAAATCGCTGTCCCGTTCTTCCGCCATTGGTAAAGAAGGGGAAGGGTTCCGTCTGCCGTAACGGTGAAGTTGGCAGTCTGTCCAGCCGTCACCACTTGGCCGGCCGGCTGATTTTTGATCAATGGTGCTGGATCGGCGGCAAGACTTGCCGCTCCAGAGCATCCCAACTGTACGAGCATTGCTGACAAGAATAATAAAACAATAAAGAAAACAAATGACTTACGCAGAAGTGCGCTGGATTGGCGTTGAATTGGACCTTGCTCATTCCGATATAAGGCCTGCAGCCACATGCCGACAGGCTACCAGCCGCCAACTTAGGTCACCACTGGTGAGGTGTACAGTCCACGGACAGCTATCGGGGGAACAGGTATTGCCCCAGGAACGCTCGAACATTCTGTCTCAAACTGTACTAAGGAAAATTACACATCGAGGTATGAGAAGTACCTAGGATCAACAAGTGCATCGGCCTAAACCGGTTCGCTTCGCCACTTTTTATAAGAATGACGTTGTGGAATTCGGCGCTCCGGTGTTCACACAAAATGAATGCCCTTATTGTCGTTGGCGCTCGACCTAGTTTCACGAAAGCCATCGCGGCTATACACCAGCACAATCAGAGGATTGAGCACCATCCCGGTCTCGAGAACCGATCCTGTACCTTCTTGTTCACACGGCCTGCGAGTAGTTGTGCGGCTGTCTGAGCTGCGCGACTTGACGCCCTCCCAATCTTCGTTATTGATGTCCCCTCGATCACACCGTCCCGGATACGTGCTCGCTGTGATTATTATAGATAACTACGCACGGGTGCTCCGACGCGTTGGGGCATGTCGAGGCACACGCCGAGCTGGTTCAATGGCCAGCTCCGTCTCTGTGCTTGCACCAAGCTGCGGCCTAGCAACCAGGCCGGTGAGACCTACGGCATCTGCATACTTCAAATAGGTATCGATGGATGCGACCACCACGCGTGCTTCCACCGTGATCAGGTCAATACCGACCAGGGAGATGCGCACCCAGGCGTCAATAACGATGCCCTTGTCAAGAACTCGA
>Ga0066690_10000830_pt1 | contig 10572 bp, 8 predicted proteins | sample GraSoiAngelo_139_FD_62303 | JGI IMG/M metagenome (GOLD analysis project Ga0066690, IMG submission 62303) | Grasslands soil microbial communities from the Angelo Coastal Reserve, California, USA - 14_0929_12_20cm | ecosystem: Environmental > Terrestrial > Soil > Grasslands | place: USA...
GAGGAGATGTCGCTCTTCTATCAATTGCAAGGATTCACTCCGGAGGAATCACAGAAAATGGCAGAGCGCCTCGCGCAGCAGCCGGAGCAGTTCGTGCAGGCCATGGCGCAAAGCGAGCTCGGGCTATCCGAGCATCGATTTCCGAATCAATGGACTGCCGCGATCTCGGCTGCTGTCTCCACTGCGATCGGCGCTTTTGTGCCGATCATCCCGTTCTTCTTCACGGGTGGCATGACTGCGGTAGCCATTTCCTTCGGCATCAGTTTGGCTGCGCACTTTCTGGTCGGCGCATTAAAATCGCTGATCACGATCCGTTCCTGGTGGGCTTCAGGCTTGGAAATGACGTGGATCGGCATCATCGTCGCAGTCGTCACCTACGGCCTCGGCCTCGCCTTTGGGGCATTAGGTTAAGGAAGCAAATAATTCCAAGAAGTGACCGCTTGCATAGGCCCCGGCTTTGCATATCGGTGCTACCACTTATCTAAATCCATCTCGCAAACTTCATATGAATCGACGTCTTATAATTTGTTTTATCTCTGCTGCTTTCACGGTGCCGGTAGGATTCGCTCAAAATGAAAGTCAGGCGACTGTCGATCAGTTGGTTTCCAAGAATATCGAAGCCAAGGGCGGGGCCGATGCGCTAAACGCGCTACAATCCCTGCGTCTTAGTGGCAAAATGCTGATACAACAGGGCCAGATCCAGCTCGCTTATCTGCAAACGAAAAAGCGACCGAGCGAAGTGCGATCCGAAGGAACAATCCAAGGCATGACTCAAATCGAGGCGTACGACGGAAAAGAAGGCTGGAGAGTGTCACCCTTTTTTGGACGCAGAGATCCCGAAAGAATGTCGGCTGACGATCTGAAATCTCTACAGGAGCAGGCGGAGATTGACGGGCCGCTCGTGGATTGGAAGGCAAAGGGAAGCACTGTTGAATATCTCGGGACTGAAGAGGTGGATGGAACGCTGGCGCACAAACTAAAAGTGGTGCGCAAAAACGGAGACGTGAGCTTTGTCTATCTCGATCCCGATCACTTCCTCGAGTTCCGCATCCTGACTCAGCGAACGAGACACGGGGCGTACGAGGAAGTTGAGACTGACCTCGGAGATTACGAGAAAGCAGCCGGCGTATTCGTTCCGACCTCAATTGAGTCCGGTCGCAAAGGAGATCCTGACAAGAGAAAGATCATCATCGATAAGGTCGAAGCCAACGTACCGGTTGACGATTCGACCTTTCATTTTCCAACCGCTTCCAGATAAATCCTAACCCGCTTACTTATGCGCTCTTTGAAGTTTTCTTTATCCGCTGCGCTGCTTCTCTGCAGCGTTCTTTCCTACTCCCAAAACGCTCCCTATAGTTTGGCGACCATCTCCGGTCTCGGTGCGCGAAACATCGGTTCTGCAGCCATGAGTGGTCGCATCTCGGCCATCGCCGCAACACGAGAACCCTCTGGTAAAATCACGCTCTTTGTCGGCGCGGCCAGCGGCGGGGTCTGGAAATCCGATGACAGCGGCACGCGGTTTCGACCTGTCTTTGACGAGCAGCCTGTGCAATCCATCGGCGCTATCGCGCTCGATCCGAAAAATTCGAAAAATGTTTGGGTTGGGACTGGTGAATCGTGGACGCGCAACAGCGTTTCCATTGGCGACGGAATTCATAAGTCAACCGATGGGGGCGAAACCTGGACGCACGCGGGTTTGGAAAACTCCGAGCGCATTGCAAGGATTGTGGTGAGCCCAAAGAACAGCGACACGGTTTTCGTGGCCGTCCCGGGCGCGCTTTGGAGCGATTCGCCGGATCGCGGTCTTTACCGGACGACTGATGGCGGCAAAACGTGGAAGCAAATCCTGAAGGGCTCCAATCTTTCCACCGGCTGCACTTCGATTGAAATCGATCCGACGAATCCGGACGTGATGTTGGCAGCCATGTGGGATTTCCGGCGTAAAGGCTGGGAGTATCGCTCCGGCGGCGAAAGCCCCACGGCGCCTTCGGGCAGTGGTCTGTTTCGATCCACAGACGGCGGCGAGACGTGGGCGGAGATCACGCCTGAGGCCAACAAAGGTTTTCCGAAGAAACCATACGGCCGCATCGCAGTGGCCGTTGCGCCGTCGAATGCGAAACGCGTTTACGCGTTTGTCGAATCGCCGAACAGCGCGCTGTTCGTTTCCGATGATGGCGGGGCAACGTGGGACAAGCGCGACAAAAGCCAATGGATGGTATGGCGGCCGTTTTACTTCGCGAATTTGATTGTCGATCCAAAAAATCCAGACCGCCTGTTCAAGCCCGATGGCTCACTGATTGTCAGTGAGGATGGAGGGAAGAGCTTTGCGGTGGTGGGCGGTTTTCAAGGAGCGCACGGTGATGCGCATGATGTGTGGATCGATCCAACCAATACCCAAGTGGTATTCGTGGGCGACGACGGCGGAATGTGGTACTCGTACAACGGCGGCAGTAAATGGTGGAAAGGAAATAATCTGCCGGTATCGCAGTTTTATCACGTCAGCATGGACGATAACGATCCCTACCGGGTTTACGGCGGTTTGCAGGACAACAGTTCGTGGGTGGGCGAATCACAGTATCCCGGCGGCATCACCAACGCGCAGTGGGAAAACATGTACAACGGCGATGGTTTCTGGATGTTCCCCGACCCTGCGGATCCGGATTACATTTATGCCGAATACCAGGGCGGCGAGATCGGGCGGGTAAATCGAAAGACACATCAGACGCGCAACATTAAGCCACGACCAAACTACAACGAAAAACTCCGGTTCAACTGGAACACGCCAATCGCGCTGTCGCCGAATGAAAAGGGGACCATCTACGTCGGCGCACAATTCTTGTTCCGTTCTCGCGATCACGGCCAGACGTGGGAGCGCATCTCGCCCGATCTGACCATGAACGATCCCCAAAAGCAAAAGCAAGAGCAATCCGGCGGCGTGACCGTGGACAATTCGTCGGCGGAAATGCACACCACGATTTATTCCATCAGCGAATCGCCCAAACAGAAAGGGCTGATATGGGTCGGCACCGATGACGGCAATCTTCAGCTAACGCGCGACGGTGGCAAGACATGGACAAATGTCGTCGGCAACGTTTCCGGTTTGCCGAAGAATTCATGGGTAAGCTGGGTGCAGGCCGGCAACTTTGATGCTGGCACGGCCTACGCCGTGTTTGATCGGCATACGTTCGGCGACATGGCGCCGTACGCTTTCAAGACGACGGATTACGGCAAAACCTGGACGCCGCTCGTCACTCCGCAGGACGTGAAAGGCGTCCGCGGCTACGCGCATGTGATTAAGGAAGACCTGGTGAAACCTGACCTACTGTTTCTTGGCACGGAGTTTGGGGTTTGGGTCTCGATCGACGGCGGCAAAAACTGGGCGCAATTCAAAGGCAACCATTTTCCTGCCGTTGCCGTTCGCGATCTGGCAATTCATCCGCGCGACAATGATCTGGTTCTGGCGACGCACGGTCGCGGCATCTGGATCGTGGACGACATCACACCGCTGCGCGCTTTGACGCCAGATCTTCTGGCTCAGGATGCAGTTTTCGTGTCAGCGCGTCCGGTGCAGCAGCGAATTGAAGGCAGCGGCGGCTGGGCCAATGGCGATGCGGTGTTTGTCGGCGATAACCCTCCGGACGCAGCTGTGATCAATTACTATCAGCGCGAGCGCCATCTTTTTGGGAGATTGAAGCTGGAAGTGCTGGACGCCTCCGGCCGCGTCATTGACGAATTGCCGGCCAGCAGACGCCCTGGCCTGAACCGGGTGACCTGGGCGATGCGCGCGAAACCGCCGCGCGTGCCGCCTGCTGCGCAGATTGCGTCCGCAGGAACGCGCGGGCCGCGTCTCGTGCCCGGCGTTTACACTGTGCGCCTGACAAAGGGCGGGAAAGTTTCGGAAACAAAATTGACGGTGGGTCTGGATCGCCGAGCGAAGTTTAGCGAAGCAGACCGCAAAGCGCAGTTTGATGCAGCGATGAAGGTCCACGCGCTATTCGGAGACGAAAGCGCGCTGTTGGAACGGATTGTCGCGTTGCGAAAGGCGCTGGCCCAGAGTACCGCAGCATTGCCGGAAGGCGATCCGATTCGTGAAAACGTCAGCGATTTCGATGGAAAAGTTGATGGCGTGCGCAAGAAAATCGTCGCTACCACTGAAGGCGGCGCGATCACCGGCGAAGAACGGTTGCGTGAGCACACCGACCAGCTTTACGGCGCGATCCTCAGTTACGAAGGAAAACCGGGCGGTTACCAGATCGCTTACATCGACACGCTCAAGCGAGAGCTCGCCGACGCGACAAAACAATTCGACCAATTGCTCGCGAAAGACCTGCCCGCGTTAAACGAGTCGCTCAAAGCAAAAGGTCAACAGCCCATTCCCTCGCCGCCAGCCAAAGCCGCTGCGAGTGGTGCGGCACACGATTCAACCGGCGCGACAGCCGGCGGCGGTGCGCTTCCAGAGGACTTCCGTATTTCCTACTGAAATCTCACCCACACGACGCAGTTGCCCGCGGCGTTGCAGGAGGCCTCACAGATTCTCAGGGAACTTCGGTAAGCGCGCCGCGTTTCGGTGTCACGTTATTTTTTATTCGCGCGACCCCGCCTGACTGTTTAAGAGCGATGTCATAAGCTTCGCCGGCGTAAACCAGGATCGGATCGCCAAAACGCTTGCCCTGCGCAGCGATCTCGTTTGTTCCAGCCCGAAGCGCGTAGATCGCTTCCATTTCCAGTCCACTTACCTTTGGATCGTTAACGACGAACCCGGCTATTTCGTTGTCGGTCGTGATCCGCTTGGATTCGCGCGCCTTCACTGAAACGTTCTTCACGAGAGTAAATTCAGTGCCGTCCGCAGTCTTACATTCCACGTCGTAAGTGCCGGCAGGGATCGGCAACATGGCTGCTGGCTTATCTGTCCGTTGACGAATCAGCCGGGGCGTGCCCGCAACATGGGCGCGTCCGGTCGTGCCCGCATCGAAGACAACGACTTCCTTGATTTCGGGAAATTCCTTCCGAGTAAGCGGATCGACGATAATGCTACCCAGGATCGTATTGGGATTGATCCTGGCCATCGTTCCATCCTTCACTTCAACATTTCCGGCCAAGAGGTAGGTTCCGCCGCCCTTGGTTCTCGCGACGACGTCATAGGTGCCCGGTTCGACAACAACCGTGCTACCGGGCTTTGGTTGATACTTTACCTGATACATGCCCCTCAAATTAGTTCCGGCTTTTACAACGTGGAACTCATCCAAGGCATCAGGCGGACCATCAAACTTTTCGACGACGATTGCAGGCATAGAGCTTTTCTCAAATTCGACTGCCGACATAGCTGTTGACGGCTGCTGCAACGTGGATTTGGGGGTTGCAGTCGCAGCCAAAGACTCAGTTGTCTTGGCCAAGGTCTTTTCGGTGTTGATGGCTTCGTTTGCCGCTGCCCTGGCTTGCTCCGTTTTCTGCCTCGCGAGATCAGGCTTCTGCTGTTCTTCTGCTGCTTTGGCCTCTTTAATATTCGTCGCGACCTGTATGATTTTCGTTTCATAATCCTTGGCTCCGCTGATGCAAAACTGGAACTGGTCTGCGTTGATGCTGCCGGCCTGCTGCGCGATGCAACAGGTCTTTAAGTGGAGCGCGACTTTTTGAGAGCCTTCGGTCAGCTCCTGCACTTTCTCACGACCGAGCACGAGTCCGCCTTTGATGTTGATAAACTCCAGATTTCCGCCCAGTCGATCAGCGGTTTGTTCAAAGATGCTCTCGCATTTCGAGCGGGGATGAAAAAAATAAATGATGGCAAGCAAAACCGCTGTTGCCGCGACAATGATGAGCGGTAACTGGCTCTTCAAAACATTTCGTTTCGCGACCACCGCGCTCTCCGGCTGACCACTCTTTTCCTGCCATAGCGGGCTTTATTTGGCAATGCTTTATTGGCATGGTCACTGAAAAACATTCGATTAGTTCTGTGGGAACGCTGGAAGTCCCTGTCTGATCACGAAGATGAATAAGCCTGCTATCGCTGTTGTTTTTCATCACATTGGTCCTTATCACCATGCGCGGCTGAATGCGGCGGCCGATAGATTGTCGGTAACTGGTATTGAATGGTCAGCCAAAGGAGATGAGCCATGGGGCGCAGCGGAGGCGCCTGCGCATTATCAAAAAGTTTCTCTCTTTTCTGAAGCAACAGACCAATACCTGGCGAAGGCCCAACTTCGGCGAGCGTTTTGGTCTGCGTTGGAGCAGGCGAACCCCGATGTAGTGGCGGTCAACGGCTGGAACGATTTCGGATCATTGGCTGCCGCGAATTGTTGTGTGCGCCAGGGAATACCCATGGTCCTAATGTCAGAGAGCGCGCGCCAGGACGAACCTCGCACCTGGTGGAAGGAAATGATCAAGCGACGGGTCGTCGGTCTTTACTCAGCTGCGCTGGTAGGCGGTCAGCGTCACGTTGAATATCTGGTTGAGCTTGGGATGCTTCGTGACCGCATCTTTACCGGATACGATGTAGTCGATAACGCCTATTTCCGCCGAAGGGCGGAAGAGGCCAGAGGTCGGAAGTCAGAGGTCAGAAAACAGTATGGCTTGCCGGAGAATTACTTTGTTGCTTCGGCGCGGTTCATCGAGAAGAAGAATCTGCCCGGGCTCATCAGGGCTTACGCGGAATATCGACAGAGGTCTGAGGTCGGACGTCAGAGTTCGGACGTCGGCAAGGAGAACGCGCCGTGGGATCTCGTGATCCTCGGTGACGGGCCGCTCAAGGCTGATCTCTGTCGTCTGATTTCTGATCCCCGGTTGCACGCCAACGTGCATCTTCCCGGCTTCAAACAGTACGACGAGTTGCCGGTTTACTATGCCTTAGCGAAGGCGTTCGTGCATGCCAGCACGACTGAGCAATGGGGTCTGGTTGTGAATGAAGCCGTCGCGTCTGGACTGCCGGTGATTGTGTCGGAGCGATGCGGCTGTGTGCCGGAACTTGTGCGAGGCAACGGGTTTACTTTTGATCCAATCGATGAGCGCGAATTGCCGTCGCGCCTGTTACAGATAGCTTCGTTGTCGGACTACGAACGAAGGAACCTCGGAGATGCGAGCTATAGAGTCGCAGAGAATTTTGCGCCGGAGCATTTCGGCGAAGGTTTGGAGCAAGCCGCGAAACTGGCGCTCACCCATCCACGAAAAGTCTCGCTGATCGGCCGCACATTGATAAAATTGCCCCTCTAGGAAAGTGTGCGTCCACGCACAGATCAATGAACGATGTGACTGAGCGCTGGCAGCCTCTGCCACTTCTAAGCACATGAAAGTCGGTTTTCTGGTCAGCAGCGTTTCGCGCGAAGCAGGCGGCTTGTTTCAGAGCGTGCGCGGACTTGCCAAAGCAGTGACGTCCACAAATACGACCGCGAGCGTGTTTGGGATCAGCGATCCAAATAGCACATTCGATTTGCTAAAGTGGCGGCCTCTTTCTGTTTGCACGTATCGACCGCAGTTACGCCCATGGGGCTACTCCAATAAATTGGTGCCGGCGCTGCTTGCCGCTGATCTCGATATTTTGTCCACACACGGTTTGTGGAAATACTGCTCCGTTGCCTCGCGACAATGGCATCGGCGGACGGGCCGGCCTTACATCGTGCACCCGGAGGGTATGCTGGACTCATGGGCGCTGCGAAATGCGATGTGGAAAAAACGAATCGCCGCGCTGCTTTATGAGGATCGACATTTGCGCGGCGCGCCATGCCTGCGTGCACTGTGCGAAGCAGAAGCGCGGTCGATCCGTTCCTACGGAATGCGCAACCCGATTTGCGTAATTCCCAATGGAATTGATTTGCCTGAGCTGGTTGAGAGTTCAGCGTTGAAAACTGAGAGTCCAGTATTTCGAACATTTGCCCAAGGCCGAAAAATTTTGCTTTATCTGGGCAGACTGCATCCAAAGAAAAATTTGGGGAATCTTATTCGCGTCTGGAAACAAACACTCAACTCGCATCCTTCGACCAACGCTCCGTGGGTCCTAGCTATCGCCGGTTGGTCCCAGGGCGGATATGAAGAGAAGCTCAAGCATCTGGCAGATAATCTCGGGCTTTCAGTTTTAGACGTCAGCAGTCAGAGGTCATCCGCCTTCGCCAAGGCTACGGCGGACAGGGAGGTCAACGCTCAGTCATCAGGTTCGCCTTCTGTGGCTTTTCTTGGTCCCCGATTCGGCACGGACAAAAGCGACTGTTATCGCGCTTGCGACGGATTCATCCTGCCATCATTGAGTGAAGGTCTTCCGATGACGGTGCTGGAAGCATGGGCGTACGCGAAGCCGGTGTTGATGACATCCGAGTGTAATCTGCTCGAAGGCTTCACTGCCGGAGCAGCGTTACAAATTGGAACGAGCCCCGAGGAAATTGCCACTGGCTTAAAACAACTCATAGAAATGAGTGATGACGATCGCAGAGCAATGGGTATTCGTGGACGCACTCTGGTGGCGACAAGATTTTCATGGCCTCGAATTGGCGAACAGATGCGCTCGGTTTATGAATGGGTGCTCGGCGGGGGGCCAACGCCGGATGCGATCAGATATGAGAGGCAGGAGTCGGAAATAGGAGTTTGAAGAGGAAGCATGCTGGACATTGAACAAAATCGTCGGGCCAGGAAGTACTCATCGGGCGAGATTATCCGCCGCGTGTTGTGGGCTTTCGCCCAGCCACTTTTTCGGTTCAGTCCCAGGCCGTGTTTCGGCTGGAGGCGATTTGTGCTCCGCTGTTTCGGAGCAAAAATTGGTCGCAACCTTCATGTGTATCCTTCGGCGACGATTTATTTCCCATGGAATCTCGACGCGGGAGATGAAAGCGCCATCGGGGAGCATGCGTTTATTTACAATCTCGGCCGCGTGACGCTGGGGGCGCGTGTAACGATTTCACACCGCGCGCATGTCTGCGCAGGAACTCACGATCACACCAAAGCGGATTTTCCGTTGCAGCGTCCGCCGATTACGATCGGCTCCGACGCTTGGATTTGTGCGGATGCGTTCGTGGGGCCGGGCGTTACAATCGGTGAAGGAGCGATTGTTGGTGCAAGGGCGGTAGCGATGAGGGACGTGAAACCTTGGAGCATTGTGATTGGAAACCCAGCGCGCGAAGCGAAAAAACGCGAGATTATTCAATGAGCGAGCAAGCCGACGCGCGGGTGCCCTTGTCGGTGCTTGTCCCGGTCAAGAATGAAGCGGCGAACCTGCGGGACTGCCTTGCCAGCGTTTCGTTCGCAGAAGAAATCGTGGTAGTTGATTCGGCGAGCACAGATGGAACGCAAGCGATTGCCGAGGCGACCGGAGCCCGCGTCGTGCAGTTCGTTTGGAATGGAAATTTCCCACGAAAGAAGAACTGGGCTTTGGAAAATATTCCCTGGCAAAATGAATGGGTGCTCATCGTGGATGCCGACGAACGCGTCACACCCGAGTTAGAACGCGAAGTCAAAGAGGCGATTCGCCGCACTGACGTGGACGGATTTTATCTGAACCGTCGGTTCTGGTTTTTGAGCGGCTGGATAAACCATTGCGGTTATTTTCCGAGTTGGAATCTGCGCCTGTTCCGGCATCGGCTGGGTCGATATGAACAGATCGAAATCGACGACAACCTTGTCTCTGGAGATAACGAGGTGCATGAGCACGTATTGCTAAATGGGGGGGCGGAATATTTGACCGCTCCGATGGAGCATTACGCTTTTCCAGATATTGCCACCTTCGTCGAGAAACATAACCGCTATTCGACCTGGGAAGCGGCGGCGTCCGGAAAGCTGCATGAGCGAGCAGGTGAAAAGACATTGCGAGCATCACCTTTGGGAACGGCGGTAGAGCGCAAGCGCTGGCTAAAGAAACTCACGGCGAGAGCTCCGTTCCGTCCGAGCTTGCGATTCCTTTATCATTACGTCTGGAAGCAGGGTTTTCGTGACGGCTACCGTGGATGGGTGTTCTGCCGGCTGCTCGCTTGGTATGAGCGCACGATCCTGCTGAAGGAGCGTGAAATGAAAAAGCGGCCTGGTACCGGCCAGCGCGATTTCGTAAAGTTGTAGCCACCGGCCTGTGGCCGGTCCATCTCGGTGCTACTTTTCACACAGCGCGACGGCCCACAGGGCCGTGGCTACAGCGCGTGCAGCCGACACTTACATCCCCTCGACCAGGATCATGTTTGTCCTCGCCGTGCGGTGCCGCATTTTGCGCGGTTCGCGATATTCTTCGCAATTCAGCCAGTCTTTGGCACGCTGCGCTGATTCGAATTGAAGCACCACGATGCGCTTCGGTTTCCAATGGCCTTCGAGTACTTCGGTTCTGCCGCCGCGAACCACGTATTTGCCGCCGTACTTCTCCACGGTCGCGCTGGCGAGCTTTTTGTATTCTTCGTAGCCGGCTGGATCGACAATGTCGATTTCAACGATGACGTAAGCGGGCATTCGCACTAGAAGTCATCCGCCTTCGCCAAGGCTACGGCGGACAGGGTGGTTAGTGGTCTGCATCAGTGGTCAGCGGCCGTTGTGGCCACGGTCTTTCGCAGCTAGGTCGGGATTTTTTTTTCGGCGCCGCAATCGCAACCAGTTGTTCCAGGTTTTGCGGAGGCTATC
>Ga0066690_10000838_pt1 | contig 10531 bp, 6 predicted proteins | sample GraSoiAngelo_139_FD_62303 | JGI IMG/M metagenome (GOLD analysis project Ga0066690, IMG submission 62303) | Grasslands soil microbial communities from the Angelo Coastal Reserve, California, USA - 14_0929_12_20cm | ecosystem: Environmental > Terrestrial > Soil > Grasslands | place: USA...
AGAACTGGAAGGGCGCGGACTGATCGCCGATTGCACGGACAGGAACGAGCTGAACAAAAAAGCCGGCTCTTCGCACATCACGCTTTACTGCGGCTTTGACCCCTCCGCCGAAAGCTTGCACGTCGGCAACCTGGTGCCACTGCTCGCATTGCGCCGGTTCCAACTCGCCGGACATCATCCCATCGCCGTCGCCGGCGGCGCGACGGGTTCGGTTGGCGATCCGAGCGGCAAGACGGACGAGCGCCAGTTGCTTACCGATGAGGTTCTGGAGCGCAATATTGCATCGCTCAAAGAACAGCTCACGCGGTTGCTCGACTTCGACACGAAGAAAAACCCCGCGCGACTCGTGGATAATGCGTCGTGGACGACCAACGTCAGCTACCTCGATTTTCTGCGCGAGATCGGCAAGCATTTTTCCGTCAACCAGATGATGGCCAAGGAGAGCGTGCGCGCCCGGATGGAAGACCGCGAGGTGGGCATCAGCTACACCGAGTTCAGCTACATGCTCCTCCAGGCTTTCGATTTCTACGTCCTTTGTCGCGACTACAACTGCGAGCTGCAGACCGGCGGCAGCGATCAATGGGGCAACATCACCGCGGGCATCGACCTTTGCCGCAAGAAACTCGGCAAACAGGTTTACGGCCTCACGCTGCCGCTTATCACCAATGCCGACGGCACCAAGTTCGGCAAGACCGAGGCCGGCGCCGTCTGGCTCGACGCGAAGAAAACCAGCACTTACAGGTTCTACCAGTTCTGGATTCGCACCGACGACCGCGACGTCATTCGCTATCTGAAATACTTCACCTTCCTGGCCCGCGAAGAAATCGAAGCACTCGAGAAACTCCATGCCAAAGAGCCGGAGGCGCGTGCCGCTCACAAAGTGCTGGCCAAGTCCGTCACCGACCTGGTTCACGGGTCCGGCGCCACTGCGGAAGCAGTTCGCGCCAGCGAGATTTTGTTCGGCGGAGGACTGGAGGGCATTTCGGAAACCACGTTCAACGAAATCGTCGGCGAGGTTCCGACCAAAGAAATCGAGAAGGCCAAACTGGACGGCGCGGGTTCACCGTTGGTTGAACTCCTGGTTCATTCGGGTCTTTCTCCATCGAAAGGCCAGGCGCGAAAAGACATCGAAGGCGGCGGCGTTTACGTGAACAACGTTCGGGAGAGCAATTCCAATCGCGCCGTTACTTCCAGCGATTTGTTGTTTGGCAGACATCTGCTCCTGCGCAAAGGCAAGCGGAATTACGTCGTCGTGACGGCGAAGTGACGGCGGGTCAATCCTGCGGTCGGCCTTTGCGAAGGCGCTGTTCGACCTCCACCAGGCTGAGGCGACGCTGCGCCGCGAAGGCTTGAGGAGTTTGCGGGTAAAGTTGAATGAGCCGCTTCAGCGTAAGCCTGGCAGCGTCCCAATTCTGCTGATACTTCATCCGCCAGGCTGCGACGAGTGCCAGCCATTCGGCCGCCTTTTGCTCCGGCGGATCGGGCATGGCCAGCAAAAGTTCCAGTTGCTCGATAGCCAGGTCCACTTTGCCGAGCTGTTCGGCGAGCAGGATCGCGAATCTTTCACGCGCCGCGACGTCGTTTGGATTCCTGCGCAGCTTTTCAACACACTTGTCCGCGAGTGCCTTGACTTCCGAGGGGCTCATTTCCGCGGTTTGAGCGGCCGGGGCCACGTCCAAATCATCGCGAAGGGCGGGGAGCCTGAACGTCTTCGGTTTCCGTTGTTCGAGCAGGTGTTCGCGGCAGGCGGGCAGTTGATTGATGCGCAGTTGGGCCATCCTGGCGAAGTGTGTGCCGGGCCAGCGTTGGCATATTTCCGCGAGCGCGCTGCGAGCGCTTAGAGGATCTGCTCCCAGGTCCAGGTGCCAGTCGGCCAGCCGGTGCAGCGCCAGCGAGATTTGGATGGCCGTAACGTTCGGCTGGCCGCAAAGCTCGCGAATCGTGCGGTCTGCTTCCGGCAGGTCGTGGAAATGGCGGGCATAAAGCTCGGCCAGCATCAACCAGCCGTCGAAATCCTCCTCGCATTTCTCCAGTTCGTGAAGCACTTCCAGTTCCGCGTCCTTGTATTTCCCGAATTTTATCCGGGCGATAGCGCGGGCGTAACTGGGCGGGATTTTCTTTTTATGCGCCAGCGGCAGGGCGAAATGCACGATCGGCACAAGCCACACCAGGAGCGCGAAGCCGAGTCCAGCCAGGCCTGCCGCGTGAACAATCAATGAGGCGACTGGCGCGAGAAAGAGACTGAAGAAACCGCATTGCCTGGCGAGCTCACCTCGGTCCGCTGCCTGAAAGGCAAGTTGGACCAGCAACCACCCGAACGTCACAGCCGTCCAAAACGAACTCACCGCAAACACCGGTGGACCGGAACTGTTCCACAAGAGGCTGAGCCAACTTCCGCCGCGCGACCTGGCGACAGCCACTTCCGGCAGGAAACCCGGCAAACCGGGCAGCGCGCCGCAGTTGACGACAAACCAGAAAACGATGGGCAACAACAACCCTTTCCCCGTCCAAATCAGAAAACGGCGCTGAGCCGGCGTGCCTTCGGCTTCCAAGGCCTGTTCCCAGTAATAGTGGCTGAGGAATGCGAGCGCTCCCGAGATCAGCATGGCAGCGGTCATCAGCGATTTGACAGAGTCAACTACGTCTTTCTCACACGCCTCCTGCCCAATTCTTTCAACAGCGCTTTCAACGGCAGCGTGTTGATGACATCCGCCTTCGTGAGCCAGCCTTTGCGGGCGATGCCCGCGCCGAGGCGCAGGAACCCGGCGTGCTCGTTGCGATGCGCGTCGCAATTGATGACGCACTTTACGCCTTTGCTCTTTGCGTACGGCCAGAGCCGCCAGTCCAGGTCGAAACGATACGGGTTCGCGTTCAGTTCAATCCACGTCCCGGTTTCAGCGCAGGCGTCGATCACGGCTTGCTGGTTGACCTGGTACGGCTCGCGTTCGAGCAAGAGGCGGCCGGTAAGATGGCCGAGGATGTGAACCTGCGGGTTCTGCACTGCGCGAATAATGCGCCTGGTCATCCCCGCTTCGCTCTGACTGAAGCCTTGATGAATGCTGCCGACCACGACGTCGAGTTCCGCCAGCACGTCTTGGGGAAAGTCGAGTTCGCCTCCGGCCAGAATGTCCACCTCGCTGCCGGTGAGCAAACGAAAGTCGCTCCCTTTCTCAGCGAACTGCTCGTTGATTTGTTTCACCGCTTTGATCTGGTCGCGCAGGCGCCTGGCATCGAGACCGTTGGCGACGTAGGACGACTTGGAGTGGTCGGTGATGGCCCAATAATCGCAGCCGAGTTCATGCACGTAATAGGCGATGTCTTCGAGCGCGTGCCGGCCATCGCTCCAGTTGGAATGATTGTGCAGCGAGCCTTTCAGGTCCGTCCATTCGACGAGCCTCGGCAACTCGCCTTTCTCCGCGGCGGCAAACTCGCCTTTGTCCTCGCGCAATTCAGGCGGGATGTAGGACAGGTCGAGCTGGTGGTAAATCTCCTCCTCAGTCTTGCAGTGCACGAGCAGCTTCGGATCACGCGTCTCCTCTTTCGCCTTGAACAGGCCGTATTCGTTGAGCCGCAACCCGCGTTCGATGGCGCGCTGGCGCATCACGATGTTGTGCTCCTTGTTTCCAGTGAAATACATCAACGCGTAGGGAAACTCCGCGTCGCTCACCACGCGGAGGTCGGCCCGGACCCCGCCTTGCAAAATCACGCTCGCCTTCGTGTCGCCTTTGGCGCTGACGCTCGCCACGCCGGGTTGGCTGGTGAAAAATTCGATGACGTTCGCCGGTTCCTTCGACGACGCGAGGAAATCGATGTCGCCAATCAATTCCTTGTGCCGCCGGACGCTGCCGCCGGTGCTGCAGCGGATCACGTCACTGTGACCGCGCAGGCGGTCGAGCATCGGTTCGGCTGCCGCGAGCGCGTCGCTCAGCAAATGGCGCGTCGCGTAAGCGCGTCTGAATTCGATGCCTTCGAGAATTCTGCTCTGGGTTTTTTCGCCGAATCCGGCCAGTGTGGCGACCTTGCCCGCTTTGCAGGCGGCTTCGAGTTGGTCGATCGTTTCGATACCGAGCTTTTCGTTCAGCGCTTTGACCTTCTTGGGACCGAGGCCGGGGATTTGGAGCATCTCGACCAGGCCGGGCGGGATGGACGTTTTCAGTCCGTCGTAGTAAGCCAATTTGCCGGTGGTGACCAGTTCAGCGATCTTTTTTTGGATGCCTTCGCCGATGCCTTCGATTTCGGCAAGACGGTTTTCGGCGACGAGCTTTTGGAGCGGCTCAGTCAGGCTTTCGAGGGCGCGCGCGGCGTTTTCATAGGCGCGCGTCTTGAACGGGTTCTCCCCTTTGAGTTCAAGCAGGGTGCCGATCTCGATCAGGATTTCCGCCACACGGTCTTTGTCCATGTGCAGAATATGGAGTTTCCATTCGAAACTTCAATGCTCAAAGTCGGCGCCGAGAGGCGTCATGGGGCGTCGTTTTGGAAGGGGCGGCAGGGCGCTGCCCGAACCAGGAGGGTGTCGATTTGCGTGTAGCGTCGGCGCTGTGCGCCGATTCATCGAACCATAGGCTCGACGCTACATCAAATTATGAGACCGCCGATGGAAAGGCCCACTTTCTATCGGGAGCGAGTGGTGCTATTCTTGCTGCCACAAAACCGATGCAAAGTGGCGTCAAAGGATTTCAGTTCTGCTCGCGAGGCGACGGGAATCGGTGCGGCCAGCGCGAGCTGGCGTGGCGGCAGGAACGCGCCGCGGTGCGCAGATAATTCTTCCGGGCGAACTCAGCTTTTCATGGCGAGGCAACGCATAGTTCCAACAGCTCTGAGCATCGCCGGTTCCGACAGCGGCGGCGGCGCGGGAATTCAGGCCGATTTGAAAACGTTCGCTTCACTCGGCGTGCACGGCGCCAGCGCCATCACCTGCGTCACCGCGCAGAATCCCAACGATGTCCGCGCCATTCAGGCGTGCGACGCGAAAATCGTGCGACAGCAAATCGAAGCCGTGCTGGAGGAATTGCCTCCGGCCGCGGTCAAAACCGGCATGTTGTTCTCCAGCGAAATTGTCCGGGTGGTCGCGCGTTGTTTCGAGGGAAGAAACCGACCGCCGCTCATCGTGGACCCGGTGATGGCCGCCACGAGCGGAGCGCCGCTGCTCGATTCTTCGGGTGTGGAACTGGTCAAAGCGCAACTGCTCCCGCTGGCCACCCTGGTGACCCCGAATCTGGATGAGGCCGCCGATCTCATTGGTCGGAGGATCGAGTCGGTCGAAGAGATGCGTTCGGCCGCGCGCGAAATCAAATCGCGTTACGGTTGCGCTGCGCTCGTGAAAGGCGGTCACCTGCGGGGCTTCCGGGAGGCGATCGACATCTACTTTGACGGCAAGACGGAGCTGCTGTTGAGCGCGCCGTTCGTGAAAGGGATTTCCACCCATGGGACCGGCTGCGCTTACTCCGCGGCGGTCACCGGCTATCTGGCGCTCGGTTCGGATTTGCCCGGCGCGGCGGAACGGGCCAAACGATACATCACCGGCGCAATCGCCGGCAGCCTCGCGGCCAGCGGCCAGGCCGTCCTCAATCATTTTTGGGAGCGCGACAAATGAGACGGACCACCCGAGCAATAAAAGTCGGGTTAGGACTCGCCTTGAGCCGGTTCACCATAAACATTTCCCGCCGGATGAATCGCGCTTTGATTGGCCTCGGAGGCCTGGCAGCTTCCGCCGCCTTCGCGCAAACGCAGCCGGCTCCTTCCGGCGCGCGGTTCCATTTCCGCGAACCGAAACCAACCACTTATCGCGTCGAACAGCAAAACATGGCGGGCAGCGCGGCGTTAAACTGGGTGAAGGCCTGGCCGGAAAATGCTTCGCGTTACCCCGTCCAATTTGGCAGCCGTGTGGCGCTGCAGTTGCAGCCGGGAACGGATGTTCACGAGGTTTTGAAAGGGAGTTCACTGAAGCTTTCTCGCGCTGTCGCGGCGAATTTCTTTGTTCTTGAAGCCGCCGACGCGCCGACGGCGCTGCGCGAGGCGCAACGGCTGGCCGCGCGGCCGGAAGTGCTGGTGAGCTGCCCGGTTCAACGGCGGGAACAGATGCGCAAGCACGGTCCTTATGCCGTCCGGCCGAACGACACGTATTTCTTCGATCAGTGGAACCTGGAGAATCGCGCTGGGAACGGCGCACCGCTCGGCGTTGATCTCAACGTCCGGGCGGCCTGGCCGATTACACGCGGCCAGGGGAGCATCATTGCCGTGGCGGACGACGGGGTGGAACTGACCCACCCGGAGTTCGTGCTTCGCGCCGCCAACAATCTGCATTTTTATTTCGACCGCGGCAATGGGAGCACCAATGCGCTGCCGACGGACCCGGATGACAACCACTCCACCGTCGTCGCCGGTCTGGCGCTCGCCGAGGGCAACAATCATCGCGGCATGAGCGGTGTGGCGCCGCAGGCGCAGTTGGCCAGCTGGAAAATTTTTCTGGGCAACACTGTTTCTGCTTCGGACGAGCAACTGATGGACATGTATCAATTTCACTCGAACGTGGTGAGCGTGGAAAATCATAGCTGGGGCAAAGCACAGAGCGATCCAACGCAGTTGTCGCCCGCCGCCCTGGAAAGCATCGGCATCTCCAACGCCGTTGCGTTCGGCCGCGAAGGCCGCGGTGTCGTCATGGTCCGCTCCGCCGGCAACGGGCGGGACAACGCCATGAACGCGGATGACGACGGATATGCCAACGATCCGCGCGTGATTTGCGTGGCTTCGGTTCGGCGAAGCGGACGCGCGGCAAGCTACAGCAATCCGGGCGCGTGTCTGTTGGTCGCAGCGCCCGGCGGCGACGATGACATCGGCATCTTCAGCACCGATCGGCAGGGCGCCTCCGGATACAATCCCAGCGGTTTCGGCGACGATTTCGCCGATCCTGACTACGTGTTTTCGACGAGCATCTTCGGCACTTCGTTCTCGGCTCCGCAGATCAGCGGTGTGGTCGCGTTGATGCTCTCGGCGAATCCGAAGCTGACCTGGCGCGATGTTCAACACATTTTGATTCTCTCCGCGCGCCATTTCGATCTGGCCGATCCGGATCTGAAAACCAACGGCGCCGGGTTTCGCGTGAGTCACAACGTCGGTTTTGGCGTGCCCGACGCAGGGCAGGCCGTGGCGCTCGCGCGGACGTGGGTGAGCCGTCCCGCCGCAATCACAGTCACGTTCGCCGCGAACAACGTTCAACCGATTCCTGATGACGCACTGCGTGTGTTGATTACGGGGACGAACGTGCCCGCCAGTCTGCAATCCATCCCCTCTACTCCCGACACCGGGCCGCACGCCGATGTTCCGACCGCCGCCCTGCCGCTGGTTGACGTCGGGCTGGCTACGAACACGATCATGGCCAGCCTGAGCGGCAAGGCCGCATTGATCCGGCGCGGGGTCAATGTCTTCTCAGAAAAAATCCAATTTGCCGCGGATGCCGGCGCGGCCTTTGCTGTCGTTTACAACACAAACGGCACCGAACGGATCCCCATGGGTGGGACGGATTTTGTTCCCATTCCGGCCGTGATGATCGATCAAAATTCAGGCGAGGCGCTGCGCAGCTATTTGCAGACGACGGGCACGGCGCAGGCGCAAATCCAGCTCAACGCCGCGAGTTATTCCTTCAACGTCACCAACACGCTGATCTGCGAGCATGTCGGTGTGCGCGTGCAGACCGATCACCCGCGTCGCGGCGACCTGCGCATCACGCTCCTCTCGCCGCAAGGCACGCGCAGCGTGCTCCAGCAGCTCAATCTCGACGACACTGCTGGTCCGACGGACTGGACTTATTATTCCACACACCACTTCGGTGAAAGCAGCGCCGGCGCATGGACGGTTTTTATCAGTGATGAGGAACCGCTCAACACCGGCAACGTCCAAAGCATTCAGCTCATCATCGACGGCGTGGCCATCACCGACACCGACCATGACGGCCTCGATGACGACTGGGAACGAGCGCATTTTGGCGCGACGCTGGCGTTCGGGCCGCAAGACGACCCGGATGGGGACGGCTACAACAACGCTCGCGAACAACTGATGGGAACCGATCCGAACGTCGCGGAGGCGCCGTTCGAACTTGACCTCTCGCCGTGGAATGAAAAACAGGCGCGTCTGAGCTGGCCCGGTTTGACCAATAGAACTTACGAGGTGATGGAGGGAACAAACGTGGCGTCGCCTCTGACCGTGATCACGAATCTGGCCGGTCGTTTTCCACAAACGGAATGGTTCACGCCCTACACGAACCTCACCGGCCAATTCTTCCGCGTGCGGACGGCGGCGCCCTGAACCGCGCAGCGGCAGCTGATCACGAAGAGTTTCTCAGAAGTTTGAGCCCTTGAACCGGAGCGCGGCATTTATGCCGCTTCGCGGTCCGAACGCTTCGCCGCATCGCGGTTGAACCGGCATAAATGCCGCGCTCCAACCAGCCGGTTTACGGAGAGACCGCGCGATAAAAGCGTCGTGGTGAAGCAAATGCCGGATCCAGAAAAGGTATTGTGTCCTGAGTATTCGTAAAAGTGACGCAGTCGATTCAACCGGATAAATCTAGGTTAGCCGGCAGTTTCATGGCAACCTGACAATCCGGTAAAATCTTCGTGGCTCGACAAGCGGCTGCACCGTGCAATCGGTCGCTCCAATTCCCGCGATAGGAGTACCCAAATCAGTCCATGCATTGGTAGTCAACTCTGACCGATACTGAAGCTGGTAGGTATGATTAGTCAGCGAGTCCCAGCAAATACGTACATGGGAACACTCAATGGACAAACGCGGCGTGACGCGCTCAACGGAGACGTCGTCGAGCGTCAGATCGTAATTGCCAGTTCCAGTGGTATCAGTGAACCGAATCGTTGATGTCGGTGTGGTCGCCACAAACCGGAACGCGGTCGCTTCAGCCCATCCGGTTGTCAGAGGAATCACTGCCTCAAGATTCGTCAGAACACCGCCGCTATCGGTGAGAACGGTCACCTGGAGGCGATATGGAAGCGAACTTTGAAACCTCCCAACGGTAAACCGAGTCTCGTACGTCTCGCCAGCTACCGTTGGAAATGACTGCGAGAGCGTTACGCCCATGCCGTTAAAATCGACCCATTGTTGCCCCTGGGCTGCGGTGAAAGACCATCCAGGCACTGGGGCTCGAACGAGATCAAGACTGCTCGTGACTCCAATGCTCCAACCCGGAAGGTTCGTACTGCCTGGCCTAAGGCTAAGTGCGCGCGAAGGAGGGACCGAAATCTCAAAGCTACCATTAGTGAGTACATTTTGGGCCTGGATCATCGGCGCAAAAGCAGTGAGCAATTTACCGATTACGACTAACGCGTCTAAGCTACGCCAGCTTTTCATACTCAAGGTGCCCAAACTTACGGCTGAAAGCAGGCAAGCAGCAGGGATGCCAAACTGCGGATTCGGCGAAGTACTTAGAACCTGGCCGACAGAGTTCTCGTTGGAAGCGTGAATTCCACGCATTCCGCGTGAAATTCACGCGCTGAATTCAAAACTTCGGCGGCCGGATCGTGGCGGGCGGTCAGGAAGAAAGTTTTCTGTCTATTTGTTCGCCGCCTCGTAGCCGCGGACGAAGCCGATGCATTGGGCCACTTCGGGCACCGAATGCTCCCAGTTGTGTTCGTATTCGATGGAGATGTTACCTTGAAAGTGCTGGCGTTTCAGCTCGTTGAGAATGGCAGGAACCTCCGAAACGCCGGCGCCATAAGGCAAGTCGTGCGCTTCGGGCTTGCCGAATTCGTTCAGGTCCTTGAGGTGACTGCTGATGATGCGGCCTTTGAGAATGCGCAAACACTCCACCGGCTTGAGGCCGGAGCGCACCCAATGCCCGGTGTCCGCGCAGGAGCCGATCCGATGGTCGCGGTTCTTCACGACGGAGAGGACGTAATTCGGGTCCCACATCTTGTAACCCGAATCGTTTGCCCGCTTGGGATGGTCGTGGAACCCGACGCGGATGTCGTATTCCTTGACCAGCTTTTCGATGGTGTCGATGGACTCGACCGATTCCGTCGTGATGCCATAAAGGCCGAGTTTTTTTGCGAACTCAAACACCTTACGCGCTTGCGCCTCGTCTTTCGGAATGCCGACGACGCCGTAGTTCACCGCCTTGATGTAATGCTGGGCCAGCTTGGCCTTTACTTTTTCGATGATGTCGTCGGAGGCGTTGTGGTCCCACTTCACGTCAGGTTGGTCGGCACTGAGCTTTTGGCCGGGAAAAAACTCGATGACCCTGCCGCCGGCCTGCGCGGTCTTCTCGATGGCCTCGAACACGCTGAACCGGTTGAAGGTGTAAGCCTGGCAGCCGAGCGCAAAGCTACCGATCTTGTAGTCGTCGGGAATTTTTTCGGCGGAAACGGCCCTGGTAAAACACAGGGCGGCCAATGCGGTGGCAAGGCACACGGTGAATGTTTTGATCGTCATAATGTTTTCTCCTGCGGTTTCAATTGGATGCGAGGATTGCATCGCCAAGACGCCGCGCTGTCAAAGCAAAACGAATGAACCTTGGCGTGGCGGCGTC